>Ga0247804_10000002_pt1 | contig 336960 bp, 346 predicted proteins | sample UWRJL029104C1_FD_181142 | JGI IMG/M metagenome (GOLD analysis project Ga0247804, IMG submission 181142) | Plant litter microbial communities from Arlington Agricultural Research Station in Wisconsin, United States - UWRJ-L029-104C-1 | ecosystem: Environmental > Terrestrial > Plant litter >... | reverse complement strand
TTACATCAGTTGAGCGGATTGAACACGTAAAAGCCGTAGCGCCTCTTATGATTCTCGGCGGTTCGGTCAGTGGTGTCTCCGAAGGGTCACCTCAAACACCAATCCTTGCGACGACGCCTAGCCTTGAACAAGTGAGCGGCATCGAAGTTTCCGACGGTCAGTTCCTCGACCCAGATTTAATGGGTTCAACCGCAGTTATTGGCCCGCAGCTGTCAATCGACCTCTACGGCACCGACCAATCAATCGGCAAAACTGTCACTATTAAGGGCAAGTCGTTCACTATTATCGGCATTTTAAAGCGCACTAATACACCTATCAACTACAACACAATTGACTTTGACAATGCGGTGCTCGTAAACCTCAAAGACGGCCGTGAGCTTATTCAAGGGGCATCGCAAATTCAACAAATCAATGTTCAGAGTGAATCTGTCGAGTATCTTGATGGAATAATTACCAACATCAATAAGACACTTTTGAAGAACCACTTCGGCCAAGCGGATTTCACCGTTCTATCTGGTACTGAGATTGCCCAACCAAGCAGCGCACTCTTTACTGCTCTTGCTGGCGTGTCTGTAGCTATTGCCGCTATCTCACTCGTCGTCGGTGGCGTTGGTATTATGAACATCATGCTCGTCAGCGTTGCCGAACGAACTCGAGAAATCGGTATTCGAAAAGCACTCGGTGCAACCAATGGCGATATTATTTCCCAGTTCCTTATTGAATCACTCGCCCTCAGTATCGGTGGCGGTATTGCTGGTTATATACTCGGTTACGTACTTGCGTTCGTAATTAGTACTTTCTTAACCTTTGACCCGGTATTCAACCTAGAAATCGCCGGTATCGCACTTGTGGTGTCATTGGTTATTGGTACACTGTTCGGCCTCTACCCGGCAATCCGGGCAGCGCGAAAAGATCCTATTTCAGCTTTACGACAATACGATTGATTCTCTAGCGAGGGTCGTCAGCGAGTTCTTGCTTCAACTTCTCAATCAATACAACCGGTGTAGGGTCAACGCCGTTCAAAACAGCTGCATAGGTACTCGCGAAGTCAGCAAGAATAGCACCCCATAGTAATTGAGCTAGTGGAGTATCACCTTTTAAGTGGATTGATTTTGCAGCAGGGCGTTTACCGCTGAGCAACTTATCTGTTAATTCAAACCGTTGCAAAATACGTGGTCGTTCAAATGAACTCAATAAGTCAAAGACTGCAAAAGGTTTTTCAACTGGGTGCGAAGCCCAGCCCATAAATTCATTGTGGTTAAATTCAGAATATTCATTCCAAAAAGCAACGTTCTTTGCAGTTTCGTTCCAGCTAATTTTCCATTTGTACGCTAAGGGTGCGGTAAATGCTCCACCGTAAAATACTGGCGTCTTGCCAATTGCTTCGTGTGCCAATTGTTTTGCATAGTTTTCCGAAGTCGGAACTTCCGGAAGCCAGTTGGCACTTTCCGCTTCAAGCCAGCCAGAAAGCTTGGCAACTTCTTCGTATTCTTCATTTCCAATAATTCCAAATACGCCAAGTAGCGCAAGGAGTCCGCGAAGGCTATACAACATTGCCATACGTGGCTGAACACCAGAAGGTAAACTTACGTGGGCAATCCCCTCTTGTTCTGCGATTTCAATTAATTTACCACCAGAAGCGATAATCGCAATTTGCGATTCTTTTTGCTGCGCCTGGGTAAGTGCAGAAAGTGTTTCTTCTGTGTTTCCAGAATAGCTACTCGCAATAACTAAAGTATTCGCATTCACGTAGCCCGGTAAGTCGTAGCTTCGAACAATATCCAAAGGAATTGTGAGCTTCGCTTGATACAAAACTTTGATAAGCAGCGCAGCTAAAGCCGAGCCACCCATGCCAGTAACAACAATCGAAGTAATTTCACGGTCATCGTGTTCAGCATTTAAAATTTCTGCATCAAATGCAGCTTGTTGATATTGAGATGCAACGATTGCCAACGCCCCTTCTGGGTCCCTTTGGCTAAGCACGTTAATATTGTCCAATATTTCAGTCATGAGTATTTCCACCAATCTATAACTATGATACAGTATTTTTAAGTAAGCATAACAATTATTATTCGAGGTGGGCCATGGATATTACTCCGCAAGATACAACAACACAACCAATTAGTGACGACCAAGAACTCGCGAAGGCACTTGCTGGTGTTCTTCCAGATGAACCGGACGCACAAAGTCTGCAGTTTGAAGAAACTCCCGCTCCAATATCTATCCCGGCTCCGTTAGACGAATCTCCAGTTGTTCCAAGCGAAACACCTGTTGTTCCTTTCCAAATGCCAACTCCTCTTTCATCTACATCTTCATCTGACCTCGAAGGTGTAAAAAAGGACGCAATTCAAGAGCTCCGTCCACTTATTGACCACATCGACCTCCCACCAGAAGAAAAGTTTGATACATACCTTCTTCTTATCCGTAGCACTGACGATGCATCACTTATCGCCCCAGCTCACACTGCTGCAGTTGGCATCACCGACGAAAAGCGTAAGGCAGAAGCACTTCTTGATATCATCAAAGAAATCGACTACCTTTCTAAAAAAGACCAGACAGCTCTTTAGCCTAAGATATTAGAAAACCCTCGGAGTTTTCTATACGACCTTGCTAAAGCAAGGGACAGAAAACCACAAGGGTTGATTGCGGCTCGAAAGCCTAGATGATTATCTCGAAGACTACTTCTTCTTGACCTTGTACGAAATGGACCTGAAAAGAAATTTTCGGGTCTTTTGCATCCACAACTTCAAAGTAAATCGGCTTCACGTTGTGTATCTCTCGAACGAGAACTGCGAACGGAACCTTTTTAGGTGTCAGTGATGGATCTTCAAGCGAAATTGCGGAGAAAGTAGCCTCACGCTCTTCACTTACTGCCGCCAGGAACTCGTTTAGAAGCTCTAGGCGGGACTGTTCTACCACTTGGTAGGACGCCATGCCTGCTCCCAATGTTTCCCTCTCTTTAGGTAAATCTTTGAACGACAGTGCATTACTGATTATATCATATAAGTTATATTTGTAAACAGTTAAACAATTTAACTAGCGGTGAGCAACGTCAAATATACGGTTCACGAAGTCATTTGAGTAGTTTTGAGCTTGAGCAAACGAGAGACGTAAGCCATTTTTCTGATTACCTTTAGCACCATCGAACGATGATTGGGTAAGTCCAGTCCATACAGCATGAGAATCTGAACGCTTCGCGAGTGCTTTTTTAGCACTCATTTCGCTCGCTTTAATATCGATATATACCCATTCTTTATTAAGGTATACGAACAAGTCGGCTCCTTGGGCATCTTCTTCGGCGCTTACTTGGTAATCATAGTCGATACCTGCAGCGGCAAGCATAGATTCAGCGGCAACTTCGTGACGCATACCATTGGTACTGACAGAAATACTGTTTAATGCATCTTGGCTAACGGTTCGGATAAGGTTCTGGTCGTGAGTCCCGTCGGAATCAGCTTTTTTAACAAGCGGGTCTTCTTTATAGAATAATCGCATATATAAACGAGTAAGGCTCGCGTCTAGTTCGTCTTTCGTGAGTGATGAGTCGGTATCAATCAATTCTTTAATCGCATGATTAAAGGGAATAAGGTCATTATTTTTAAGACGAGCCATTTCGTTACGGTCAGCAGGACTCGTTCGGCCTTCGTCTCGCTTGTCGCCCAGTTCATCAGCGCGGCGTTGTGCTGTTACAAAAGAGCCTAGATGAGAAATAACACCAAGGATGTTCTTTTCAGATTCTGAGTAACCTAAGTCTTCAGAGCTGGATAAAAGTGAAGCAGTTGTTTCGATTGCTTCCTTCGTAGATTTTCCAGCCCGTTTCAATTCAAAGAGCGATGGGTTACGTCGTAGTGACTCAACTACATCATCAGTCCTCTCGATGAACGATTTTTGTTCAACAAGTTTTGGCTTTTCAATAGTAGGTGTAATTTCAGCTAATGACATTTTTGCTCTTTTTTTAAGGTGTTTGTTTTGTTTGTACTTGCTATTAACACTAGCATAAAAGGGCGTTTCTGTCAATACCCCTTATGGTTCCCTATGCGAGTTTGGTGCAGATACGGTACAATAGAACCTAATGACCGCTCGCTATGCCACACCTGAAGAAATCGCCAATTGGGATAGTTTGATTATTGCAAACCCCAATGGCGGAAATGTTTTTTCAAGTTTTGAATATAGTGAAGTAAAAAAGCTGACTAACTACACTCCGCGTTTTGTCATAAGTGGCAAACTAGCTATTACTGTTCTTGAGAAACAGACTCCCCCACTAGGGAAATTATGGTATTTGCCAAAGGGCCCGAATGTTACTTCAAGCAAAGCGCTCTTCGATACGCTCAAGGCCCTAAAACCCCTTGCGAAAAAAGCTGGGGTATTTGTTGTACGAGTTGAAACTGAATTAGACAGGGCTTGCCAGCCCACCCTGGAACGACATGGATTAAAGAAGGCTGCGGCAATTATCCCTAACCCTTCAACAATTACACTGGATATCTCTGCGCCTCTTGAAGAGGTACTGGCTTCTCTTCCCCAGAAGGGTCGTCATGCCATTCGGCGCGCTGAACGTGATGGTGTAACAATTACATCGGTCAAAACAACAGATAAGAACTGTGAAATTATGTACGGCCTGCTTAGCGCAACCGCTGAAGGCCAGTTTGGTATTCGTAGTTATAATTACTACAAAGAGTTTTGGCAATCATTCGAAAAGGCGGGCTTAGGCCAACTGTTCTTCGCACACTTCGAGGGCAAAATTGTTGCCGGTGCCTTTGCAATGACCTTCGGCACAAAAAGCACCTATAAAGACGGTGCCTCTGTTCGAGAACGTACCGCTTACGGTGCGAGCCACTTATTGCAGTGGAAGGTAATCGAGTGGGCGAAATCACGCGGCGTTACCCTGCACGACTTCTGTGGCTCGCCTCCAAGTGACGAGATTAATAACCGCGACCACCCGCACCATGGTGTTGGTATGTTCAAAACTGCTTTCAACAAGCAAGTGACCGATTACATTGGTTGCTACGACTACGTTATTCAGGTACCGCAGTATAAAATTTGGACGAAGATTGGTGAACGAGTTCACCGTCGTCTGTACTACAAGCGAACAAAAGACTACTACTACTAAATTCAGGAGAAATGATGATTAACCGCACCGTCCTTATGTCTGACGCCCTCAACTTTAGTGCTGAACAAGCAATTAACCCTTACTATGGTGATTCCCATACTGAAACTATCAAAGCGCAGGCTGAACATGATTCAATTCGCTTAGCTTTCGAGAATGCCGGAATAGAAGTTATTAAAGTTCCTTCACCTGCTACCAGCCAAGATGGCGTATACACTGCTAACTGGGCATTGGTGCGCGGTAACAAAGCAATTTTAGCCCGATTACCCGACGTACGAAAATCCGAAGAAGACTGGGCGCGACAACACTTAGGAAATTTAGGTATTGAGGTTATTGACGCTCCTGCTGGTTTAAAGTTTAGCGGCCAAGGCGATGCGCTCGCCTGTGGTGATTACCTATTTTGCGGTAACGGCTACCGCAGCGATTTAGCTGCCCAGGTGTTTGCTGCTGAGCAGCTTGGCTATACTCGTATTCAGTTGCAGACCATTCCACAGCGCGACATTGCCGGCGAACCGGTTATCAATGCAATATCCGGCTGGGCTGATAGCTTTTTCTACGATATTGACCTAGCCCTCTCTATTATCAAAGTTCCAACAGAGACAGAAAAAGGGCTTATTGCCTATTGTCCTGAAGCTTTCACCGAAGAATCGCAAAAGATTCTCAATGAATTTAATGAAGTTGATAAAATTATCGTTTCGCTTGATGAAGCGCAGAATGCTTTTGCCTGCAACCTGGTATCAACCGGTGAAACGGTTATTATGAGTGCTCACGCTCCCCTGCTTTCAGATGAACTGCGAAAACGCGGTCTCGTTGTCGTTACTCCAGAAGTGAGTGAACTCGCCAAGGGTGGCGGTTATATTCGCTGCACCAGCTTATCGCTTCAATAGACTTTCTAGGGCAGCTTTGGCTGCACCAGTTTCATCCCAAGGGTATTCGCCATCGGCACGTTCGATAGTTTTTTCATGTCCCTTACCGAGTAATACAACAGTGTCTTCTTTGTTTGTTGCTAATGTCATAGCAAACCCAATTGCTTCTTCGCGATTATGAACGATAAACATATCTTTATTCTCGGTTTTTCCTTGGCTAATCGCGCCATCGGCAATTTGCTTTAAAATAATCGTTCCATCTTCATCGCGGTCGTCTTCTTCGGTAAGGACAACAATGTCTGCATATTTACCGGCAATCGAACCTTGTTCGGCACGTTTCGTTTCGTCACGACGGCCAGCGGAACCGAATACGGCAATAAGCTTGCCTTTTACTAGGGGGCGCATACTTTCAAAGAATTTTTGAAAGCCATCGGGCGTGCTTGCGAAATCGACAATCACACTAAAGTTTTGGCCTGCATTGATGAGGTTCATACGACCTTCTACAGTTTCGAGTGCCGCGATACCTTTTTCAATTTGTTCTTTTGAAAGGCCGAGCTTGCGACCAACACTAATAGCAGCCAGTGAGTTACTAACGTTAAACTCGCCAGGAATTTTTACTTCGATACTATAAGTATCTTTGCCTGCAACGGCGGTGTAACTTGTGCCGTCGGCTCGCAAATTAACATCCTCAGCTTGAAGGTCGCCTTTTTTTAGTCCGTATGTTGTTTTATGATCAACGTATTTCAAAAATGCATCCGCGTTTGGATCTTCGGCATTAGCTATGCCGTATTTCAACCCATGCTTATTGGCAATTTTGAATAGTTTCGTCTTTGCTTGGAGATATCGTTCGAATGTTCCATGGTATTCAAGGTGGTCATGAGTAATGTTTGTCATTACCGCAACCTGATATGGCACACCCCATACGCGGTTTTGCGCCAAGCTATGACTTGAAGTTTCAACAATAACCCATTCAACGCCAGCCTCTGCAAAAGCTTTCAATCGGCTTTGCAAAGTACCGGCCTTCGGGCTTGTCATGTGAAGTTTTTGATGAACAATATCATCGCCGATACCGTAACCCACGGTAGTCGTGAGTGCAGATTTTATACCAGCGCTATGAAGCATTGTGTGAATCATAAACGAAGTTGTCGTTTTACCATTCGTACCGGTGACACCGATAACTTTAAGTTTACGGCCAGGAAAGCCATATTTTGTTGTCATTATCATTGCTTCAACAAGGTGACCCGTTGGCTCGATAGCCTCAAATACACCTGTTGGAATTACTTTTTTAACAATAGTTCTAAAACCCATATAGCCATTATACCTATCAGGTTGGGTTACTGGGTTGTTTTTGTCGTTTGTTCGCAAAGAACCATACGGCCGCTATCACCAAACTACTAGCGAGAATAAGTAATACAAGCCAGTTAATACCTTTGTCTTCCTTGGATACAGACAGCTCGGGCATTTGGCGCATGCTTGCAACCGGCAGCAAGTAGGGGCTGCTCATAGTCGAGGAACCAAGAACGCTGCCGATGATATAACTAGCAGATGAACTAGACAACCCTATTGTAGACGGATTGTTCGTTTCGCTACTCGTTAAACCATTCTTAGACAAGGTCGCGGTTGATGTCTCGGATTCACTACTGATGCCCGAACTTATGTCCGACACTGCTTCACCTTCCTCTGTCACTTCAAGAAAATCGTAAGTATCAATATCGTTACCAGCAAAATCTTTTCCAATTGCATGCAGAGAATGAAAACCCAGTTCAAAATCTGCTGATGGAATTGTCGCAGCCAAACTGCCGTCCTCTAACGAATGAACCATACCTAAGTTCTTCACTTCGGAGTGGAGCTCTAAAACAATAGTACTCAATGGCTTAAAAGTGAAAGCTGGAAAGAATATTTCAACCAACTCTTTTTGATTAATGCTCGCCTTTGTTAGAAACGATATGGCTTTTTGTGGCTTAAGATTTGTTTCTTCAGAATCCCAATATGGACTTAAGGTCGGTACGTTTGTTGGATTACCGTTGTTCATATACGTAGGAATGTTACTTAAATCTGAAAAGTTTTGAAAAATCCGCATCGCTGTTTTTGCATGAGCCGCCGGTTTAGGATGAAACGACTCGGCGCCAATAACTTTTAAAAACGGAAGTGCGGTGATATCAGGGTAATCATCGCCTATACGTAGAGCGTTCATGTAAGGCGATTCTAAAGTCGAACATAGCTCACCTCCATTAAGCGATTCCTCGATATCTGCATATTCAACCCCAACATCAGTAGCGGCAGCTTGAATAACCTGGTTTAAGTAATGAATAGCTTCATTCATAAATACTCGTTCTGTTTGGTTAAGCAGCAGACCGACAGGAGAGGAGCAATTTTCATCAGCCGTAATAATGCGCGGATACCCAACAACAATCACAGGGCCGAGCGTTCGAACTTTCATGTCTGCGTAAAAATCTTTCAGGTGCGGAAACAGTTGCTGTATCTCAATTGCTGTGCGATGTCGGTATTCAGCAGTGCCGGCCCATTTACAGGTATCCAGCCCAAGACAGTCCTTCAACTTTCCGATAAGTCCAGCGTCATTGCCACCTATTCCAACGGTGGCCAATTGTATGGGCCGCGACTCTAACTCTGCTAATTGGTTGGGCTGGTGTATTTTCGCCGATTTTCCTCGGGCGCTTTGCATTGTGGCGCCTGAACATGCCGTACTTAGAGGGGTTATATCCCAGGAGACTCCAAGTAAAAACGGATACGACCGGTTACTTACATGGCATTTATTACCGGCGCCCCTAAGGTAATACGAATCATTCACCTCCCCTTCTCCACTCGTAAATGAATCGCCAAGGGCTAAATACAAAGGTTGGGTTTGACGGTCGTTGATATCTGAAAATAACGTAAAGTGGCGGCCCGCGACACTGTATGACAGAGCATCGAATGACAACGTGTCGTCGTCGTAGCTAAATAGTGGCCTAACCGCATGCCTAAAATCAGCAATGTATTTATTAGACGGTGTTGGTATATAGGTACATGACACACTGTCGCCCGTAAAGTAGGTTTTCATTTCTGCGCTCGGCTTATCGCCACACGTTTCATTGATAGCAATGACGTGTATGCTCATACGCGTTCCAACTATGGCTACTGTGTTGCCATCATTCGAAATAGTCATTTCAATTTGCGGGTCAGAACCATATCCATAGCTAACACCAGGCGCAACGACCCTTCGAATATCTAATGTTTGCGTGTCGATTCGGAATATTCCATAATCTCGCACTTCTAATAAAGCCCACTTCCCATTCCGCGACGTAGCCATTGTCTGCGGAATGAATGTGCTACCGCCAAATTGGCTAACAGATAATTCCGAAGAATCGGGTCGAGGAGCATAATGAAGTACACCGCTTTGATACGTCACCTCTAACTTACTAATGAAATTACGATATACGCCACTAAACCCAACGAAGGTATTTGTCTGCTCGGCAAATACACACCCTATCATTCCTCCGCAAATGTCTAAATGGTAATACGTGTTTGCGAATGGAAAGCTTATAGCATAGGCCACTCCCCCATTCCGGGGTAAATACCAAGCAACTTTGAGGTTTTCACCCATAATACAGGCGTTTGAAATCTCATTTCCATCAAGTGTTATGGTGCCGAATTCTCCTTGGCAAGGATAAGAATAAAACACTTTAATATCGGAATCTATAAATTCAGGAGGGGAACCGGTAGACCAGGCATTAACACTTACTGAAAATAGTAAAGCTGCAACTATACTCACCACCGCCACTTTGACATACTTAAAAATCGCCCACCACATGCGTCCTCCTTGCTGATATTCAGCTTAGTCCCTGCTTAATATTCTAAGTATTCTCTCAGCAAACTACAAGATACTTCATAAGAAATTACAACACGTGGTATACTATAACAGATGAAAATACTTGGAATTGAGAGTAGCTGTGACGAGACCGCGGCATCGGTTGTTGAAGACGGAAAGACCGTTCTTTCTAACGTTATTAAATCGCAAATCGATATTCACAAAGTATATGGTGGTGTTGTTCCAGAAATTGCCGCTCGGAACCACATTGAAGTTATTAACCCAGTTATTGACCAAGCGCTCAACGACGCAAACCTTACTTGGGATGATATTGATGCAGTCGCCGTCACCTATGCTCCTGGCCTTTCGGGTGCGTTACTTGTCGGTACACTCGCTGCACGAACATTAGCACTGCTAAAAAATAAACCCCTCCTTCCTATCCACCACGTTGAAGCGCACGTATATGCCAACTTCATCACTGGCCAGGCCGACCATATTAGCCTTACACTCCCCTCTCAGCAACCAAAGTTCCCTATGCTCGCTCTTATTGTCAGCGGTGGACACTCGCAACTTGTTCTTTTTAAAGACCACGGCGACTATGAACTACTCGGGCAAACTCAGGACGATGCCGTAGGTGAAGCTTTCGATAAGGTAGCAAAAATTATAGGACTCCCCTACCCTGGCGGGCCATCAATTGCCGAGGCTGCACTACGCGGTGATTCTCACAAGTACAAATTACCGAAAGCTCGAATGCAAGGTGCTTATGATTTTAGCTTCTCAGGCCTCAAGACAGCCGTTTTAAGGGCTGTTCAGCACGAAGTTGGTGTCGATACAACATTCCCTTCTTTTAAGCTCCCAGAGCTTCTCAACGATGTCCAACGTGCAGACTTTGCAGCCAGCTTCCAACGAACTGCTATCGAAACGCTTGTCGATAAGGCAGAGGCTGCCTTTAAAGACCACTCCCCTGCCTCGGTCGTCATTGCCGGCGGTGTCGCAGCCAATCAAGAACTTCGCCGTGAGCTTCAAGCGCGCTTACCTCTTGATATTGAGTACGCCCCTATGCAGTTGTGTACCGACAACGCTGCAATGATTGCCACTCTTGGGTACTACTACGCACAAAAGGTCTCCCCTACCTCACCTTTTAGTCTTGAAATTCAACCGAGCTTATCAATGACCAAAACATCATGGGCAAGAAAAGAACCGCAAACAAGTACGGTTCTCTCAGCTTAATTTAAGATAAACATTATTTTCTGCGACGAATTTGCTGTAGCGTCTTTTTTGCGACCGGTAGGCCTTTGCTCCAGACAGTGTAAAGAGGGGACAGCGGTTTATCGAAGGTACCGGCGAAGAGGGTTGTATCAGCTGACCACCCCTGTTTGAAGGTAGCGACGCCACCGGCAACGAGCCCACCGAAGTCGTATCGCTCTAAGCCCCATTCTTTAACTTTCTTCATAACGTGCCATTTAAGAGCGTAGTTAGCGCGCAGCTCTTGTCCGCGGTCATTCATCCCGCCGTACAGTTCATAGACAGTTTTTTCACTCATAGCTAGCCAAAGAAAGGCGACTGGTTCTTCATCGTCGTACGCAAGGTAAATAGGGGAGTGGTCCTGCATTTGCAAGAAGACATCAAGGTAATACTGCCTATCGTGAGTGTTAAAACCGGCACGTTTGGAGGTTTGCTCATACAAATCAAGGCAAATATCGATACCTTCGCGGTTTTTCACTTGTTTAATAGTGACGTCGGCAGCAGATTTACGGATATACTGACGGGTTTTCTTCGCCATATCTGCGAGAAGGTCGCTTTCGCTTTTACGCAAATCCAAAAGAATCGTTTCAGCCGGTAATACCTTGTTGGTAGAACGGACCCAGCCATCTGGAATTTCAAAATCAATTTCATCGGGTTCAATACTGAGCGCTAAAGAGTGGTGAGTACGTTTTACTAGGCTCGCAAGTTCATTTAAAAAATCGGCAGAGAAACCGGCGTCGACAAGGGGTCCACGGGGAATATACGCGAAACTTCGAAACGGGGTAGGGAGGCGACGGATAAGAATTTGAGCTGCGCCGACAATTTCATCGTCGTTATAAGCAAAAAATCGTTCTGCTATCCAGCCGTGGCCAGTTTTAACTTGGCCCCATCCCCATAGTTGTAGTGGGTGACCACCATTTTCTAAAATATAGTCATCCCACTGTTCTTTATCGCTACACCGTTGAAGTTCAATCATACCCCCATTATACAGCCTTATTTTGTGATATACTTTACTACAGTAGAAAAGAGAGAAACTTCTTAAATAATTGACGGGATTTCATGTGAAATTAGCAAAAACATACGAACCGAATGAGTACGAACCAAATGTCTATGCACTTTGGGAAAAAAGTGGTGCATTTAACCCGACAGGTAAGGGTGAGCCCTTTAGTACTGTTATGCCGCCGCCAAACGCTAATGGTAATCTTCACATTGGCCATGCCCTTGATATGGGGCTAAAGGATATCACCGTTCGTTATAAACGCATGACCGGCTGCGACACTATCTATATTCCTGGTGCAGACCATGCTGGTTTCGAAACATGGGTAGTTTACGAGAAACAATTACAAAAAGAAGGTAAGAGCCGTTTCGACTTTTCACGTGAACAATTGTACTCACAAGTATGGGATTTCGTTGACCAACAACGGGGCAACATGGAGCTTCAAGTTCGTGCGTTAGGCATTAGCGCAGCCTGGGATTATAACGTTTTTACCCTTGATGAAAAGGTAATTAAAACCGTGTACGGAACTTTCAAAAAAATGTGGGATGAAGGCCTTGTTTACAGAGGTGAACGCATTGTTAACTACAGTACAAAGTATCAAACAAGCTATGCCGATATCGAAGTGGATCACAAAACCGAGAAGGGAACACTATGGCATATTGCCTATCCTCTTCTTGATAAAATCGGTGAAATTGTTATCGCGACAACCCGTCCAGAAACACTCTTTGGTGACGTTGCTGTTGCCGTTCATCCAGACGACGAACGCTACAAAGACTTCATTGGCACACGCGTTATGCTACCACTTACTGGACGTGAAATAACCGTTATTGCTGACGAATACGTTGACCCTAAATTCGGCAGCGGGGCAGTAAAGATTACTCCAGCTCACGACCCTAACGACTTCGAAGTAGGCAAGCGACACAACTTACCACGTCCACAAGTTATCGACTTCGATGGCACGATGATTAACGTTCCAGAGCAATTTGCCGGCCTCGACGTTGCTGAAGCCCGTAAGCGAACCGTTGCAGCGCTAAAAGCTGAAGAACTTATCCGCAAAGAAGAAACCATTGAACATAGTGTTGGCTACGATTATAAGAGTGGCCTACCAATACAACCACTCATCAAAGAACAGTGGTTCTTAAGTATGGAACCGCTCGCAAAGAAGGCTTTGGAAGTCATCGAACGCGGCGACATTACATTCTACCCAGCTGGGCGCAAAAACATTCTTACCCAGTACTTAAAGAATATCCGCGACTGGAACCTTTCCCGACAAATTCCTTGGGGTATACCAATTCCAGCGTTCCAAAACGTTGCTGACGAATCAGATTGGATTTTCAACGATAATGTTGACGAAAAAACAATAGTCTTAGACGGAAAAACCTATAAACGCGAAGAGGACACTTTTGACACTTGGTTCAGCAGTGGACAGTGGCCGTTCATCACAACTGAATTCCTCAACAATGGCGATTTAGCGAAATTTTACCCGACAACACTTATGGAAACCGGTACCGACCTCTTAGACCGTTGGATTGCCCGTATGATTATGCTTGGCATCTACACTACTGGTGAATCGCCATTTAAAGACGTCTACTTACACGGCATGGTACTTGATGAACATAGCCAAAAAATGAGCAAAAGTAAGGGTAACGTTGTTAACCCAATGGAAATGATTGCCGAATACGGTTCAGACGCCCTACGCCTTGGCCTTATCGCGAGTCGTAGCCCTGGTCAAAACCAAGCCTTTAGCGTTGACCGTGTTATTGCCGGCCGAAACTTCTGTAATAAACTTTGGAACATTGCGCGGTTTATCGAGAACAAAGTAGGGGACAACTATCAGCCGCAAGAACCAACCGCTCAGACTTTAGCTGACCACTGGATTATTAGTGAGCTCGCTACAGCTAAAGACAATATTAGCCGCGCCCTTGATACCTACCGATATGCTGAAGCAAGCGACAGTATGTACCACGCCATTTGGGATAGCGTTGCCGACTGGTACGTTGAAGCTTCAAAAAATCAGGATAACCTAGACCTTCTTGTTTGGGTACTAGACACTTCACTGAAATTAGCACACCCATTTGCACCATTCGTTACAGAAACCATTTGGCAAACCCTTCCATGGCACAATGGACTGCTTATTAGCGAAACTTGGCCTGAAATTCTTGCGTTTAATGAAATATCTGCAGCTGAATTTGGACAAGTACAGCAACTTGTTACCGAAGCTCGTTTTGTTGCTACCTCACTTCCCGGCAATGCTAAGTACGGATTGTTATACCAACAAGACAGCCTTATTGAAGACAATGCACAATTAATTACTCGGCTTGCCAAACTAAAGGCTATTGAACAAACAACTGAGACTCGTGGTATTCGACTAGCCCTTACTGGCCGCGATGCTTGGTTAGACGTTTCAGCTGAAACACTTGCAGAGCACCAAACCAACCTTGAAGCTCGTCTAGCTGGCACCCACAAAGAGCTGCAAGTGCTTACCGGCCGACTTTCTAATGAAGGTTACCTCGCAAAGGCTCCTGCAGCGCTCGTTGAAGAGACTAAGAAGCAACAAATAGAAAAGCAGGCGCTCGTTGAACGCCTGCAGCATGAACTCGAAGTTCTTAATTAGTCTTTAAACCGATGGCCATAATGACGTACTGTCACCACCGACAATTGTTTTCTTTGGTTGAATATAACGATTCTCGTTATCACGTGGAGTAACTTTTGGCAGTGTTGAGTGAAATACTCGCGATTGGTTCGAAAATGATACACGTTCTACGTGAACATGTTCGTTACCACCAGAAACCATATGTGCTGCACCATACGTTGCCAACGCTGCTGGTACCGCAAAGGCAACAGTAGCGACCTTATCAAGGTGAACGTCATGCAGCAGGACGCCAGTGGCGACAGCTATAGTAAATACGATTGGAGCTAGGTTGAATGTTTTTTGCATATTTGTGTTTTTAATCTTAAGTGATTAGTAACACTGTAGCATAAGCTTGATGATATGTCAACTATCAGTCGTGGTGGTAAGAACCACCGCGAGCAATCTCTTGAGCGCGATATATCTGTTCAACAAGCACTAAACGAACTAATTGATGCGGAAAAACTAGCGGTGAAAATGACCATATAAAGTTAGCTTTTTGGCGAATTTCATCCGTTACGCCGTACGCTCCGCCAATGACGAGGGCGATTTTTTGCGAGCTATTCAGTTTTCCTTCTAGCAGCTTTGAAACCGCATGTGAATCAACCAATTTCCCTCGTTCATCTAATAACACAATGTAATCATAAGCATCAAGCCGTGAATGTATACGTCCTGACTCTTCCTGACGGGCGCTGAGGCCTTCGAGGGATGAGTGTGGTAAAAGTACCCATTCGATATTAAATGGTGCTTTTAAGCGTTTCTGGTAACGTTCGATTCCTTCGGCTACCCAGCTTTCGTGTTTCTTTCCGACAGTAATGATATGTAATGACATAGGTTAATAATATCATCCTAGCGAGCGAAGAATGTTTATGCTAATATTTCTGCAACATGGAACAAACAACACAAACACAGCAAACGCTCGATACGCTCCGTTTGCGGGTAGAAGGTTCGCCAATCCTATCAATTGTTTTGCCTTTATTTGAAACGCTTAATTACCAAGATGACTACTATCCTAACCGTGCAACCGAACATAATGGCGATGCGCAACTCCTTTGGGAAACAGTGGAGTCGCAGGATGGAGAATTTGAACGTCTGTGTTTAACACTTTCTAAACGAACATTAAGCCTTACTATCGCCCTCGACCACCGTCATTCACACAGTTCGCTTGATATACCAGTCATTCCTCGTTCGAAGTATGAAACACCTATACGAACCACGATGGTAATTGATACTCGAACACACTCGCTCTACGAAACAATGAAAAATAACGGGGTACTAAGCGGGGTTTACTACGAAAACGAAGCCATTACTCGCTTTACACCCGAATTGTCACACTCTCTTGCTGTCCTCAGCTTGTATGGTTATGGGCAAGACATCCAGCAAGAAGTTGGCTAAAACTTTAAACGTTCAGCAACTGCAGCAAGTGCTGCATGGTCGGGTTCGTTGGTTGTTTCTTTTGCGTAATATTCTTCTGAAGTAGTAAAAGGAACGAGGTGAACATGAGCATGGGGGACATCAAGACCGATAACCTTTTCGCCAACACGTTCAACTTCTAATACTTCTCGTAATCGCAAGGCAACTTTTCGAGTGGTTTCCATAACAGCTTGGTAATCTTCGGCCTTTAAATCCCAAAGTGATTCTACTTGAGCTTTAGGAATAACTAGCGTATGACCTTCAACTGAAGGGTAGATACTCAAGAACGCTAATGTTTTTTCGTCTTCATACACTTTGTGAGAAGGAATTTCACCTTTAATAATTTTCGTAAATAAAGAATCTTGCATGTGATTATTATACCAAGGAAATAAATTTGGCGGAGAGGGAGGGATTCGAACCCTCGGAACCTTGCGGCTCACCGCTTTTCGAGAGCGGCCAGTTCAACCACTCCTGCACCTCTCCAATAGGCGATATTATAGCAGAGAAACGGCTCGATTATTTACGGGTTCGCAAGTACAGATACGCAACAAAAACCAGCAACCCAACTACGTATGCCAGTATGCCTACAATTTGAAATGCTAATTGCAACGGTTCATGTATAGCCGTAATAATAAGCGTGTTTGCTAACCACGTCGCAATCCACCCCATACTTAAGGCGATGAGTGCATCAGATAGGCGAGTTAAGCGAGTTGTGTGACGTTTTGCTAAAACCCTATAAGCAATTGCTGTTAAAACGACGGGTAGAGCAAGTGTTCCAAGAACCGCAATGAAGCCACCAGCAAAGTCTCCACTAAGGTATGGATATACGTAGGCTAAAAGAACAGAAGTAATCAATACAACTTGAAAGGGCTGGTACAGTAACACCGAGGTTTTATTGTTTTGCTTTTTTGCGTAGTTCAAGGCAATTATAGCCATAATAATAATCGTGAGAATTACAGGTACTATGTTACCGACAACAATAGGAATTAGGTAAGGTTGTGTGCTTACAAACGGAATGGAACCGAATCCAACCCAGCTAAATAGTATGGCAAGCCAGTACGACGTAATACCAAATAATACACCGTTATAGTGGTGAAGGGCTTTATTTTTAGCGTGGGTTGCCTTATCACCAATAAGATACGAGACAAGTGCTGGTAAGATTGCCGTAATACCGAATACAAGAATGATGACGATAATATTAAAGTGCCGCGCCGTTGGATATTGGAGGCTAGAGCCAAAGGGAATTGCTGTCGTAAATATGAATGAAAACACCGTAAGGGCGAAGAGGACGTATCCAAAGATTGTTGTTACTTTGATATGTTCGTTCAAGGATTTTTTGTGTTTTGTCATATTAAGCATGAGTATAGTGTAATTCGATAAAAGCTACTATAGAAAACAAAAAGACTCCTAAACAAGAAGTCTTTTTATATAATTTTGGTACACCTGGCAGGATTCGAACCTACGACCTCTGCCTCCGCAAGGCAGCGCTCTATCCAGCTGAGCTACAGGTGCAAACGATAGAACTCGTTGTCTTAAGAACAACGGGCTCTATCTTTGTAACTAGAAGGTGCCTTCACTTGAATAAATTCATGCGAACAGATGAAATTGTACCACGTTCCAGAGGAAAAAGCTACATTACGAACAGTAGAACCCCTGCAGTAATAAGTGCAAATATCACTACTACAGAAATTGCCGCTATCCAATACGGGTGCCTTTCGTAAAAAGGAACGAGTTTTGGAAATTCTTTTGCCACTTGGACGCTTTGAATTTGGTCGATATAAAAATTCAACGTAACCTTCTTACTTCTCAGTGCAGAGAGTAGCTGTGTCATACCTTCATAAGGCCAAAATATGCCAATCATTGAAAAAGCCGCGCCGCCCGACTTCTTAGCAACCATAATGCGTGGCATGGCACCAAAACCAGGGTCAACATAGTTATCAAGAATTTGGACTGCTTCGATTTCGCTAAACTTCGTCGATTTCGTTATACCAAAACTGGTTTTGTAATGGACACCTTCATTATTTACGGTAATCTCACGTCGAGTAAGTAAAAAGATGATTAAAGTTATAATTGCGGCGATACTCACGACACTAATAAGCCACCCGAGTGGGCCAAGGCGCACCCAGAAAACCAGAGTTATAAGCAAGGCAAGAATAATGCGCAATGCACCGAGCGATTTAATGTACTGTTTAGCATCAGCCTCTACAGTAAAGGGGAGTGTCGGTGCTGGCGGTAATAGAACTTCTTGATTTTTAGGCGTACGAGTAAGGTTTGTCATCCACTTATATTAACAGATGAGCAAATGAGCCTACTAGAGGCGAAGTTTACGAATAAGAATGTCGACAACGTCGAGTTTTAACTCATCCATTGGCAAGCGTTGGCCTAGAATGTCGACAATTCGTTCACCGGCTTCTTCTGGGAAGAAAACTGACACACCAGGAGAGAACCGTTTACGGGGAATAAGCATAATAGAGTGGTTATCACCGTCTTTAATGAGGCCAAAAGCTCTAAATTCGTCAAAGTGGTACAGTCGTTCACCGACATACAAGCCTTGTGCAGGGCTTAATGCATAAGTGAGCGTACGAGGTGGGCGACGAATGTAAATGACAATTGCAACTGCCATAACAACGACAAGCGCAGAAAATGTCCATGATTTTAAGAAGAAGATATCTATAGCAACAAGCGCTAAGACGATAATTGCGAATAAAATATACCAACCTATACCTTTGTCGATATGAACATACTCTTGTGCAGACCATGTAATAGGTGGGTTTGAGGGAGTGTCTTCGGCTAATGGAGCTTCGTACGACTCGGAAACAGATTGATTTTGTATATCAGGCGCATATTGCCCAGCATCAACAGAGGGCTGTTCGCCGTTTGTTAGCTGCTCTTCCGGGGTAGGTTCCCAGTAGTTGTTTTTTTCATCTGTTGCCATTACAAATTTAGTATAGCATGAGCGCCAAAAGAAAACGCCCGGTAAAACCGAGCGAATTCTTTTGGCGGAGGAGGAGAGATTCGAACTCTCGCTCCAGGTTTCCCCAGACTAATGATTTAGCAAACCATCCCCTTCAGCCACTTGGGTACTCCTCCGTACAGCTGTGCAACGTGTTTGATTGTACCATAAAACAGGGGCGCAGACTAGCATTTAAGGGGCTGATTTGCTATAATCGGTATATAGTTTCATAACAAGGAAAATGATGAAGAAGTTTGTACCCGCACTTAGTATGTTAAGTTCGTTCAGCCTGGCTGTGCTTGTTTCGCTTTTCATAACCGATTCAGCTTCTGCCTATAGCATCATGGAAGGTGTCAACGCAGCGCGGGGCAGTAATGTTCCGGCTACTTTATTTGGTGGTACGGGTATTATCACGTCTATCGTCAACACAATGCTGTTTATCGCAGGTGCGTTATCGGTTATTATGATTATCTTTGGCGGTTTGCGATATGTCACCTCTGCCGGTAATAGCTCGAATGTAACTGCGGCTAAAAATACTATTTTGTATGCGATTGTCGGCCTTATCGTGTCGTTTTTGGCATTCGCCGCAGTAAATTTTGTCCTTGGCGCAGTCGAAACCGGCGGACAATTCGCTCCAACCAACCTTTAGTTATTCATTAAAATACAAAATAACCCGCTATAATGCGGGTTATTTATAATTTCTGGCGGAGAGGGAGAGATTCGAACTCTCGGTGAGTTGCCCCACGACGGTTTTCAAGACCGTTACCATAAACCACTCGGCCACCTCTCCAGGTGTGGTACTTGAGATATTTTAACAGATTGAAGCCAATCAGTCGAGAGGTTGATAGGCAAGTGCGGCTACAAAAATCGTCCTATAGCCCGCATTTGCTAAAACTCTCGCGGCTGAAGTGACCGTTGAGCCAGTTGTAATGATGTCATCTAAAATAAGTAGGGGAGTATCAAGGTCTATTATTGACGACTTATTTACATGGAAAGCACCCACAGCTTCCTGCTGACGCTCGCGTTTATTCAGCGTGTGTTGAGTTTTAGCCGAAGAACGTTGTAATAGATGTATAGCTGGCATTTCACGCGTTTGGGACAATAACCGAGCAAGTATATCAAGATGGTCATAGCCACGCTGACGCACGTGCGACGAGGCAGTCGGGATAGGTACGATAACTGTATGAGTAGGAAGAAGCGGTAACGTATCATCTAAAAGGTCTACAAGTGAGCGTCCGGCAGCTTTCATATTTTCAAATTTATAGGCGTTTATAACCCTTCTCAACACCTTACGCCTTTCACTTACAACCCAGGCTTTACAAATTGGCACATCGTGTTGTGCACATAGCCCTTCTGGGCTAATGTTTCCACAAAGAAAGCAGCCGACAAATGGCTCGGTGGTGATGTTATTTTTACAATTATGGCATAAAGGGGTGCCAATTTTACCACATCCGAAACAGGGGTGTGGGGCAACTTTTTGCATAAGCGCCTCAATCATTGTATTTTTTACGTTTAAACCACCCATTAGGTTGATTATACCGCATATGCCCGTTATAATACGAGGGACTATTTGTCAAATGAGCCTAGAGAAAGTGGAGGATATCATGGCGCGTAAACCAAACGAAGATTTACTCATCGAAGACGAGCTGGCAGCAGCTTTCTTAAGTGATGACGACCTAACACAAACCGACGATACTAGTGTGCCTGCGAGCAACGCTGACTGGGACGATAGCCAAGAAGAATTCTTGGGTCAACTTGCTGTTGATGTATACGAAACAGAAAGCAAACTTGTAGTTAAAGCCCGTACTGCCGGTGTTAACAAAGAAGATTTAGACGTTAGTATTTCTGACGGTATCCTAACAATTAGCGGTACCCTAAGTAGTGGTGACGATTCTGCTGCAACTAACTGGCACATTCAAGAATGTTACTGGGGTGAATTTAGTCGCACCTTAGCCCTTCCTGTAAGTGTTAAAGAAGATGAAGTAGAAGCTGTTCTAAAAGATGGCGTTCTAAGCGTAAGCTTCAACAAGATTAAGCAAGAACAAGCTAAGAAGATTCAAATCCAATAGTTTATCTGTTTATACAAAATAACTCCTCGTTAAACCGGGGAGTTATTTTATTAGGGGAATAGGGTAGTGAGCCTTGCCCAATAAAAATACCCCGCTTGAAGGCGGGGTATTTAGATGTCGAATGACTAACTAAACGTTAGTATCAACTGCACCAAGTACCCAGTTCACAACTGCGAACGCTAGGAAGGCAATAATCAAACCGATGATTGCGTACATGATAGTGTTTTTAGCAGCTGTAACGCTTGCACTGTTACCACCTGAAGTTGTGTAACGAATACCACCGTAGATAAGCATGATAACGCTAATTGCACCGATAAGGAACAATAGTACGTTTACAATTGTAGTGAAGATTGAGCCAGGACCATCGAATAGTTCTCCCGGTGTACCTTCGCCACGTGCACAGTCGATACCTGCTTGAGCACCACCTGCAGCACCTGATTCACAAGTACCTTGGGCACTTGCTGTTGGAGCAATTGGAGCGAATAGAGCTACGAGCGCGAACACGAAAGCTGCAAATACGCCAGTGAGTGTCTTTTTTGTTATAACGTTCATTTTAATATATTTTCCTTTCTTATGAAATCTACGTTAGTTATATCAGGTTTTGAACGGTTTGTTAACCCCTTATTCACCTTCTTAGGGGTATATTGTTTAAAAAAGGTCGAAAACCCAGTTAACAATTGCGAATGCTAATACAGAGACTACTATTCCAATAATAGAGTAGGTGATCGTATTTTTGGCTTTTGCAACACTACTTGAGTTACCTGCGGAGAGAGTATATAAAACACCGCCGATAATGAGTGTGACTACCGAAACAGCTCCAACAACATAAAGAAGTATGTTGACCAAGGTTCCAACAAAGCTTTCTGCCTTCTCGTCTTTGTTTGCACATACAGCACTATCCCCAGGGTTAGTAGCACACACACCGTCAAGGGCTTGTGCGCCAACAGTACTGACTGGTACAAACACGAAAGTACTTACGGCGACAAGTAGAAATGCGGCGACGAAGGTTTGAAATTTTTTCATTAAAAGTTATCCATGACAAAGTTAGTAATTGCGAACGCTGCGACCAATATAACTAAACCAATGACCGAGTAGAGAATCATGTTTTTAGCGCGGGTAATCCGGCTCGAGTCTCCGAGTGAGGTTGAGTATGTAATACCAGCGATGATAATAACGATAACTGCGACAATACCAGCAATGTAATACACGAGGTTGATACCGTTTTGAAGTAGGTCGTCCGCATTAATTTCCGGAACACCAAATTCGTTTGTCACTGTCGAGCTGGCAAGCGAGCCGAACGCAAGGTTCGTAATAGCAATTGCACCCATTGAGATAATAAGGCCAATAACGGCGTTAAATATACTCTTACGAGCCTTTTCAACCTGGCTAGCGTTTCCGCCACCGGTAATGAATAGGAACCCACCATACAATATAAAGAACAGGGCAATCCAGCCCGCTAGGATGAGACCAATCTCAATAACGTTAAGGACAATTTTCCAGATAAACGGTGACAGGCCGCCTACTTCATCGGGTGAGGTAATAGCACAGTCACCTGCACTGTCAGTTTTTGTTAACCCTCGGTACCAAGGTGGGATACCAAGAATGCGTGATTCACAATTACCGCTTGCATCTTGTGCATAGGTTGTTTGAGGGGTTGCGACAATCGCAACAGGTGAGGCAACGAGAAATACAAATGCGCCGGCAAATATAAAATTCTTTAAAAATCGCTTCATAGTACTAAAATACTCCTCCAGGGATTAAGAAGTTGAGCAGTGCCCACATACCTGCGAAAGCGATAACGCCAATAACGACGTTAGTAAATATACCCATCGCTTTTTTCACCTGTTCTTGGTTACCACCAGCAGAGGTGTAAAGGATTGAACCATACACAATACCTGCTAAGGCAACAACACCAACACCTGCAGTCAATACATTAATAGCAAGCATTAATATGCTCCATAGCCCAGTATTCTCAACACCATCTTTCGTTACGTCGACATTGTCACATTTAATAATTGCCGTGTCGGTTTCACAACCGTTATTTTTAGCCTCAGCAGCGAATGCAACCGTAGGGGTGAGGATAGCCATAACACCCAATAGTAAGAACAAGCCCGCCATCAAATTTCGTATTGTTTGTTTTTTGATCATATTAGTTATAGATTACGAGGTTTTTGGGTATATTGCAACCCATTAGTGGGGTAGACAGCTGAAAGAATAATGGCATAAGCTCTTTACATTTATAACTATTTGTGTTATATTTAAATCAAATCAGCAATTTCTAGTAGAAACCTGAAAGCAACGTATGACCATCTTTAATGTAACCAGTTAATAAGGATTCAAGCTTCACATGGAAAATAAATTCCCAATCGAACCAGCTACACCAATCGAAACAGAAGAGCCAGTGGTATTACACTCTGGTCAATTAGACGGCTCACTGAAAGACTTACCAAGTGTTCGCCCTACAGAAAACACTCCTTCTCTAGAAGAGGCGTGGGATGCAAAAGATCCTGATACTGAAGAGTACATAATGAAAGTTCCTGAAAACGCTGCTGCTATTACTCCTGAAAAGAAATCACGCAAACGCCTCTTTGCTGCTATTGGCGCTGGTGTAACGGGCCTCCTTGTTGTTGGTGGCGTAGCATTAGGTTTGAATAGCAATAACAACGATGGACCAAAGGGTGGACCTGTTGCTGAAGCTCCCGTTGACCCAGGTGAAGAAGTTCCTTTCGGTGAAGAACCTGCGAATCCTGTTGACCCTGAAACTCCTGCTGAAGAACCTGCATCACCTGAAACACCTGCTGGTTTCGAAGTTGCTGGTCTTCCAACCGTAGCTGAACTTGAAATTGCACCAGGACAAAGCGACGAACAAGTTGCAGAGAGCCTTGTTAAGTTAAGCTCTGATTGGTCAATGTCTGGTGCCAACAAAGAAATGTACGACCTTCAATTTGAAGGTGACAACGGATACCTTTCGTTAGAAGAATACGTAACGAAAATTACCGATGCAACTGACCCTATATATGTACAGGCAATTTATGGCGAAAACGCCACTAACCCTCAATTCGCAGATGCGATTGCTCTTCAAAAAGAACAGCACAGGCAAATACTTATGGCTCACTTCCAGACATACGGAACTCAAAATGTTGCGCCTTACCAACAAAAAGAAAACTTCTCACAACTTCAAGAAGCTGTTAAACATGAAGATGGTACGACTACAATGTTCGTCACTATGATTCGTGAAGACAACGGTGCAGATAACATCGTTGAAGGTAGCGGCAATGGTTCAATTACACGTGCTACTTATGTAACCGCTGAAGTTGATGGCAAAATCAAACTTGTCCAACCCCCTGCATACGTTCTTCAGTAAGCATTACCCCTTGTAAAGCATAACCAGTTAGTGTTAAATATCACTAGTTGGTTATGCTTTTTTTTATTACTCATTACCCGGTATTTCTAAGCTCCTCGCGCGGGAGTAAGTAATGGTCTTTGGTGGCTTTTTAAAACGTTCGCTTCTGGTATCACTAGCGTTTGTTATTAGTGTTAGTGCAATCGTGCCGTTGCTTACGTCTCCAGTGGGCGCGGCAAATATTAATGACGCTACACCTACAGACGAAGCTAAATCTGCATCTTACTACCGCACCCTGCGAACTTGTATTAATAATGAGATGAATACTACTATTCAACTCACAGGTAGCGACAACGGGGTCGCCCCGCCGTCTAAGTGGTTTACCGACAACAACGCCTACGGATATGTTTTCCCGGATGGCAAAATGGATTGTAAAAAAATCGTTCCACTTGCCATGACATTATGGGGTTTTGGAAACGACTACTCTTCTTTCCTTAAAACACTCGGCTTTACTTATAATGCGTCTGACGCTAAATGGACAGTTGCAAACCGCGATAACCTTCGTAATAAGTTTGACAGTGCCGTCCAGGCAAAATACTACGGAATAAACTTTGCAGGTGAGCCTACGCAAAGTGGCGCTGCTCGTTATGTAATGTTTTTAAATGCTTTCCAAAAAGCTTGTAACGCCAAAAGTCTTGGAGCGGTATCAGCAGTAACTAATACTTCTTACAAAGCTTGGTTGAATGATTCTACTGCGGAGAGGGGAGCGCAAGTTAGTGAAGAAACTGCTAATATCCCTGGCTCTAAAGATGGTTCGTATGTTTATTTCTCAAAGGTAGATACTATTGACCCGGCAACTGGAACAAAAGTTCAGCAAGCATATGCCTACCAAGCCTCATCAACTGTAACGAATGCAGGTTGGAATGGTGATGGCGCAACAACGAATGGCGATGTACGAATGTACGGGTACCATAACGCAGCTGTCGAAAGAAGTTGTCACCAAATACAAAAGGGTATTACAGAAAATGCTGATGCCTTTCGCGCGTGGAAACAAGCAAACCCTGACACTGTTATTGTTGCACCTATCGATACACCAGGTACGACCCCTCCCGGTGAAACAGACGAAACCGCCCCTTCTTGTACAATTGAAGGTATTGGCTGGATTGTTTGCCCAGCAATTAATGCATTAGCGTACATCGCTGATGGATCTTTTAATTTCTTAGCAGACAGCTTCCTTAAAACCGACCCAAAAGTGTTCAACACTGAAGACGGTACATATAAAGCATGGGCAATTATGCGGAATGTTGCTAATATACTATTTGTTATTGCCTTCCTGTTTATTGTGTTTTCACAATTAACTGGCGTCGGTATCTCAAACTATGGTGTAAAGAAAATGTTGCCACGAATTGTGGTTGCAGCTATTTTGGTAAACCTTTCGTACTTTATTTCACAACTCGCTATAGATGTATCTAATATTCTAGGCTATTCAATACGTGACGTCTTTGACAGTATCGTAAACCAGATACGTGAAATACCTACTGGTAACTCTGCTGAAGAAATGTCAGTACTTGCAGCGGGTGATGGTGGTTTCGTAACACTCGCCGGAAGTATCTTAGCCATTGCAGGTGGCGCCGCGGCTTTGTACTTAATGCTTTCCGCATTTGGGCCAATCTTACTTGCCGCTGTACTCGCCTTAGTATTAATCTTCTTCATCTTACTGGCACGCCAAGCAATCATCGTTTTACTTGTTGTACTTTCACCTTTAGCTTTTGTGGCATTCTTGTTACCAAACACTCAATCATTGTTTAAGCAGTGGCGAAAAATATTAACGGCAATGTTAATGTTGTTCCCAATTATCGCGTTAGTATATGGAGCATCGGCATTAGCTTCAACATTATTAGGTAAGTCGTTCTCTGGAATTGGCGGAACCGACAGTGCAATGTTTGGACAAATTATTTCTGCAGGTATTTTAGTACTGCCATTATTCGCCGTGCCGGTATTACTTAAAAAGTCACTTGATTCTGTACCGGAAGTTGGTAAGTTTGCGAATAAATGGGCGAGCAAAGGCTTCGCTGGTGTTGGTGGCAAAGTACGTGAAAGTAGCCGCAATAGCTACGTTGGTAGGGGAAATGCAATTCGGAAACAAGGTCGTCAAATTTACTCTGACAGGAAGTTTGCCTCGAATGTGTCAAAGGGTGGTATTGGTGCATTAGCTGCTAAAGGTTTAGCAATTACACCAAAGGGTAGGTATGCTCGAAATACTGTTGGACGTATTGCAGATGAGGCTTCAGAAAAGGCCTTTGAAAATGATATTAGTGCTATGGCTGTCTCGTTGAAAAACACACACATCAACCCAGACACTCAAATTGATGATATTGCCGGTGAATTAACCAGTGCAATTGCGAGCGGAGATAAAGTGAAGGCTCGAGCTGCTCAATCAATCTTGCTCAATAGTGGCGGGGCGGGGCTTGATACACTCCACAAGACACTCGACGCAGCAAGCACGAGCAATCCTAATATGCGTGGAAGTGAAGTTGGTATTAGCCTTCGTAATGCCCTTAATAACGCAGGCCTTAAAGGCAAAGATAATGCACTCGCGAGTTTTGCATATGATAGTGAACAGTCACTTTCTCAATTGCGACAATCGAGTGGGACATTTAAGGGTCTTAGTTCTGTTGAATTAGCAGGACAACGAAAACATGTACTTGAAGATGCTGTTAAAAATAACGCCATAAGTCCTGAGCAAGCTCAAGCGGTGCTTGCGGATAATGTGTCGAAAGATATGGATCCGTCGAAGAAAGCTCTCTTCCAAGCTGTCGCTAACCTTGCTACACCACGAGGAACAACGCCACCACCGCCAGCGGGTGGAACTGGTGGAACAAGGCCTCCGTTTGGCGGCCCAACACCAACAAGTGGCGGAACATCGACACCTTCGGGTGCGCCAGGTGCGACTTTTGCAGCAGGAGCGACGGCTGGAAGTGCATCGTTCACACAACCAACTGGAGGCCCGTCTACACCTACCGGTGGAACACAACAAACAGCTGGGGCAACAGCTTCAGCACAACCTACTGAAGTTATCGTTAACCCAGCTACCGCTGCAGCCGATGGTGGTTTGTACCGTATTAACTCAGCTGGTACACCAATTCGTCCACGAAATAGCAGTAAGAAAAATGATGGTGCACCTATTGGTAAAAAACAAGCCGCAATTATTGATGCGAACGCTGATTTAATTAATGGTGGGGCGCGTGCACAGGCTGCTGCAGCGGCGGCACAAGCTGCATCACTCGGTAGGGGAGAAACGTTCGACCAAGCTAAAGCAGCGGCTGACGATGCCTATAGAAAGAATGGTGGAGCGTAAACCTGTTACCCAGAGCTCTGCTATAATATTCCTTAATGGCAACCTATAAAGTACCCCAAGATGTTGAAGCTGATGACAAGCTCATCGGGCCGTTTAGCTTCCGCCAATTTATCTACTTAATTGCAGTGGTACTTGCAGGTGTTGCGGCATGGGGATTGGCACAATTATTTATTGGGCTCGTTATTATACCTTTGCCAATTATTATCTTTTTTGGAGCTTTGGCGTTACCGCTTCGAAAAGATCAGCCAATGGAAGTGTACATGGCGGCGATGGTATCGTACTTGTTAAAACCACACCAACGACTATGGGACCCAGAGGGTATTGAAACAGTTATTGAAATTACTGCACCAAAAACCTACGAAGAAAGCCGAACAAAGAATTTATCACAAGATGAAGCGCAACAACGATTGAGTTACTTGGCAAATATTGTTGACTCGGGCGGTTGGGCAATTCGTGGCACAAACGCCGCACCTAATATGTCTATTAATAATGACGTTATCCTTGAAGCACAGAGCGCGGTTGATGTGCTCGATAACAATACGTCAGTTGCACAGACGTTCAACCAGATGATGTCTCAAACTGCTAACCGAGCTAAGGAAGAAGCTGTAGAGCGCATGAAAGCGGCTTCATTTGCACCATCAATGCCTCAGCCAGTACTCGGCGCTGCACCAATTCAGTCCCAAATGGCTGATATGATTATGCCGGAATACGACCCGTACCCAACTGACATTCAACAAACAGTTATTCAACCACTCAACGACCCGTCACACATGGCCGAGCAAAATATCGAACCAGAGCTTGTGACCCCTGTATATGTTGCACCGACGCCAACACCATTACCGCCTGTAGCCCCTGTAGCTACAACTCCGCCGCCACAAAGTGCAGTAGCCACTAGCGATACACCCGTGTCTGCTGATATAATGAACCTTGTAAAGAATGCCGAAGGTTTATCGGTTGCAACTCTTCAGAGTCGGGGTGATCAAATTCATAAGAAACTCGAAGAAGAAGCTTCCGACGAAGTTTTTGTTTCGTTAAGATAAATCTTTTTAAAGGGAGTGGGTTCACAGGCTATGCCACCAAATAATTCTTCATTTCCTATTCCACCAAATAACGGAATACCTCCTGTACCTCAAATGCCAGGCTCTCCTGTCATGCAACAGCAACAAGTGCCTATACAGCAAGCTGCGCCAATAGGTTCTGGTGCCCCAACAAAACCTGCACCAAAAAACCCGAACTCAACCCAAAGCACATTGCAGCTTTCCGAGCTTCGCGACGGTATGGTTATTATGCTTGATGGCTCATTTAGGGCGGTTATTGCTTGTAAGTCTATCAACTTCGACCTCATGAGCGACCGTGAACGAGAGGGGATTGAGTACAGTTACCAAAACTTCTTAAACTCATTAACATTTCCTGTGCAAATATTGGTTCGTTCACAACGGGTTGATATTGGGCCTTACATTGAAAAACTAGCGACTATTCGCCGTTCACAAGACAACATGCTTCTTGGTGTCCTAATGGATGATTATATTGGCTTTATGGATGCCCTAGCTCAGGACGCGAACATTATGGAGAAATCATTCTATATTGTTGTTCCATATTTTCCACTTGGCGATGCGGCAAATATTGTCGAACAGAGTAAAGGGTTCTTCGGAAAACTATTCCCACGCCCTACGAACGGTATTACAAAAATCGATACTGCTGCGTACCAAAAAGCGAAAGATGAAATTAAGAATCGTATCGATGTCGTCGTTTCTGGTATGTTCCAAATTGGTGTACAAAGTGTCCAGCTGGATACAAAGGCGCTTGGTGAGTTGTATTACAACTTCTACAACCCAGATACCTCAGTTAATCAGCCACTCGGTAACTTTGATAACGTAGCGACGACGTTTGTTAAAAAAGCACCGGCACCAACGCCTGACCAAAGCCCACAACAGAATGGAGGCTATTAATTATGGCTAAGAAACAACTTTCAGCAGTCGATGTAGCAGCCCAACAGCGTGCGAAAGAACAAGCTGAAGTAGAGCAAGCTTTCCTTAAGGGTGTTTCAACCCTTCGTGACCTTATTGCACCAAGTAGTATTGAGATTCACTCATCATACTTCCGCCTTGGTACAAAATACGGCCGTACATTATATGTATATGGGTATCCACGCCAAATTGCGACCGGTTGGTTAAGTTCGCTCATTAACATCGATGAAGTACTCGACGTCAGTATGTATGTCTACCCAGTCGATAGCCAGGTAGTACTTAATAACCTTCGTAAGAAGGTAACTCAGCTTGAAGCTAGTACTTCTATCAATAATGAAAAGGGTCGTACTCGCGACCCAGCACTAGAAGCTGCTATTAGTGACGCCGAAGAACTCCGTGACCAAATTCAGCTTGGTCAAGAACGTTTCTTCCGCTTTGGTTTATACGTTACCCTTTGGGCTGACAGCATGGACGAACTTAATTTTGTACAACAAAAAGTTGAAACTATCTTTGGACAACAATTGGTATTTAGTAAGGTTGCTTCTTCACAACAAGAGCAGGGGCTTAATAGTACTATTCCGCAACTCTCTGACCAGCTGCAAATTCGCCGCAACATGAACACTGGTGCGATTAGTACCAGCTTCCCATTCACAAGTGCCGACCTTACCGACAACAGTGGTATTTTGTACGGTATTAATATGCACAATAATGGGTTAGTTATCTTTGACCGTTTCAAACTTGAAAACGCCAATATGATTGTATTCGCGAAATCTGGTGCAGGTAAATCGTTTACCGTGAAGCTCGAAGCCTTGAGAAGTATGATGCTTGGGACTGAAGTGATTATTATCGACCCGGAAAACGAGTACCAAAAGCTTGCTGAAGCAGTCGGTGGCGCGTACATTCGTTTAAGCCTTAACTCAAATACTCGCATTAACCCCTTCGACCTTCCGCGGGTTATTGATAACGACGAAGCAGACGACGCTCTACGTGCAAACCTTGTAACATTACACGGTTTGTTCCGCTTAATGCTTGGTGGGACACAAATTGCCAACGGTGTGGCCGTTTCAGCACTAACACCTATCGAAGAGGCTGACCTCGACCAGGCGTTAATTGATACGTATGCACGTGTCGGTATTACCAGCGACCCGCTGACACACAACTCACCACCGCCAACTATTAGCGACCTATACGACACACTGCTTCACATGGGTGGAACTGGGCCATCACTCGCGCAGCGCCTTCGTAAGTACACAACGGGTACATTTGCGGGTATCTTTAGCCAACAGTCTAACATCGATATTAATAACCCAATGGTTGTGTTTAATATTCGTGACCTTGAAGACGAACTTCGCCCAGTTGCGATGTATATTGTGCTAAGCCACATTTGGAATATTACTCGAACGATTCAAAAGAAGCGTATGCTGATTGTTGATGAAGCGTGGCAACTTATGAAATACGATGACTCTGCTAACTTCTTGTTTAGCCTTGCAAAGCGTGCACGTAAATATTATCTTGGCCTTACCACTATTACTCAAGACGTTGAAGACTTTATGAGTAGCAAGATGGGCCGCGCAATTGTCGCCAATAGCTCGATGCAATTACTACTAAAACAATCTTCCAGTGCAGTTGATGTACTTTCGGATATCTTCAAACTGACAGAGGAAGAAAAGAAGCGTTTAGCGAACTTCCCAATTGGACAAGGATTATTCTTTGCTGGTCAAAGCCACGTTCACATTCAAATTCAAGCTAGCCCTACTGAACAGCAACTTATTACTACTAACCCACAAGCAGCCATTCAAGCGGCTCAAGGGCTTCAAAATTCCTAATCAGGAGTATAATAGGGACTAACTATGGCGCTTCCAACTTTGCCCGGTGACGAGAAACGAGAGGAGAAATTAAACCCTGGTCAGCAAGACTATGACAGGCGTTTTAATGATATCTCAAAAGCAGAGCAAGAAGGTTCATTTAATGATATCGCCAATAACTACAACCAGACGGCCGATAGTTCCCAGGAAGATGACAACATCAACAAGCTCAAAGAGCGAGAGTCGGAAGGTGATAAAACTGCTTCTGGTGGATGGAAAAACAATACCGGCATAAGTGACAAGAACGCAAAAACACCTCTGTCTCAGAGGATAAAAACTATTGGTAAGAAGCGCGGTGGAATTATCGGGCTTATTCTTGGTATTGTGCTTGGTGGCGGTTTGCTAGGAAGTGGTTTTGGCGGCGTATCAATGCTTATTAACCTTACGGAAAATGTTACCCTTAAAAATGATTCGAGTTCATCAGCGTTACAACACCGGTTTATGAAGGTCTTTGGGTTTAACATTATTGAAACCGACCCTGTATGCGCAAATTCTACTAAGAACATTAAGTGTAAGATGGGACGTATATCTAATAAAGCTTTAACTCAGCTTGAGAAAAAGGGTATTACACCGGTATTTGATAACGATACCGATACAAACAACAGAAAAAAGACCGGGTATCCAACGAAAAATCCGACTCACTACGTCATTGACCTGAAAGATGGCTCTCCTCCAAGCCAACCTATTGCTGCCCGCGATTTACCAAAGGCACTTGCCGATAACCCTAAGATGGCCGCTAAGGTACTCGGTAGGTCTGGCGCGTTTAATGTACGCATTAACGCTTGGACAGGTAAACACATTACCGAGAAATTATATAAAAAGTTTGGTATCAACAGAAATGGTGGGCTCGCTGATGGGTCAAGTAAACGACTTACACCTGTAGAAAAGTTAGCCGAGGCGACAAAGAAACTCCAAGAGAAAATACCTAAATCCGATAAAATTAACAGTGTTGCGGATGGTGTTGAACAGAAGGTGAGGGGTCACCTAGGTAAGGCTGGTAAGGCTGGCGCAGTGTACACAGGTGCAGTGGCGAGTTGTATTGCCGTGAAAGCACCAGGGTATATAGCTGCAGGTGTAGCAGCCGTCCAATTAGCACAAGTAATGCCCGTAGGGATGGATTTAATTTTGTCTCCTGGAGCGAAAGCGAAAGCATCTGGGGTTGATACAGCGAACAGTATTACCGCTGAAGATACTGATGCTATTGGTACCTTACTTACAAACAAAACCCCTCGTGAAAGCGATGGTAAAATGACATCTGCGCTAGATTCACCAATTCTTCTCGCTGCTATGGGTGTGAATAAAAATAAAGCAGCAGTATCTAAAAACTACACACCAGGCTATTCAATGCTTACCAACCCGTTAGTTATCGAAGCTAACAAAGCTGATAAAGCCCTTGAACCTGGTTGTAACGTCATTATGAGCCCGGCGGCAATGTACACAGCTATGACCATTAGCGCAGGTGTTACCGTCGCGTTATCTGCCACTGTTATTGGTGGAGTTGTGAAAGTTGTTGCTGACTTCCTTGCATCTGCAGCACTTACCGAAATTGCTGTTAACGTAGCAGGGGACGCTGCAAGGACTGCTATCGTTGACCTTGCGAAGAACGATGCAATTCCAAAAGCAACAGGTGAAGCACTGGGCGATGTGGCCGGAGTCTCTATGATGTCTATGTTTGCAGCCGGAGGAATGGCCAGAAACTTACCAGTCCTTAAGACATCTCAAATTAAAGATTTTGAAGTTGCCTCAAAAGAGAATGAAGCATTCCAACGCGATATGGATGTTGCCACACTTAGTCCTTTCGACACATCCAGTAAATACACTTTCCTTGGAAGCATTTTGAATAATGCGCAGTTAGCAGTCCTTGAAAGCGGAAGTTATAATGGAAGCCTCCTTTCATCAATTCCAGGGCTCCTAAATTTCTCACGTGCATCGCTTTCAACAAATACACACGCTGAAGAATTTAATGCTGCTTATTGTGATTACGCGGGAGACTTTGGTTTAGAAACTACGAACCCAGAAGATACACCAGCTATTAATGCAGCTGGGTTGCCATGTACTGGCCTTACAACTGGACAGATGAATATGGGCACCAGTGAAGCATTCGACCTAGTAATTGGCGAAGGCTGGATTGACGAAACAAAAAACGTTAAAGATACTGACTCAATTCAAAACTTAGTAACAAACAAAGTAATCAAGCCAGATACACCTTTAGCTGACTATATTGATTCATGTAGTAACGCCGAAACTGGTGACTATATATTTAGCTCTGCCGGTTGTACGGTTGCTTCTACGGGTGGAGCGGGTGTTACAGATTCAGATTTACCTAACCTTAAAAACCCACGTTCACTTGAAGCTATGGCAGTATTCTTACTTGATTACCAACAAATTCAAATGATTAACGGTAATGATGAAGTAGGTCAAGAAGAAGAGGCTGTTCCAGCAAACTCTGAGGCATACGTTTTACCAACCGATGTCGGCTATAAAGTTTCATACGGCTGGGGCCCACGAAGCTGTGCTGGTTGTTCGAGTTATCACAAAGGTGTTGATATTACGAACTTTCCTGGTGGTACCTTAAACAAGCCTGTATACGCAGTAGCGGCTGGACAAGTTATTAGTGCAGTTAAGGTTAATGGTGTAAATGGTACGTGTACTGGTGCTGGAACTGGCAATAATAATATCGTACAAATTAAACATGCGAATGGGTTAATTAGTTCTTACTGGCACATGCAGGCGAATAATATAACGGTAAATACAGGGGATGTTGTGACTGCTGGGCAACAGATAGGTAAAATTGGAAACTGTGGGCAGTCGTATGGTGCACACCTTCACTTTGAAACGTGGATAGGAGATGCGACCGATCCGGGTATTTTGGGTATCACAGGCGCCGATGCAGCCGACAATAAACGAAACCCAGCAAAAGTTATGGCACTGTTTGGTGTTGATATAATAAATGCAGCCTACACGGATGGAAGGTAATTTATGAAAACGTTATTTTTTAGAATAGTCACATTTGTAGCCATCCTTGGTTTTCTTACAGTACTCTTTCCTATTCAGACACCAGCGTCCGCACAAGCTCCGGAAGAAGAAGCTGCTTCAGCTTGTGATAAGGAATTTTATAGCAGCAATGACATTCTGTTTTACGACCCGTGTGCAAATGTTTGTTCAGCTTCCGCAACCGGCACCGCAGGAACGATTACCGCATTAAAGGGCGCAAACAATGGCGAGAAGATTTTCAACTTCTGGGTCGATGCGGGGTTAACTGCACAGCAAGCAGCCGGTGTCACAGGTAGTATGAAACACGAAGGTGGGTTTAGCCCGTTCCGTCAAGAAATGTCAAAGACATGGCCCGCGGGTGGATGGGGGATAGCGCAATTTACGTTCGACCCAGGCCAGCGTGGAGCAGCGACTGCGTATGTATCAAATGCAATTGGGGCTGACTTGTTTAACCAATATTACAAAAATGATTTTGGCGGTGCGGTTATGGAATCGAATGGATTTGTTCCGACAGGGGTTCCTGTTGATGTTAATGATAAGTTCTTACTTGCCGAGCTTAACTATTTACTCGACCATATTAAAGCGCTCGAACCAAACAATACTCGTACCGGTGCCTACGCGCGAGATTTCGGTGTCACTTTTGGTGTCGGTAATTTGTACGACTATCTTAAAACACTCGTTCAAGCAGCTGATGCCGCTGTTGCGTGGACATATCTCTACGAGTTCCCTGGTGATATTAAAAACACAGCTATCGCACGTGGAAATAGTGCTACGGAAATTATGACACTTTATTCTGCCGGTACAGGTATATCAAGTACTTGTGGTGGTGGGCTGCAAGCGGGCGGAATGACACTCGAACAAGCAAAGGCTTTCGTTGAGAAATACAAATCTGCTGCCGATAGCGCCGAATATATTGGCGGCGCTGGTAAAGATTGCGCTGGTGGACCACTTTCTAACTGTGTATCATTCTCGACATTCTTTATTAATAAATATACAACCCTCCAAGGTTTCGGAAACGGCACATCGCCGGGTAACGGAAGTACGGTTGCATCTAATGCGATTGCCCGCAACCCGACCGCTCAAAATGGCCATAGCCCAAGGCCGTATGCCATATTTAGCACCCCGAGTGGCTCTGAGATGTGTGGCGATGTTAAGTGTGGCCACACCGGTGTGATACTAGGCGTGGATACTGCAAACGGTAAGGTAATTGTCGGTGAAGCTGCTTGTGGTGGCGGAAGTGAATGGGATACTGCACGTGAATACGATTTAGCAAAGTTCGACAGCGATGCCTATACCTACATATATACTGATGGATTCTTAAAAGGGGCGGTAAACTAATATGCAACCAGCTAATTCACAAAAAAGATTGCTCACGATTATTGGAGTAGTATTTGGCGCACTTGTGATTATTGCCATCATTATTGCGATAGTTGTTCAATTATCATCAAAAAATGAATATGGTGAAGGAATAAAAATTCGCAACTACGACGAAAAGGTGAAGAATGTTTCGCAAGAGTTACACAATGGAACCGAAGCAAGCTTATACAACGTCGTAAAAAAGAACCTTCCTGAAGATTCAGACCCTTCAAAAATCAAAGACGCGTTTATTCGTGACGATTCAAACTCACAAGATTATGACAAAACAAATGATATTTACAGCGGTAAGTTTATTGTTGATATAGATAGTATTAAACAATCGTACCTTATTCAATACACTTATATTAAAGATGTAAATAATAGCGAAGGCCTGACAAATAGGGTAGTTGTGAGTTGTGTTAATGAAGCAGATATCAAATACACATCATTTAAATGTGAAGATTATGTTTCTGAACAGGCTACACAAAATGATTCAATTATTCAGTATCTTCCGTACAGTAACTTTAGCTTTAAGATAGCCGCCGATACCACAGCGGGTGACGACAAAATGATTCTTGTTGTTGAGTTGCGCATTCCCGAATCTGATTTAAAAGGCGATACAGTCTCGAAACAAAGTGTTGTAGCGATGTATAAAAATGAAGTTGCGTTATGGCTTGAATCAAAAGGTTTAACACCAAGTACATACACGTATGAATATAATTATGACGACAATGGCAACCTTATTCCAGAAAGCCATGACCAACATGGTGATACTGACGGAGAATAAATTACTTCGTTAGTTCAATATTATAAATATGGTCGCCCGCATGGCTTGTTGCGGAAGTAATAATAATTTGGTGGCCTTTTAATTGACTCGTTAAAAGTTGCTGGCGGTTAGCGTCAAGCTCAGAGAAGACGTCATCGAGTAAGATAATTGGTTGTTTATCTATAAGCTGCTCGATGATATCGACTTCAAGAAATTTCAAAGCAAGCACGATAGTTCGCGCTTCACCCCTTGAAGCAACGGATAGAGCAGGGGAGGTGTTAATTTGAAATATAACATCGTGGCGGTGCGGGCCAACAGATGTATTCCCTAAATAACGGTCACGCTCAAGATGTGTCGTCAGTTCGTTTAATAATTTCTGTTTAATATCACCAACAAAAGTATGTGAGTAGTGGATTGATACGTCGTCGTGCGTACCGGCGATTTCCTGGTACAAGCGGCCAAGATTTTGGTTAATTTGTTCAATAAATGCAATGCGTTGCTCGATAACAAATGAGCCGTGTTCGGCGAGTGAAATATTCCAAGCAAATAATTCATCATTCGACACAAGAGCGTTTTTAAGAAGATTGTTTCGCTGCTTAAGCGAACGTTCATATTTACGAAGTGTTGGGCCATACAGCGGGTTTAATTGGCTAATAAACCTATCTATAAACTGGCGGCGGCGGGCAGGGGAGCCATGAAGTAACCGAAGGTCTTCAGGTTCAAACAATACGACGGGGTATTTTAGTTTAGCTGGGATACGGGCAGTTGTTTTACTATCAATACTAAATTGTTTTCGACTGGTTACTTTTTCAGGGTCAAACTTAACGACACGGTTCGGTTCGTCGTCGAACGAAACATCAATGCGCCACCAAGGTGCTTCCTTTCTTAAGAGGTCACTATCAGCACCTTTAAATGAGGTGCCTTGAAGCGAAATATAGATCGCCTCGAGTAATGTCGTTTTTCCACTTCCGTTCGCACCAGTAATAATCGTCACATCGGGCGAGAATTCAATCATATACGCATCGTGTGAACGAAGGTTTTGAACGTGAAGGTTTTTAATAGAAGTCATATGTTGTATTGTCCACAACAAAGTGGAGAATTATTACTTAGCTTTTAAGCGGCATAATCACGTGGTAATAGTTCGTATCTTTATCTGTTGATTTAAGAATACAAGGTGAAAGCTTGCCATTAAAGCTGAATGAAATAACATCAGCGTCAAGCACAGCAAGCGCTTCAGTTAGATAACGTGAGTTAAGGGTTACTTGGCCACTACCAGTAATATCACCGTCAAGTTCAGAGGTGTTTTCACCAAATTCAGAAGCGATTGAGTGGAGTGACACAGATTTCGCATCTTCGTCTACAGTTACTGTTACACTACCGCCAGATTCACGGGCGAACAACCCAGCGACTTTTGTTACTCGGGTAAACTCTGGTTTCTTCACAATTGCAGTAATATCAGAGCTGGCTGGGATAAGTTGACGGTAGTCAGGGAAATTGCCATCGACAAGGCGGCTTATAACCTCGGCGTCGTTAATACGGAAGCGGACTTGGCTTTCATCAAACAACACATCAATAGTATCTACAGAATCATCTATTGAACGAAGAACTTCTTGAAGTGTTGTTGCAGGGATAATCGCCGCAACTTCACTTTTTGTTTCAACAAGACGACGCTCTGAGAGCCTATATCCGTCAGTTGCAGCTAAATATATCCATCCTTCATGCGAGTGCCAGTACACACCTGTGAGAACGGGTCGTGTAGAGTCTGAGCTCGATGTAATGATAGTTTGAGAGATTGCTTGTTTAAATTCTTCCATATTAAGTGAGTAAGTAACTGAACTCGCTTCGTTAATAGTTGGAAGCTCTGGGAAATCATCAGCTATAACACCATTAATGATTGAGTGGTATTTTCCACAAGTAATGTGGATATTCTCACCAACAATCTTTAGTTCAACAGTGTCCTTAGGTAAGCTACTGACGAATTCTGAAATAAGCTTTGCTGGTACGGTAATTGAACCTGGTTTTACAATCTTTGCACCTATGTATTGAGTTGATGCAATTTCGAGGTTCGTTGCTGCAATTAAAAGTCTGTTGCCATCTGTCCTTAAAAGAATATTACTGAGGATTGGCAATTGAGTTTTTGTACTAGCTACTCGCCCTACAGCAGATAATGCTTTTGAGAAGTTTTCTTGGGTTACTGACAGTTCCATTGTTATGAGTTCCTTTCCTTATTTTCTTTTTTCTTCTTAATAGTAGGTGCTGTGGAAACAGGGTATAAGTCGGCAATTAACAGTGGTTGAATGTGTTTTTTTAGCGTGGATAAAACCGTTGATAACATGCTGTAAACTTGGGTGAAACTAGGGAGTTGTGCACGGATAAGTGTTTGAGCTTCAGCAGGGGGTGTGTATGAAAGTTGTGTATACCCACTATTCATACCACTGTCTATCCGCAGGCTGTACACATTTTTTACCCAGGCAAAAGTGACAGGTTTAAGCATAAAGTTTCTCCCTAATAGCTGCTACTTGTTCACGAATAACAAAGTCTAGTTTAATAGCTTTTTCGATTTTCTCGACAGAGTGAATGGCGGTTGTGTGGTCTTTACGGCCAAGTTCGCCGGCAATCTTAGGGAAACTTAAATGAAGCTCGCTGCGAAGTAAGTACATGGCAATTTGGCGCGGGGTGACAATATGCTTGTCTCGTTTTACGCCACAAATTTCTTCAAGCTTCAACGAGAAGTGTTTTGCTGTTTGGTCGATAATCTTTTTACTTGATAAGTGTTGAGGACGAGACATGTGTGCACTGCCCAGTAAACCTTCAGCTGTAGCAATATCTGGTTCAACGCGGTGAAGGTCAGCAAAGGCAAGGAGTTGGTTTAACGCACCTTCAAGTTCACGAATGTTCGTTTTAATGTTTGTTGCGAGGTATTCAACAGTTTCAGGATTTAACGTAACACCTGAAAGGCCAGCTTTTGCATTAATAATTGCACAACGGGTTTCAAAGTCAGGCATTTGAATATCAATTGCCATGCCCATTTCAAAACGGCTACGAAGACGTTCAGTAAGGGTAGGGATACTCCGTGGTGGTTTATCGCTACTGATGATAATTTGCTTATTGTTTTGGTGTAGGAAGTTAAAGGTATGAAAGAACTCTTCTTGGGTCTTTTCTTTGTTTGCGATAAACTGCATGTCATCGACAATAAGTACGTCAACATTACGGTATTTATCAGAGAAACCTTTTTTCTTAAAACGAATATAATCGAGGAATTCGTTTACGAATGTTTCAGAGCTTACATATAATACACGTGCTTCTGGGTTGTTAGCGACAATTTCATTACCAATAGCCTGCATAAGGTGAGTCTTACCTAACCCAACGCCACCATAGAAATAGATAGGGTTATATTTTGTACCTGGGCTGGTTGCGACAGCTTGGCTGGCAGAGTGGGCGAGGTCGTTACTTGAACCAACGATAAAGTTATCAAACGTATAGCGAGGGTTGAGTCCGTTTTGAGATGAACCCATAGGTAACATACCTGAAGGAGCTGGCCCGGATGAGCGGGAAGTTTGATTAGATATTAATTCATTCGCGTCACTGGTTGTTTCACGGCTGATACGTGGTTTCTTGTTTGTTGTTTGCACGACATAGGTAAGGTTAGGGGAGGTGATACCATTTTTCTCAAGCATTTCACGAACAGTTTTATCGAACTTTGTTTCGAACTGTCGCTTAATAAAAACGTTACGAACTTCGAAGAGTGCTTCGTTTTCGTCAAAACGTAATAGTTTAGTGTCTGACCAGTACATATTAAAGTTAGGTCCAGAGACTGATAGTTCTATTTCACCCAGCACGCTGTGCCAAAGTGCATGTACGTCTTTTTGCATGTTCCCCTAAACTCCTACATTTGCTCGTTTACTCCTTATACTATACCCGAAAGCCAGAGTTTTCCACAACCATAAAACGATTGCAAAAAAAGAGGGGAGTAAGGGGTGCTATTTATCCACACTTGCATACCACCTCTGTTAATGTGTGGATAACTAGTATCAAACAGGGGATAGTTTGTATATATAACGTCACGGTTTAACGAAAAAGCAAGTCTTTTAGCCTCTTGGGATTGATTTATAGGGGCGAAGAATGTATAATAATCGAGATATGCCAAAACGAACTTTTCAACCACACACCCGTCACCGTATGCGAGTACACGGTTTTCGTGCACGTATTTCGTCTAAAGCTGGACGCGCTGTATTAAAGCGACGTCGTCTTAAAGGCCGCGCACGTTTGACAGTTTAAACTGCAAGGTTTAAACAAACTTTAACCACTTCTTCACTGAAGTGGTTATTTTTTTACGGTATACTAATTAACAGATGATTTCTGCTTTATACCGATTCCATGGCCACAACAGTTTGCGTTATGTATACACAAACGGCAAAGCTGTTCGTACGCAAACGATTACTTTAAAGACGACGACGAATGACCGTCGTAAATATTCACGTTTTTCTATAGTTGTCAGCAAGAAAGTTATTAAAGGTGCCGTGGGCCGAAACCGCATTCGCCGCCGTCTGTTTGAATACATTCGAATACACCTCGACCAAATTGACGGTATTCACGATGTTGTACTTATATGTACCTCTTCTGAGTTACGCACACTTCCCGCTTCGGAAATAACTGACCAACTCGACCAATTGTTTACTAAAGCGGGTCTGTTTAAAGAAGCTTAAAACTGGTATACTATACGCTAGTAACCATGCGAGGCTAATCTGTGAATATCTTTGAATTAATTGTTGTCCAACCAATCTTTAACTTACTATTGTTTATCTATAGTGTTCTTCCTGGTGCCGATTTCGGTATCGCGATTATTATATTTACAATAATTATTCGTTTCGCCCTTTACCCACTTGTTGTGCGTCAACTCCACCAAGTAAAGGCAATGCGTAAGCTGCAACCAGAGTTGAAGCGTATTAAAGCTGCCAGCAAAGGTAACCGCCAAGCTGAAAGTATGCAAATGCTTGAACTCTACAAGCAACATGGTGTAAAACCATTCCGCTCTATTTTGATGCTGTTAATTCAGCTTCCAATCTTCATTGCTCTTTTCCAAGTAATTCAAATCTTCACGACTCACCGTGACCAAATTGCAGAGTTTACTTATGGTTTCATGCAAAACCTTAAGCCAGTACAAGACTTACTGGTTAACCCTGATAACTTCAACGAACAGTTCCTTGGTTTTGTTGATTTAACTACCCACGCTATCGGTGCTAACGGTGTTAATATCTTCCTCATCCTTCTTGCTCTTATTGCTGCCTACACTCAGTACATTATTTCAAAGCAAACATCCCCTACTACCACTACTAAGCGTTTACGCGACGTACTATCTGAAGCTGGCGAAGGTAAACAACCTGACCAAGCTGAACTGAACGCTGTTATGATGAGCAAGATGGTGAAGTTTTTACCATTCATGATGTTCTTTATTATGATGAGCCTTCCTGGCGCCCTTGTGCTTTACTACGTTGTTTCAAACATCTTTGCTGCCGTTCAACAGCACTTCCTTCTTAAGCGCGACGCTGAAGAAATGGATAAAATGGCTGACGAACCTACGAAAGGCACTGGCAAAAAAGCGACCGCAAAAGCTCGAGCAAAAGCTGCGCCAGAAGCGAAAGTTACTGAAAACAAAGGCCCAAACATTACTCGCATTAAAGCCAAAGATACACCAAGTAAAAAGGGCAATTCATGAACAGAGAAGAATCAATAGAATTTGCCCGTACATATGTGGCCGACCTTTTGACCTTCTTTGAAGTGAACGTAGATGTAGCAGTATCAGTTGAAGACGATGTGATTGAATTATCAGTCCCTTCAACAGACCTTAATAGTTTACTTATTGGACGAAACGCAGAAACTTTACGAAGCCTGCAATACCTTGTTTCTACCGTTTTACGGAATAAAGATGCGGCGCTTACGCGAGTAAACGTGGATATTGCGGATTACAAAAAGCTCCGCAATGAGCGATTAGCTACTGAAGCGCGTGGATGGATTGAGGAAGTGCGGAAGAATGGTACGACTAAGGTGATGCAGTTGAATGCGGCAGATCGAAGGATTGTCCACCAGGTTGCTACCGAATATTCTGATATTAAGACATTCTCTGTTGGTGAAGGTGTCGAACGAAGTATTTCTATCTCACAGGCAAGTTCTTAGTACCTGTAAATCTTTCCCTTTAATTATCTCAAGATACCGTTACACGCCACAAAAAATCGCTCCTGGCTGATTTTTATGGGTTGCACTACGCTTTTAGTATCTTTCAATAACCAAAGGGAAAGATTTACAGCCCGAGAACTTTCATGTAGATAGCCTGAGTTTCTTTTGCCATCTTCTTCCATGAATATTTCTTGATTTGCTTATACCCAGCTTTTGATAAACGGGTACGAATTGTGTCGTCGCTTAGTACTTGGTCAATTGCTTCAGCCATGTCGCTAGTGTCGAGTGGGTTAAAATAGTGCGCAGCAGGGCCGTAAACCTCTGGGAGGCAGGTTGCGTTGCTACTGACAACAGGAGTTCCGTAACCCATTGCTTCGAGGCCAGGGAGGCCGAAACCTTCCATGAGAGATGGGAAGACGTAGGCTGTCGCGTGAGAGTATAACCAGCTTAATTGGTCGTCTGCTACGAAATCGGTGAAGTGGATATTTTTATACTTACGTTCTTCGAAGTATTTTTCATTACCGAGCGCAGAGGCGTTCTTTTTACCAACCAATACAAGGCCGAGGTCGGGGTATTTTGCTAACAGAATTTGATGGGCATCACCGAGGCGTTTGATATTTTTGTAGTTTGATTGTTGGCCGACATATAAAATGTAGTTTTTGAATGGAACGGTATATTTTTTAGGTGCAATTTGCGCAACGTCTGATGATTCGTAAATGACGACGCTTTTTTCAGCAGCTAAAGGTGCGAAGTCTATGAGTGCTTGTTGGGTGAAGTTACTAATAGTGATAATTTCGTTATTATCATCAACAACTTTTTTAAATACATACTTACCAACCTGTTGTTTAGCGTGAAAAATAAGCCAGTTTTTATCACTGTTATAGGTATTGAGAAGTGTTAAATCGTGGAAAGTGGTAACTTTTTTACCTTTATATCTAAGTGGCTGCTGTGGCATACAGAAGTGCACTAAATCAGCGTTTAATTTTTTAAGGTATTTCTTAAAACCAATTTGTTCGGCAAACGAGTAGTTATCAAAATCAACTGTGTGAACGGTGAAGTTTTTATTACGTGGCTTCCAGAAGTCTTTGTCTTTTGTGGGAACAAGGATTGAATATTCGTTTTCAGTATCGACGTCTTGTAGGTATGTAACAAGACGTTCTACATAACGACCGGTAGAAGAATTAATAATACGGGCATCGATGGCGATATGCATTATTTAATGTCCTTTTTGAAAACTAAGCGGGAGTAGAGCAGGTAATTCCAGATAAGTGAGCCAACTGTAGCAATTAGCTTAGCGACAAAGAGTAATATTGAATCGTTTGAGATTTGAGTTTCGAGTGCTGAGGTAACAATCCAGATAATAATCGGTTGAAGAACCCAAAGACCGGTAATGGTGACAAGTAAAAATGCTGCAAATTGTTTCTTCGCATTGCCGGTTTTGTTTTTAAAGGTAAATGATTTATTCGCAAAGAAGCTAAAAATTAACGAAGCACCGGTTGAAAAGTAATTAGCAAGAATTTTATCAACGCCAAGGTTTACGAATAAGAATAAAAGAATGAAGTCGAGCGCCGTATTTGCGCCACCAACAACTGCAAAGCGAAGCTTATCGCCGTGTTTTTCGCGGAACTTTTCCATTGTGATACTCCTCAATTAGGTAAAGTGGACGTTGCTTGGTTTCGTTAAAGATACGACCGACATATTCACCGATAATACCGAGTGAGAGCAGCTGTACGCCACCTAAGAATAAGATGACGGCCATCATTGACGGATAACCGGCAAGGTCAACACCGAGGAATACAGTGCGAATAACAAGATACACAAGGTAAATGAAGGCGAGTATTGAAACCGCAATTCCGGCGTAGGTAGAAATACGCAAAGGAGCGGTTGTGAATGAGGTGATACCATCGATAGCAAGTTCAACCAGTTTTATGTAGTTCCACTTAGTTTCGCCAGCAGCGCGTTGGTCGCGGTCATAAAGAATTTCTTTCTTGTGAAAGCCAACCCAGCTAAACATAGCCTTGGTATTGCGCTGAGATTCGCGGAATTGCTTCAGGGCTTCAACAACCCGGCGGTCGAGAAGGCGGAAATCACCCGTGTCTTCTTGGATAGGAATACGAGTTACACTTTGAAGTGTTTTGTAGTACATCTTAGAGGTGAATTTCTTAAACCAGCTCTCGCCTTCACGAGATTGACGCTTTGCATATACATCGTCGTAACCATCTTCCCAGAGTTTAATCATTTCAGGAATAAGCTCAGGTGGATCTTGAAGGTCGGCATCGATAATAACAACTGCATCGCCAATTGCGTGGTCGAGGCCGGCAATCATACCGATTTCTTTACCGAAGTTGCGAGAGAGATTGAGGTAGCTGACACGGGGGTCGGTATCGGCGTAATCTTTAATATAGTCAAGCGTTTTGTCTTTGCTACCGTCATTTACGAATAAGAATTCAAAGTCGTAATTTTTCGTTTCATTTGCAAGGTTTGCAAGGCGAGTGAAGAGCTTGTCGAGGACGGGCTCTTCGTTGTAGGCGGGGATTAAAATAGAGATGGTTTTCACTGATGATAATTATACCACTGTAGTTATCTCTAGGGTAACCGTCGTGTATAATAGGATAAATAATACAGACCTAATACGAAGAGGGATATTCAATGGCCGAGGCTAAACGAGCATTAATTACTGGAATCACTGGACAAGATGGTGGACACCTTGCTGCATTACTACACGAAAAAGGATATGAAGTTTTTGGTATAATCAGGGGTCAACACAACCCACGACGTGAAGCTACTGAAGCAGAATACCCATATGTAACACTTATCGAAGCTGATCTTCTTGACGCATCTTCACTTATTCGTGCAATGAATGTTTCAAAGCCGGATGAAGTATATAACTTGGGTGCAATTAGTCACGTAGGGTACTCTTTTAAAGACCCGATGCTTACTAGTGATATTACAGGTAAGGGTGTTTTAAATATTCTCGAAGCAATTCGTTTAACCGACACAGAAAATAAAGTTCGTTTCTACCAAGCTTCAACTTCTGAAATGTACGGTGGACTTGAATATAACCGTCCTGAGAAGGGTTACACAGAAGAATCTAGCTTCCACCCGCGTAGCCCTTACGGTGTAGCAAAACTTTATGGTTACTGGATTACAAAGAACTACCGTGAAAGCTACAACATGTATGCTGTATCTGGTATTCTTTTCAACCACGAAGGTGAACGCCGAGGTGTTGAATTTGTTACTCGTAAAATTACTCACGCTGTTGCCCGAATTAAACTTGGCCTACAAGACCACATTGAACTTGGTGACCTATGGCCAAAGCGAGACTGGGGTTATGCAGGTGACTACGTAGAAGGTATGTGGCGTATGTTGCAACAAGACGAACCAAAAGACTACGTACTTGCTACCGGTGAAACACACTCGATTGAAGAATTCCTTGATATTGCATTCAAACATGTTGGCATTGAAGATTGGAAACCATATGTTAAGCAAAACCCTGCATTTATGCGACCTGCTGAAGTTGACGTTTTACTTGGCGACCCAACAAAAGCCGAAAAAGAACTTGGATGGGAACGCAAAGTTGATTTCCCTGGCCTTGTAAAACTGATGGTTGACCACGACCTCGCTATTGAATCTACAAAGGTTTAGTCTAATGGATTCTAAACCTCAAAAATGGCAACGTCTTAACCGTGAGACGTTGCTTGATACGAAGTTTATGAAAGTTTATGAAGATACAGTCAAGCTGCCCACGGGGGCAGTTTTTGACGATTATACTGTTGCAACCCTTCCTAGTGGGGTTGTTATCGTTGCTACGGATACGGAAGGTCGCTTGATTACGCAGTTTGAATATAAATACGCTATTGATAGAGTTATTTTAAACCTGCCTTCTGGTAGTGTCGAGAATGGTCGCTCGCCACTTGAAACTGCGGCTATTGAGCTGCTTGAAGAGACGGGGTATGAGTCAAATGAACTAGAATTTATTATGACCACTTACGAATACCCTTCAAAGCTCGACCATGAGCTACATATTGTACGAGCTAAGAATGCCGTTAAAGTAAAAGAAACCGCGCATGAAGCGACGGAATCTATTAGCGAAGTACACCTTATTACTGCCGATATGGAAGATTATGGCGGTGTGTTTGATACAACCTACAATATTACAGCTCTTGCGTTAACACTCCCCGAATTTATAAGGGTTAAATAATTTAGGCTTGTCGTCGCGCAACGAAATCGACAATAGCTGCATTTGGGTCAGAGTGAGTAGTCCAGCCAAGCTCGGTTGATAGGCGTGAAGCATCGCCAACAATATTCATTGCGTCTGTTGGTCGCACTTTTGTTGGGTCAACTGTTGATTCAACAGACTCAAGCTTCATAGCTTTTTGTAGGTATTCAAGTATTTCAAAACCACTCAATGAAGCGCCGGAAGCGATATTGTATGTGTCGTGGGTGAGTGATTCGGCAGTGGCTAGTTTGGTATAAGCCGCAACGATATCACGAACGTCTGTGTAATCACGACGGGTTGCGAGGTTACCAACCATAATACTTGAAGAACCAGCTTCGTTAGCAGCAATTAATTGATCGTACAGGTCAGGTACAAGAAAACCTTTCCCTTGGCCTGGGCCAATGTGGTTGAATGGGCGAGCAATAACGACATCCTGGCCATCTGCCCTGTGTTGTTTAATGACTTCTTCAGCACGGATTTTTCCGATTGCGTACGGAGAACCTTCGGTTGTTTTAGAGACTTCGCTGATTGGCATTGGCTGGTTAGGGTCGTATAAAGCGCCCGTACTTACAGCGACAACACGGCCGGTAAAGCCTTGGTCTTCGGCTGCTTTCAAAAGATTCTCGGTCATTTCGGCATTACCAGTTTTATATAAATCTGGTTTGTCAAAAGACTCAGCAACAGAGGCGAGACCGGCAAGGTGAATAACTGCAGCGGCTTGTTTAAATAGAAGCTTGCTAACCTGCTCTTTATTAAGAAGGTCTGCTTGTTGGTAGGTGTCTAGGTAGGGTGCGACATTTTCGTTGGGGGTTACTTCACGGCCAACGCCACGAACTGAAAAATCAGAGGCTTGGAGGTGACGAGCGAGGTGTTCGCCGACAAAGCCATTGATACCGGTAACTACAATTTCTTTATTTGTCATAGAACGAGTATAACATTGATTTAAAAGGGTGATATATCTATAATGAGAACTACTGTGAATATTCTAGATAATGCAAAAAAACGTTACGAGTACTCGTTTATCCTACTTCGTCAGCTTGTTAAGACCGATTTTAAGCTACGCTACCAAGGGTCAGCTTTAGGTTATTTGTGGTCTCTCTTAAAACCATTACTCCTATTTCTTATTTTATACGTTGTTTTTGCAAAGTTCCTTAAGGTTGGTGAAGGTGTTCCACACTTCCCTGTATACCTTCTTACAGGTATTGTTCTTTGGAACTACTTTACTGAAATTACTTCTGGTAGTATCGGTGCAATCGTCGGACGTGGCGATTTGATTCGTAAGATTAATTTCCCTAAATATATTATTGTCGTTTCTGGTTGTGTTGGCGCATTCATTAACTTGATTCTTAACTTTATTGTTATTGGTGTCTTTATGCTTGTAACGGGGGTAGACGCAAGCTGGACAGCTTTCTTGGTTATTCCATTGATTCTTGAACTTACTATCTTTGCGCTTGGAATTGCCTTCTTGCTTAGTGCTGCGTTTGTTCGGTTCCGAGATATTAGCTACATCTGGGAAGTTGTACTTCAGGGAGCCTTTTATGCAACTCCAATTTTGTACCCAATTACGCTTGTACCTGCATTTGCACAGGGACTGTTGCTTCTTAACCCGGTAGCACAGATTATCCAAGACATTCGAAATGTACTTATTACTCCAGAAACACTAACGCTAACAGAGGTGTACAATACTGGACTTATTATCCTTGTCCCATTGGGTATCGTAGCGATTGTTGCGCTCGCTGGCGGCTTGTACTTTAGGTCAAGGTCTAAGTATTTCGCGGAGGAGGTGTAATGAAAGACAATATAGCTATTAGCGTAGAGAATGTATCTAAAAACTTCTTATTGCCGCATCAGCGCCCGAACTCAATAAAAGGTATCTTTACCCGTTCACAAAAAAAGGCAGCAGCAACAGAACAGCAACACGCCTTAAAGAATATTAGTTTCGACATTAAAAAAGGCGAATTCTTTGGTATTGTTGGTCGCAACGGTAGCGGTAAAAGTACCATGCTTAAAATTCTTGCAGGCATTTACCAGCCGACAACTGGAAAAGTCACTACAGTAGGTAAACTTGTGCCATTTATTGAACTTGGTGTTGGTTTTAACCCAGAACTTACAGGACGCGAAAACGTTTTTCTTAACGGAGCTATGCTTGGCTTTTCAGAAGCTAAGATTGCTGAAATGTATGATGAGATTGTTGAGTTTGCTGAACTTGAACGCTTTATGGATCAGAAATTAAAGAATTATTCATCTGGTATGCAGGTTCGCTTGGCCTTTTCTATGGCAACAAGGTCTGAAGCTGATATTCTCCTTGTTGATGAAGTGTTAGCTGTTGGGGACGCTGATTTCCAACGAAAGTGTTTTGAATACTTTAAAGGACTAAAGAAGGCAAAAAAGACAGTTATCTTTGTAAGTCACGACATGTCGGCAGTGCGCGAGTATTGTGACCGTGCCGTAATGATTGAAAAAAGTGTCATGGTACATGAAGGTAAGCCTGATTTCATCGCAGCTGAATATACGAAGCTATTCTTAGAAAAAGAAGACAAACAACTTGCTTCATTAAATAGTGGCAAGAGGTGGGGTACTGGAGCTGCTCGATACGATAAAGTTACTTTAGAGAATAGAATGATTGATTTGAAACAAGACCTGAAGTTTTCTGCAAAGGTTAGGTTTAATAAAGAAATCGAAAGCCCTATTTACGGCTATTCAGTTAAAAATGCAGCAGGTGAATATATTATCGGAACAAATACAAAGATTAAAAAGGTGCAAACTTCTTCTCGAGTAGATAAAGACGAAACTACTATTGAGTGGACAGTGCCGAATATCTTTGCTGATGGTAAATACTATATTTCAGTTGCTGTTGGCGCTGGTGACGGTGTTACAACACTTGATTGGTGGGAAGAATGTGCAGCCTTCGTTGTCGTAAGAGAAGAACGAACTCCATACATTGTGAACCCAGAAGTGGAAGTAAAAGTCTCTGATGTCAAAAACTAAGCTATTTATTGATGTTAGTCCGCTCGTCGACCCTTATCCGAGCGGAATTGCGCACTCAATAGCAGGCTTAGCTGGTGAGCTTAGTAAAATCAGTCAGAACCGCCAATATGATGTTGTATTGCTCATTCCAAGAAAAAATGCTGACCGACTAAGGCGTTGGCCAGACTTGGCAAAGCTGAAGCAGAAAAGGTACCCTTTTCGCACTCGGGTTTTAAACCTTTTAAATAAGTACAATTTATTGCCCCCGATGGATATTTTTTTTGGGAAAGGAGTATATCTTTTTGGCAATTTTAAGAACTGGCCGCTTACAGGATTGTCTCGCTCTTTAACTTTTGTTCATGATATATGTTTTGCCTTGTTTCCTGAGTTTGTTCAGCCAAAAAACCAGCGGATGCTCATTGAACAAGTCCCTAAATATATAAAGCGAACCAACAAGGTAATCACTGTTTCAGAAACCTCAAAAAAAGAAATTACAAACTATTACAAGATACCAGGAATGAGTGTCGGTGTGGTGTATAACGGAGTAGATTTATCTGTATATAAAAAACATAGCCGGAAAACGATTGATGTACTGAAGAAAAAAATTGGCGTTGCTGGTAATTATTTTATTTTCTTGGGTAATATCGAACCACGAAAGAATCTCAAGGTATTAATCGATGCATTTAACGAGTTGCCTAAAGATTTGAAAGACACTACAAGTCTGGTTATAATAGGTTCTGACGGATGGCTTAACGATAACGTTCTAAAGGCTATGAAAGTAGCAACAAAGAACGGAGTTAATATCGTACGGCCTAGTGGATATGTTAAAGACGAAGAAGTCTCTATATTACTCGCAGGTTCGGTTGCGTTAATACAACCTTCGTTCCATGAAGGTTTCAGTATGCCTCCATTAGAGGCGTTGGCGGCAGGAACGCGGGTAATCGCATCGAAGATACCTGTACATCAAGAGATTCTTAGTGATAATGCGCAATACTTTAACCCAAGTAGCAAGCGAGACCTTTCTCGATTGCTAGAAGGCACTCTCTCTAGTACCGACCAGAAAGAATTGGACAGTTCTTTCCTCGATAAATATTCATGGTCAGATTCCGCAGAAATCTTGTTTGAATACATTGATGAGGTAAAAGAGTTAAAGAAAATAAAATACGTAATTTCTAAAGAAGGTAAGCTATGATAATCAAAAAAACAATCATCGACATCAGCTACCTTGTACACTGGAACGGTCGTCTGACTGGTATACCAAGAGTCATAAATGAATTATCAGTAAGATACAACAAACAAGAAAATGTTGTTTTTGTTATTTGGGACGGTAGGGCGCAACAGTTCTACGAAACAGAATTAATCCCAGCATTAAAGACTCGTGGCGAATTTATTCACTACAAAACAAAAGAAGGTTTTTTGTATAAAGTAGCCAACAGCCTTATTAGGTTCCTAGGTTTTGGTGTTGTCGCCCGAATCGTAGAAAGAGTGTCAAAGAAATTTAAAATCAGGTTCCTGATGGGTTTATCTAAAATTCTTATCAAAGCTCGATATAGCACTAAAGTAAAATATTACACTAAGACTAATGATGTTTTTGTTATTACTATGGGTGACTGGCAAAGCAGGTCGTACATTAGCACGATTAAAAAGTTTCACCAGAAAAACGTTAAACTTATACAGTTTTGTTATGACATGTTGCCGATTGTCACTCCTCAATACTCTGGTCACGCAACAAAAACAATGACCAAGTATAACCTCGCCATTTTCCCAATTGTTGATAAAATTCTTTCCATTTCTGAACATACGAAGAGGGATGTTGTTCAGTGGCTCGAATCGCAAGACTTGCACGTACCTAATGTAGATGTGTTTAGGTTGGGTGACGATTTTGATGTCATTAAACCAAAAGCATTAAGTAAACGGCTTGATGACAGGCTTGCGCTACAAAAGAAGAAGTATATTTTGTGTGTAGGAACAATTGAGGCTCGCAAGAATCACGCATTACTTTATTACGTATACAAGCTAGCAAAGGCCCGCAATATTACACTACCTCAACTTATTGTGGTTGGACGAATAGGTTGGCAGGGTGATGGTGCTTTTGACCTTATGACAAAGGATCCGGAAGTAAACCAATCTATAAAGGTAGTAAAGAACGCAACCGACCAAGAACTTGCTTGGTTATATGAGAATGCAATGTTCAGCGTGTATCCAAGCTTTTACGAGGGATGGGGCTTGCCGATTGCTGAAAGTATCGCTCATGGCATTACTTGTCTTACAAGCAACAGTAGCAGTATGCCAGAAATTGCTGGCAATCTTATTGATTACTTTAACCCCGTGTCGCCCGAAGATTGTCTAGAAAAGATATTAAAACTAGTAGATACTGAGTATATGAAATCTTCACTCACCAGGATTCAAGGTTTTAAAAAGACCACTTGGGAAGAAACTTACAACCAGGTTGATAATTACGTAAAGGAGCTGTATGTCTAAACTTAAGGTATTGCACTTCAGTACACACAACGAAAATTGTGGTATTGGTAAATATAATGAAATGTTCTTCGATGCTATGGCGCCATCTGAACTTGTTGAAAATGTGTTTTTCGAAACTTCACCAAACATTTTAAGGGTAATGAACGAAGACCAAAAGAATATTATGTACGAGGCTTTAAGAGCGGAGTTAAGCGAATACGATATTCTTCACATTCAGCATGAGTTTTCGTTCTTGCACAGCGCTGATTTCCCGCGTATTGCGCGAGTAGCGAAAGAACTTGATAAGAAGTTAATTATTACTATTCATACATCTCCAACGCTTGCATATGAGAAACCACACTTAAGCGGTCTAGGCCCTCGAAATATCTTTAGGTTCCTTCGACAACACAAGCGTAAAATCGCTTTCGATAAGATTTTTACCTCAGCAGTGTTACTTGCTGACAAGGTTTTGGTACACAACACCGTTACACAAAATGCACTCGTTGATTTGGGTGTCGATAAGCAAAAAACGGCAATTATTATGCTCCCCGTGCCAGATGTAGACCGTTCTTTGAAGACAACGCTAATTGCAGAGAAGCTTAACAAGAAGCCTGGTGATGTGATTATTGCGATTACTGGATTCTTGCACAAGTACAAGGGGATTGACCACGCTGTTAAGGCCCTGACGTACTTACCTGTAAACTATAAGCTCGCTATCATTGGTGGAATGCATATGGATCATGACGCAACACTGTATGACAGTATTGCCGACCTTATCCGTGACCTTAAGTTGCAAGACCGTGTGTATATCACAGGATTCGTAGAGGACGATGCTGAACTAAATGCACTCATTCGTGAATGTGACGTATCTGTTTACCCTTACGACCGTTACTACTACTCAAACATCTCATCTGCGTCACTTAACAATGGGTTCGCCAACCATAAACCGGTTGTAGCATATCCTACGGATTCTTTTGTAGAGTTAAACAACAAGACAGATTCAATGATTTTGCCAAAAGCATTCGCGTATTACGAACTTGCTCGTGAAATTGAGAACCTAGACATTGAAGCTGCAACAAAGAAATCTAAGAACTTTGCGCAAATTTATAGCTACAAGATTGTGTCTGAAGAGTTGATGGATATTTACGCGAAACTTTAACTTTATGAAGTTTTTTAAAAACAAAAAAATAATTAAATACCTACTCGTTGGGTTTACGGCATTTTTCGTTGATTATTTTTTGTTTATCTTACTCAATAAGTTTACCGGTTTGCCGATCTTCTTCTCAAACGGAATAGCATTGATCGTCGGCTTCCTTATTAGTTTCTTTGGTAACCGCATATTCGTGTTTGCAGCCAATGAAGAAAATCAGATGAAACATAGCCTGAAGAAACAGTTGCTCCTATACGTAATTTTATTAGCAATTAATACAGTATTAACTTACTTAATTATTACAGGCTTAGAGAATCTTGGTGTTGATGTTGCTATTGGTAAGGTCGTATCGATGGCCTTTATCATAATTTGGAACTTTGTTTTATACAAAAAGATAATATTCAAATACTCATAGTTCTTTTGCTTTGATTGAATGATATTATAAGGAGAATACATGAAGAAAAATATAAAAAAGTACCTACAGAAACCACTTATTCTCGCAATCGTGGCTATTTTTGTGATGGTTATTTTATACTTCATCGGTCAACTATGGGCTATATCAGTTTTTCTGCCTTTGGTTTTTGTTTTCACAATAAAGTTTCCTAAAATTTTAAGCTCTGTACTAAGTAGGTACGTTGTGTCACTGTTGTTTGTGTATGGATTGCTGCAAATTAGTGCAATCATTCAGTTCTTCGTGTTCCCGACTTCAAGGTTCACGACACTGGCAGTAATTGTAGCTATTTTGTCTGTATTATTAATTACAATTTTGAAATCAGACAAGCTGAACACTTATCGGCTATCGAGTATTGTGAATCGAATTGATATATATGCCTTAATCTGTGCCGCAGTATTTGTTTTGCCTGTCAGTTTATTCTTAACAAGCTCCAATGAGGCCTTGGCATTTCTAGGAGGCTTGCAGGGGGTAGACGGAGTGAATCACTTTATCTTTACATCTTTGCTTTCTGTTTCTCAACACCTAGACTACTCGATTGGAAGCTACTATCCAAAAGGTTTCCATATTGCGAGCGCCTTCCTTCAGAACGGGTTTGGAATCAACGCAGAAAGCTCAACCTGGGTTTCTAATGCACGAAATTACTTCTTTCAATATGTTGTACTAGGTGGTGCGTTGCTTTATGGTCTGTACTATCTATTCGCAGGGCTCTTACAAGCTATTGGATTAAAGAAAGAGATTCACGCTTTTGTGTACCTCGGGGCTTCCCTCGCAATTGGTGTAGCTGTATCATTGTTCTACCTTAGTAACTTCGTATATAACGGGTTCTTAAGCTACTTCTATATTTGTTTAACGATCGTTTTTGGCATTATTTATCTGCTCGATACTACATCGAGCGAAGTGACTGAAAAACACTTCAAAGACAAGCAAAAGGCGCTTGTTGCATTCTTGCTGTTGTGTATTGGGGCTTCGATGAGCTGGCCGCTACTTACTCCAATACTGTTGCTTACGGCATTTGTATACTTTATTTATATTTTCAAGGCTGTTCGTAGAAAAATATTTAGTATAGATAATATCGTTATTGTGGTTCTTGTTTTTGTGAACTTGATTTCGCTTTACATGCAGCTGAAATACGCTGGAAGCGACAGTGCTGAAGGTGTGAGTTTAACAGGCGGTCTGACTGTATTTCACATGCCATTTGTATTGGCTGGTATTGTAACCTTTGCCGTGCTTGTTTATAAGGCTGGACTAAATGAAAGATTAAAGGCAGTTTTACAACAAATATTCTTGCCACTCATTGCCTTTGTCGTTATCTTTGCGCTTTCTCAGTACTTTTTACTTGGGGAGTTGCGTTACTACGTAATTAAAACCTCGTTCTTGCTTGAGATATTGCTGGTTGTCGTTATGGTGGCGGGTATTGCGCTTGTTGTTGCTCAAGAGAAAGCTAAAAACTGGTACTACATCATATCAATCCCTGTTATTGCAGTCAGCCTTGTAGGTGGACTTATTGCGATATCAGGAAATCCACTACAAGACTTACGAAATATTGCTCGTCCGGTGACCGGTGTGGCTATGCCTGCTCATTTTGAAGAAGATACCAGCGAGCTTACCGAGATAGCCTCAGAGGCGCTTGTGGACAGCTCTAACGCTATAACTATGCATGTGAGTGAGTCAGGTAAACTGTTTACCCACATGCAAGACTACTACTGGAGTATTGCAATGAGCTACGACGGAACCAAAAGCGGATTCAAATCACTGAACTGCGGAGATGAGATCTATAAGCACCTATTTAAACAAGATTTTGGTGTTGCTGCGCAAGAAGAGCTCGTTGGTAGGATTGATGGATGTATTGAACTCGCAGCGCAAGGCGACAAGTCATACTACATTGTTACTGACGATAGTTCAGAGAAGTATTTGAAAAGCCTGTTTACTCAAAGCAACGTTGTTTTTAAATAAAACTACTTCTTTTTAGATAATTGAATTGAAATCTCTTGGTGGAGATCGTTAAGTCGACGTTCTGTTAGTTCAAGCTTAGACCGTAATCGAGCAACTGAAAATAGGATTGAGACGATAGCGGTTAGTTGAACGACGTCGAACAAGCTAAGCGGTTCGGTTTCCGTAAGGTTGTTTGCAAATAAATATTCGTAGATGGGTTTGGCCAATACTAAGCCAACCAAAATTAATAACCAGAAGCATACGTATACGGTAAAGCGTTTATTAGATATTTTTTTTAATTTTAGTTTAACAACTAAGCCACTTATCGCAATAATGATAAACGGTAGGTTTAATAGTAGTAATAAAAGATACCTACTCATGAATTATCTCCGTAATCCTTCGTCGAATCAGAGAACCGACAATGTTAAATGCGTTCCAGTTATTTTGGCCTTTAGATTTTGAGTAATCTGTATAAATTGCCTTAATAGGGAATTCGCTGATTTTTAATTGCTGCTGCTTGGCTCGCCAAAGCATTTCAGAACAAAACTCGTAACCGCGAGTTTTCCATTTAAGCTGGGCTAGCGCTTTTTTAGAGAATACGCGCAAACCAGATTGAGAATCGGTAACGCTTACCCCGAATAGCATGTAGGTTATAAAACTAAGTCCACGGTTGCCGAGAATCTTACTTTTCGACATTCCTTCGCTATTAATAAGTCGACTACCAATAACAAGGTCAGAGTTAATCCGAATAAGCTCGTCTACACATGCTACGACGTCGCTTGGCGCGTGTTGGCCGTCTGCGTCGGCAGTTACGGCAATATCGAAATTGTTTTGCTCAGCGTAGCTTAGGCCGGTTGCCGTTGCCCCACCTGCACCTGAATTTAATATATGACGAATAACTATCGCACCGTGCGCGAGGGCTACTTCGGCGGTTTTGTCATGCGATCCATCATCAACAACAACAACCGAAGTGTCGTAGCTTGTCTCAGCTGCGCTTTTCTTCATTGCTTCTACAACAGTCCCTATTGCTTTCTCTTCATTGTAAGCAGGAATAATAATACAAAGCTTTATTTTGTTAGAATTTTTCATGTCTGTTAATAGATTATATTCTATTTAGATGACTTTTAGGAACATGTGATTGAAATCTTCAGTTGTCCAAGCTTTATATTCGAGGACTGGTTGGAAGTATTCGCGGTATTCACCCTTGTTAGCAGGGGCTTTGACGTAAAAGCTAAATGAGGCTGTTTGTCCTGGGTAAACGGTGGTTTGATCCATAGCTGCTGGCCGTATACAGCTAATCCAGCCAGTCGTACAAAATTGTGAAGTACGATCTATTTCGTGAGACGTGCCAAGGCGTGTTGGGTTACTACCAGACTTGGTCCATGCGGTTGAGCTAGTATTTTTAGCATACAGCGTCACGAAGATTGTTTGGTTTGGGCTAAGTGCATTGGTGTCTGCGCGTGTTGTCTTAGTGCTGTCAGTCCAGGCATCGTAACTCTTCCATTCCCAAGCATATTTGTCGTTTGTTTTAATGTAGGTATTGAAGCCGGTATCGTTCGACATCCAAGCCCTGTTTTCAAGCAACGGTGCTGCATATTGTCGGAATTCACCGATGGAGTCTGGGGCAGTTAGGAAGAATTCGAAGTGCCCTTCGTCACCTGGAGCAATTTGTGATTCTACAATTGAACCGATTCGACTACACGACAGCCATGTTGGATCACAAAATACACCTGCGCTATCTCTTTGATTTTCAATTCCAAGGCGAACGGGGTTGGGACCGTCTTTGAACCATATCTCAGAACCAGTATTTTTAACCTTTAGGGAGACGATAACACGTTCACCTTTACGGAGGTAGTCAGTTGGTATCATAGCGGCTTTATTTTCATCATAAATTGTTTGGCTTACAACTTGCCAAGAGAAGCTAGGGTCTTTCGTTGCACCAAACCAGTCGGAGAAGTATAGATAAAAGTTGCGGTTTCCGTAGGCACTACAGCCATCACCAGTCCCATAACCGGCATTTAATGCTGCTTGATTAGGGCGATATGGGGTATAGCTATAAAGTGCAGAAGTGGCCTTGTTTCGAATGTTAACAACTGACGTTCCACAGTTTGGGCCAACGCGTGGATCTTGCCATTTGATATTGTTGTTTCCTACTAAGTAGGTTGTACACCAGTTGCGGTTACAGTATTGATTGTCCATGTAGCCACGGAAATAGCGAGCAGCTTGGTAGACTTGTGAAGAGAAGCTACTGTAAGCCGGATCACACGCTGGTGCACCAGGGCTAACGACAACATCTGGACAACCAAAACCGAGCGCTTGTGTAAATTGTTTTGGAGTTGGCCATTCATCCGTAACGAGGCCATTTTCTTTTTGAAATGTAACAAGAAGCACTTGTGGATTAATATTGAATTGCTTAGCGTAGTTGGAAACGATTTGAGCTGCGCTAATTGCACCGGCGGGAATTGCCTTGCCGTAATTATTTTCTTTTGTAGCTGGGTTTTCGTAGAAATCTTTAAGACAAGTAATAGGAACCGATATGCCCTTTGATGCAAGGTATTGTGCACGCGTACCGCCACCAAGCTCAGACCTTTTTGTACCCATAGTGTCACAGTTTGGCACCTTGCTGTTTAAGAAGCGTTGAATTTCGTCTACAGACATGGAAGAGGAGTTTGTGAAGATGTTGTCACTAATGATGTTCTCAGCACTAAATTGTGAGGTGTCGGCTGCGTTTGCAATGCTAGGGGATACTAAACTAGAGCTCATTACGAATACGAGCATGAAAAGGACAGTTTTAGTAATAGAATGAATGTTTAGTTTAGATATCATAGCTTCAAATCCGCACTAGCTGAACCTTCATGGGTGTTGCTTGAATAAGTAACTTTAACGGTGTAAGTTCCTGATGGTACATCTGATTTATTAACGGTAAATCCAAGACAGCTTGAATATGACGATTGAGCTTGGGTATCTGCAGTTTGATTTACAACAACGGCACCTGATTTCGTCAATATATTCAAGGTGCACTTACCTTCAGAGTCGATTGTATCAACAGAAGCTCGAATACTTAAGTCGCCATCAGCGTTAGTACTGCCCGGGTCAATAATCGTCACCTCAGCTGCATACTTGCCGCTAGGAAGAGGGGTGGTAGTTGAATCGTCACTCTCACCTTTACCCGAGTCGAATGTGGCATCACTGTCGGCCTTAGCATCATTACCTGCGTCGATTTGTTCTTGAGTAGGCTCATCGTAATTAATAGTAGGAGTTTGTTCGTTTGTCGTGTTTGACTTTTGCCATCCGAAAAGATTGCCGTTAAAACCGTAAACGTACACAAAAGGAGAAGCGACAAGTAAGACTACGACGGCCAATATGACCGGTATCAATTTTTTATTTTTTATTTTATTTTTTACCAACATGTTTTTACATCTTGCTTTCGTTTATATTACAATTATAGACTGAATACCACCACTGCGCAAGTGTTGGTGAACGGATAAAAATTGTACGAACATTAGCGGTACTATATAATACGTACTATGATTACCGTAATAATTGCCGGAGGGTCTGGTACACGTTTGTGGCCCCTCTCAACACCTAACTATCCGAAACATTTATTAAATCTTACTGGCGACAAGTCTATTCTTCAGATGACGTACAAGCGCGCTAAACGCCTTGGCAACTCTGTGTATGTTGTGACTGAAGCGAGCCACGCTCACCACGTCAAGGAGCAGCTGTCAGAACTTCCAGACGAGGCTTTCATTATTGAACCTGGTCGACGCGGCACAGCACACTGCATTGTGATGGCACTTGATTACGTTGCTCGCCGGCATGACCACGACGAGCCGATTGCCTTTGTATCTGCAGACCACCATATCCGCGACACTGCTGGTTTTGTCCGTTCGTTTAACTTAGCCGCAAAGACTTCTACTGATAGAAATGAAATCACCCTCATCGGAATTGAGCCAACTTTCCCGGCTATTGGCTTTGGTTACATTGAACGTGATGACGTAATTGATGCCAATAGCGGCGTTTACAATGTTCAATCTTTCAAAGAAAAGCCTGATTTTGATACTGCACAGAAGTATGTTCAATCTGGAAACTACCTCTGGAACTGTGGATACTTTGTGGGATCGGTTAATACTTTCTTAAATGAAACAAACCGCAGCTCTCTTGAACTACAGGCAAGCTACGACACACTCGCTGCAATTACAGATCCTCTATCTGAAGAATATAAAACAACTTATCTTGAGTTGGACAACCAGGTTATCGATATTGCGTTAATTGAAAAGGCCCAAAGCCTTGCAGTTGTTGCCGCTAGTTTTGACTGGTTAGACGTTGGGTCATTCAAGGACCTTCACGATGCTGTAGATCGTGACCAACAAGGCAACTACTTCAAGGGTGAAGGTATTAACACTATTGATGTTGAGAATGTGTATATTCGCAACGAAGAGAGCAAGCCCATTGCTGTTATTGGCCTCGACAACATTGTCGTTGTAAACACACCTGACGGCATTCTTATTTCTCGTAAAGACGTCAGCCACCGAACCGGTGAAGTCGCTAAGAAGCTTCAAGCTGAAGCTGCGGACAAGGCTTAGTGTGAAGAAAGTTCTTGCCTTTGACCTTGATGGGACACTCGCTCCAAGTAAATCAACTTTGCCGCCACGAATGGGCGAGCTTATTGATAAGCTTCTCGACCACTATGAAGTTTGTGTAATCTCTGGTGGTAAATTTGGTCAGTTCGAAACACAATTGCTTGATGGTTTGAAAACGACGAGCACTAAGCTTGAAAAACTACACCTCATGCCAACATGTGGAACTCAATACTATAAGTACGCTGGTGATGCCTGGACTCAGGTGTATGCAGAAAACTTTACTGAAGAAGAAAAAGCTAAGATTATCGCCGCACTAAACGAAGGTATCGATACACTCGGCTACCGTGAATCAAAAGTGTATGGTGAAATCATCGAAGACCGTGGCAGCCAGGTGACGTTTTCTGCACTCGGACAAGACATTGTTGCTGAACTCGGCGACGAAGGTGTTCGCTTGAAAGAAGAATGGGACCCAGATACTTCAAAGAAGAATGCTATTCGCGATTACGTAGCAAACCTTATTCCTGAGTTTGAAGTACGTGTCGGTGGTGGAACATCAATTGACATTACCAAGCCTGGCATTGATAAGGCGTACGGTATGCAAAAACTTATCGACATTCTTGGTATTACTAAAGAAGACATTCTTTTTTACGGCGACCGTTTGAGCGAAGGCGGTAACGATTACCCTGTAAAGGAATTTGGTATCGAGAGTATTGAAGTTGCACATTGGGCAGATACTGCAACTCAGCTAGAAGCAATTCTCGCAACTTCCAATTAATCAGTTGCAATTGCTGTATAATGTAGTCCAGTATGGAGGCTAAAACAAATCGTTTATTAGCCCTCGAGGGACTAAGAGGTGTCGCGGCTGTAATAGTCGTAATATTTCACGCCCTGCTTATATTCTTTCCATCTTTTTATTATGGACCCGCTTTCAATATAGAGGGGTTGCATACTTTTGCCTTTGAAGATAACCTCTACGGGAACCCGCTGAATGTTTTTCTTTCTGGGCCGTTTGCTGTAGCTATATTCTTTGTTATTAGTGGGTTCGTACTGACAGTAGGCTTTTTTCAAACCAATGATCAGATGATAATTAAAAAGTTAGCCATGAAACGCTATATTCGGTTGGCTCTTCCGGCGCTTGCCTCGATATTGATTGTGGCCTGTGTTTTAGCTATCGGTCTGGGGACATTGAAACTTGATGTTCAGGCTATTACTCAATCTATCTGGCTAGAGAGAATATGGTTGATGATACCAAACCTTGGCGAGGCGCTGTACCAAGGACTAGTAGGAATATTTACCGTTGGTGATGTTTCGTACAACCCCGTGCTGTGGACTATGCAGTATGAATTCGTTGGGTCATTCATAGTGTTTATTGTTGCAATACTCTTTAGACAGTCAAAGTTCAGGTGGATTATTTACCTAGCGTTAATAGTCGGGTTATATAACACTTGGTACCTTGGTTTTATATTGGGTATGATTTTAGCTGACTTGTACGTACTGGGCTATTTCCCTTTCACACGAAGCAAGAAACCCTTAATGGTGTTGGTGTTATTCGCTGGGTTACTCCTTGGAAGTTACATTGATGGCGTATCGGATGGTACGTTCTATAGTTTCCTAAAGGTTAGTTGGCTAGGGGATATTCAAAGTCTGGTATTCTATTTCTCCGTAGGCGCTACACTTGTCACCGTCGCCGTTCTGACTATGCCAAAGGTATCTAAATTCTTTGAATCTAAAATAATTAGTGGGTTGGGAAAATATACATTCTCGCTTTATTTGATGCATATGGTGGTATTATTCACCGTTGGTGCCGGTTTCTTTTTACTGTTTAACTCAATTGCGGGCTATACAACGGCTGCCGTACTAACAATTATTGCTACGCTTCCTGTGGTGGCATTGGTTACGTACTTGTTTGAAAAATATATCGATGCACCGTCAATCAGGATCTCGGGTATATTTGCAAACTGGATGCTAGGGATGCCGCAGAAGGAAGGCGATACTGCTTTTTCTGAACATGGCGAGAAAGCATTTGATAAGGTAAGAACGTTTGTTAAAAAGTACACTAAACGCAAATAGTCATTTAGCCTGCAAACACACCTTTAATGAAGTTTGAATAGAGGAATAGCTGCACAATGATACTCGCCACACAGGCTATGTAGACAAACACATGACCTTTTTTGTTGGTAAATAACAGGACTGCTATATAGATAGTCAGGCTAGGGAGTATGTAGCGGTGGACGGAAATGACGTTACTATTTACGGTGAACATAATTATTGACAGTAGACCTGCGATACCGAGAGGGAGGTATTTTTGACGGTGCTTGATAATGATGTACAGCGAACTCAAGCCAAGGAGTATCAGACTAACTGAAGGTAAAACTATGTTTGTAATAAATTCGGCGTTGATAGGACGATCACCAATAAGACCATGAAAGAGTTGAGAGCCAGTAATTATAGCGGTTTCGAAAATGTTTAAACTAAACACTTGATAGTCCCAGTCGTGCGTAGCCTTGTAGGCGTGGAACATTCCTAGGAAGTCATGCTGTATATGAATGAGGTAAAGGCCGTACATTAGAAAACCAAGCGGCGCTAGCAAGAACCAAAATAGATTTTTATTAAAAGCTTTCTTAAGATTCCAACTGTACGAGTGTAGATATTCTAAACCGCACAATGCAACAATAAGAATTGATGGCAAGCGTGAGGCGGTAAGAACTGCGAGCAGTATACCTACACCGAGCCAGTTTTTCTTGAGGGAGAAGTAGTATGCCCAAAAACTAAGGGCTATAAAGATAGCTTCACCGTAAAAGACGTGCATAAAGAATGCAGCCGGAGCGGAGAGTAGTAAGATGATAATCCAAAATCTATTTTTTGACCCAAGTATTACTCGACCCAGTTTAATTGCCGCAGTAAGTGCAAACCAAATCGCTCCTGTGTTAACGAGCTGAGCGGCTACTGGATAGTCAATTAATCCAAAGCTAAATACATGTACAACGTACACCGTAAAGGGAAAGAGGGGATAAAAGGCTGCTGAAGCTGGAATAGTAGCATAGTGATCGTGGATGATTGCTAGGTACCAGCCGGCATCCCATCGTACTGTGTGGTCAAGTAAGCTTGATGCTCCGGCATGTGAGGCATCTATAAAATAGCCAATTGAAACAAGAAGCACCTTCCAGATGACGGCAATCAGCAGGGCGATGCCGAAGTCGGTTTTTATAAAGTTCTTAAGGAATGAGAGTGCCGACTTCATATAATGCTGTCATTGTAACACTCTCAAATGAAATACCCTCCCAGAAGGGCATCTCTGCAACCTTTCTAAGAGGGTGGGTAGTTGGGCGGTCCTGCTTGGTGACGAGTTTACTCTGAGAAGAGGAGCGCCCTTGTTCCTTGTGGAGTGGGGCACAAAACCTCGTTTCCGAATACCGATGACTCGATTTTGGTCGAAAGCAGTACCTGGGTTGTTGATTGGGACGCGGTCTCCTTCCACTTGCCGACGTGAAGGCTGTCAAGTGTGCCGGGCTTCCACGACGTGTCCTTGAGCGAGAGAAAGATGAAGTCTTCTCGGACATCAAGCTTCGTCGCGGTGCCTTTCGTGAGCGTGGAGTTACTCTCTACGATCACTTCGGTTCCGACGTATACGTTTGCCCCTTGTTGGGTCATTGTTAATGACATTGCATGAACCTCTCGTTTGACTGGAACAGAACAACTTACAGACAGATTAACATATTGAGGTTAATTAAATATACATAAGCACAGAAAATTGTTATGATGAGCACAATATTACAAAGGGACGGTGAATACTGGTATGGCTAAAAAACACGCAATAAAAAAGCTCGAAGATGTAAACGATGAAATAATCGAGACTAAAAGCGTGAAGAAAACGGCAATGCTAAAGCAAAAAGTTCATTTCCATTTGCGAAACTTAGTCAGTACTAAAAAACGAAAAGTCTTAGTAATTATCGCCAGTGTTTTGGTGTTGGTTGCTATTGTATTTGCTATTCCTTTTACTCGCTACTTTGTGTTGAGCCCTTTTGTTAAAAAAGATGTTACGGTAAAAATCATTGATTCTAAAACAGATAAGCCGGTATCTAATGTGAGCATTAAGCTTGACGACATAACTTCACAAACTGATAAAGACGGCAAAGCTGTATTTAAATCGGTTCCAGTTGGGGATTATGCACTAAAGGTTACAAAGCAGTATTATCAAGATTACATCACTCACTATCAAGTACCGGTATTAAGTGCTCCAGAATCACCTAGCTATGACATTAATGCTGTCGGTCGACAAATTGTTGTGAGTGTTGCAAATAAGATTTCAGGCGACAAGATTTCGGATGTTGTTGTTGAAGCTTCTGGAACTAAGGCAACAACAGATAGCGAAGGCCTCGCAACTATTATCTTGCCTCCAAACGAAGAGGTACTAAAGGCGACCCTGACAAAAGAGGGCTATGATGCTACTGGAGTTGAATTGAAGGTCGACGAGTCTATTATTAACGATTATACAATCAGCCCTGCTGGCTCAATTTATTATCTTAGTAAGGCAACTGGCAAAATTAATGTGATGAAATCAAACCTTGACGGTAGTGGCGCAACCGTAGCAGTTGCTGCCACAGGTCAAGAGAGCGATTACGCCACGTCACTTCTATCTTCGAGAGATTGGCAATATTCAGTCCTCGACGCAACACGTACTGATAATAAACAACGCCTGTACTTAGTGAGTGCAAACAAAGACGAATTGAGCTTAATTGATGAAGGTGACGCAAGCTTTAATCTAGTTGGATGGTCTGGACACAACCTTATATATACCGTATATCGAAACAGTCCTAACTCATGGGACAATAAGAAAAATGCAATCAAGAGTTATAACGCCGACACTCGTAAGGTGACGATATTAGATGAAACTTCGGGTGTAGGTACAAATAGCTACGACTCTTCATATGAGAACTATAGCGGTATTTATATTATGAAAGACGAGATTGTCTATGCTAAAACTTGGTATTACAACAACTACTACTTTGCGAGTAGTGATGGCAATAAGCCAGCCTCGCTATACTCAGTAAGTCCTACGGGTGGTTCAAAAAAGACTATAAAAACATTTCCTCCAACTAAGTCGGTAAGTCTAAGGCTTTACGAACCTCAGGGGTTGTATGTGCAAGTAAGTAGCCCTGCAACTTATTACGAATACGAAAATGGGAAGTTAAAAGATGTTAATAATATTAGTGAAAACCAATTTAACTCGTTCTATCCAACCTTCTTGATATCGCCTAGTGCTAAGCAAACACTTTGGTACGAGCCGCGCGACGGCAAGAACACGGTCTTTATCGGAAACGATGAAGGTAAAGACGCGAAGACAATCGGTAATTTATCTGAATACACTCCATATGGTTGGTACGGTCAAAACGATGAATATATACTACTTACAAAGAGTGGTAGTGAGCTGTATATTAGCTCTGAGTCAAAGACTATTGGCGTAGATGGCTATCAACCACTTAAGATTACCGATTACCACAAGACTCGTACTTACCCAGGTTACGGCTATGGGTATGGTGGGCAGTAAATAAACCTTAAACCAACTGAGTATCAATAAGCTTAGTTGGTTGACACTCCCTTCTCACGGAGTATAGTAGTTCTCTATGGAGCCAAATATGACAATCGAAACTGAACACGAAAAAGAACTAACTTTTACCGAAATTCCAGCATTAGGATACGGCAACGCTGAATCTTCTATTAGCTATGTAAAACAGCTTGAAAGCGGCGAGTTAAGCCCACGAGTTGATGCTCGTGCATCTGAACTTATTACCTCTGGTGAGTTGCTTGTTACTGTCGATGACCTAGACGATGGCTGTATCGACGGACGCCCAACTGAATCTCTTTTGCTATACGTTACAGAAGCTGGTGAATTTTACGAACAGCCTGCAGATAACAGTAATCACGAACGTGCAAAGGTTGCTGGTGGTGGCTATGTCACTGCAACAGCAATGCGCCTAGGCTCTGGCTATAAGGGTGACACAATTGATGGTGATATTCTTGAAACAGGTTTAGTGCTGACTGCAAAGGAAGTATATTGTGGCGCTCACACCGGTGAACACAAGCACGAAGATGGTACTGACTGTGGCGCAAACGACCGAATGTTGGAAATCTTTAATAATGCTATGCGTTATGAAGAAAACATTGCAGGCACAACAAAAGCCTTAATCGAAACTGCTGGTCTTGAATTTAGTGAAGATACTTTTGCTAAGGTTATGAAGAACTGGCAAGCTGTCATTGAAGATGACCCATACTTCGAAGGAAGTACTGGTGCATCACGTTTGCGTGCAGCTCAGGCGATTATTCAGACTGCGCACACAGAAACTGAAACCGACAAGCCATTGAGCGTTATCAAACACCTTGCTGGTAGCCACAAAGAAGATTACCTAGTCGTTAACTATGCTAAGGGTAAAACAATGAGCCAAGTTAAATTCGCCAATACGCTTTCTGGAGAATTTCCAGAACTCGCTTCTGAGAACCTTGCTCAAGCTTTTGTGGTTGATGCATGGCGTATTGTCGAACTTGCAGAAGCATCTGTTAAAAAAGAAGATGTTGAAGCTGCGATTTATGCTGGTGTCATGTACCAAGTCGCAACTGCTGCAACTCTTACTGACGGTTCACTTCGTACATTTATCTACGCTTAGGCTAGGCGCGCGGAGCGTTGTCGCTGACAATTTTCTGCATCTTTGTAGCGAATAACCCCTTATCGAATCGTTTCGCTTTTCGATGTAAAGTAGCAGGCAAGAAATTAATCTTGTCTGCTTTTTTCATGGCATCAACAAGGCTTGCAACTGATTGAGTCTTGAAGAGTACGCCAGTTTCGCCGTCTTGAATAATATCTAATGCACCGCCTTTGGCATAGGCAATAACCGGTGTTCCAGCTGCTAGTGCCTCAGCTGCTGAAATACCGAAGTCTTCTTCGTTAGGGAACAAGAATGCTTTCGCAGATTGCGCGCGCTTCACTAACTCTTCATCACTCACACGTCCAGTGAATGTAATGGTGGGTCCAGCGAGCTTCTTTAAACGCTCTGTGTCAGGCCCGCTGCCAATAATGGTTAGTTGGGCACCTAATTGGTTGCAAGCTTCGATAGCTAGGTCAAAACGCTTGTAGGGAACATGTCGGCCCCATAGGACATAGCCACTTCGTTCGCCTTTTGGTGGTGGCGTGAAACGGTCAACGTCAACAGGTGGGTGAATGACGGTACTGGCTTTGCCGTAGTACTGTTTAATGCGTTCTTGAGTGATGGTCGAGTTAGCAATAAACACATCAATGCCTTCAATAGATTCGAGGTCTAATTTGCGTTGTTGTTTTACGAGCATAGGAATAAGCGGACGAATAAGCGGTGTCAGTTTACCGAATTTGAATTCTTTCTTAAATTCTTCGTAGTGGCTCCAGTAATAACGAATAGGCGTGTGGATATACGCAATGTGAATTTGTCCTGGACGAGTTTTGCGAACCGCCTTAGCCTCTGCGCTAGATGTGCTGATAATAATATCGAATTCACTGAGGTCGAGCTGACGAAAGGCTTTAGCGCGGAGTGTTGGCCAAAGAGTGTGCTTGAATCGCAATGATTTCGGAAGCTTCGTTTGAAGTTCGGTTGTTCGTACGTCGATGTTTTTAAAAGCAGGCATATTTTCAGCATCATATACAGATGTATAAATAGGAGCCTTCGGAAATAGTTTATGAATTTCAAGAAGTAACGGTTCGGCACCACCCATGTTAGTTAACCAATCGGTTACGAGGGCAATCTTTGGTGCTGGCATTATTTAGCCCCTCGGCCTCGAAGGACAATCCAGAAAGTTTTAAACAGAATTTTAATATCTAACCAGAAGGTCCAGTTTTGAGCGTAAAATAGTTCAAGTTCGATGCGGTCTTCAAAACTAAGCTCGCTACGGCCAGATACTTGCCATAAACCGGTCATACCAGATTTCACACTATGAAGGAGGGCAGTGCGGCCTTGGGCCATCTTTACTTCTTGTGGAAGGATTGGACGAGGGCCAACGAGGCTAATGTTTCCTAAAAAGACGTTGAAGATTTGCGGCAGTTCATCGATGGATGTTTTACGAAGCCAGGCGCCGAATGGCGTAATACGTGGGTCGTTTTCAACCTTGCGGTTCTGATTATACTCTTTTACTAAGTCGTCGCGACCCATGGCTTTGAATTCTTCGGCAGCATCTTTTGTGCCATATTGGGCACCCATGCTGCGAAACTTAATCATCCCAATAGGTTCGGAGAAGCGGCTAAGGCGTTTACTGATGTAAAAGGCTGGACCACGGTCGACTGCTTTTTTGATGAGGTAAATAATGAACAGTGGAATAGTTAGAACTATGATTAATAGTAAGCTGACGATAAAGTCGAAGATTCGTTTTACAATTGCACCCCAGCCAACGAGCGGTGTTTGATAGACAGTAATCATTGGATAGCCAAGGAAAACATCAACGGTGTTTTTACCTGAGTAGAATTCAGATTCGCCAGGGATAAAGCTGTAATCGATGTGGTGGGTTTGAGTAGCAGACAGGATTTTCTGGTTGCGGTCAGGGTCTTCGTAAAGGTCAGTTTGGATGATAGCTGAAACGCCAAGTTCTCTAATTTGTTTTAAAGCAAGTTCGGGAGTAGAAAAGTGGACAGCGGTTGAAGAATCGGGAAGTATTCGTTTTGGACCAGCAATCGCGACAACTTCGTAGCCACTTCGCCTTGTATCGGCGAGATTAAAGGCTATATCGCTAGTGGCGCCTGACGAACCAATAAGAAGGACTCGCTTAACACCCTTGCCATACCTAAAGCTAAGGTTGCGGATTAAACGCATAATTTCGCGTTCGAAAATAATAAGTAAGAATGAAGCGGCGAGTGTGTAGGCGGCAACTAAACGAGCCGGGAAGAGGTCTTTGTCGCTAACGTATTCAAAACCGATAACAAGAAGTATGCCCAATACGGCACCGATAGCGATTTTGCTCCATTCAGAAAGACGACGATTGTAGACACTCGGTTGGTAGAGGCCAATTAACCCGAATACGGCAATCCAAGCTGGGATGATAAATAGAAAGGCGAATGCATAATCGGTAGATTGGATATTGTGGAGCAGTGGGCGAGGGTCGTATTGTACGCGGGCAATGTAGGCAACGGTGAAAGCAGTAATTAATACCAAGGCGTCAACGAGCATGAGTATGAGGCTGTAGAGTTTGGAATTTCGACGAGTCATAAGTAGTGCTATTGTACCATTTTCTGGGGTACACTAAGAGCATATGTTGAAGAAAGTCTATATCGGCCTTTTACTTGTTATCTTTGGTGGGATTGTATTACATGCGCCGCTCTCTGTTGGTTTTACGACATTGTTCCCAGATTATGAACTTCTCATTAAATCGTGGAAAGAAATTCTCCTTGGGGTAGCGACACTTATTTTACCGGTACTGCTGACCGTTCATAAGCGCTGGAATATCTTTAAAGAACCGCTCTTTCTGCTTATTGCTGGCTTTGCACTGTTAAATATTATCCTCATTCCCATTTACTTTACAGGGGCAGAATCTACTTTGGCGGGAATTTTAGTGAACCTGCGTTACCTACTGTTCTTTGTACTGGTATACGTTGCATTAGCGCTGTACCCGCAGTATATCCGCTTATTTATTAAGGCAGGTATTATCGGGGCATTTATAGTGTTGGTGTTCGCTATTTTGCAGCTGACCATTTTGCCAAATGACTTCTTAAAATACATTGGATATGGTGAATCGACAATTATGCCATTCTTAACCGTTGACCAGAATGATAACTTTATTCGCATCAATAGTACGCTTCGTGGTCCAAATCCACTTGGTGCCTATGCGATGGTGGTTTTGACATTATTGCTGGCGTTCTGGCTTAAGGGTCCAAAGGTTATTTCGAAAGCACAGCAGGCGGGCATGGCCATCCTTGGTGTTGGAAGTATTGTGGCGTTATGGGCGAGCTATTCGCGGAGCGCTGTTCTGGGCGTCGCGATTGCAGCTGGGCTGGTTTTGTATTCTACGGTTGGCAGAAAACTATCGAAAACCGTATGGGTGATATTAGCAGTCTCGGCATTATTGGTTGGCGGGAGTTTGTTCGCCTTTAAAGATACGACGTTTATTTCGAACGTTATTTTGCACGAAGACCCAACTGAAGGGAATGACATAAACTCGAATGATGGACACGCAGAATCGTTGGTTGATGGAACAAGGCGAGTACTGAAACAGCCACTTGGCGGGGGAATTGGCAGTACCGGTTCGGCATCACTCTTCAGCGACTCACCTCTTATTATTGAAAACCAATATTTGTTTATCGCACACGAAACCGGCTGGCTGGGGATTGGGCTATTTGGCGCCATCACCTACCTGTTGCTGTCTAAACTGTGGCGTAAGCGCCAAGACTGGTTTGTGCTTGGTGTTTTTGCGAGCGGCCTTGGGCTGGCTTTAATTGGTCTTATTCAACCGGTGTGGGTGGACGAAACTGTCGCAATTGTCTGGTGGGGGTTGGCGGCTATTGCTTTAGCGCAGTCTCGTCATAAAACTGAAAGGCTTCTGTAATGACCGAACGTTCTACAAAACGACAAAAAGAATTATTAGATTTCGTTGATTTCTTTATTAAAGAGCATGGCTATGGCCCTAGCTACCGCGAGGTAATGACAGCACTTGGCTATAAATCGGTTTCGACAGTGGCGATTCACATTAATGGACTTATTGAAAAAGGGTATCTACGCAAGCGTGACAATTCAGCCCGTTCACTTGAAGTGGTATCGGCAGAATATGGAAACGGGAAGGGGCCAACTAATACTGTTGCTGGTCCGAAAAGTGCCGCCAAGGAAAAATGGTTAGTTGAAGCGGTGCGTGAACGGTTTGATATTTACAAACAATCGTCCGATTCCTCAACCCTCGATGAGTTATATGTCCTTATTGGCTCTCTCAAAGTGCTTGGTTTTGAAGGCGCTTACCAATCTATGCGTTCTGAGCTAGCCGAACTCGTTAAGCACTAGTATAATGGGCAACATGTTAAGGGGAAAATTTCACGCCACGAAATCGTGGGCTGCTCGCCACCCGCGGCGATTTATTGCGTACGTCGTCGGTGCGATTTTCGGCCTATTTATTATTGTGCAGCTTTTGTACCCTACCACCACACTCACCCCATTTAGTTCGGTTGAAGGGGCAAAACTGGGTGCTATGTCAAAAGAAAAGGCAATTAAAACCTTAGATGAAAAGTTCACTAGCTCTAAAGTAGCAGTGTATTTGAATAGCTCCGACTCAGCGTTCTTTAAAGCGACTCCAGCTGAATTGGGCATTTCGAGCTCAAATACAGCGCGTGTTGATGCAATTAATTATCCGTGGTTTTTACGACTTGTTCCAAGTTCCCTGTTTTGGGCGCATGCTTTTACAGATAACGTACCTGACCTCGAGTATCAGCGTAACCAATTAGCTTTAAATACGTTCGTAAACGATACATTTGGTGACACGTGCCATTTAGATGTTCGTGACGCAACTGTTGAGGTGAAAGACGCGACAATCCAAGCAGTTGAAGCTTTCTCGGGTGGTGACTGTGATTTTGAAGAGTTGAATTCGAAATTATCTTCAACGAGCCCAACTATTAATGGAGCGAAACTGACTATCGCTGGGACTGAAATTCTTCCAACTATTTCGACAAAAGTCGCCGAGGAGCTTGCGGTCCATGTAACCGATATTATTAAAGACGGTATTGATGTGAACGACGGCAAAGACAAGCACAAGATACCGAAAGAGATTCTGCGCACTTGGCTTGATTTCGGGGTAATTGAAGGTAAGTTGGATTATACGTTTAGCGCAGAACGCTCGGCTGCTTATTTGGGTGAACGAATTGCGTCGGTGGTAGAAAAGCCGACCGGCGAATCTATCGTGACATTAAAAGACTTTGCAGAAGCGAGTCGTGATGCGGGACAGAGCGGGATTGTGTTTAACCAAGCAAAAATGCTGAGTAGTATTAAAAACTCACTAGAAAAAGGTGAAGATGTTGTTGCTGTCGAAGTTGATACAATTCCACCTACGGTAAAGTACGTGCGTACCTACAGCCCGAACGACCCGGCTTTGAATGCGCTTTTAAAGAAGTATGCAGATACACACCCAGGTACTTACGGAGTGAGCCTACGTGAATTGTCAGGCCAGCGTCGAAATGCAAGCTACCGCGGCGGTACTGTCTATACAACTGCTAGTACCTACAAGATGTTTGTGGCGTATAGTACGTTACTTCGAATAGAATCTGGCGCATGGCATTGGAGCGACCAAATTAACGGTGGTCGAAACTTGACTGAGTGTTTTGAAGATATGATTCAATTGTCAGATAACGAATGCGCCGTTGCACTACTGAAAAAGGTAACCGTGAAAAGTTTAACCGATGAGGCGCGTGCACTTGGCGCTACGAATACGTCTTTTCTTGTGGCGAACGACCTGAAGTCTACTGCGGAAGATGAATCGTTATTACTATCACTTCTTGAAACGGGACAAATATTGAGCCAGCAATCAAGCCGCGATGTGTGGATTGCCTCTATGAAAAAGAATGTCTACCGTCAGGGGATACCAAAGGGAATACCATCCGCTGTGGTTGCTGATAAGGTTGGTTTCTTAGACGCTTGGCTTCATGACGCTTCGATTGTATATAGCCCTAAAGGTACCTACGTTTTAGTGATTATGACCGAAAGTTCGTCTTGGGCAAACATCGCTGATTTAGCTGGTCAAATAGAAACGCTACGTACTAAGTAGGACGTAGCGTTTAAATATGAAAAGTTAAGAACTAACTTTTTTTGTCGTCAACGTTGACAGATGTCTTCTTGTCTTTTGAATCATCTTTTAGGCCGTTGCGAAGTTCTTTCGCTGATGAGCCAATGTTACGAGCCAACTTTGGAAGTTGTGAACCGCCAAAGATAACAAGGATAACGATAAGAATGATGATGAGTTCTGGTGCGCCTAATCCGAACATGTATATACTCCCTAATAGATATAATTTACTACATTAATGGTAGCGCGCTATTGCGATTATGGCAAGAGGTGGTTGAACTATTGATTTACTGAGCGTCCGCCGTAGACGGAGCCACCATAACCGAAGCCAGAAGATTGCGTAGGAATTGCTGGTGCTGTTTGTTTAACAACACTATTTACAACTTGTGTAACACCGGTAGCGGCGATGATGCCAATACCAACTGCTTTTAAGAAATCTTTACGGTCCAGTTCAACTGATAGAATGCGAGCGATGCTTTGCTTGATCATTTTATAGCCTTTTATTGTGTATTAAATATTTTTGTTTTTACGCTGTTATAAATATAGATTATGCTTAGTTGGCAAAAATGTCAACAAACTTGTAAAAAGCTATTGCTTTTATGATTTTCTGGTATTATATGAGTATCAGAATAATAAAGGACAATGCTTTGTTAGAAAATCAATACACTTACAAATATGTAGCTCAAGCTCCAAACCAGGCTGATGCTTACGGTGCGAATGCTTACGGTGCGAACTCCTTCAGTTGTGCTTCAACTGATGCAGTTTGTCTTGCAGGTGGTCCAACCGCACCAAACACTGGCCTTATGGCATCATCTAACCCAGTATTTATGGGCGGTATATTTATTACTGCAGTTCTTATTGTCGCTATTATTGCCTACACCCTTTTTACAAAAGCAAAACACGCTAAAGCTGGTAAATAGTTTATGGGTTTCTTTGATGAGATTTTTGCCGACGTTAAGGTGTTCACCGACGAACTTCAAGATTTGAAGCAAGAGCTTGTATCGTCTGTTTTAGATCCATCTGGCGAGTTGCGCGATACCGTAAATGAAATAGCTGGTGAAATTACTGGCAAACCAAAAACTCCTACTGAGTAGTTTGAGACTGGAATATTGGGCGGTACATACCGTCGATAGTAAAGTTGCGTTGATTTGGCGAAGGTATCCGAGGCGCTGCGCGTGGAACTGGTTGAGGGTTAGTGCGCTTTGGAACGACAACCGGAAGGGTTGTTGGATGAATAACAAAACCGTCCATTGATCGTGCACGAGTTGGTTTTACCGGGGTAACTACTGGTTCAAAAGCGTTAACCGGGGGATAAGTTTGAACAAGTGCTGGTGCCCTGTGGTTTTGAGGCACTTCTGAAGTTACTAACCCGCGTTTTTCGCTGAGTCGTTGTACGGCCAACTCTTTTTTACGAAGGTTCTTTGCTACTCGATACTTCTTGTAAATAGAGCCGAGGATAATAATAACGCCAATTTGGTACACGATGACGACCGGTCCAGCGATAATGACCTGGTTAACAGGGTCTGGTGTTGGGGTGATAATTGCTGCAACGATGAAACTAATAACAATCACCCATTTTTCAGATTTCATTAAACCACCAGGGGTAAATGGTTTGATTGAGTTAATAAGCAAAAGAAGTAGGGGAATCTGAAATACAATACCGATACCAATAGTGTAGGCGATGACAAAGTTAAGGTAAGAATCAGCGGTAAGCGAAGCATCGATGAATTTGTCTGCAAAGCTATACAAGAAAATGAGTGCATTTGGAACCGCAACGAAATAACCAAATGCCATACCTGATATGAGTAATAAGAACGAACCGATAATAAGCATTGAGGATTTCTTTTGCGATTTCTCCGGCAGTGCTGGTCGAACAAATGCGTACAGTTGCTGAATAAGAACAGGGAATGCCAAAGCGATACCTGCATAGATAGACACCATAAAGATGAAGCTAAACCCGCCAGCTGGGTTAAGATATACCAGCTTTTCACCCTTTAAAGGGGCTAGAACTGCGTCGATAACAGGGGCTTGAAAGGCATATGCCAAACTAGCTCCGAGTATGAAAAAGATAGCCACGATAAAAACTCGAGTGCGAAGTTCTTTCAGATGTTGTCCAGCAGTTACCTTACTCATGACGCGCGTATATAATGACTTATATTTCCCTATCTATAATAGTAGTGCTTTTAAGGATATCTTACTATTGTCATAATTACTACATAAATGAGCAATGTTGACTAATTACAGGGGTATGGTTATAATTATCCAAGTATTCCGACGTAGCTCAATGGTGGAGCAAGAAGCTGTTAACTTCGAGGTTGCTGGTTCGAGTCCAGCCGTCGGAGCCAAGAAATGTTTTTAGTGTCATTAGACAGTACCTTAAAAGGTTCCAACAGATTGAGTTGGAGCCTTTTTTGGTTCAAATTAAGGTTCGCAAGTAAAGCACGCAGTATTTTGTTCTTTTGAGCAGGTTGCGAACTTTCAAACAAAGTTTTAGCTTTTGAAGCAAGCTCTAACAGATACTCAGCGGTTACTACAAACGATGTATTACCGTTTGTGAGTTCAACCAATTTTGTGTCCAGTTTTTCCATCTCTGCTTTGGTACTCTGTACATATTTGTCGTACTCACTCACAGTAATACGCCCGACTAGACGGTCGTCATAGAGCACACTCAATCTTCCTTCTAGTTTCTGGTACTCAGTTCTGGTTTGCTTAATTGCGTTGTCGTAAAACAAAACAATGTTTTCATGCTGTTCCTTTACTAGGTTTAATACTTGGTTCACTGCACCTTGAGTTATCGACAATTTATTTAATAGTTCAATCACTTGGGGCATTAGCTCATCCTCCGATACATGAGATTGATTGCAGGGCACTTCTGGCTTCGACTTGGTACATCTCATGTAAACATGGCCCTTTTTGAAGTAGGATGAAATACTACACCCACAAGTGGAGCATTTCAGTATGCCACTGAAGGTAAAGACCTCTCTAGTATGCGTTTTACTATGGTCATCAGTGTTGCGTTCATTATTGACCTGTTGAACGAGGTCATATAGTTCTTTCGTTATTATTGGCTGGTACTTGTGCTTATAAAACCCACCATCGTATTTCATTACACCGTAGTAAAACGGATTCTTTACCATTGTTTCGATTTGATTTCTCGCAATAATTCCTTGTTGTTTCGTATTGCTGCGTAGCCCATCTTCTTGGAGGGTTTTAGCTATTGTCTGGAATGAATTACCTGCAAGACGTAACTCAAAAGCCTTTACGATGTACTGTTGACGATTGGGATCGGGTACGATAGTTTTGAATTCTTTGCCCTCAACCGTATAGGTGGTGTTTATATAACCAACACAGGCTTTCCCAGGAAACTCGCCTTCGTGTAACTTCTGTTCAAACTTGCGTTTGACATTGTCGCTGATAGCCATTGAGTAGTAACCGCCAAAAACCATTCCCATATCGAAACGCGTCTTATCGTGCGCTGGTGAATCTTTATGAAGTAGTAGGCCGTCAGAAGGGAAGTGTAATTCACAAGTGCCGCTATATGCGAGTTCTTTTAATCTACGAACAATATCGGATGATACATCACGAGTTAAGCGGTCTATCTTGTCAAAGACAAGTATATAAAAACCTTTGTATTGTGTTGCGTGGTCTATGATTTCCAAGAATTTAGTTCGGTCTTCTTTGAATGCCGTTTCATCGAACTGGTAGTATTCATCATTGAGCTTCATACGTTCGGAGTATTCTTTTAGGCGTAGTTTCTGTGCAGGTAATGCCTTGCGTTGACTTGGGTCTGATACGCGGGCTATTAGAAAGGCTTTAACGCCTTCATATTCTTTTTTTTCTTTTGCTTGTTTTGCCATATTAAGGCTCCTTTATTATACTAATTAGTTTATATTACTTACCAATAGTTAACAATATGTTAACTATAATCATAAACACTTATGGGTTCCATTTTGGAGATTACTTCTGAAACCTTGAGTAGTGTTTTGAGCTGAGTGGCTTTCGGTATTTCATTCGATTTTTTATGCAAGCGTTTGTACTGACTGGGCGAAAATAATGTTTCCATCAAATTACGAACGTATCGTTCGTCCTGCTTGTCTTTTATAAGTTTCATACCCACGATTGCTAAAGCCTCACGAGCTTTTATTGAGGGGTTTGCTTTTGCAATGTTTAATAGTAATTGCTCTGGCGTGTCTGTGTCTAAAAGTGCTTTCGGTATCTTGTCGAGTATTACATTCCAATGCTTCAGCAGAATTGTTCTAGCGAGTTGGTTGCTATACATTTCGCGAAATGTCAGGCCACATACTGTACCGATGGCTGCTAACTCTGCTTTTATCTTTTTTACTCCATTAAGTCTGACTTCAAATCGTGCTACTGATACTGACTTGTTGTTATCAAATATGTTCAGTATGTCTGTTTGTGAGTAGCCATCTTTTTCGTGGCTACGTTTCGGAGATATTTTCTCTTGCTTCAAGTCTGCTACTTTGTCGTACATAGCTATATCAATACTGTTGGTGTGAATATGGTGAATGTGTCCGCCATTCTTGAAGTTGGTGGCTTGAATGTCATAGACTTTTGAAATGTCGGCAGTCTTCATGCTGTTGATAATCGTTGAAACAGGTGTGTAGTCATTGAAGACTATATTCTTTGAGTAATCGACTCTTGAAACAGTTGCGTTTGCTAGGACATCAGGTAGTAACCATACGCCATAAGTATCCTTTAATACTTTGGAAAGTTTTTTTGTGAGAGTATCAAAATGAGTATCCTTCAACTCCTTAAAATTGTTGCCATACATTAGCTTTGGTAAGGACAACTCAATGTTCAAACTAAAGGTTTTACCGCCTGGTTTAGGTCGTTCAATGTACGTCATACGAGGTCTGTAAAGACCCAATACTTTGTAGGTGTTACCTGGGTTGATATTTGTTCTAGACACGCCTCTGGCAGCGTCCAGTGCGTGCTCCTGACGAACCTTGTATATCCACTTGGGACGTTCTGTGTACGGTATGACTAGTTTGATAGTATCTATCATTATTTAACTCCTTATTTACTTTGTTTGCTTAATTCAACTTCCATAAGCACGTCTAGTAATCGAGCTAATTGTTTTAACTCCGCTTCGCTCAAAATCAACTCATTGCTTTCGTGAGTTGTAGGACTACTAGTTTCTTGCTTAAGGTTGTTCATAGCCCTATTTAACCCTTTTGAGAAGCTATTGTCGCTGTATGGGTTTTATGTTGTAGTAAATAAGTTCAATCAGTTATTTATAGGTAATCAAACAGTGCCAGTACGGTTCACGACTAGAATTATCGGTTCAGTTTGGTTCAAAAGATTCTAAAAGGGAATATCTGCTAGTGAAACAGGAATTGGTTGTTTTATTGCACCAGCTTTAATGAGGCGATTATCCAACTCATTGGTGTCTATATTCTCAGCTACAACCTGTTCATGTGTAACGGCAGGACGAAATACTAATTTTTTCTTGCTGTTGCTGACTGTTGGAAAGAAAATATCTCTCACTGAAGAAGTGATACCTGAGGCACTCAAAATAGTGCTGAGGTTGCGAGCGGTGTTCAGTTCAATCTTGGTTAACGTGTTTGGATTCTTTATAGCCTGCTCTAATAACTTTTCTATACCTGACCCTGCATGGGCTTTCTTGAGTTTGAGTACGTTGTTTATCAAAAGGGTTCCGTCTTGCTTATAAGTTAAAACATACTCTGGAATGTACCAGTTTTTTGGAACAACAACAGTATCAGCCTCTATTTCATCTAACTCTGCAATGAACGCTAATACATTTACATCAGCTTCGTCTAGAATTTTCTGTAGGGCTGGGCTTATGTTAGGAACTTCTTTACCAGCGGCGATACAAAGTCTATTTACTTTAGAGTTGTGGCTTTGGCCATAATCGTTATCACTGTCCGTATATTCATAAAGAGTATAAGAGTCCATGTAATCAATGGCATCAAAAGTATGCCAGCATATAGGTAAGCGTATGGCCTCCAATTCGGTGTTACGACTGTATAGCCGTTTCAATTCATCAACCAATAGAACGTAACTACGGTTAATACTTGCTAGGTCTGGCAGGTTACTACGATAATTCGAGACAAGACCGAAGATAGCAAGAACACGGTCGTTTAGGTATTTTGCTAGTGCGTAGTCATTCGCCTTGCGTTCAGGGGTGGATAAAGATATGGCATAGTCTATAACTGACTGAGCGGCACTGTCATCTAGCCCGAAGTTGTTGTGTAGTGCAGTAATCAGATTGTCTCTTTGTTCGCTCATTTTATCTTTCCGCCTTTCGGCTCGTTGTTAAGTATTATATAATAATGGTAATGCCAGATAAAGAAAAATCAAAAGAATACTTGCGTGTTACTGAGGCAAGCGAGTTGCTAGGTGTGCACGCGAACACACTTAGAAATTGGGATAAACAGGGTTTATTGACACCTATTAGGGTTGGCCCACGAAAAGAACGTAGGTATAAATTAGAGGATATTATGAAGTTGAGGGAGAAAGAGCTTGAAGTCAAATAAAAAACCAGCTTTTACATTCATAGACCTATTCTCAGGAATTGGTGGTTTTCGTATTGCCCTAGAAGACATCGGTGGTAAATGTATTGGCTTCTCTGATATATACAAACCAGCGATTCAGGTATATAAAGAAAACTTCGACACTTCTGACGAGCTTGAAATCGGCGACATCACTAAGAATCATGACTTGCCGTACGCAGATATTATTACTGGCGGTGTTCCTTGCCAGTCTTGGTCTATTGCGGGTAGTAAAAAAGGGTTTGACGATCCGCGAGGTAGACTTTGGCTTGATACTATTCAAGTAACTGATAAGGTCAGGCCAAAAGCCTTTATCTACGAGAATGTAAAAGGACTGGCCGACCCACGCAACAGGGCTAACCTAGATTTGATAGTAGAATCGTTCCGCGAAATTGGATACAACACACAGTACAAAGTGCTTAACGCGTTTGATTTCGGGCTTGCTCAAAGCAGGGAAAGAATCTTTATTGTTGGATTCCGTAACGACATCGACCACTCAGATTTTGAGTATCCAAAACCATACAATTTTCTCCCTAATCTGTCGTCAATACTTGAAGACACGCTTGTTCAGCGAGAGCACAAAGAATCTATCCAAGAATCGAAGAATAGCTTTAATATGGCGGCTATTGCAAACAAAGGTAACTTCTTTATTTTCTCAGATGTGAGAAATGGTGAATACACAATTCATACCTGGGACTTAATTGAAACTTCAGCACTTGAAAAAGAAATCTGCGTAAGAATGTTAAAAAATAGGCGTAACAAAAAGTACGGCTCTAAAGATGGAAACCCTATGAGCCTTGAGCATATACAAGAGCTTTTTGCACCTAAGTTGCTACCACTTGATGAAGTTGAAGAGCAATACTCTGTTACTAAAGAGCAACTCGATGACCTTATCGAAAAGAAGATTCTTCGGTTCAAAGAAGGTAAGTATGAATTGGCTAACTCTAAAATATCATCTGGTATTAACGGTGTTTATCGTATCTTCCTTCCAGAATCACACGTCTTTTCAACCCTTACAAAGTCTGGTTCACGAGACTTCGTGGCCACTGAATCAATTCCTGAAGCTATCGAGGATAAAAAGGCTTACTTTATTGAAAATATATTTATGAAGCAAAAGTATCGTCCCGTAACAATGCGTGAAGGTGCTAGAATACAGGGATTCGGGGATGACTATAAGTTTGATGATGTAGCATACTCGACAGCTATGGGTCTATTGGGTAACTCGATTGCAATACCTGTAGTAAAGGAAGTTTCTAAGAAAGTAGTTGAGGTGATTAACGATGAGCGATAAAAAACAGATGAAAGAATCTATTCAAAAAGTTATACAGACTTTGATGGATGGCGTTATGAAAAGGGTTCTAGTAACCGATCCGTTTCTTGCTGATGAGCATAGAGCAAGAAAGCCACTGTACGCATTTTTAGTCCCCGATGAAATCTTCAAAGGTTCACACTTTGAGAGGCGATTTGTTACACCTTTTGGTGGTGCATGGGAAAAACTGGCACTCGTAGCTGGTAATACTGGTGGTGGCAAGGCAAAACTACAACACGCCGTTACTGGGAATGTAAATGCGGAGAGGCTTAGAAGAATACAAGAAGTATTGAATGGTCTAGAACATAGAACCGACAGTAGTAAAAAGCCAGATTGGGATAAAGAGATTGCTTATGTTCTTGAAGGCGAAAGCGATTCACTGATACCTACAACTGTTATGGCTGATTTGTATCTTGAGACTGCTGAGGGTCAGAGGTTTGCATTTGAGTTAAAGGCACCATTACCAAACAGCGACCAGACGAAGGTTAGTAAAGAGAAGATTCTCAAGCTCTACTCGATGGAACCTTCAAAAATTGACGGAGCATTTTACGCTTTGCCCTACAACCCTTATGGCCCAAATAAAGAAGACTACGCTTGGACGTTCCCTGCACGCTGGTTCAATATGAAACAAGACAAGGTTGTTTTAATCGGTGGTGAGTTCTGGGATAAAATTGGCGGTAGCGGTACTTATGAAGCATTCCTTGAAGCCGTTAATGAAATAGGCGGTGAATATAAAGAGCGAATTTATAGAGAATATCTTGGTATTGAGCCCCCTGAAGAGGTGTAGCCGCAAATAAATTATGATTGATATTCTAAAGTTTTTCAAAAGTGAATACGATTCAAGTTCATTCTATTCAAAATACAAAAACCAATTAGCAAGTATCCATGATGAACAATTCATCTATACAGATAGACAAGAAATTGTTGATAAATTTAGATTGATTTGTAAACCACCCGAAACTGAATACGAGAACGATAACAATGAGTTCTTACTGTTAAGTTTCTGGCTAAATAAAAATGGGTATGTGATTAAAGAATTTCCAAATCTATTATCAAGACCTGTTTCTCTCCATAATTTTGCTTACAATGACATCCGTAAATATATCCAACAGCAACGTGGATCGAATGGTCAGGTAGCATGGCAAGAAAGACGAGAGTTGTGCGATAATCTGTCAATTACAACAAGCACGTCATTTCAACTATTGCCGACTGATATAGAAGACAAAATAAGGCTTATATCAACGCGAGGTGCAGAGTTTGATAGTATGGCTGTTGATGAGAAATTGCAGAATCTCAATAACCTAATTGAAAATTTACTAAAACCTACTAACAAGGGCGGATATATAACGGTTGATTATGATACTGTATTTTTTGGCTTTATATCTGAGGATGATGTAAAGCAATTTAGGAAACGTACTCAATCATTTAGGCACGCTTCAGAAGATACCTTGAGAGAGCGGGCCAGTATAACTGACGAAGAGAAGATACTATTATCTGAACTGGGTGTGTTTGTCGTAGTTCATCTATATAAGCACCTTAACGCAACTTCCTCAAACCTGTAAAATTATTTAATTAGTTACAAGTGTTACGGTTTATACCAAAACCATTTGTCTCTGTACAAATAACAGCGAAATCCTAGGAAAAAAATTGCGTAGGGTTGCTCGTTATTCTTTTCTTACAAATAATGAACGAGTTTTTATTAAAACAAAAGAACTACACAAGGTAGTTCTTTGCTTCAGGCACGTTAACGCGTATTACTATTATACTCTGGTTGCTACTGGGTTGTTACTGGCGGCTCTACAATAATGGGTTCAATGCCTAACTCTAGAATCTGTAGTTGAATCACGAGTAAATCTTCAGGCGTGAGGTTTGATGGATGTTTTTTCATACTAATACTTCCTTAATCATAGTTAGTTTACGTTGGTCGAAGTCTATACTTGCAGTTCGCAAACCGTCTGCTACCGCGAGCCAAGAAAATCGTCAGACCTTATGGTCTGGCGTTTTTCTTTGTCTGGAGTTTGGTCCTCAACCAGCAACCGCAACTAGGCTTACTTGCCGGTCGTGTCTTTACTCACCTCAACCTCCACCGACCACTCAATCCCATACCTATCCCTAAACATCCCAAAGTAAGTGCCCCATGGGCTCGTATCCATTGGCATTTCAATCGCTCCACCTTCGCTAAGTCCGGCGAATATCCTGTCAGCTTCTTCGCGACTTTCCGCATTCACTGATATTTTAGACCTATTTTCATTTTCGTTAACAGGACCCATGGCTTCAGGAACGTCATTTGCTATTAATGTATTGTTATCAATAGGTAATACGATACGCATAATTTTATCTGCTTCGTTTTCCGAAATAGGGAAATCAGGACCAGCTATATCTTTGAAGCGAATAATCTTTTCGAACTCTCCACCGAATACAGATTTGTAAAAATTGAACGCTTCTTCGGCATTTCTGTTGAAGTTAATGTAAGGATTGATAGTTGCCATGAGTTTCCTCCTAATAGATGATTAGTTTCTTTGCCTTTTTCGGTTTATGCTTCTACGTCTATAACGTTTTCACGGTTCGATGCTGGCTTGTAAGGTACTATGAGCCAGAGTATGACATATGGTATAAAGCCTGGGAATCCGCCAGGAAGCAGTAATATGAAAAAAATGACGCGGATAATTGTTGGGTCAATTTTAAAGTATTCAGCAAGTCCGCCACAAACACCGGCAATTTTTCTATCAGTTGTTGAGCGGTAAAGTCTTTTCATATAATAATTATAGCAATTACGTAACAATTCTTACGATATCTGTAGCGACAATTGTTTATAATTGAAAAATGACTGACGACCCAATTATTGTTTGGTTTCGCGCCGACCTGCGTATTTATGACCACCCTGCATTAGCGACTGCCCTAAGAGATGCATCGAAAATTGTTCCAGTATTTATTTTTAATGATGATTTAACTGCGGGAAAATTCTCTAGCTCTAACCGAACGCGGTTTTTACTTGAATGCCTTGAGGATTTAAAAAAGTCCTTCAAAAACCTAGGTGGAGATTTAGTCATTCGTCATGGTGATGCGGCGGAAGAGTTATTGAAACTAACAGAAGATACCGGTGCGAAGGCTGTGTACTATACGGCTGACTATTCACCGTTTGCAATTAAACGCGATATTAAAGTTGAAGCGGCATTGAATAGTGCCGGGTTATCTCCGCGCTCGTTTGGTGGAAAATTAGCAGTCAGTTCCGTACAAAAATTAGTCACAAAAACTGGCACGCCGTATAAAGTATTTACGCCTTTTTGGCGGGCGTGGGCACAAGTTGAACGGCGTGATGTAGCAGCGACTCCGGAAAAAATCTCGTTACCAAAAGTCGCGGCAGGTACTATTCCTGAATTGAAGGATATTATTAACGACGATAATTTATCACAGCATGCAGATAAGGGTGGCGAGGCGGAAGCTCGAAAACGCTTGAAGAAATTCTTGGATGGTCCAATTAACGACTATAAAATAACCAATAATGATTTAGGTGCGGATGGCACTTCGCACTTAAGCCCGTATCTTCATTTTGGATGCGTCAGTGTGCGCGAGATTGAAACTATGCTACCACCGACTGAAGGTGCTCGTTCTTGGCATCGACAATTAGCGTGGCGTGAGTTTTATTATTATGTACTGCTTCATTTTCCGCATCCTGAACGCGAATTTCAAGAACGCTATCGGGATATGCAATGGATACAAAGCGATAAACTGCTCGATGCTTGGAAAGAAGGCAAAACCGGGTATCCGATAGTCGACGCTGCAATGAACCAGTTAAAAACCGAGGGCTGGATGCACAACCGAGCTCGCCTGATTGTTGGCTCATTCTTAACGAAGGACCTAGGAATTGATTGGCGAGAAGGTGAGAGGCACTTTATGCAGTGGCTTATTGATGGTGACATGGCAAATAATAACGGCAATTGGCAGTGGATTGGGAGTGTGGGTGTTGACCCAGCGCCGTTATTCCGTAGGTTATACAACCCTTCAAGTCAGCAGGCTAATTATGACGAAAGGGGAATCTACGTTCGTACCTACCTTCCGGCTATGAAAAATGTTCCCGACAAATATTTAGGAAAGCCATGGGAAATGAACGACGAACAGCAGCAAGAAGCCGGCTGTATTATTGGAAAAGATTATCCGGCGCCAGTCGTTGATCACAAAGAGGCGCGTGAATTAACAATCGAAAGGTATAAGGCAGCTATATAAAACTAATTTGTTATACTTACTATATAAATAACGACCAACAACAGAGGAGTGTATATGAATCGTAAATGGCTTATTCCGGGAATTATCATTAGTGTCACTGTACTTATTGCTGCAATTATTATTGGCGGCTACAACGGGCTTGTCGGACAACGCGAAAATGTGAATAAATCATTCGCCAACTTGCAATCTCAATACCAACGTCGTGCTGACCTCGTGCCGAACCTTGTTAATACAGTGAAGGGTGCTGCAAACTTTGAACAAGAAACACTAACAGAAGTAACTGAAGCACGAGCTAAGGCAACAAGTATTAACCTAGACGCAAGTACTGCTACGCCAGAACAACTCGCGCAGTACCAAGAATCACAAGGTGAACTAAGCCAAGCCCTCGGCCGTTTACTTGCTGTAACTGAAAACTACCCAGAACTTAAGGCTGTACAAGGTTTCCAAGATTTACAGGTTCAATTAGAGGGTACTGAAAACCGAATCTCAGTTGCACGCAACGACTTCAACGAAGTTGCTTCTACATATAACGCTCGAATTCAAACCTTCCCAACAAACATCACTGCCGGTATTTTTGGCTTCGATACGTTCACGTACTTTGAAGCTGAAGACGGTGCCGAAAATGCTCCTGACGTAAACTTCGAATAAACGAAAGAGTAATATGTTTTCAAAATTCGTTCGATTAGGGTTGATTGGTGTCGCTCTCGGTTTTGTGGCTGCGGGGTTCTTCACCCTGACGGCCGCTGCCTTGAGCGTTCCGCCAAAACCGACAGACATTCCAATTGTTGATCAAACGAATACGCTAACTACTGAACAGAAGGCGACACTGGCTGAACAAATTGCCACCGAACGGGCGAAATCAGGCAACCAGGTTGCTATCGTCATTGTGCCATCACTTGAAAACGGTTCTCTAGAACAATATTCACTGGATATCGCCCGCGAATGGGGTATTGGTACCGCTGAAAATAATAACGGCGTGCTGCTATTGATTGCCAAGAACGACCGGTTGCTTCGTATTGAAGTGGGTACGGGACTTGAGGGTGCACTCACCGATGCGCAAGCAGGCCGAATTATCCGTGATGATATTCGACCATTGTTTCAACAAGAAAAATACTTTGAAGGTGTGCAGGCTGGTCTGACGAATATCATCGCTGCGATAAACGGTGAATATATTCCAACAGCAGCCGCCACCGAACCTGTTCGCTTGCCTTGGGAGCTTATTTTCGGGTTTGGGTTCTTGCTTTTTTCTTGGCTTGGCTCGATACTTGCCCGTACTAAAAGCTGGTGGGCTGGAGGAGTCATTGGTGGTGTAAGCGGTGGTATTTTAGGCCTCCTTGCTGGTTCGTTAGTCTTTGGAATTATTGGTGCTGGGGCATTAGCGATTATTGGATTGTTACTTGATAAGGTCGTGTCGGCGAATTACCAGTCGCACGCCGGACGCGGCGATAAGCCAAGTTGGTGGGCGGGCGGCGGATTCCTAGGCGGAGGAGGCCCTCGTGGCGGTGGCGGTTTCGGTGGTTTTGGAGGCGGCGGTTTTGGCGGTGGTGGCTCTAGTGGCGGATGGTAATTATATTTGATATTATATTTGCATGAATATGTCCCATGCAGAGCGTCGCCAAATTGAAAACGAAATGATTTTTAGGCGTATTAACGAAAAAGTTGGTACGGACCTTGGTGCGCTCGACGCAATGCACGTTGCAGATGGACACTTTGATTTAGTGCGAGATGCAAACCTTGAACTGCATTTTAAATGTGAATGTTCGGATGAAAATTGTTCCGTTCGCATACCGATGCTTTTGACTGAGTATCAAGAAATTCATAGAGACCGAAATACCTTTATTGTTATTCGCGACCACCAGGTAGACCCAATTGAAAAGGTTGTAAAAGAAATGCCAGGTTATAACGTTGTAATGAAAAACAATTCAACACCTGAGCCTTCGGATACGCTGAACGTCACAACAATAAACAATTCCTAGAAGCCTTTTACAGAGATAACTGATACAATAGAACAGTGAAAAATGAACTCTCTGAAATTATTAAACAGTTGTACGATATTGATGTCGAACCTGTTGTGTCTCGCCCTGACCCGAAGTTTGGCGACCTAACATCAAACGTTGCTTTGCAGCTCTCTGCAAAAGTAGGCGATAACCCACGAAATATTGCCCAAAAGATTGTCGAATTATTGGCCGAAAAAGGTTTATATAAAGACGTATCTATAGCTGGCCCTGGTTTCATTAACGTGTTTCTCAATGATGACGCGCTGCTTGCAAACACAAAACGAAGCCCGGAAAAGTATTTCGAGAACCAATCGATTGTATTTGAATATAGTTGTCCGAATGCATTCAAGGAACTACACACCGGCCACCTCTACCAAACCATTTATGGAGATATTGCTGCACGCCTTATGCTTATTGGTGGCGCCAAGTTGCAACGCACGAGCTTTGGTGGTGACGTTGGCCTGCACGTTGCGAAATGTTTATGGGGCATGGTGACTGAACTTGGTGGTGAATATCCTGAAAAATTAGATGAAATTAATTCTGACCCGTTTGCGCGTTCACAGTGGATTAGCCAACGGTACGTTCAAGGTGCGAAAGCCTACGAAGAAGATGCTGATACAAAAGCTACTATTGATGAGCTCAACAAAACTATTTACGGTTTCCACGATGGTATCGAAGCGGATTCGCCACTTGCCAATATTTACTGGACAACTCGACAATGGAGCTACGATTACTTCGATGCATTCTATAAACTGATTGATGTGAAAGCTATGCGCTATTACCCTGAAAGCCAGACTGCACCAGTTGGTTTGAAAGTTGTGAAAGAACAACTCGAAAAAGGTGTATTGAAAGAATCTGACGGTGCAGTGGTATTTGAAGGCGATGAGTCAAAGCACCTTCACACCCGTGTATTTATTACCTCAAAAGGCTTGCCTACCTACGAAACAAAAGACATTGGGGTTATTTGGCTTGAAAAAGAAGAATATAATTTTGACCATCGCTACATTTTAACGGGCAACGACCAAAAAGATTACATGCGCGTTGTGTTTGCAGCTGCTGAAGCGTTCCAGCCCGAACTTGTCGGTACTATGACACACATGACAAATGGAACGGTAAAGTTTGGCGATGGCCAAAAGATGAGCTCTCGCCTGGGTAACGTTACACGTGCAACTGACGTTCTCGATATTGTGCGTGAAAAAATTGAACAACTTGTTGACGACCCTCTGCTCATTGACGCTGTGACACTCGGCGCGGTGAAGTATGCCTTTGCTCGCTACAGTTTAGGTGGCGACATTGCTTTTGATATTGAAGAGACCGTCAGCCTTACGGGAAACTCTGGCCCGTATCTACAATATTCTCACGCCCGTGCACGCCGCATTTTAGAGAAAATTGATTACGCAATTGAAGAGCCTAAAGTTATTTACGAAGAAGACAAGGTGTTGCTGCGCAAACTCGGTGAATATGTAGAAGTTGTTTCACAAGCTGTGCAACATTTAGAACCACACCATATCTGTAACTACCTATTTGAACTTGCTCAAGAATTTAACCGTTACTACGAAAAGAATAAAGTGCTCGGTAGTGAACAAGAAGCGCACCGTGTAGGCCTTGTAAAACTATACGCAGATACCATTGCTAACGGGCTCGGTATTCTTGGTATCCAAGCGCCAGATTCAATGTAATTTTCGTTCTGAAATAAGCACAAGAATGATACTATATAGGCACGATGCCTACGAAACCAAAAGCTAAAAAATCTCACAAAACGTTATTTGAATTTATCCGTTATAACTTATCGGGTGGAATACAATTTGGGTGGCAGTACCTGTTCTTCTTTATCCTCGGCCCGGGAGCTGCGCAGCTGACACTAGGCGAAACCGCGTTTACTATCGGTTCAAGTTATGTCATTTATTTCATTCTGAGTAAACAATGGGTGTTTGCTAATAACGGCAAACGTAAAACAAGTGGTGAGTTACTTCGTTTTGCAGCACTGATGGCTACAAATCTAGCCCTTAATATATTTGTACTCAACTGGCTCAATGGGCTTGGCATTTTGCCATATATATCACAGCTCGTCATTTCACTGTTCTTAACAGCCTGGAATTATGTATGGCTGAAGTTCTGGGTGTTCCCTGGTGAAAAAGTAAAATAGCGCTCATTTGCACTAAATTGTTATAATAGGTATGAATACCTTATGTCAAAATACACCCGTATCAAATCCTATAGTCCTAAACGAACCGCTAAGGTGGTCCGTAAGCCTGCTAAAAAGCTAAATCCTGTGGCCGGCTTCTTTGTTGGGCGTTATAAGTGGTTTAAGAAGCTCAGCAAACCAAAGAAAGTGCTTGTTATCGGCGGTCCGATACTCGCTTTTCTTATTTTGACGCCTATATTTACTTACGTGTATTTCGCGAGTGCTATTTCTGATCCTGATAGGTTAATGAACTACAACAATACTGGTGTAGTGTTGCTCGATAAGAATAACGAGGCGTTTTATAGCTTCGGTACAGCTGACCGCGGTGAACGCCTTGGCCTTGATAAAATTTCCGACTTTACTGAAAAAGCTTTGGTGTCTGCAGAAGATAAAAATTTCTATAAGCACGGTGGTTTTTCATTTATTAGTATATTGGGTGCGTTATACGCCAACCTTTTGAGTGGTGACGCGACAGGGTACGGTGGTTCAACGTTGACGCAGCAACTTGCGAAGAATACTCTGCTTTCAAATAACCAAACAGTGCTACGGAAATACCAAGAACTCACTGTGGCGTTGGCTATTGAGCAGAACTACAGTAAAGACGACATTCTTGACCTTTACTTGAACTCAGTCTATTACGGCGAGGGGGCGTTTGGTATTGGTGCAGCGGCAAAGGCTTACTTTAATAAGTCTGCAGCCGAGCTTGACCTTGCAGAAAGCGCAATGCTTATCGGGGTCTTGCCGGCGCCATCAAGCTACTCACCAATTTCGGGGAATATTGAATATGCCAAAGAGCGACAAGCGACGGTGTTGAGCCGTATGGTGGACAATGGCGTTATTACCCAAGCTGAGGCTGATGCTGCCAAAGCGCAAGTGTTGGCGTATGCGGCGCCGAGTGATGGAGTTAACAATACTGCACCGCACTTTGCAGAGATGGTATTAAGCGAACTCTATGACAAGTACGGCGAAGAGCGCGTGACACGTTCAGGCTTTAGGGTCACAACAACGCTTGATATGAACCTGCAGAAGTCTGCCAATGATTCTGTTGCAAAGCAAATGGCCTACATCCAACGTAATGGTGGTACGAATGCATCAGTTGTAGCAATTGACCCAACAACGGGTGAGCTGCGTGCGCTCGTAGGAAGTTCCGATTACAATAACGTTGACTTTGGTAAAGTGAATATGGCAATTACCGCGCGGCAGCCTGGTTCGAGTATTAAGCCGCTGTATTACACGGAAGCAATGCAAAAGGGTCTTATTTCGCCAGCGACCATTCTTGATGACAAACGAACTGATTTTGGTGGATACGTACCATTGAATGCTGACCGCAAATTTAGAGGCAATGTGACAGTTCGTAATGCAATTTCGCAATCGCTGAATATTCCCTCTGTGCTTGTGATGCAAAAACTTGGTGTGGCTAATTCTGTCGAAGCACTTAAACGACTTGGCGTGAGTACTATTGACGACAAGACTGACTATGGGCTTTCACTTGCACTTGGTTCTGCTGAGGCGAAATTGACCGATATGACAAACGCCTATGCCGCCTTTGCAAATGCTGGTAGCCAATATGACGTAACAACAATTACAAAAATTGATGATAAGTTTGAGAAACAGGTTTTTAATAAAACGACAAAATCTGCCAAACAGGTAATGGGCGAGAACGCTTCATTCCTTATTTCCGACATATTAAATGACGAAGCTGCGCGCGCACCAATTTTCGGTACCAGTTTAAATACCAACGGCTTTGATGTTGCGGTAAAGACAGGCACAACCGACGAAGCTCGTGACGCTTGGACGATTGGCTACGCAAAACAACTGGCTGTGGGGGTATGGGTGGGTAATAATGACAACACGCCAATGCGAAACGGCGGTGCGGGTATGGCGGGGCCAATTTGGCGAAGTACTATTCAAGCCGGTCTAAAGGGTCAAAAAAACCAACCATTTGTCGCACCTGCTGGTGTTGAACGCCTGACTATTTGCCGAAGCAATGGGTTAATTGCAACTGGTGGCGGTACTGACGGAACCTACCAAGAATACTTCATACGAACCGCAGCCCCTTCCGGTACTTGTAACGTCCCGAAACCACCTGAAGATACTGATAAAGACGGAGTTATTGATGCGAATGACAAATGTGCCGACACTCCAGTCGGTACTGAAGTTGACGCGACAGGCTGTGAAGTAGAGGAAGATATAACACTCGATACCGATAATGATGGCGTTATCGATTCGCTTGACCAATGTGCGAATACCCCTGTTGGCACAACTGTAGATGCAACAGGTTGTACAGTGACGACAGGCGGTAATACTGGTACGCCAGGCCAAACACGCGGCAATACTACAAACTAAACCCTTGTTATTTGCTTAATGTATATAACATTGCTACTATTAGCATAGACACGATGCACCTCGTTCGAAATTGCGATTCAGGGGAAAATATCAGTCAACCCTTTCAGAGTTTCAGGTTGGATTTGATGAACAGGACGTTCAGACAATAAACTAAATAAAGGGCCGACATGCAAAAAACAGCTATTAAAAATATTCCATTGATCGCATTGTTTGCGATTTTGACTATATTAACTGTCATTATGACTGCGACGCACCCAGCGAGCGCTGCACAATCTACGGTTAACCTTCGAACTGCATCACCGTTCGCGATTCTTTCAGGTACACCAAACATTACCGATGCAGGCAACGCATCTGTTATTAACGGAAACGTTGGCCTTAGCCCAGCAACTGGCGCTGGTATTGGTTTAACTTGTTCTCAAGTTTCAGGTACAATTTACTCACCCGATGCAACTGGTCCTTTGCCTTGTCGCGTAACGAACCCGCCTCTTCTCTTAACTGCAAAGAATAACCTCACAACTGCATACACTGATGCTGCTGGCCGCACACCACTTACGACTGTACCGACTGAACTTGGCGGCACAACACTTGTTGCCGGTGTATACGACTCGTCTTCAACAGAACTTGGTATTTCAGCTGGAGCTGGTGCATTAGTACTTGATGGTCAAGGCGACCCTTCTTCTGTGTTTATTTTCCAAGCACCATTTGAAGGTACTGGTTTAGATGTTGGCCCAGGAAGTACAGTGACACTCGTTAATGGTGCACAAGCGTGTAACGTATTCTGGCGCGTCGACTCTGCTAACATCGATACGACAGCAAGCTTTGTTGGAACCATCCTAGCTCTTAACTCAATCTCGGTTGCAAACGGTGCAACTATCGAAGGTCGCCTCCTTGCTCGCAACGGCAACGTCACACTTATTAACGACACTATTACTGCACCAATTTGTGCCGGTAACGACACTGAAGACGCAACTCCTGGGCTTCCAAACACCGGTGAGATGAGCAAACAGTCTAATGTTATCTGGATTGCAACAGCACTGTTCTTTGTAACTGCAGCTTCATTGGTTGCCTACACCTTCTTTAAGAAACGAACAAACTAGAGGCCAGCCAAGTGGCTAGCCGAAAAAAACGTATCGCTCAAATAGTGTTTATCGCTATTGCGGTACCACTGCTAGCGATGAGTGCAACTATTCTTATACTTGACCACATCATGCCGGAGTTCCGTGCTACACCTGCTGTCGAGAACATGGAGGTATCTGTAGCCGTGCCTGAAGCTGTTGTACGCGAGCCCGCACCGATAGTTGCAATCTCGCCACCTACTAATATAAAAATCGATAAGATTGGCGTAGGAGCGGTTGTGCAACCAGTTGGCTTAACTGCAGATGGCAACATGGATATCGATGAGAACCCTGTAGAAGCTGCTTGGTATAAACTGGGCCCCAAACCTGGCCAAGAGGGCAGCGCTGTTATTGCTGGACACTATGGTTGGAAGAAGAATGTGCCATCTGTATTTAATAATTTACATACTCTTGTAGCGGGCGATGAAATCTTAACAGTCGGAGAGGACGGACGGGTGATGACATTTGTCGTGACTCACCTTGCGACTTATGCGCCTGACCAAGATGCAACTAACGTATTTAGGTCGGACGACGGCAAAGCTCATTTGAATCTAGTGACCTGCCAAGGCTCTTGGAATAATTCAGTTCGCACCTATTCGGAGCGGTTGGTGGTGTTTACTGATTTTTTGAATGCAGTTTAGTTGTACAGTATCTGCTTAGCGTCTAGAATAGACATAGAACTTAACAAGACAAAAAATAAACGGCGGAGAATCAAATGCTGAAATACTACTACAAAACGACTGATTCCAAGAGACTTGAAGAACTCGATACGTTCAAAAAAGGTGTCTGGGTATATGCCGAGAACCCTTCGCAAGATGAAATCGCAACACTTATTAATACTCATAAACTCGATGAAGGGCTTGTCTCTGACGCATTAGACGAAGACGAGATGCCTCGTTTCGAGCGCGATGGTGAGTTGGTGTACATTTACGTGCGTGCCGCAATTGCGCTTCCTGATGGTGCGTTTGATACGCTTCCACTTCTTATCGTGTACGGCCCAGAGGCAATTATTACTATCAGCCTTCGCAAGCTTCCGCACTTTGCGCCGTTCTTTGGTAATAAACTTGAATTTAACACCACTCATCGAACGCACCTTATGTTGGAAATCTTAAACCAGTTTGCCGAGCAATATGATAAATATATTACAACTACCAGTAAGCAGATTAAGATTGTTCGCAACCGTTTGCGCGGCCATGAAATCCGCAACAAAGACTTTATTGACTTTGTGACAATTGAAGATGAGATTAACGAATTTCTTGCGGCGCTTTTACCAGCTAGTGCAACGCTTCGTCGTATGAAGCTCGGCCGCAGCATTAACTTGCAAGAAGAGGACATGGACCTTATTGAGGACCTTGAGCTTAGTATTACGCAGTCTATTGAAACCTGTCGTTCTAATACGAAATCTATTATCAACATTCGCCAAGCCTACAGTTCAATTAGCTCGAACAACCTAAACCGTTCAATTAAAATTCTTACCATAGTTACTGTCATGATTACGCTCCCGAACATTTTCTTCAGTATGTACGGTATGAATATTAAATTGCCATATGCCGATGCTGAGTGGGCTTTTGGGGCATTGTTTGCTGTTGTGGGTATTGTTCTTGTGCTTTCGTACATTGTTTTAAAGCGTAAACGCGTTATTTAGTGATATAATTCACCAATGATAACAGCCCAAAACTTAACAAAAAAATACGGTACTAAAGTAGTCGTTAATGACATTTCATTTGTTGTTGAAGACGGTAAGATAACTGGGTTTCTTGGCCCGAACGGTGCTGGTAAATCAACCACAATGCGTGCAATGCTTGGGCTCGATAATGCCCAGGGTTCAACATTGTTTGACGGTAAGCCACTTAGTAGCTACCCGCAGCCATCGCAGGTTGTTGGTATTTTGCTTGATGCAAAATCATTTCACCCAAAGCGAACAGCACGCAACCACTTAAAGGTATTGGCGCAAGCGAGTGGGATTCCAGAGTCTCGTGTTGATGAAGTACTGACCCTTGTTGGGCTTCAAGACGTCGCTAACCAGAAACCCGGTAAGTTCTCACTTGGTATGGCACAGCGTCTTGGTATTGCGACAGCAATTTTAGGACAGCCAAAACATCTTATTTTAGATGAGCCTGCAAACGGCCTCGACCCAGAGGGTATTCACTGGTTGCGAGACTTCTTGCACTCATACGTTACAACAGGCAACAGCGTCCTTATTTCGAGCCACTTGTTAAGTGAAATGCAACTTATGGCGCACAACCTTGTCATTATTGGCAAGGGTTCATTAATTGCGAGCCAGTCAATGGAAAGCTTTATTCAATCAGCAAGTACTGGCGCGGTATTTGTTCGTACTACTGACTTAAATGCACTTTCAGCTGCACTTACGCAACAAAAAGTTACTTGGGTTGCTGAACGAAATGGCTTGAAGGTTTCAGGCGTGACATCTGACCAAGTGAGTGCATTCTTGTTTCAACTTGGTATGCCAGTACTCGAACTAGCGGCTGAAAACGTGTCGCTTGAAGATGCATTCTTGAAAATGACTTCTGGCGCACAAGAATATCGTGCCGTCGCACCAACCGATACGACACCTGGAGGACAAGTATAATGTTGCAACTACTAAAATCTGAAGTAACGAAAATCCTCACACTTCGTTCGACTTACATTATTACTGGTGTACTTGTTTTACTTGCAGCCTTGGCTGGTTTTATTAGCGCAGGTTTGGGTATGCCGGGAACCAACAACGTTCCCGCGAGCCCTACTATTTTTGCAAACGCGATCCATAGTGTGCTCAGCCTGTGTATTGGGATTATTGCGATTGTTACCTCGTTCTCAATTGTGAATGAATACCGACACAACACTATTGCCTACACGGTTACGGCGAGCCCAAGTCGTATTAAGGTCTTCTTTGCGAAGGTTATCGTGGCAGTTGTGTACGGCCTTGCGATAGGTCTTGTACTATCAATTGTAGCTGTGATTGCAGCAACCATTACACTTGCAGTCAACGGACATTCTGTGACGGGACAAGAGTTGAACTTTGGTAGTATGCTTGTGCACCTTGGTTTGTACGTAATCTTTTATTCAATCGTTGGTGTTACGCTCGGGTTTATTCTACGAAATATGGTCATTTTGATTGTTATCATATTTGCACTTCCGATTGTAGAGAACCTTTCAAGCTTGTTGCTTAAAGAAAATTCACAATATTTGCCATTTACATCTATCGGCTCAATTTCTGCAACCGGTGAAGCTGCAGCCAGTGCAGGTGTTGTAACCGTTGCCGTTGTGTACATTCTTGGCTTACTCGCTGCTGCGCTATTCTTGTTCATCAAACGCGACGCGTAACATTATGTTCGCCGGCTCATTCTGGTTATACTAATAGGTACAACTTATGAATGACTCAAATATACCTCCTCGGCGTGGCCAGATACGTTCGAATCCACGGACGCTACAATCTGTTCGCGCTACCGCACCGTTACCGCTACCCGAGGTAGTGTTTACTGTTTCTGAAAAAACTCAAAAAGATCTTTCTAAATCTGCTGCTAAGGCGATGTTATTGTCGCGGGCTATTCAAGCAAAACAACCGGTGAAAGAAAAACGCAAAATTGACCCACGCCAAATTGTTTTTATTATTTTGGCACTCCTTTTGCTGGCCGCAATTTGTTACATAGGGTTTGATACTTGGAGAATTAATAATAAAGACCAGGCAACGAACGAGGTGACTCCTTCTGCAAATGTTTCTGCCGATGACCGTCAATCGCAAGAGGGTACTGATAGAAACCCGTTGCCTAGAAATGCGCTCGACGATTACATCGTAGCGGCTGACCTGCCACGAGCTTTGTATATAAACAAAATTGGCATTGCCGCGCGTGTACTCCCTATGTCTCTCAACCCCGACAATAGTATTCAGGCGCCGGTCAATATATTTGATTCTGGTTGGTACACAGGAAGTGTAAAGCCTGGCGAAGATGGCGCAATGTTAATTGATGGCCACTCAACGACAGATGGGCGAGCATTGTTTGGCAAGCTCGACACGCTCGTTACGGGTGACACTATTGAACTAGAAAAAGGTGATGGCGTAAAACTGACGTATAAAGTGGTGTATAAAGAAACCGTTGATAAAGACGCTGTTGATATGAAGAAGGCGCTGCGTCCATATGGGAATGCGCAACGGGCTTTGAACTTGATTACTTGTAGCGGCGCCTGGAACGATGCCGAGAATACACTCGCTATGCGCACGCTTATCTTCACGGAGCAAATTTAACATGAATGACGTTCTCGTAAACATCATTTCAGCTGTCTCGATTGGACTCATTATTTTTGTCATGGCTCAATTGAAAAGCGGCTACTTGAAAGCGATAATTTATAGCCTTCCAATTCCAATTACTGTTGCGTTATTTTCAACTGGCGGAGTGGTGAATGAGACGAATATCATTGGACTGTTCTTGCTTGTACTCTTTCTTTGGTCCGTTTCATATCTTGTGAATAGAGGCGTTACTATTTATGTCGCCGATGTAGTGTCAGCTGTGCTGTACGTTATTGTCGGTTACTTTGCTGTGACGTATATAGAGATATCGTTCGAAGTAAGCCTCCTTGTCTATGGCGTTGCTTGGCTATTATTTGCCGTTTTGTATAAACACAAAGTTCAAAAATCAGTTGTCACGAAAAAGAAGCTACAGCCTGTGACGAAGTTTTCAGTCGTAACGGTAATGGCATTTATACTCTTCAGTTTGAAAGGCTACCTAGCGGGTATTGTTGTGACATTTCCATTTAGTGGTGTTTTTGCGGTTGTCGAAAGCAAAGGAACGCTTCGTACATTAGCAGCTACCTTTACACGAAATTCTATTGGAATTTTGGCGATGTTAGCAACGATTTTCTACCTTAGCGATACAAGTTTGATAATAAAAGTAGCGGCAGGATGGGCGAGCTATCTAATCGTTGTGGCCATCGTCAGTAGAATCTTTAAATACGCTCACTAAAACTACTGTTCCAACAGACTGCACTTATGTGTATTATTGATGAAGAATGTCTAAAACTCAAAGTAATAACTCGGTTCTAGATTTCGAAGAACTCTTCCGTTCACTTGGAACGGCTTATATTGTATTTGATGTGAACGACCCTACTTTTACAGTAATCGAAGAAAACCAAGCGCATGCCGATATTGCTATGGTTGAACGAAAAAATGTCATAGGCAAGCCAGTACTGGACGCGTTTCCAGACACGTCTGAAGAATATGTCACGAAGGGCGAGAGCCGCCTAATAACTTCAATTCGCAAGGTAATTGCCACTGGCAAACCGGATATGATGCAAGATTTAAGTTACGACCTCAAAGATAAACATGGCGTACTTACTACTAAGTTTTGGGAAGTAACCCACTACCCTGTTTTAAGGGACGGAAAAGTAATAGCCGTATGTCAGCAAACGAAAGATATTACCGAGACAGTTGCTGCTCGTCGCGAGTTAACGGTTGCGCAGGATCAACTTGAGCAGGCGCTCGCGTATAGTGAAGTTGGAACGTGGATGTGGAACCTCAATCAAGATATCGTGATTGCAGATAAGAACCTCGTAAAACTTTTCGGCATTGGCGACGGAACAACACAAATGGAAGTGCCACTACGAAAACTTTTAGCCTCAATCCATGCTGACGATGCAGATAGAGTGGTGAAGAATATCACCGAAGCGATTGAAGATAAAACAGTCCAATACGAAAGTGAATATAGAACGTACGACCTCAACGGTAACGTCCGATGGTTGTTGGCGCGTGGTCATGTCGAGTTCGATAATGCTGGTAAAGCATTACGATTCCTAGGGTTGGTTGTCGACATCACAGAACGTAAAATAACCGAGAACAACCTTCATATATTAGCAAAGGCTAACACGCAATTCCCAGCGTCGATTGGATACAAACAAGCACTTGATTCAATTGCTTCGATGATTGTACCGAGTGTTGCCGATTGGTGTTCAATTGAAATTTTAGAAAATGGGAAAATTGAGCAGGTAGCTATTGCTCACAAAGATGCAAAAAAAGTGAAGTGGGCAAAAGAATTACGCGAAAAACAAGGTGAGGTGGATGTGAATGCACCAAACGGGAGTTCGCGAGTTATTAGAACCGGTGAAGTTGAGCATATATCCGTTATTACAGACGACATGCTGGTTGCAGCCGCAAAAAATAAAACAGAACTAAAGCTTCTACGTGATATCGGGTTCCATTCTCTGATTATTGCCCCACTTAAAATTGACGGTGAAACTATTGGTGCGATTTCGTTTGTATCAACAGATTCTCGCCGCCACTACGACAAGAATGATGTTGAAATTGCCCAAGCGCTTGCGAACCGCGCAGCCCTTGCTGTATACAACGCAAACCTTTTCCAAGGTGCAAGCTTAGAAATTAATGAACGCAAAAAGCTGCAAGACCAGCTGGTAAAATTAAATGCAGCGCTGGAAGAACGAGTGAAAGAACGCACTGTTGAGTTAGAAAAAACAAACGAAGGCTTGCAGGCTGAGATTGAACGACGCCATAAGCTCGAACGTCAACGAGTGAAGCATTATATTGATTTAAATAAAACCAAGGACGAATTTATTTCATTATCATCTCACCAACTACGAACGCCTGCAACGGGTGTAAAACAGTACTTGGGTATGGTACTTGAGGGTATGGCCGGAGAAGTAAGTGAAACGCAACAACTGTTCTTGCAAAAAGCGTACGAAAGCAATGAACGACAGCTGACGATTGTATCGGACCTACTGAAGGTTGCGCAGGTTGACGCCGGTAAGGTTCGCTTGCGACAAGAAATTACAGACATTGCCGCATTACTTAACGATGTCATTAAAGAGCAGCAACACACCTATGCAACGCGCAAACAAAAGATAGAGTTTAAAGAACCAGCATTTAATGCAACTGCTTTTGTTGACCCCGATAAAATGCGAATGGTATTAGAAAATATGATTGATAATGCCAGTAAATATTCTGACCCGGGAAAGACGGTCACAGTTGCGGTTTCGGAAGAAGAGCAAAACCTCGTAGTGACTATAGAAGATGACGGGGTAGGTATCGCCCCTGATGACCTTAATAAATTATTTGAAAAATTTAATCGCATTCATAATCACTTATCGAACCATGTTGGCGGTACCGGCCTTGGACTTTACTGGGCAAAGAAGGTTGTTGACCTACATGGTGGTATTATTAAAGTAACGTCTGTTCCAGATTCAGGTTCGACCTTCAGTATATTTTTACCAAAAAACGGAGTTTCTAGTGAAAAATAAGCCAACCATATTAATTGTAGAAGATGACATTGCGCTCAACGAAGCGTACATGACAATTTTAAAAACTACGTATTCTGAAGTATTCACCGCATTTAACGGTGAAGAAGCGATTCAAGTGGCAGATCAGCACAACCCTGGTATTATTTTTCTTGATTTACGTATGCCAGTTCTTGATGGCATCGGTTTCTTGGAAAAGTATCAACCAAAAGAGAAACACCCTGACGTGTGCATTATTGTATTTTCTAATTACGATATGCAAACTGAAGTTGATAAAGCCTACGAACTTGGCGCAGAACGCTATGTGCTAAAGGCACTCGCAACTCCGTCTTCGTTACTCAAAATTGTAAACGACCTTTCTTAGCCATTTCTGTATAATTTTTTACATACTCGCGCACCGGGCTTGGGTAGTATAAACAGGTATGATTAAACCGACCGTCAAAGATAGCCTTTTGTCGCTGCAGGCCAGGCATGATGAAACACTCGCTGAACTAGAGCTTTACAAGCTTCTGGTTGATAGTGTGCAAGACTATGCTATTTTCTTTATGGATGCCGATGGATATATTCAAACGTGGAACAAAGGTGCGCAGAAGAATAAAGGCTATAAAGCTTCAGAGATTGTCGGTAAACATTTCTCGACCTTTTACCCCCAAGTAGACAAAGATAGTCGCAAGCCTGAACGAGAGCTTGATTACGCGCGTAAACACGGTCGGGTTGAAGATGAAGGCTGGCGTGTTCGAAAAGATGGGAGTATGTTCTGGGCGAATGTCGTTATTACGTCTTTATACGATGACGATAATACGCTTATAGGCTTTGCAAAAGTGACGCGTGATTTAACGCAGCGTAAAGAACAAGAAGACGAACTAAGAAAAACAAATGAACTATTGAAACAGCAACAGTTTGATTTGCAGCTCCTTAACACTTCAAAAGACGAATTTATTTCTCTCGCTTCACATCAACTCCGCACTCCAGCAACAGGTGTAAAACAGTATATTGGTATGGTAGTCGAAGGCTTTAGCGGTTTGTTGCAGCCTGGCCAGCAGATATTGCTTGAAAAAGCTTACGAAAGTAATGAGCGACAATTGCGCATTATTTCTGATTTATTGAAAGTGGCTCAAGTGGACGCTGGCAAAATTATTCCTCTCAAAACCGTGACAGATTTAGATGAACTTATTTCAAGTATTATTGCCGAACAAAGCGACACCTTTAAAAAGCGCCACCAAACTATCGATTACAAAAAACCAGCCAAACCAATCGAAGCAAAGTTTGATAGTAATTTAATTCGTATGGTCCTGGAGAACATCGTTAATAATGCCAGCAAGTATTCGCATGAGCACACCACTGTTACTGTTGCGACGACTGAGACAAAAGACCGCGTGCGTATTGATGTGAAAGACGAAGGTGTGGGAATTCTTAAGACAGACATTCCACGGTTGTTCGAAAAATTCTCTCGTATCGACAACGACTTATCGACACAAGTTGGCGGGAGTGGCCTAGGGCTTTACTGGGCAAAAAAGATTGTCGACCTACACGCTGGTACTATTACCATGACTTCATTCCCTGGTGACGGAACAACCTTTAGTATTGAACTGCCTAAATAAGGAGACACAATGAAAAAAGCCAAAATTTTAGTAGTTGAAGACGAAAAAGACCTAAATGATGCCTATACAATTATTCTCAGTTCTGCGGGACATGAAGTTGCGACGGCATTCAATGGTAAACAGGCGTTAGAAACCGTTGAAAAAACTGGCGACCCTGACCTTATATTGCTTGATTTGCGCATGCCTGTTTTAGATGGTATCGGCTTTTTAGAACGATACAATTTACCTGAGCACTCTAAAACATCTATTATTCTATTTAGTAATTACGAGGCGCAACACGAGGTTGATAAGGCTTTTAAACTCGGCGTTGAGCGCTATATATTAAAAGCGCTTGCTTCACCACGGGAATTACTACAAATTGTTGGCACCACTTTGTCGAACAAGGCTTAAAGGTTTAGTTCGCGGAAGCCATCTTCACCAATAAAGTTTTCAAGTTTACGTTTATTAATTGAGAACGACGAACGGGTGTAATCAATAATGCCTTTATCTTTTAATACCTTTAGGTTGGTAGTGGTGCTTTCGCGGGTTAAACCGGTAAGGTTGGCAATCATTAAATGGTTCAACTTTAAATCAAGTTGGTGCATACCATCAGGATTTTCAATACCGTAGCGGAAGAGAAGGTAATAAAAGGTAAAGCTAATTTTCTCAACAGCGCGTGATTGGCTGAGGCCGGTTATGCGAACTAGCATAGCTGTGTACTGTTTACTAACGTACCGTAACATTTCGTTAAGCTGTTCATTGCTTTTTGAAAGCGTTTTATTGAATTCTTCTTTATCGATACCCATCACGCGGACGTCACTGACAGCTTCGTAGTAAAAGAGGCTGTTTGGGGTAGCATCAAGCAGCCAAGATAGGGGGAATATGTCGTCTTTAGTGAAAAGAGCGATAGTTGATTCTTCACCGGAAGTCTTAACGGTATATGCCCGCACAACGCCGTCACGAATAATAAAGGCCTTACGGGGAATCTCACCCTGAAACAACACAGCAGAGCCTTTTTTGAAAAGACGTATCTGGCTGGTTGCTCGCAGGTTTTCAATCAATGTTTTCATATAAGGTGTTCTTCATCTTAGTATAGAGGTTATTTAAGAATTGTAAGAAAATTAACACAAATTTCGTAAAATGTTATACATTCTTCTTTACTCCGCTAGTGCATACTATTGTTAACACCACGAGGGAAACAATAATAATGAGGGGTCATTTATGAAACAGTATACAGAAGCTGAATTAACAAATAGAATCCATACTTTCATGGCACGTAAATCCCAAAAATTTCCAGAGCTTGATAAGTTGGCATTAACACCGGTACGTAAAATTGCCGTACGCGACCAAAAGACATCAAATATCTTTACGGCTCTCGAAAACCTTAATGCGTTGTGGGCACAACGGATTCATTCATAGGAGAGTACATGTCGCGAACCATTCGACACATGAAGCAATGGGGCCGTACGAAACGTCCATCATACAAACGCACCGCTATTAATTTAGAAATGTTTATTTAATACATAAACTGGCCGCGTCTCCGTAACTACTACTTACCTTAATTGACTATTCATCATATGACCAAATTCATCACACGGCAAAAAGCAGGGAAATCGTATCGTTATTACTACGAGGGCGATAGGATTACCGATGAACTTGAAATTGAACGAATCAATAAGCTAGTTATTCCACCAGCTTGGAAGAATGTTGAAATTTCCAAGGCAAAATCTGCAAAAATTCAGGCCCGTGGCTACGACGCTGCAGGCCGTTTGCAATCTATTTATCATCCAAGCTTCCGACTGAAGCAGGATAAGCTCAAATTTGACCGGATTCTACGGTTTGCCGAGCAATTACCCGCACTCCGGCGCCATGTTGAAAAAGATCTAAAACGTAAAAGGCTTGGCAAGCAAAAAGTTTTAGCATGTATTGTGAAACTTATTGACCAAGCGTATTTCCGTGTAGGAAGCGACAGGTATGCGAAAGAACACCAAACCTATGGAGTTACTACTTTACGTTCAAAACACGCCAAAATAACCCGTACACAGGTTACATTCGATTTTATTGGTAAGAGCGGCAAAGAGCATATAAAGACAATTGACGACCCAGCAATTGCACGCATTATTAAACAACTCGATGAACTGCCAGGATACGAGATTTTTCGATATCAAGAAAAAGACGGCAGTATGCACGACCTCCATGCGAGCGACGTTAACGAATATATTAAAACCCATATGGGCGAAGAATTTACCGCTAAAGATTTCCGTACGTGGGGTGGGACACTGCTGGCAACAAGCTCTGTGTTGGAGGATGAACTTGAAAATGATGCCAGTGAGACCGCACGCAAGAGGGCGATAGCTAAAATTGTGAAACGGGTAGCGAAACGGCTAGGTAATACGCCGGCTATCGCGAGGGGGTCGTATATTGACCCGCGGGTTATTACAGCTTACGAAAGTGGTGCAGTGTTACCTGAAATCCGCAAAGCAATATCAGTGATGAAACCAAAAAAATACATGAGTGTGGACGAACAATGCGTACTAAAACTTTTGCAGAAATAACGAAGCTTGGTACACTAGGTTGATGAAAATAACTACCTTAAACCTCCAAGAATTTACGAATTGGGAGGCCCGACAGCCTGCTATTATCGAATATTTACAGTCAGAATCACCCGATGTTATTGTTTTTCAAGAGGTAGTATTTCTACCGAACATCTCACCGTATAACCAGGCGCAGCTATTGAACAAGTCACTCGGCTATATCAGTGAACAAAGTGCGGTAACTCGTTTACAAGCAAGCACCGTGCACGAAGTTTACCGCGAGGGGCTCGCTGCTTTAAGTAAGCACCCTGTAGTGAAAGCAGATACCCTCATTCTTAAACGGGCGACAGGTGACGAACACAATCGAATTGTGCAGCTGCTTGATATCGATATGAATGGCCAAATTGTAAAAATTGCTAATGTTCATTTCTCTATTACTGATGTGGCAGACTTTGCAACAGCCCACCTTTATGAAACCTTAGAAATACTTGCAATGCGTGGTGAAGAACGAATTATCATTGGTGATTTCAACTTGGCTGATTTAAATGCTACTACGGGTGTTTGGAGTGAGAACTATCGTTGCTCAACGGAAACTGATTACATTTCTTACCCTGGAATGAACAAACGGATTGATTATGTACTCATTCCAAAATCACACACGTTTAATAGCATCTCTGTATCTGGAGATAGCTTATCTGACCACCGTGCACTTACTGTTGATATCACTTAATTTTGACATGTTGCTTATGTTATACTAGCAGCACATATCTAAGGGGTGATTAATGCAAACAAATGTGAAAAACGTTTCAGTTGTCGATTATAAACAAAAGGCACGAGTGAAGTATCGCAAACTTGTTACAGCTCGTAAATCACGCCGCAACCTACCACTTAAAGAGCAATTTGCCCTTTGGAAAAAAGACCGTGCTGCGGACAAAAAATGGAAACAGAAAATCCATGCAGTTGAAAATAAACCAGAACGTAAAGCTCAGAAAAAAGGTTTTAAACTGTACAAAAAATTGCTTCGTCGTAAGTACGTTGTGTTTGCGTGGTCAACGTTCCTCCTGATTGGCATTATATTATTCTCAATTTGGTACTATGGATCAACCCGCCCGTTAACCGCTGAACAGCGGACTGCCCGTGAACATTCGTTGCTTGTTGCAAATGATGTCATGACTGAAGGAACCGTTTTGCTACGAAATGAAAATAACGTACTTCCTTTGCAGTCTAAAAAAGTAAGTGTATTTGGTGCAAGCGCTGCGTCACCAGTGTACGGTGGCGGTGGTGCTGGTGGAATTGCAAGTAAGGATGTTGAAACACTCTACGCAGCATTTGAATCTACCGGTATTGAATACAATAAGCCACTGTACAACGTATACAGCAACTATGCATTTAATAACAAAGAAGTTTCAACTGATGATTACACTCCGCCGATTGGCACGACGTTAATAGATACGCTACTTCCAAACGTTGCCGGTTTCTTGGCAGGTGCAACTGCAGAAATGCCCGTAGATAAACTTCCGAGTGAAGTACTTGCGAATGCAAAAAGCTATGCCGATACAGCAATTTACGTTGTATCACGCGCTGGTATGGAAACAAAAGACTTTAAAGCTGACCAGTTAAAGCTCACTGATGACGAGCGAGCAACCTTAAAGCTTGTTAACGAAAACTTTGCACACGTTGTAGTGCTCCTCAATACTACAAACGCTTTTGAGGTAAGTTTTGTTAATGATTTCGAGAATGTCGACGGTGTCCTTTGGATAGGTGCACCTGGCGAAGCTGGTACTGAAGCAATTGCTAATACCTTGCTTGGAAAAGTGAATCCATCAGGTAAGTTAACCGACACCTACGCGTACGACCTGAACTCTAACCCGGCCGTTTTGAACACTGGCGATTTTCAATATAAAGAAAATGGCGAACCGGTAAAGCGCTACTTTGTGAATAACTTAGAAGGTATTTATACCGGCTACCGTTACTACGAAACGTTCCTCGATGAAGCAACGTACAAAAGCACCGTTCAGTATCCATTTGGCTACGGATTGTCTTATACAAACTTCGATTGGCAATTAGCTTCTTCACAGGCTGATGGCGACACTATTAAAGCTGACGTGACGGTAACGAATACTGGCACCGTAGCGGGTAAAGACGTTGTACAAGTATACTTCGAAGCACCATTTACCCAAGGTGGAATTGAGAAGTCGGCTAAGGTACTTGGTGGCTATGCTAAAACCAAGCTGCTTGAACCGGGCGAATCGCAAACTGTTACTGTTGAATTTGCGACAAACTCGATGGCTTCATATGACGACAAGACTGCGAAAACCTGGGTGCTTGATGCGGGTAACTATAAAATCACCGTTGCATACAACGTCCATGATGCTGCCGCAAGCTTTACCTATAGGCAACCAAGCCAGAAAATCCTCAACACTGACTCAGTAACTGGTGCACCAGTAACAAACCGTTTTGATGATGCAGATGGTGACCTGACATACTTCTCACGTTCAAACCCAGCAGCAACGTTCCCTGTGAAGCCGGAAGGTGACGCGTTTAACTTGCCTGCTGCCGTTCCAGCTGCCGATTACAAGCACGTTGTCAGTACTGAAGCTGAACCGATAACAAACGCAAAGAATACGATTAAGCTGGAAGACCTGCAGGGCTTAGCGTACGACGACCCTAAGTGGCAGCAATTCCTTGACCAGTTCACAACTGACGAGCTCATCAAAATGGCTGGCGACGGGGGATATTGGACAATTGGCATTAACAGGCTTGGTATTCCGCGAACATCAATGTACGACGGCCCTGCAAGTATTCGAAGCTTCTTACAAGCCTGGGCGACTGTTGCCTACCCAATTCCAATCAATCTGTCGGCTACTTGGAACGACAGCTTAGCACAAGAAGTCGGACGCTCAATGGGTAACGAAGCACAATCGTTTAATGTTGATGCAGTCTATGCGCCATCGGTAAACCTACACCGCAGTCCACTTGGTGGTCGTAACTTCGAGTATTTTTCAGAAGACCCGCTTCTTGCTGGCAAATTTGGTGCAGCTTGGACACGTGGACTGCAGGAAACAAAGACCATTGCCGTTATGAAGCACTTCGCCGCGAACGAACAAGAAACGAACCGCGCTAACTTCGGTTTGTACACCTGGATGACCGAGCAGTCGCTTCGTGAATTGTATTTGAAACCGTTTGAAATCACTACTAAAGAAGGCAATGCGCACGGTGCAATGTCAGCCTTTAACCGTATTGGCGCAATTTGGGCTGGTGGTAGCAAGCCACTGATGACCGATGTGCTTCGTAACGAATGGGGTTTTAAGGGCTTCGTTGTGACAGACGCTGGGCTTGCTGGACAAGGTGAACACTTCGATGCACTCCAAGCAGTTGAAGCTGGAAACGACTTAATGTTAGCGTCACTCGTCTCACTCCCTGGCGATAACACGTTCGAAGCTCAACTCCGTAACTACCTAAAAGAAGACCGTGCTGGCACAATTATTGCGCTTCGAAACGCTGCCCATAATATTACCTACTACGTCCTTCAAACAAGCAAAGTAGAGTAGTTACAGTGCCACTGAAATATCAAAGCTATATCGATGCAATGACGCTACAAGAAAAAGCGTCGTTGTTATCAGGTGCTAATTTTTGGAATACAAAACCAATTAAACGCCTAAAGATACCGGCGATGATGTTAACTGATGGCCCGCATGGGTTACGTAAACAAGCCGGCGCCGCCGACCATCTAGGGTTGGGCGAAAGCGTGAAGGCTACCTGTTTCCCAACTGCCGCTGCGCTTGCAAATAGCTGGGACGAAACATTATTGCACCAAGTTGGTACTGCGCTTGGAAACGAAGCAGCGGCAAATAAAGTAAGTGTACTTCTTGGTCCTGGCCTCAATATCGTCCGCGACCCACTAGCCGGGCGTTCTTTTGAATACTTTTCTGAAGACCCCTATATTGCCGGTAAACTCGCCGCTGCAATGGTACGAGGTATTCAAAGCAATGGTGTCGCAGCTACACCGAAACACTTTGCAGTAAATAGCCAAGAATATTTGCGCATGTCAATTGACGAAGTAGTTGATGAGCGAACTATGCGCGAAATATACCTTGAAGGCTTTAGGCATGTTATTCAAGAATCACAGCCTCGAATGATAATGACATCATATAACAAAGTAAACGGCACATATGCTAATGAAAATGAACATCTATTGCAAGAAATTCTTATAAGACAATGGAACTATTCTGGTGCAATGGTGACAGACTGGGGCGGAAATAACGACCGTGTGGCCGGGTTGAAAGCAGGAAGTACTTTAGAAATGCCGTCTTCGAACGGTGCAACTGATATGCAAGTGTATGACGCAGTTAAAGCTGGAACGTTAGACGAATCGGTTTTAGATGTTCAAGTTAATAAATTATTGAGTATCGCTTTCGAAACGACAGAGGCTATTAAAGATGCCAAATCATCCGACTTAGATGCACACCACGAACTTGCCGTTGAAGCTGCTGAACGTTCGATGGTACTTTTGAAAAATGATGCAAATATTCTACCGATTGCTACGGGCACTCGAATTGCTTTAATTGGTGATTTTGCAAAGTCACCCCGCTATCAGGGTGCGGGCAGCTCGCTCGTTAATCCAACTCGAGTGGTAAGTGCGCTTGATGCATTTACTGATAACGACTTAGTTGAACTTATTGGATACGAACCTGGCTTTAAACGCGCCGGGGGCAACAGCACGAGCCTTATTCATAAAGCGGTGGCACTCGCAAAGCAGGCAGAAGTTGTCATTGTATTTATTGGTCTGGATGAAGCAAAAGAAGCCGAGGGTATTGATAGAAAAACTATGGAATTACCGGCTAACCAACTCAATTTACTGACTGCAATCTCTGCCGTTCACGACAATATCGTTGTGGTATCGGCTGCTGGCGGTCCAATTGAAATGCCGTTTGCCGATGACGTTTCGAGCATTGTTCATAGTTCACTTGGTGGCCAGGGTGTCGGTAAGGCAGTTGCAAATATTATTACCGGCCTGCGCACACCAAGTGGTAAGCTAGCAGTTTCGTATCCGTATACATATAGCGATGCCCCAACTGCGAATTATTTTCCAGGTAAAGAGAAAACAGCCGAACACCGCGAAGGGCTCTACGTCGGCTATCGTTATTACGAAACCGCTGACGTTGCCGTGCGCTATCCATTTGGACACGGACTTTCATACACAACATTTTCATATAGTGGCATAGTAGTGAAAGAAAAAAGTATATCATTTTCAATTACGAATGACGGCGACATTGCGGGTGAAGAAATTGCCCAAATATATGTCAAACCCCCTAAGGGTGCAACGTTTAGGCCAGTGCGTGAATTGAAGGCATTCACAAAAGTTAGTTTGCAGCCCGGCCAGACTAAAAAAGTGACCGTTGATTTCGATTCACATTCATTTGCGCACTATCACGTCAGTGCAAAAGCATGGGTGATTGCGAAAGGCGAGTACCAAGTAGAAGTCGGAGCATCGGTTCAAGATATTCGATTGAGTGCTTCTTTGAAAGTGAAAGGCGTAGCCGACACACACGAAGATATGAAATTGAAATCGTATTACACGGGTAAAGTAAAAAATGTATCGGATAAAGAATTCGAAACACTTATCGGGCGACCGTTGCCTGCTGCATTGTGGAATCGAAAAGCACGTTTAACTGCCGATGATACAATTATGCAAATGAAGTACAGTCGTTTAATCGGCCGAGTTCTGTACGGTATTTTACGATTGGCTCAACGAGTTCTTTTCATTTTGAAAAAGCCATACCTTGCAAATAATATGGAATTTATTATGAACTTACCATTCAATAAAATTCCTGGGTTTGCGGGCGGAAAAATCTCACACAAGGCAATCGAACGGTTTTTAAAGGTTATCTAGGCGCTTAGGATATAATAGAGTGTATACTGGCAACACAGAGTGCTACGCAAATGCTAAAAATACAGAATTTGCCGAGATAATTAAGGAGCTTAAAGGTGACAATTAAAGAAACAGCAGGAAAGATTTTACTCTATTTCTATCAGCTGCAGCGCACCGTTCCGCTTACTATGAAATATCGCCAACTTGGCTTTGTCGATAGAAAAAGTGGTGGCATGTACCTTACTAGTGACAAAAAGTGGCTTACTAATAACTTGCTCGATATTAACCCTGTATCTACTGATGTATTAAATGCGTTCACCTTCTTGATTGATAAGGGCTTTATTCAATCTCTTGAACGCACTACCGGAGAAGCAACTATTTACGTGGGTATCCAGCTTAGCGCTGCAGGTATCGATGTCGTTGAAGGTATCGAGGGTGGCTCAGAGGGTAAGCAGGCTTTTACCTCTACCTTTAATATTCAAGTAGATGGTAGTGCAAACATTGAAAGTGTCATTAAAGACAACCTTAGTATTTTGCTCGAAAACTAATTCTTCCCGTTTTTCTCGCGGTGCATACAACCAGGCCAGCAGCAGGGACGACGAATACCTTCGGCGAGTTCTGTATGTGTTCGTTCTACACGTCGAGCGCGGGTTTCAATAAGCTTCGCGCCTTCCACCCAGCAAATCCATTCGTTGCGGGCTAGCGGGGTAATATCATTCCAGGCAGCAAAACCATCTGCATCAGAGAGTAGTGCTTTTTTCAGGTCTGCTGGCATTTTGTGAACGGTGCCGCCAAGGATTTCTATTGTTTTCATATGACCATAGTATAACAGCCTTCATTTGTAACACCTTAAGGGATATACTAGGCTTATGTTTAAAAATAAAAACTTTTTGATTACGTATAAAATATTCTTTGCCCTTTTAGGTTTCGCAGCAATTGTAACTGAAATTGTAGCAATTTCCGAAAGGGGTGTGTTTAACCCTGGAAACTTCTTTAGTTTCTTTACAATACAAACTAATATCTTGGTATTTATTACTTTCCTACTGAGCGCATTGGTTGTTGCGAGCGGAAAGCAAAAACGATGGGTAGATATTTTGCGATCAATTACAACGGTATATATTCTGGTTGTTGGAATTGGATTTGCAATACTGCTATCTGGGTTGGAAAATGTCGCTTTAACAGCGGTACCGTGGGACAATACAGTTCTACACTACATTATTCCTGTTGCAGTGTTTATCGACTTCCTTATTGACCGACCAAAGAGAAAAATCAAGCTTGTACAGAGTCTTTGGTGGATTGCCTACCCAATCCTGTATGTCGTATATAGTCTTGTTCGTGGCGATATCGTTGGCTGGTACCCATATCCCTTCCTCAATCCGGCAACGAAAGGTTTTAGTGGCGTTATTATTACAGTACTCGGCTTAGTAGCTCTAGGCGTTATATTGATTGCTTTGGTTACAAGAATAACGAAACGAAAATGAAATATATAGCGTTACTTCGCGGCATAAATGTTGGCGGGAACAACAAAGTATCCATGTCTGATTTGAAGACAAGCTTTGAGGCTTTAGGCTTTAATAATGTCCAAACATATATCAACTCGGGTAATGTCATTTTCGATAGTACACAAACAGATAAGACAGAATTAGTCACCATGTGTGAAAGAGCAATCGAGAACCGATTTGGGTTTCATGTCCTATGTTCGGTAATTGAATCAACCGAATTACATAATGCGCTCAATAAAGCGCCTTCTTGGTGGGACAAAGATGACAGCTCAAAGCACAACGCACTTTTCGTTATCGCACCGGCTACTGCTAAAGAAATAATGCATGAAGTTGGTGAAGCAAAACCCGAATACGAAAAGGTAGCTGCTGTTGAACCAGTTATCTTCTGGAGCGCTCCGCTTGAAACCTTTGGACGTACCCGTTATAGCAAAATTGTTGGCACAAAATCGTATGCCTCAATAACAATCAGAAATGCCAATACAACTAAGAAGTTAGCCGAACTGACGAAATAGCATAAGGCTTTACAAATTTTTATCTCAGACTTATGATGAAACCAAACAGACAGTGCGCTGAACAAAATAGTGGTAATCATATGAGGAGGTATTATGAAGAAACTATTAAAAGTATTAGCGGTGGCGATTTTCGCCGTTTCGCCGTTCGTAATTAGTTCGTCTGCATCGGCTCAGGCAACCTGTGAAATAGGTTATACTGGCCCTGATTCTCAAAATTTATGCAGGTCGGTTACAGAGTATGCATGTAGTGTTACAAATACAAACACAGTAGACATTCGTAATAGCAATAACCAGGTCGTTGCATCTGGAACGGTTGGTAATAATGGCAACACACAAGGGGGCAATTCAACTTCCGGTTCGGTAACAAATAGCAATGGAACGACGTTTGCTGTTACTATTACAAATCCTGGACTTGAAGGTACTTGTGTTGCGACGGCTGTCGTACCTGCGACACAACCACCAACACCCGTAACACCAACAACGCCTGCCAATCCAGTACGGCCAACTACAGCTGGACAGGTGGCTGCATTGCCAAAAACCGACGGTGGTTACATGAAGACTGTTCTTGTTATCATTGCCGGTTCGCTTGCGGCAATTGCTATCCTTGGCGTCGGGGGAGTTGCTTTATATCGCTACTACAAGTCTTTATAAGGTATGAAACGGATAGCTTCAAACGCTAAGTCCACGTATGGTGTGATTGCCGCTATCAACTTGTGCGTGCTGGGGATGTTTGCAGTGATGCTTTCACCAATACCCATCCCGGCGCGGAGCCAGCCATTCGTTGCAGCCGCGCCGCCGCGACTATCTGGCCCGGAGCTTGTGAAAATCAACTTAGGGATACCAGCCCGAGTTGTCGTTTCGAGTGTCGGCATCGACCTGCCTGTAAAAACTGGTTCGTATAATACAACGGACCAAACCTGGACCCTCGATGAACGGTCGGCTTTTTACGCCGATCGTTCAGTTCCCGCAAATGATAGCAACGGTTCAACGTTAATATATGGGCATGCCCGTTTTGGTTTGTTTGCGAAGCTACCCGAAATAGGTGAAGGCGCAACCGCCGAAGTGTACACGGATTCTGGAAAGATATTTTCGTATACATTTGCATCTAGCCGTCAGGTGAAGCCTGACGACACGAGTATCTTTGTAAACTCTGGTAAACCAACACTCGCACTCCAAACCTGTTCAGGCCCTTTTGATATTTACAGAACACTTGTTTCTTTTAAGCTGTCAGGAGTGTCTTCGGTATGAATGAATTATTAGGGACTATATTTTTGTTTATTGCACTTGGTACGTTGATGTACATTTTAGCGTTATTATTTTTGCATCTATATCAAATATTCGAAGAGCCGAATATTGAAAAGAAAATGCGCAAGCTACGTAAACAAGTGCAGCCGTGGGTGACGGTACTGGTGTATTCTCGAAGTGATGAAGACGATATTGATGCTTCATTGAAAGCATTATTAAGAAGTTATTATCACAATTTTGATATTGTCGTTATTAAAGACTATTCTCGAGACGCAAAGAGGGCACTTGAAAAAGGATATAAAAATAGCCAAAAGGGTAGGCTGGTGATATCGCTTCGGGCGGGTGCTATCGTGCCGCGTTCATTTATTAAAAGAGCGGTTGCTATGAAGGGTGAACGGCAGAGGTTTGCATTACGGATTCATAACCCGGTCTCTTCCTATTCGTTGAGCGGTATTCTTCGTACGCTTGATGCATTTTTTTGGCAAAACTCCTATAAGGCGCAAGTAAGTGATACAAAGAATGTCGTTGTTCCGAAACGTACTCAACATTTTAGCATGTTCTCAATTTTAATTTTTATTGTCATTATTGCCGCTTGTGTAGTTATTAGCGACTCGGTTATTTTGTGGTATAGCTGGTTAATTGCGACGAGCTATCTGCTTGCAATCATTTGGCTAGGAGAAGAGAAAGTAACATTTAAATTACAACTAAGCTTCTCAGCGTTCTCGGCCTTATTTCTATTACCAGTTGCCAGTTTTGTCGTGCGGCTTTCTCAGTTTCGTACAAGAAACTAACTTATATGAGAGATTTCTCGTATACCACCCTATGACGCTCATATATTCTTAAATTAGAGTTGCGAGGAAGGCTAATGGGAGGGCTATTTTTGTCGCAATCGTATGTGGCCATTCGACGAAACCCAGGAGTAGTTGAGTTTGGTCGGGGGGACACCCGAGGACAATAAATAAAGGAGGACAGCTATGGTTAAATTCAAAAAAGCAGTTAGCGCAGGTGTATTATCACTTGGACTTGTTGTTGGACTCGCGGGTTTTGCGGGGGCAGCATCGGGGACAATCGGTACTACCGGGCCTGACTCAGAAAATGAAATATCAAACAAAACGCACACTGAGTTGAGCGTCGAAAATGATAACGATCTTGATTTCACGAATAAGAATCACCAATACGCATCAAGCGGTGACGTTGAAGTCAAAGATAACACAACTGGTGGCGATGCAGCCAGTGGTGACGGTGCTAATGAAAACTCATTAGCTGCTGAAGTTGAGATTGATAACTCTCAAAGCGCTGGCGCATTTGACGGCGTTGGTAGCGGGGGCGAAAACAGTACTGGAAGTATCGGTGGGCTTACTGGTCCTGACTCAGAAAATACTATCAAATCAGAAAGCAAAGTTGAAATTGACGTAGACAACGATAACGATATCCACGTTTACAACAACAACGACCAAGTTGCGAAATCAGGCAACGCTGAAGTGCGACACAACACAACTGGTGGCGATGCTACTAGTGGTAGTGTGACAAACACAAGCTCGGCTACCTTCACTGTTCGTGTAACGAACTAGTGCGCTCGCACTAGAAGGAGCCAATTGGGGAGTGGTGTTGGGTCACCACTCCCTACCAGGAAATTTAAATCTTAAGGGGGACATATGCGTTTAGTAAAGAAAGTAACACGGCAGTTTCTGGCATACTTTACAGCGTTAGTTCTTGTGGCTAGCTATCCGGTATCCGCGATGGCTGACACACAAGAGCCAACGATGGTTCCTTTGACAGAATCGGTTGATCAGCCAGTTTCAGTACCGCCAGCAACTGAACCTGAGAAGCCAAAACTAACCTACACATACAACGAAAACACTGGACACTGGGACAGTGAAAAATGGCAGTATAACCCTGCAACTAACCAATACGAAACACCTGCGGCACCGGTCATTATCGAACCTCCGGTAGAAAAAAATAAGGTTGAAGAAAACAAGACTGTCGATACAACAGTGACGATTGAAAATAATCTTACTTCCGATGCAACCTCGGGTAACAGTACTGTTGCTCAAAACACAGAAGGTGGTAATGCAACAACTGGCGATGCCGCTGCGATTGCTACAATGCTTAACGTTGTTAACTCATCGGTAACAACCGGTAATAATCAAAAGGTAGCAACCTTCACACAAGACATCATGGGGGACGTAAAAGGTGATATTGTTTTATATCCAATGCTTTTAAAAGCAATGCTTGAAGCTCAGGCGGGTAGCGATACAGCATCGACAATTGACGTAAAAAATAATCTTCAAATCGATAATAATATAGGCCTTAAGGCTCAAAGTGGGGACGCAAAAGTTACAGATAATACAAATGCTGGCAATGCTACAACCGGTTCTGCGATGGCAGTTGCAAACGTTGTAAATATCTTAAATTCCATGATTGCTACTCAACAATCATTTATTGGCACAATTAATATTTACGGAAACCTAGAAGGTGATATCTTGATTGCACCAGACTTTATCCCGCAAATGATAGCAAACAACAAACAAGACGATTCTTCGAAAACACAGCTCTCGACAAAAGACTCGACAAGTATTGTGAATGATATATCAGCGGTTGCAGAGAGTGGAGCGGCTGCAGTATTTGGCAACACCTCCGCGGGCAATGCGACAACCGGCAATGCGGATACGGGTGTCGTTATCTTTAACCTTACCGGTCACGAAATAATTGCCAAGAATAGTTTATTAGTATTTGTGAATGTTTTGGGAAAATGGGTAGGGGTGATTGTTGATGCGCCGGTAGGTGCAACATCTGCCCTTATCGGTAATGGTGTTACAAAGAATGAAGCGTACGCGCCAGACCTTAAGGTTAATTCAGAATCAAACCACGGTATTACGAACACAATATCCGTGGACGCCAAGTCAGGTGATGCGGTGGTATCCGGAAACACAATGGCCGGTGGTGCCACCACTGGATCTGCGGTAGCACTGGCAAATATCGCGAACATCTCCGGTAGCCAGTTCGGTGTTTCTGATTGGTTTGGGGTGCTGTTTATAAATGTCTTCCAAAACTGGTTTGGTGATTTTGGGAATGATACTCCGTACGGTAATAGCGAAGAGCCTGCAAGGGAAGAACCTACTGGTCCAATTCAGTTTATTCCTCAGCCGGAAGAAGTAAGTCCTTCGGTATCGCGTACGAGTCGAAGCTCAGTTGTATCTGTGAATACGCAATTACCACAGGGCAATCAAGCAATCACAACCGTAGCTACTGTTGCCGCGCCAGTTGAACCGACACCTGATACCATGGCAACTCTCGGTAGGGCTACTATAAATGACACGTTTGATACTGGCTTTGATATGCGACTATTTATTGTCGCAGGCTCACTGCTAGCTGTCGGGCTGTCATTACTAGGGTTAAAGAAACTCTTTGGTTAGATATATTACACATCAAGTTGCAGGGCATTAATAATCGGCGTACGCTAAATGAGGGATGGGCTTAAGCGAGTACTATCCTTCTAAGGGGATAATAATGGTACAAGCTTTTGAACAGTTTATAGCCACCTACCCATCACTCGTTTTTGAAAAAGGGCAAACAGTCCTTCTAAAAGACGAAGTGCCAAAGGGTACGTACGTTATTGAATCTGGAATTATTAAAACATATACAATTAATGACGCTGGCGAAGAGCGCATTGTATCAATCGACACAAAGGGTGAAGACATACCTATCGGCTTCACGATTGGACTTGTTGACCGTTGCCAGTATTTTTATCAAGCCTATACACGGTGTACCATACGGGTTGTCCCTTGCGATGATTACTTAAAACACCTTTCGGAAAATCCCGAAAGTCTGTTCAAGCGACACATTAGAATTACTAAGATATTATTAACTAATCTAAAGCGAGTCGAAGCACTCGAGCAATCAAATACAAGCGAAAAGGTTGCTCGAACCCTTTTATATATGGCAGATACTTTGGGCTCAACCTTCCCAAATAAGACTGTTCGGAAACTGTCAGTTACTCAGCAGGAAATCGCAAATGCGCTAGGGCTAACACGTGAAACAGCAGGAATTGTCCTTAAAAAATTAGAACTAAAAGAACTCTTGGTACATTCACGGAATACGTACGTTCTATACATCGAACGGCTGCATAAGTTTATCGACAAGCGGCCGGATTAGTAAGGTGAAAAGCGTATAATAAGAGGAGAGAAGTTATAAAAGGGGGTATATATGTCACAGAAAATTACACCATGTTTATGGTTCGACACGAACGCAGAAGAAGCAGTGAATTATTATGTATCGGTATTTCCGAATAGCAAAATTATAGCTATTCAGTATTACCCAACTGAAGGGCTGCTCGATTTTCAAAAGCCGATGGCGGGAAAAGTTTTGGTTATTGATTTTGAATTAAACGGCCAAAGGTTCACGTGTCTTAACGGAGGCCCCGACTTTAAATTTAGTGAAGCTGTCTCATTCGTCATCGATTGCAAAGACCAAGATGAAATTGATTATTACTGGGAAAAGCTCTCGGCTGTTCCTGAAGCAGAGCAGTGTGGCTGGTGTAAAGATAAGTTTGGTCTTAGTTGGCAAGTTGTTCCTGAAAATATGGGCGAGCTTATGCAGCGTCCGAATGCATACGGCAACATGATGGAAATGCACAAACTCGTTATAGCTGATTTCTAGTAAACACTTCGTTCAATTGTCGATGATATACCCCTTATGCTATGATAGACCAAGTAAGATTTAGGAATTGGAGAAGCAATCATGGATGAAGGACCGTTTCGTGCATCACGACCGGCAGATCGAAGGACGGTAAGCAGGTCAGAGCCGGCGTATCGCCAGCCCGAAGAGCCACAGCAACCAAGGCAAGAGCCGCAATCAGCGGATCGAGCACCTTCTTCACACCGCACTGCGAAGGGCAATAAACCTTCGAGGCGTTTTAAACTTCCCCTTATTCTCGCAATCATTCTCTTAGCTGCAATTATTGGTGGCATCGCTTGGGTAAACTCAAACAAAAATGCTAGTACAGCAATTGATAATAGTAAGTACCAAGCTGTATTCTTCACGAATGGCCAAGTCTACTTTGGTAAGCTCAGTCCTCTGAATGACGAGTACTTAAAGCTCACTGATATTTACTACCTGCAGACCCAAGCGGCAGATGCTGCTGAATCTAATCCTCAGCAAACTTCAAACGACCAAAGTGATGTTCAGCTTATTAAGCTTGGCGAAGAGATTCATGGTCCTGAAGACGAAATGGTGTTATCGAAGGACCAACTTCTGTTCTACGAGAACCTCAAGGTTGACGGCAAAGTTGCCCAATCTATTGAAGCATACAAAAAAGCTCACTAGTATTTAATTACTAGCTCAGCGACTCTATGTACTGAGACCAATCTTTATTATCTATTTTTTGCTTCGATTTTATAAGTATCAATAAGTTATTTTTAGAAAAAACCACCGACTGCGGTCCCTGCGAAGACGTACCAACGTACGCTTTTATATTGCCGGCGGTAATTTCGTTATATGCGCCGCCTTTTGTGAGCTCCGCCACTTGAGCATCAGGATTCCCTTCGAATGCTTTTGGAAGGGGCTGTTCGCTAATGTTTACTGAAACACCGGTGATTTTATCATTGTAAGCGAACACAGGGTCACTCGTAGCAGGGCTTATTCTACTCCAGCCGCCAAGGTCATCTATCGTTTTACCTTTTGGTAGAACAGTTGAAAATGCTGGTTGTTCACCTTTTTCCGTGGCGATATTAGCGGCATCATTTTGCCTTGAGATAACCATTCCTGCCGTCACTGGAACGGCAATTGCAATCACTGCAATACTTGCGATTATGATAACTTTTTTAGATATAACGAAGCGTTTTTTAGGAGGCATGTGTACCTTTATTTTAACATAACGGCTTAGTTACTATTGTTCTTAAAGGCGAAGTTCAAGTTACCTACATAGGCATTGGCATCAAGGTGGGAATCGAGGTTGATTTTGAATAGCACGCTATCGCCGGCGGTGAAACCACATGTCGCAGGGTCTTGGCCGGTAGCATCTTTTGTTTGCCAGAGTGTTTGGCCGCCATTTGATACAACACCGCCCGTTCCACAGCCCACAAGCCCAGCACTGCTGTTGCGGTAAATCTTATAGCTTACAGAGGCATCGGCACTATCTGTACGGCCCATGAGTGATGTCGAACCAGGGACGAAGTTGCCAAAGTTGCTTGGTAACTTGTACGTAACATAGATGCTTCGAGTTTGAGTGCTATTGCTTGGGGATGTCCAGTGGTAATAGTTGTAGGTTTCGTTCGTACCGCAAATTGTAGGTTGTGACGAACTACCGTCATTAATATTAAGTTCATCAGAACAGATATCAGTTGTCATAATACCAGTACCTTCGGTGTGCATTACTGCGTTACTGTATTCTGGGCTTAATGTCACAAAGGTGTCAGGGTTAGCGCTACAAGCGCCCCAGCCGTCAGCTTCGTAGCATTGGAGCTTACCTATAGTGGTGTCGTAGTACATGCTACCGAGCATCGAACTATCGACAGTTGGCGCAGAGGTACCCTTGTCGACAGTAAGGAGAGTAGGTGTACCAGTATCTGTGCCGTTACCAATTTGAATGTTTGTGTTACCGAATGTTGCAACTGTAGTGCCGTTGCTTTGAATGTTAACACCGGCTTTACCATCTACATTAAGCAGTTGGCCGCTTGCTGATGTAACGCTTGCTGTACTCGCTGCACTAAAGGCGAGTGATGAACTTGAAAGTGCAACGTTGCCATTAATTCTGTACTGGTTAGACGAGTTAATGTCGCCGGTTACATCAAGTGCGTATCCTGAAGCCGCTGAGTTACCAATACCGACGTTAGCCGAACCACCGTTATTTGTTGCGGTAAGAAGGTTAAGGCCGCCACCTTGAAGGGCGAGCGAACTAGCGGTATTTGATAATGTTCCAGTTGAGTTACTGCCGTTCCAGCTAAGGCCCATAATTGCGTTCTCGTCTGGTGAGAGTACGCCAATTGTCGCTTGGTGGTTACCTGTTCGACCGTCGGCAATTAAGATACCGCGAGATGTCGCTTCTGATCCTGATGGAATACCGAAGGCAAGGATACTTGAGTAAGCGCCAACGTTATAGTTTGGAATATTGATTGCAGTATTTAGTGCTGCGCCGTTTGGTGTGATGTATTGAGTGGTGCTGGTCGAGCCTTGAATAGTAAGACCCTTGGTGAACACAGCGGAGCTGTCGACAACTAGTTTAGCTTCATAGCCAACAACAACATCTCCTGTGTTGCTGATGCTTAAGAATGTTTGGTCGGTCGCATTGCTTTTTACTGCAAACTTCGCGTTGCTACTTAGTTTGAAGTTTACGTCACCGAGGTTGTTTAATTCTAGAGGGTTATAGTTTAGGTCGGTATTATGAACCGCAAAGCCTCCCCTGGTGTTAATACGAACACCCGAACTGCCACCTTGAAGATAGGTAACCGATGCATTGGCAGTTGTTCCTAGTGTCAAGGTTCTAGAACCTTCGCCTGTGCCGATGTTGATGGTACTATTCGCATCACTTGCTTTGCCAATATTGATTGTGTCAGCATTTACGGTTCCGATATTAAGCGTGCCGTATTCAGCAGTATCAATCATTGGGGTTAATACGCTTGTACTGCCTTGAATAGTGGACGCCCTAGCAGAGCCCGAGATGTTGATATCTCCGTTTTGAGTAGTGGTTGAACTTCGAATGTAGCCCGATGCATCTACACCACCGAGTTGTGATGAGTTGATTGCATATGGTGTTGCAGTCATACGCTTCATTGGCAGCATTTCGCCATCGGCAGCACAAGTACCACTTCCGAAAGTGGTACAAGCAGTCGATGGTCCAGCGACGTTCATTGAAAGCCAGAGAGTATCTTGGTTCCAGTCAACACTGTTTCCGAATGGAGTGAGCGAGCCGAGGTTTACAGAAAGGAAGCCATTTTTGACTTCAACGGCGCCAGTTGGGCTCCCGTTGTTGATGTAGGTTTCAGTCCATTTGAGTGTGCCGTCAGGGTTGCCAGCGGCAGCGCCGGTACCGTCTTGGTAAATCTTGAACTGGATGTTGTAGTGGCCATCTTTGACGATATCGCCATTAGCGTCAAGAAGTCGGCCTTGGAAGCCGATTGTCTGGTTTACGCCTGGAGCCGCGTGCGCGACAACATTCAAGAATAACGTTGTAATTAACGCAATACATAGCAATAGAATACACGAAACACGTAAAGCGAGTCGCCTATCAAAGCGCAGGTTTAAAATAGTGGGATGGTGCCACCACGTAGTCATTTTGGTTTTTTTACTCTTTTTTTACCCCTGTGGGGCGTAGTAAATGTTTGTATCACTCGTGACTAGTGGTGGTTCATCTAAAGCTTGGTGTCATTCTACCACAAGCATGATAAAATTGGCAATTATTTCACCACATTTCTGTGCGAATTCTGAGAATACAAATGATGGTCAAACATGCCCGAATTTCGATACTTCTTATGGTATAATTGCACCAGTGCATAATAGGGGTATAGGGAGCATAAACAAACAGTGAAATCGTCACGAATTGTCCTTTGTTTGGCAGTTATCGTTATTGCGGCTTTGGCCGTAGTTTTGCCGGTTGCCGCTCAAACCTATGGTGGCGGGAGTGTCCAGGGGTATTCTTCTGATACGCCACTTGATAATGGGACGATTGTTCAGTTAACAGGCAAAGACGCGAATCAGGTTAAGATTGCCAAACAAGCAGAGCTGCAGAATATGTTTGGTGTCGTCGTCGACAAGAATTCGTTATCTGTAACGCTTTCAAGTGAGGCTTTAAAGAACGAAACATTTGTCGCAGCCTCAGGTACTTACAATGTACTGGTCAGCACACAAGGTGGCCCTATTGTATCTGGTGATTATGTAACCCTTTCGTCTGTGAATGGTGTTGCAATGAAAGCTGGTACTGAGGAGAAGACGGTATTTGGTCGGGCTAACGGTCCATTTGACGGCAAGGGAGTGGTTCTTGGTACGACTGTACTAAAGGACGTGAACGGCAATACTAACCAAACAGTAAAGCTTGGTTCGGTTCCAGTAACGATTGATATTAAGAAGAACCCAAACGACAAGAGTACAAAGTCAGATTTGCCTGAATTCCTGCAACGCCTTGGCCAGCAGATTGCCGAAAAAGAGGTGAGTCCGATTCGAATCTATTTGAGCTTAGGTATTACGCTTATTAGCATTCTGGCGGCGATTGCAATTTTATATTCTGGTGTGCGTAATGGTGTTATCTCTATCGGGCGTAACCCAATGTCAAAGAAGTCAATCTTTCGGGCACTGCTAGAAGTTATTTTAACGAGCATATTAATTTTAATTATCGGTTTATTTGCGGTATATTTACTACTAAGACTGTAGTAGAAATAAGGTGGGAAAAATGGGATTATTTCAACATAAAAAGCCGGCTGTGCCAAAGACTCCTCAGGAAGAGGCAACTGAAGCCGTCACAAATTATATCGATGAGACATTTAAGGACGAGCTCCGTTCTTTCGGTCGCTCATACTTTGAGAAAATAATTAACGATACCGGTGCCCTGTTTCAACAAGACCTTAATACTACCATTGGTCAAGTAAACGTACAGTTGCAAGACCACGTGACAAAACAACTCGACGTCGCGATTGCCCAAGTAAATGCCGAACTGAAAGACAGCGTTGCGAAGCAGCTTGAAAACCAGTTTGCTGAATACAACCGTGAGATGAAAGATGCTCAAGACCTTGCGCTGAAATCTTTGACTGACAATTCAGAACAGCTACAGGCGGAGTACAACGACCTTCGGACTACTTTGCAAAAGAATGTCGCCGACCAAAAGGTAACGCTTACAAACGTGTTCGAGGAAAACAAGGTCCGCATCGCTCAGATGAAGGAAGCCCAAGACCTTGCTTTGAAATCACTTGAAGATAGTGCCGAGGCATTGAAAACTCAGTACGCTGCAATTAATGAAACGCTCCGAACTAACGTTGCGAAGCAAGAAGAAGTGCTAGTGAGTGCCTTTGAAGACAATATGGGCCAGATTATCGAACACTACCTGCTGGGTTCATTAGGTGACCAATACGACCTTAAGGCGCAATTGCCATCAATCATCAAACAGATGGAAGAAAATAAACAAGCAATTGTGGACGATATGAAATTATGACCGATACTGAAGTAAAAACACACGAATCTTTTATTTTGCCAGCAAACGTGGTGACTAAGGTTGATGTGTCTCGTTTGGTAAGTGAAGTGGAGCGCGTCGATAATATTATGACCGCCTCTGGAGTGCGCACGAAAATAGGCTCAGAAGAATTACCAATTCCCGTTATGTCAGACCAGCTTACTGACTTCTTGTCATCTAATAAGCTTGATTTGCAAACGAGCAAAAGTCGTAGCGATTTAGTGAAGCAACTGCGAATATTAAAAGATAAAGTACCAATACTACACATGACATTTTCTGTAACTGCCGATGCTGAGAGTTTGCAAAAGCTCGTTGCCTGGGTGCGAGAATCAGTCCACCCGCAGGCGATTATTGCTGTTGGGTTACAGCCAGCGTTAGTAGCTGGTGTGTATTTACGGACGCCAAACCACGTTCACGATTTAAGCCTAAGACACATGCTTGATGGCCGACACGGTTTACTGGTTGAGGAATTGGAGACACTTCGTGGAAGCAAGTAGGAAATTTGAAAAGTTGGTTGCTGCAGGCAACCCTGTTGGTGAAGTTATTGGTATTGATTCATTCATGGTGAGTATTAAAGGTCTGCAACCAACCAACGTACACGCGACGGTTCGTTTTGACGACGACACTCGTGGCTACGTTCACCAGGTACTTGAAGACCACGTTGTGGTTATGAAGCTTGACCCGACGCCGCTACATATTGGTTCAGTGTGTGTTATTGAAGCACTCGATATTATGATTCCTGTTGGTAAAAACTTTATCGGCCGCGTTATTAACGTGTTCGGTGAACCAATCGATGGTAAGGGTGAAATTGTTGCCGACCAGGAGTGGGATGTTTTCCACTCGGCACCAATGCTTTACGAACGTGAGTTACTGGATACCCCAGTGGAAACCGGTGTGACCATTCTTGACCTTGAATACTCACTCGCGCGCGGCCAACGTATGGCCATGCTAGGGGATAGTAAGGTTGGTAAAACAGCGCTTGCGGCACAGTTGGCTATTAACCAGAAGAATACTGATATTACGGTTATCTATGTACTGATTGCAAAACGAAACCACGACGTTGCTGAGCTTGTGACGAGCCTTGAAAAGAATGACGCACTTAAAAAAGCAGTTGTTGTTGTGTCGAACTCATTTGAATCATTAATTCTTACCTACCTAGTGCCATACGTTGGTGCTGCCCATGGTGAATATTTCTGGCACCAATTGAACATGGACACGCTGGTTATTTACGATGACCTTACAGCCCACGCTCAAGCCTATCGTGAAATCTCACTTATCGCCGGTGTATCTCCTGGTCGTGACTCGTACCCAGGTGACATGTTCTACACCCACTCAAGCCTTCTTGAACGTGGCGGTAAGACTGAATCAAACCATGCTAGCCAAACACTTGTTCCTATCGTGTATGCGCCAGGTGGTGACATTACTGCCTACCTTCCGACAAACATTATGTCAATTACCGACGGTCAGTGGATTTTGGATGAGAAGATTTTCAAAGATACCATGCGCCCGGCGGTTAGTACTGCCCTTTCCGTAACGCGTGTGGGTGGTGTTGGTCAGAATAAGCGCCAAAAAAGCTTTGCTGACAAACTTAACCTTACGCTCGCAGGCTATCGAACCGCTGAAGAATATGCTCACTTCGGTACCGAGCTAAGCCCACAAGCCCAAGCCGATTACGACAAGGGTAAGGTGTTGTTTAAAATGATGAACCAGGGGATTGGTGAAATTTACAGCTTCGCTGAACAGCAATTCTTAATGAGCATTGTACTCGGTAGTAGCCCTGAAGAAATTATTAATGTCGAACTTCTGAAAAAGAAAGTGCACGAATATGCACCGAAGCTTATAGAAGACAAAGACATGGTGGGGAATTACGACGAACTTGAAGCTGCATTGAAAGCAGAAGTGACGACAATTGATGAAGTGAAAAAAGCGGCTATCGACAAAGCGGCGAAGGCTGACGAAGAAAAGAAGCGTCAGGCAGAAGAAGCCGCCCAAGCAGAAGTTGCCGCCAGTGCGCCAGCACCAGAAGCAGATGACAAGAAGGGGAAGAAGTAGTGCGACGCCCTCTTGAAATTAAAGCCGAAGAAGCTGCAGCGCGTTCTGTGGTGAGCCTTACATCAGCACTTGAAAGTATTAGTAGTATGCAAATTGCGAAGACTAAAAATAAGGTGCTTATTAGTAACCAATTCTTCGATGAGGTTTGGAATATTTATAAACAAATTCGCATCGATGTTATTTTCAATTACGGACGAACTGTCGATCAAAAACCAATCGATAAGGAACTCTTAATTCTCATTACTGCGAAGGGTGGCTTAAGTGGGGACATTGATAACCGCCTTATTCGTAAATTCATGGAATACTACGATGAACGAAAGCACGACGTACTTGTTATTGGGCACCACGGTGTAACGAAACTAAAGCAAGCGCACGTTGACCACAACTATTATTTCGATTTACCTGAACACGATTACATTAACGTCGACCCTCTTATGGCAATTATGAAAAAGTATGCAAAAAGCCGTATTTTCTATCAAAACTATATCTCGCTTTCGCAACAAGAAATTAAAGAAGTAGACCTGAGTGAAGTTGTTTCAAGTAAGGGTCGTACTGCCGACCTGTCTACTATTGGCGATGACATGGTAAGTGAAAAGAACTATATCTTTGAGCCAAGTTCGTATGCGGTTGCAGCCTACCTTGAAGATTCAATTCTACGCCTTACTATTTCGCAGTTTATCTATGACAGCCGCTTGGCACAAGTTGCCAGTCGTTTCAAAGCGATGTCGGCCGCGAAAGAACGTTCCATTTCAAATGCGATGGGGCTTCATACCGAATATAACCGTGCGAAACGAAACCAAGTTGACACTAGGTTGAAGGAATCGATGTCGGGTCTTAAAAAAATACGTGCTGGAGGTGCAGAATAATGAGTGAACAAACCGTCTACAAAAAAGGCATCGTACGTACCCTTAAGGGTTTGGTTATTAAAGTCCGTTTTGACGAAGGCATGCCTGATGTGAATGAAATGCTATATGTTGATAACGAGAAGAAATCACCATTGCTTGTGAGCGCACTTGAACATGGCGACATGGCAGTGTGTTTGAATATTGGTGGTGATTATAGTATTCAAAAAGGCGAGTCGGTAACACGAAGTGGTAAGAGTCTTGAATTCCCTGTTGGTATGGAAATGGTTGGCCGTGTGTGGGATGCGATGGGCCGCCCAATTGATGGCAAGCCACAGCTCGACCAAGAAGTTTTAGATAAGATGATTAAGCGCCCAATCTTCTCACCGAACTTCCAAGAAACTGGACTGACGAACCGTCACGACGAAGTGCTTGAAACTGGATTAAAGGTGCTCGACTTCTTTACCCCGTTCGTTAAAGGTCGCAAGATTGGTATTGTTGGTGGTGCCGGTGTGGGTAAGACCGTGCTTACAATGGAGATTATTAACAACGTTGCGACCGGTTCCGGTGCGTTGTCTATCTTTGCCGGTATTGGTGAGCGTATTCGTGAAGGTCACGAACTCTTCAAGACGCTTGGCGATAACGACCTTCTTAAAACGACCGCCATGCTCTTCGGTCAGATGAACGAAAACCCGGTGCAACGTAGCCTTATCGGGCTTAGTGCAATTACTCTTGCAGAGTACTTCCGCGACGACCAGAAAAAAGACGTGCTGCTGTTTGCCGACAATATGTACCGATACATTCAGGCAAAGAATGAGGTGTCTACTATCATTGACCAGACACCAGCAGAAGGTGGGTACCAGCCAACCGTGTTCTCGGATGTTAAGACATTCCAAGACCGTTTGTCGACCAACGTGAACGGCTCAATTACCGCACTGCAAACAATTTACGTGCCTGCAGACGACCTTTCTGACCCAGCCGTACAGATGATTCAACACGAGCTGGACAGTACAATTGTGCTTTCTCGTGCTGTTGCTGCACAGGGTATTCGCCCAGCGGTTGATATCCTTGCATCAAAGTCGAGCCTTCTTACGCCAGACGTTGTGGGTGAGCGTCACTACGACCTGGCTACTCGTGCAACGGCCATTCTGCAGAAGTACGAATCGTTGAAGGGTATTATTGCCATTATTGGTGAGTCTGAGCTATCTGCAGAAGACCGCGACGATTACAACAAAGCAAAACTACTCGTTGAATTCTTCAAGCAACGTTTCAATGTGATGGAAAAGGTAACGGGTGTCCCTGGTGAACACATGACCCGTGAAGATACGCTAAATGGTGTCGAAGAAATTATCGGTAAAAGCGAAACGCAAATTGCCGAAGATGCTGCGAATGAAAAGCCAGCTGAAGTTGCACCAGTCGAAGAACCGGTTGTCGAAGCTCCAGCTGAACCCGAGAAGAAATAATGGCTGACGAAGTACTTGCTGCTACGCCAACCGAACCCGAGCAAGCTGCGGTTAAACAGAACGGCAAGCCGACTATTCAGGTGAAGGTATACGCACCGTTTAAAGTGTACTTCGAAGGTGAAGCGTATAGCCTGAGCGCCATTAATGCTACGGGACCTTTTGACGTATTGCCACAGCACCACAACTTCTTGTGTATGTTAGTACCGTGTATGCTGACAATACAATCACCTAACGGTCCGCAAACTATTAAAGTAAATCGCGCACTTATGAACGTCAAGGCAAACCGCGTTGTCGTGTTTATGGATGTCTAGTTAGTTACAAAGTAATCGAAAGCAAATGCTTGGTTTGCTGGTGCAACGTTCGCGCTACAAATACTAAAGCCACTATTGTTACGGTCTACATAATAGGCAGTTAGACCAGCGCCAGAACCAACTGGACTAATAAGTACGTGGGCTGCGTTGCTGAAGTTTTGTTGGAAGTTGATGCGGACAAAACAACCGGTTGTTGGATTATTACCAGTGTTGATGCTAACAGTTCCAGTAGTATCTGAACCGTTAATTGAAGCCGAGCCACCTGTTCCGAGCACTGCACCGTTAGCTGTACGGTTTGGTGATGCCCCAGTAAAGCTAATGTGGTTAGGGATTTGCAGAACTGCGTTACCACTCATGACAAGACGAGTGACGGTAATTTGTGAAGCGGTTAATGCGCCACTAAACGAAGCAGCGCCAGCGACATTTAGGTCACGGAGAGTAGTGATGCCTTGTACAGCAACGGTCGTTGCAACTTGCAGACTGTTAATTTGTGCCTGTCCCAGGTTTGACGTTCCAGAAATAGTAAGCGTTGGGCCTTGGATGCTTCCGCCGCTTTGAATGTTGCCTGCGACGTTTAAGTTGCCGCGCATTAATGTTTGGCCGGCGATAACGGCGTTACCTTGAATGGTGAGCGTTTGGGCAGCGCCACCAACTGAAGCATCGGTATTAGCGAGGTCTTTCAAGGCATCTTCGGTTAGTTCTTGGCTGGCAACCTCTGGAAGTACCGGATCTTTTTGGCTATTCAAATAACTAACAGCTGCAATTGCGGCGGCAATGACAACTAGTATAACGAAGAAGAGTAGGTAGACGTTTATCTTTTTCAAGAAACGCTTTAATGGTGAGACTTTCTTTTCACCTGGGATTTCAGGAGCTTTGTCCGGTGAGGCGGCTGCTATTTCAGATTGTTCTTTTTCGAGTTCATCTGGAGTCAAACTAAGGGCATCAACCGGAGCTTGTGGCTCGGTATCTTTTGGCGGCTGATTGTCAGCGTTCGGTGACGAATTTTTGTCTGGTTCCATTAATTCTGAAAGTCTTTAAAGTTTACGTTTATGCTTATGTACAGCTTACTATATTTAACACTCGTACGCTAGGTTGTGTTTTTACTGTGCGTAGGGGATAATATACAAATAAAGCTTATGCGAAAACAGAGATTGTGGACAGGTGTAAAAGTGATGCTGGCAGTGATGCTAGTTCTTGCTAGTGGCGCCGGTACTGCAAACGCTATTACCTCCAGTTCGAACAACTATCAGATGACCGAAACGCAGTTTGGTACTACCCAAAAGAGCTGTTCAGGGCAGTACTGTGCGCAGGCATCGATTGGGGAGGCAACAGATGGAAAAGCTTCTACTGACGGCACAGCGAATTTTGAAGATATAGTTAATAACGAACCATTCTTGGACATGATTGTGGAGCCAGGAGATTCTAACCTGGGAGTGCTGAGTACGGAGCGCACTGCTACGAAGACAACAAGTATAAAGATTCGTAGTTATTTGATTGCTGGCGGGTACTCATTGCAAATTATTGGTGAATCGCCTAAGTATGGTGATCACCACTTAAATACTGCGGGTAGTCCTATGGCTTCGGTCCCAGGAACCGAGATGTTCGGTATTAATGTCGTAGCGAATACGACACCTGTTGTTGGCGCTAACCCTATTCAAGTGCCAGCCGACCAGCAAGTATTTGGTGTTGCAACTGATAATTACAAAATACCGAATAGGTTTATGTATCAGAGCGAAGATGTTGTTGCGAAGGGCCAAACCGACTCTGGACGGACTGATTACACTGTCAGTATGATTGTAAATATTTCAAGTACCACGCCAGCAGGTAGATATACCGGTGACTTTACAGCTATGCTGATTCCAGCCTACTAGGAAATACTTATACACAGCTTAAGGCTGTGGAAAACAATCTTATTGCATACAGTATCTTGCTAATGGTAAAATGCGCATGTAAGCCTTATTAAAAGGATTAAAAATAAACACAATTAGGAGATATGCACAAAATGTATACACTTAAATCAATTTTTAAGCGCGGAGCTCTACTTAGTGCTGCGGGTGCTATGCTTGTCGCTGCAATTTTGCCAGCCTCTGCTGCATTTGCGGACGAGTTGAACCCGTTGACTGATCGCTCGTTGCTACTTAGTAGCTCGGCGCCAGGTTTCACGAATACAGACGGTTCGGGTAACCCAACCTTCGCTCAGCCAGGATCTGGTCCAAACGGTCAGAAGACCGGTCAAACATTTAGCTTCAAGGTAAGTACACCTGGTGCAACTAAGGCAATTAAAGCCTTTACGCTTCAATACTGTACTGGCGCTGCTGGTAAATGTCAGGCCCCTGGTAACAACCAAAAGGCAAACCCAGCTTACGACCCAGCTGACCAAGATAACGCTACAACTGCTGGTGACTTCCGTAACGGCGGTAACTACAATGCAAGCACTAACGCTACTGGTCGTCCAACCAACGCTCAAGCTAATCCACTAGGTTTTAGTGACCTTGATGTAGTAGGTACATGGACATCTGGTACTGGCCCTGGTCAATTCCAAGTTCTTGTTGACGGTGTTGTCGTCCCTGGAACTACATGGACAATGACTCAGTCGCGTGCTGAAGATACTGCTCACTCAAAGGTATTAACTGGTAAGAACAACTATATTACTATCGTTGCGTCTGCAGGTCCTGGAAGTAACTCACACTCTGCTGGCGCACCAGTAAAGATTGTTTTCAATCCTTCTGCTGACGAATACATCCAAAACCCTGGCTACGGTGCATTCTTCGTTAAGTTGAATACGTACAGTAGTGAATCTTCACAGATTAACCCGGTCAACGACACAACACCTGCAGATACTTCAGATCAGACAACGATTGATGGTGGTGTGACTGTTGCGAACGTTATGACAGATTCAATCCACATTACCACTAAGGTACTGGAAACTATGTCATTCTCAGTTGGTACACAAAACCGTGACCAAGTTATTGTTGACTGTGACGATGCAGGTGCAATTACCGACCCTGCTAATCCTAAGAAGTGTGAATCATCTAACGCTGTTCACCTTAAATGTGATACAGTTCAGAACATTAATAACAACCGTCTAAACCTCGGTAACCCTGACGCAGAGTACTCACTAGAAACTGGTAAGGCATGGGATGTTAATTCATACTGGCGTCTATCATCTAACTCATCTGGTGGTGCAACTGTATACTACTCAGGTGATACTTTACAGAACACTGTAGGGGACGACATTGACGAAATTGGTGCTACAAAAGCAACAAGTACACCTGGCGGCGAACAATTCGGACTAGCTTTTGGTGCACCTGACCTTGAAAGCACTTACGACCCTCGTCTTCTCGCTATTTCTGGATATACTCCTCGTACAATGGCTCCATTCAACATCGGACCTGGTGTTGGCTCAGACCCAGCAAGTGCGGAGTATAACGGTGCTGGTGTAGGTACTACAATTGACGACGGTGCCGGTGGTGCAGGAACAGCAAGCTTTGCTTTCCAATCATCAAGCGCTGAAGTGCCTGTTGCAATTGCGCAACAGAACACAGATGTCATTAGCTGTGCAACTGCTAAGATGCGCTATGTAGCGAACATCGGTGCAGATACACCAGCGGGTGTATACACAACTAAGATCAACTACCTTGCAGCTCCTCAATACTAGGATTCAATCTTAGACGAGAACTACATACGTAGAACAAGCCGACCTCGAAAGGGGTCGGCTTTTTGATTGAGGAACGCTTTATAGGTTTGTTTTGGTACGAATTAACTTACTTGTTGATGGTGACGAGGTTAATCCAAGGTTGTAAGGGTCTGTATTTAAGAATATATAACGACCATCTCTTGTTATCGTAGCACCGTAATTCCCCGTATAATAAGTTCCGTCTATTTTTTTCGCTACCGGTTCTAAGGTCTCAGATTCGTCGCTAAAGTGTTTTAAGTGAGCTGTTCCATTATAGCTAAACACTACATCGCCTGTATCCGAAATTGATGCGTTGGCGATGTTTATAGGTGGCTCGCTCATAGTATTCCAGGTCCAGCCGTTGCCAAAGACACCCGATGAATCACTATCTATGTATTTATGTTCACCTGATATTCTATCGTAGCGTACAAGGTGAAAGTTAGTGTTCATTCCTGAAGGTGTCGGTATAATATCTGTGCGATTTTTAGTTGCATAAAGTACGTATCTTCCGTTACAAGAGATAATTGGCGATATACTAGTGTCACTACCTGCAGTGAGCTTGATGATAGTTCCTTTGCGCAAATCCGCTAAACCAATAGTACGGTTAACTTGGTAGGTAGCGAATGCACCGTCACAACTTAACCCCCCTAGAACTGCGGTAGAGTTGGCACTTCCTTGACCTCCTCCGTTATCTTTTGCGAGCTGGGTCCACTCATAAGCTCCATTTACTTCTTCTCCAAGAACAATCCCATAATTGTATGGATAGCTATTAGCTTTATTTCGAGACGCCATTAGTACAAATCGTCCGTCGTTACTTACTCCAAGGTTGCGGTCCCAGTTTTGACTAAGGCCGTTAGAATAATTACCGCCAATGTAGGTAGTAACTCCGGTTTGTGTATCGTGCTTGTAGTACATTCCTATAGCGGAAGTAGATCCATCAATTAGATTGGTCGCTGAAGAGCCGAAGGTAACGTATCTTCCGGTTTCGCTAATATAACGGCTTAAAAATGCCCCCGCATTAGCCTGTACCCCGCTAGTTGATATATCGACTCTTTTCACTAAACCTGACCGTATGTTGTAAGTATAAAAACCTCCAGGCCCACCAGCATTCGGTAGATTAGTAGCACTTGATGCAAACAAAATAACATTACCGTCCGCCGAGTATCCTGATGCTGCAAAAGGAGCATCCAGAGGAAGTCCGTCCGTAGTGTTGTTGATTGTTATTATTTCATTTTCACCTAATAGCGTGTTTGCGGCATAGGTGCTATTAAATGTTTGAGTTAATAAAGTAGCTCCACTTATTAAAGCTAATATTAACAAAACCGAACCTATCTTTTTAAGATGACCCATGTAAGTTCCTCCACCAAAACTTAATAATGATAAGATGAGAATAATCTATGCGTGACATTAATACAAGTAGCGAAAGCTTTACCTGAAATCTGCCGTTTAGTAGCTTTCAATGCTACGCATAATACCTAGAGTCTAGTACAATAACAGGTATGCAGCATAAATTGTTTCGCCTTCATGCGTTTGTCTTTAACTGGCGCCATATATTCACCGAGGAATTAATTGCCTTAGTATTGGTTCTGTTTATATTTATTGCCCCAGCATCAGCCGCAATGCGCTTCCAAGAGCGTAGTCTATATATGAATAGTACACTTCCAGGAGCTACATCTTCCTATGAAGTATCGTTTCGATACATGAGTCCACAGCCGGTTGGTTCTGTTGATATGCTATTTTGTATTGACCCGATTCCGTACCATGACTGCGTAACCCCACCTGGCTTAGACGTATCAAATGCAATACTTAGTACTCAAACGGGAGAATCAAATTTTGCGATTTTATCAAAGTCTACAAATCATATACTTCTTAGTCGAACAACAAGTTCAATCCCAACAACGAGTTCGTCGTATAAGTTTGATAATATTATCAACCCAACAGATACATCTCAAGCATTTTCGATAAGGCTAAAAAGCCTATCTTCATCCAACGGTACTGGCGCACAGGTTGACTTTGGCTCTGTGAGGGGCCAGGTAACAAACGGTGTTGAAATTGCCACTCAAGTTCCACCAATGCTTATATTTTGTCTTGCTGAAGAGGTTATTGATAATTGCGGTGGAACAAACGATACATACTATACCGATATGGGTACTTTGAATTCGAGCTCAACACTAAAAGCGCAGTCTCAAATGGCTGTTGGTACAAATGCAAGTGGTGGGTTTGCAATTACTGCAAACGGAACACCTATGAGCGCGGCAACTAACGTAATCGATTCACCGTCGTCACCAACAGAAAGTACGCCGGGCAAGAATCAATTCGGGATTAACTTGGTAGAAAACACAGACCCAGCGGTTGGTAAGAATCCGGAAGGTGAATATGCAAATGCAATTGCTTCACCGAACTATAGCGTACCGAATATGTATATGTATGTACCGGGTGATGTTGTTGCTTATTCACCTAATGTAAGTTTGATGAAAAAATTCACCGTAAGCTATATTTTGAACGCAAGTCCTAACCTGCGTGCAGGTGTATATACGACAACGATGACGTTTATAGCCAGTGGTCGTTTTTAATGATACAATACTGTTTATACTTATATATGAATGTAAAACGTGAGGGAAATATAAAAAATGAAAAGCTTTAAAAGCGTTGTTATAGCCGGTCTTTCGGTTCTTGTTTTTGCAGCGGCAATTATGCTACCTGTATCATCAGCTTCGGCCCAGTCTTCAGCGGCACTTAGTATCGTGCCTAAGAAGAATTATGTTATCGAACCAGGTAAGTCGGTTGACGATAAGCTAACAATTCGTAATTTAGACCGTGAACGTGAACTTCAAATGTCTCTACGTGTCGTTGACTTTACCTATAGCGACGACGGTGGTACTCCTAAGCTTATGCTTGCTGCAGATGCACCACAAACTGCATGGTCGCTTAAGCCATATATAAAACTTCCTGAATTCGTAACGGTGAAGCCAGGTGGAACGACTACTGTTGACATGAAAGTAGCAATCCCAAAAAATCTAGGTGCGGGTAGCCTTTATAGTGCTATTGTCTATTCAACTGGCGCTTCAGAAGGTGGAAACGTTGGTTTGAGTGCTTCCGGTGTAACGCTAGCTTTTGTCTCAATTCCCGGTGAAGTAAATGAGAACCTGACGCTTGAAAAATTCGGTGCATACAATGCCCCTACGGCAGGTGACAAGGGCGGGTATGTTTTCGTAACCGCTGATAAACCGAAGACTATTGCCTATACACTTAAAAATGACGGTAATGTAACCGAAGCACCGGTCGGTTCTATCACTCTTAAAAATATGTTTGGGCAAGAACAGGTTATCGATAATGTTAATCCGAATGGTTCGCTTGCGCTTATTGGACAGACTCGTACATTTACTGCCTGTATCAAACTTCAGACTGCAGACGTAGATTTTGAAGGAAGCTCAACTAAATCAACCGCCTGTGCTGATCCTGGTTTATGGCCTGGTTTGTATACAGCAACCCTTGATTTGTATTATGGCCAAAACGGCAATAATACAAAGGAAATCAATAGCACTGTTAATTTCTGGTATTTACCTTGGTGGTTCGTGATTGCGGTTATTGTACTACTCCTAGCTCTAGCATACGGAATCTGGCGTCTGGTTGAAAAAATTAAAGGTCGTCAGTTCTCTAACCAGCGTAAAAAACTTTCTCGTCGCCGAAAATAATCATTAGCCCTTTTGTAACCAGCATAAGCACGTTACAATAAGCACAACTATGGTAGGTAAACTTCAAATAAGCGCACAGTGGGTACTTCCGGTAATAATCGGTTCGTGCCTGCTTGCGCTATTTGTTTTTGTTAGGCCGACAGCTGCTATTAACGCACTTCCTAACCCAGAGCCTAAACCGGGCTCGTACGGACTTGAAGCAACAAAGACACAGGCTCCACCTACTACAGCAGCAACAATCACAACACCGGGTAATGGCGCTTCATTTAGCACCTCTCCAATAACGGTAAATGGTATATGCCCAACCGACTTACTTGTCGAGGTTTATAACAACAATGTAATGGTTGGCGCGGTTATGTGTGTAAATGGCAGTTTCAGCGTACAGGTGAGTTTATTCTCAGGTACTAATGAATTAACGGCTATTGTGTATGACAGCCTAGAACAGCCTGGTCCGGTATCTAACACAATTACTGTTAACTATACAAATACAAACTTCTCAGCCTTTGGTGCGCTCATCACCCTTACGAGTTCTTATGGTCGTCGTTCAGCAGCTGCTGGGACCGAACTCGGTTGGCCGTTGCAGCTATCTGGTGGTACGGGTCCGTATGCATTTAGTCTCGATTGGGGAGACGGAACTGCCACCGAACTTAAGAGCCAATCTCTCGCGGGATTAGTTAATATTACTCACACGTATAAAAAAGCCGGAATTTATCAAGCAAATATTAAAGTTACCGACGTAAACGGTGTAAGTGCATTCCTCCAGGTTATTGCTGTATCTAATGGACAAGTTGATACGACGGGTGATACGGAAGAAAATACCGGGTCTACATCTAGGGTGGAGGTATTGTGGATTCCTGCCGTCGTAGCCTTGGTACTACTCCCGTTAGCTTACTGGCTAGGACGACGTAGCGAAGTCGTTTCACTGCGCAATAAAATGCTAAAAGAGCGTAATAGTCTAAAAGACTAACGTAGGTTAAATTGTAAATTACCTTGCTTCTATTGTAGGTATATTAGAAATTGTTTATGCTAAGCATATATAACTAGGAGGGTGTATGTATACGAAAAGTAAAATGAAATTTATGAGTATTTTACTATTCGCCGTAGTTGCATGTGCAGTGTTGGTCTTATGGAGTTCACAAGCCTCGGCTGTAATACCCTATTTAACCGAACGTGTAAATCTAACACCTTCAGGCGGTCAGTCTACGGGTAATGTTCAAGCTGATCCTACGTTAAGTCAGGATGGGCGTTATGCAGCATTCTTCACCTCATCAACGGATATTGTTGCGGGTGATACGAACGGTAGGCCGGATGTCTTTGTTCGTAATCTCAAATCGGGGGTTGCAGTTAGGGCAAACTTAGATAGCCTTGGCAATCAGTTAGATGTCGCTACTGGAGATTATGAATTGAGCGGTAATGGAAGGTTTGTTGTATTTAGCAGTCGGGGTTCATCAATCGTTCCTGGGGATACTAATGGATACTATGACCTTTTTCTTAGAGATTTAAAGGCCAATACGACGCAGATTGTTTCACTTACATCTACTAACGGTTTATTGAACAATTCCGTCAGAAGTGTTGATTTTGACATTTCTGCGGATGGTAGGTATGTAGTTTTTAGTACTGCAGCTACAAACGTAGTCACTGGAAGCGACACGAACAATTCAGACGATGTATTTATTAGAGATGTAAAGCTTGGAACGACAACGTTATTAAGTAAGAATAGTGCCGGCTCGTTTGGTAATAGTACGTCGTTGAGGCCGTCAATTAGTTGTGACGGCGCCTATGTAACGTTTCAAAGTCTAGCTACGAATTTGGTAAGCGAAGACACAAATGCAACGGGCGATATATTTTTAATTGAAAGATTATCTAATGACTCGATTTCTAATGTAACAATCGGCGGGAATGGCAGTATCAATATAAGTGGCTACGGTGATATTTCATGTAACGGTGAAACTATAGTGTTCAGCTCAGATGCGTCTAATTTAGTATCAGGCGACACGAATGACACATGGGACATATTTGCTTACGGAATGATAGATAAAGTATTTCAAAGAGTTAATTTAGATTCTTCAGGGAATCAAACAGGAGATGCGTATCATGTGGTATCTAATATTGTAAAAAACAACATCGATTTCAGCGGACGTTACGTTGTTTTTAGTTCCCATAGCCCTGATTTAGTACTAGGTGATACTAACGGACAAGAAGATGTATTTCTTCGCGATTTACAGGATGGAACGACCCAGATAGTATCAAAGAGGAATTCAACAACCCAGTCTACGGGTATTAGCCATAGACCATCCATTAGTCTAAATGGTATGGATATAATATATGTTTCGAGCGACGGTGGGCTTGTAACTGGAGACACGGGTGGATACACGGATATTTTTGTATCTAAAACGGGAATTTAAGTTAAAGATTTCCGCATTTAAAGTTGTAAGTAGTTGTGGAAAAGATTGCAAAAACTTGTTGACAAAAATAAGCACTAGTGTGATACACTGAAAACAATCACCACAACAAATACAAATAGTTAAGGTAACAAAAGAGAACAGAGGAGTAATAAAGAATATGAATTCTTTTAGTATATTAAAGAGCCGTCAATTAGGCTTGTTTGCAGTAGCGGGTGCGCTATTGTTGGCACTTATTTTGCCGTCAATCGTGTCAGCCGCGCAATTATCTGAGCGATCAATTGAACTATCGAGTTCTTCAAAAGAAGCTGAAGGAGTTACATACAAAGTTAACTTCACTGCAGCAACAGCTGCAGGCGCGGTTCTTGTAGACTTTTGTCAAAACAGTCCATTAATAGGAGAAGCATGTACAGCTCCAGTTGGATTAGTTATTCCAACTGCAGGTGCAGTTGAGGCTATCGGAACTGGTAATACAGCAGTAGTTACACAAGCTATTACAGCAGGTGCTACTTCAGTGACAATCCCGAATGTCACAAACCCTGACGAAGCTGGAACTATATACGCACGTATTATTACTTATCTTGATGCAGACACTGCTAAAGACTATGTTGCAACACAAGGTACTGACGCTAATCGTCGAGACGAAGGTGGCGCAGCCATCTCAATCACTAACACTATTGGTGTATCTGCAGCCGTACTTGAAAGTTTAACTTTCTGTGTAGCTGGTAACGACAACATTGGTCCAAACTGTGTTCCAACTAACTCAGGTTTAGGACTTACGGCTCCAACTGTAAAACTAGGTACACAAATCGGTAGCGTATTCGCACTTGTTCCTGGAACAGTAAGCGAAGGTTCAATCTATACCCAACTTTCTACAAACGCTGCTAGTGGCGCAGTAGTAAGTCTAAAAAGTAGCACAGCTGGATGTGGTGGCCTTATGCGCTTCGGTGCTGACCCTGCAACTCAATGTGATATTAAAGCTGCTGTAAGCGGAAGCGTAACAGATGCTGCTGCACAGTTCGGTGTAAAGACTGCAACTGCAACAGGTACAAGCGGTACACTAGTGCCAAGCGCTGGTTACAGCGACTCAGCTTTTGCATTAAACTTCGTCAATACTAATGCAACTGGTGTCACAAGTACTTTCGGAGATCCTTTCCTAAATACTGCTGGCAAGCCAGCGACTAACCAGAAGATGACATTGACTTTTGCTGCAAGTGCAACTAACGAAACACCTGCGGGTCTCTACTCGGCTGACTTAAGCCTCATTGCAACTGGTAAATTCTAAATTACCATTGCTCTTCCTACAGCACCTCCTAACAGGGGTGCTGTTTTATATAAATAGCATTTCCAAACGTAACCGTATCTGTTATGATTGGAGGTAATCACGTAAAGGGGATGTACTGTGTTGGGAAATAAAAGTATTAAAATGAACGTAGGATTTATTGGCGCGCTAGCTCTAGCGTTCGCTGTACTTCTTTCTTTGTTGGTCAGTTCTCACTCATATGCGCAAAGTACTACCAATGCCGCTAATACTATAAAAGTGACACCTGTACGAACTGATATTCAAATCGAACCAGGTCAAAGTAAGACTGTTGAAGTGACGGTCACCAACCTTACAAGGTCTTCGATTTCAGTAACACCAGTAACAAACGACTTTGTTGCGGGTGACGACCGTGGAACCCCAGCTCTTATTCTCGACGCGGACAAGTTTGCACCGTCACACAGTCTTAAGCGTTTTATGGGCAAGCTATCTACGGCTACTATCCCTGCTAACCAATCAAAGACATTCAACGTTGTTATCACAGTACCTGCGAACGCTCAAGCTGGCGGTTACTTTGGTGCTGTGCGTTTCGCTCCTAGCGACCCAGCAAGTGGCGGACAAGTAAACTTAAGCGCAAGTGTTGCTTCATTAATTCTTCTTACCGTTCCTGGTGATGTTGTTGAAAAGCTTCAGCTAAACGATTTTACCATTCAGCAAAATGGTAATAACGGAACAAGCTTCCGCACTCCAGATAACCTTCAAGCTGCGTTCTCATTTGAAAACCAAGGAAACTTGCAAGCTGGACCATTTGGAAAATTGTCAGTAAAGAAGGGCGAAAAGGTCATCTACTCAACTGATTTTAACGACGAACAGCCTCGTGACGTTATTCTTCCGGACAGTACTCGTCGCTGGGAAGTGCCACTTGAAAAGATTGAAGCTTTTGGTCACTACGACGTTATTGCAACCTTCACCTACGGCACCACCAACCAAACCATCGAAGTCACAAAATCATTCTGGGTAATCCCTACGTGGCTTATTATTACAGCCATTGCGAGCCTGGTTGGCCTACTGCTTATCATCGCCCTTGTTGTCTTCCTTGTTATCCGCTCTCGCAAACGACGCTACTTCCCTCGCAACAACCGTCGCCGTTAAATAAATAGACAAATAAAAACACCCTATATAATTACAGGGTGTTTTTATTTAGCTACTTCTTCTTAAAATCAAGTGACAGCGAATTTACGCAGTAACGCAAACCAGTCGTATCTCGTGGGCCATCTTCAAACACGTGTCCAAGGTGCCCGCCGCAATTCGCACAGGTTATCTCGGTACGTACCATATCAAATTCGGTATCAGTTTCAAATACGACAGCGCCTTCGATTGCGTCATCAAAGCTTGGCCAGCCTGAGCCGCTCTCAAACTTATTATTAGAGTGAAACAGGGGAGTATTACAGTTTGCACATAAGTAATCACCATCGTCGTGATTGTTTAAGAGGGCGCCGCTGAAAGGCGCTTCAGTTGCTTTGTCGAATAGCACTTTTTGCTGTTCTTTGGATAAGTTAGGATTCTTCATATACTAAGTATAGTATAATAGTTACATGAATACATTAGTTATTGCCGGTGGATGTTTTTGGGGAATGGAAGAATTGTTCCGTGACCAGCCTGGTGTTATCGACACGGAAGTCGGTTACGCAGGTGGTTCGAACGATAATCCTACGTACGAAAACCATCCAGGCCACGCCGAGGCTTTAAAACTTACTTATGACCCGTCAAAAACCAACCTTGATGAGTTGCTTGATTATCATTTCCAAATTCACGACCCTACAACAATGAACCGACAGGGGAATGATATTGGTTCAAGCTATCGTTCAACAATTTTTTACGAAGACGATGCCCAAAAAGAAGCTGTAGAAAAAGCGATTACTCGCAATCAACCTTATTGGGAACAGCCAATTGTAACCAGTATCGAACCACTGACAACCTTTTGGACTGCTGAAGACTACCACCAAGATTATCTACAGAAGAATCTCGGTGGCTATACGTGCCACTACGAACGCGCCCGTTAACGGCGATAAACTAAAAGCCGAGTACTTGTTTGACGTACGCTAGTTTTGCCTGAGCAATTGGGCGCACTTTTGCTGCGCCTTCAGCGAGGATAGTATCAAGGTGATTCGGGTCCTGAAGGAATTCTTCGTAACGAGCGGCTTGCTCGCCAAGTCGAGCTTCAAGTGCGTCGACCAACAGGTCTTTCGCTTGTTTCCAACCGATAGTTTTCTCAACTAATTGCGTTGCGAGTTCATTCGCCTGGTCTTCGCTGACGAGTGTCGCGTAAATTTTAAATAGGGTTGTTTCCCGAATAGTTTCGTTGGTGTGCTCGATTGAATCGGTCACTACTTTTCGAACAGCTTGTTCCCATTCTTCACGGCTAGCGTAAAGGGGAATAGTGTTGCCGTAGCTCTTGCTCATCTTGCGACCGTCAATACCGGGAAGTTCAGCAATACCATCGGCGATAACGTGTTCAGGTAATACAAAGACATCGTCGTTAAATTGGTTATTGAAGCGTTGTGCAATGTCGCGTGCAATTTCAACATGTTGAATTTGGTCGCGGCCAACAGGAACGTGAGTCGCGTTGAAAGTAATAATGTCAGACGTCATTAAGATAGGGTAATTATAGAGGCCCATGTTTACATCAAAGTCGTCAGGTTTATTAGCGGCTCGGTTTTTATCAATCGATGCTTTGTAGCTGTGCATCTTGTTCATCCAGCCTTTTGGAACAAAGTTGTTAAGGATAACATCAAGTTCAAAGATTTCAGGAATATCTGATTGGCGATAAAAATGAGTTGTTGATGGGTCAAGCCCAGCTGCAAGCCAGGTAGCCGCAACCTTATGTGTAAGCTCTTTCATCGTTTCGCCATCTTGCACTGAAGTGAGTGCATGGTAGTCGGGAATAAAGAAGAAGGCTTGTGAATATTCACCAGCCCGTCGCAAGGCTGGTTCGATTGCGCCTAAGTAATTACCAATGTGTGGGGTACCGGTTGGTTTTACGCCGGTTAAAATAATCCCGTTCTGAGGTTCTGTCATACCTTTAACTATAGAATAACCTCTCTATAATGTATAGCCTAAGCGGTAAGTACTACTTGACATACTTTTCATACCGGCGCATTATTGTATTCGATATGCACGATAAACAACTCTATGGCACAGCCACCGTTGGTACAAAAGGGCAGGTAGTAATACCTGCTGATGCTCGTGATGCGCTTGATATTAAACCAGGCGATCGGCTGTACGTAGTTGGCTCACAGGAAAAAAAGTGGGTAGGGTTTATCAAGGAAGAGCAACTGCGCGACATGCTCGACCACCTTACAAATAACATTGAAAAATATAAAGATATTTTAAAGAAATAATCAAAGGAAACACGCACAATGCATCACCATCTTAGTTTGAAGCGCAAGCTCATCATTATGATTTCCGTCATGGCTAGCCTATTTTTGGTTGCCCTTGACCAAACAATTATCGCTACGGCACTCGGAAAGATTGTTGAAGAGTTTAACGCCTTCAGTTCACTGAGCTGGATTGTTACAGCATACCTAATTACAACTACCGTTACAGTGCCAATTGCTGGTAAGTTCTCTGACTTATTTGGCCGCCGACGTATTTTGCTTATCGGTGTAGCAATCTTCGTTGCTGGTTCGTTGCTGAGCGGTATTAGCGGCAATGTTGAACAACTTATTATGTGGCGAGCACTACAGGGTATCGGTGGTGGTATTATTACTGCCAATGCCTTTACAATTGTGGGTGACTTGTTTGCTGCTCGAGAGCGTGCCCGTTGGCAAGGTTTGATTGGTGCGGTATTTGGATTAGCTTCAGTTGTTGGCCCGCTTCTTGGTGGCTGGTTGACCGATGGCCAGAACATCCTTGGTATGACAACTGATTGGCGTTGGACGTTCTACATTAATGTTCCAATTGGTATTGTTGCCTTTATTCTTATTGCCGTATTCTGTCCGCCACTCCGGCGTGCGGCGAAAGCAGTTATTGATTACCTCGGTGCTGCATTGCTCTCCGTTTCATTAGCTGTACTTATTATCTCGGTCGATAACACTGAAACTATCTTTGCAGGCTTTATGGAAACAACTGGTATGTCGCTTGCAGTACTCCGTACAATTCTCTTTACTATTGTTGCTGCTGCAATTGCCGCATTTATCTACGTCGAACGAAAAGCGAAAGAACCAATCTTGCCACTTCGTTTCTTCAAGAATGCTAACTTTGTAAAAATCCTTCTTATTGCAACATTCTTCGGTTCAGCATTCATGGGTTCAATCTTGTACCTTACGCAGTTCAACCAACAAGTATTTGGTGCATCTCCAACTGATTCTGGTTTAATGCTGCTTCCAATGGTTGGCGGTATTATGGTCAGTAGTATTACGGCAGGGCAGCTTATCTCGCGCTTTGGCCGATATAAGATTTTCCTTCAAGTTGGTTTCTCTGTTGCAACAGTAGCGATGATTTTCCTTTCAACACTAACTCCAGAAAGCTCATATGCCTATGAAGCGGTAATCATGGTGGTACTTGGTCTTGGTATGGGTATTGCAATGCCAGTATTGAACCTTGCAGTTCAAAATGAGTTCTCACAAGCTGAATTGGGGATTGCAACCAGTTCTAACCAATTGTTCCGTAGCCTTGGTTCGACAATTGGTACAGCGGTATTCGGTGCGATGTTAACAGCAGGTATCTTAACTCATGTAGATGAGATTCGTGACACCGCATATATTCAATCTGTTTCACAAAATGCTGCAGTATCGAAGATTGGTAAAATTGACGACCCTAATACACTTCTTACTCTCAATATGCCTGATATTAAGAGCCAAATTACGAGCAGTGCTAACGAACAGTTCACTGCGCTGCCTCAGGCGGCCCAGGCTGAAGCTCGCACAACGTTTGAGACGAATCAGAACGAGTTCTCTAGCAAGGTCACACACGCCTTCTCAGAAAGCCTCCGAACAATCTTTATTGTCGCCTCATTCTTGATTGGTGCTGCAGCCATTCTGGTGTTCACTTTGAAGGAACGTAAGCTTAATACTGCGTCTCCAGACGACACTCCTGGCGAAGCGTAGAGTATATTACTACATAATCCTGCTATAGCTTATTGCTAAGTGGTGGTGCGATGATTTATTATTAAGTCATACCCACCGCTAGCCGGTGTATTCTTGACTCATTGGCGCTAAATTGATACTATTATCTACGTGTCCTGCGCCAAAGCTAATAAATTAAAGGTCGAAGTGCAAGGGACTGTACATAGTACAAGGAGTGAATAATCACATGCCAATAGCCATCGAATTTGTGCCATCACGGCGCAAGAAGATAGCAGTGGATGTGGTGCCCGCCGACTGGCGAATCTTTATCGCCCACTAAACCGTGGACAGACGCGATATATTTAAATCGAAAAAAACTTAAACACCCCAAGGCACCGGGGTGTTTTAAATTCCCAAAAAACAAGCGCCTGGTGGTTAAACCGGGCGCTTGTGATGTTTTAAGCAGTAGTCGACTATTCGGCCAGTAGTGCGTCTAGCTTAGCTTTAACAGCATCTAGGTTGCCTTGTACGATGCCACCAGCTGTTGTTTCATCAAGCTTTTCACCGTTAAGGTAGAAAGTTGGTGTCGCAGAAGCTGAGTTTGCCTTACCAAGTGCCATGTCGAAGGAAATTTTCTTATTCACATCAGCGTTTGATAGATCCGCAGTGAACTTAGCTGTGTCTAACTGTAGTTCGGTCGCAAATGACACGAATGCATCGGTTCGCTTGTCGATTGCAAGTGTTTCCCAAGCGCTTTGGTTCTGGTACAGCAAATCGTGCATTTCCCAGTATTTGCCTTGAAGGCCAGCAGCTTCAGCTGCAGCAGCGGCTACTTTAGCATTCGGGTGAATGCTAGTAAGAGGGAAGTTGCGGAATACTAACGCAATCCGGTCGCCGTATTCTTCCATAAGGGTCTTTACATTAGGGTAAGCACTTCCACAGCTCGGGCACTGATAGTCGCCGTATTCAACAAGAATTACTTTGCTATCTGTTTTACCGTCAACGTGATCAGCAATATTACCGCTGTCTACGCTTGCAGCTAAAATAGAATTGTTATTAATTTGCGACACATCGGCCGTAGGGTTTGCTGATCGTTGCCAGATAATTAAACCACCAAGCAGGACAACGACTGCAACACTAAAAATTATCCATCCGTATTTGTTCATATTTTCCTCCAAAATTACTATACCCATTGTAGCAGACACTAGGGTACAATTGGGGTAAGATGTTTACGTTTCTCGTGATTGTAACGGCGCTCGCCTTCATTGCTTTGTTACTTGTTGATGGCATGAAGCCAGCCTACTCTTCTTTTAGTATGTCCGAGCTGGAACGCCGTGCGAAACACTCAGTTGCAAGCAGGGCTGAGTTGAAGCGTGAAAAATTACTCCCGCAAATTCACGCTGTGTTAACAATTAAAACAGCCTTATTATTGGTTGTGACTGTCGTATTATTGCTAGCGACATTCGGCTGGGTAATTGGTATTATTGCGGCGATTACTGTGACAGTGCTGTATGCACCGTTAGCGCGTACTCGCCAAGTCTCAAATGCAGCAAATAATTTATACAAAAAATTAGAACCGAAATTACTACAACTGGTGCAAAAGTTTCCTGCAGTATTTTTATTTTTGAGTGACAGCACGATGCAGGCAGACCAGAAAGTTCATTCAAAAGAAGAATTTCAAGAACTCATTGATCGTTCGGGCATGGCGCTAACCGACATCGAGCGGAAGGTTATTATTAACGCACTCGATTTCAACGACAAAGTGGTGTCGTCAATTATGACTCCAAAAAATGTTATCGATTTCATTAATCATGGTGAATTCCTCGGGCCGCTTGTTCTCGATGAGTTGCATGCACTTGGGCACAGTCGTTTACCTGTTATCGATGGAGACCTCGACCATGTTGTTGGTATTTTATATTTACGCGATTTACTATCACTCGATGTTCGTAAATCTGCCATTGCCGAAAAAGTTATGGACACGCATGTGTACTATATTCGTGAAGACCAAACCCTCGAACATGCTCTGGCTGCATTCTTAAAGAATCGTCATCACTTATTTATCGTTATCAACAAACAACGTGAAACAGTTGGGTTGCTAACTATCGAAGATACTATCGAAGCGCTTTTAGGTCGCAAAATTATCGATGAAGATGATAACCATGCCGACTTACGTTCGGTTGCCGAACACGAAGGCCGAACAAACAATACACCCGAAGGTCACGTAGACGTCTAGCTCAATACCGTCAGAGGTGGTAAAATAGCCATACTATGAGTACACCACGAACACTTACAAACGAAATCAGCAACCATATCGGCGAAACAATCACTATCAAAGGTTGGCTTCACAAAAAGCGCCTTATGGGTGGCCTTAACTTTATTACGCTTCGTGACCGTAATGGTGTTGCGCAAACATTAATCGACGACAAAGATGAGCTCGAGAAACTTCGAGGCCTTCAAATTGGTACCGTCCTTGCTTTAACTGGTGTTGTTACCGCCGATGAACGCGCACCAGGTGGTGCTGAACTTCACGATGTACGTGTTGAAGTAATGGTGCCTGTTACCGACGAACCGCCAATTGAAATTGATAAACCAATCAATCACAAATCTGAAAACCTCGACAACCTGTTTGAATATCGAGTGCTTAACATTCGCAACCTACAAGAACAAAAGATTTTCAAAATCCGTACGAGTATTGTTCGTGCAATGCGTACCTACCTAGAACGCAATGAATTTATGGAAATTGATACACCAAAGCTTCTTGCTGAAGCAACTGAAGGCGGCGCAGAAGTTTTCAAACTCGATTACTTTGGTAAAACGGCAACCTTGGCACAAAGCCCACAATTCTATAAGCAAATTATGGTTGGTGCATTCGAGCGCGTGTTTGAAATTGGTCACAGCTACCGCGCTGAACCATCTGCAACAACGCGTCACTTAACTGAGCTCACTATGCTCGATATCGAGATGGGCTTCGTAGAATCTCACCAGGAAGTTATGGATATGGTTGGAAACATGGTGCGTGAAGTACTTACAACTATTTACGACACCCACGCCGATGACCTTAAGAGCCTTAATGCACCACAGCTTTTCTTAGCCGAAGACGGCTCGATTCCTAAGTTTACCGTAGCGGAAATTCACGAAATGTATTCTAAGGCGAACAAAGTTGATACAACTAATGAAAAAGACTTAATTCCAGATGAAGAACGTTGGATTGCTGACTATGCCCGCAAAAACCTTAACAGCGACTTGGTATACGCTACTGATTTCCCAGCAGTTGCTGGCAAATTCTATCACAAGTTTAAAGACGAAGAGGGGACAGTCGCTTGGGCTGACTTGCTTTTCCGCGGCCTTGAAATTGCAACGGTACCGCTCCGTGAAAACAACTATGAAAAGATGTTAATGCAAATGGAACGCGCTGGCCTTGACGTTACTCACGAAGGTTTCAAGCACTACTTGCAAGCATTTAAATACGGCCTTCCTGTGCATGGTGGTGCCGGTATGGGCGTTGACCGCGTCGTTCAAAAGACGATTGGCCTTAGCAACGTAAAAGAAGCTACGTTGTTCCCACGCGATATTAACCGCCTTAACCCTTAGTTATGCGTCCAAAGCACGTTGTCTCTACCAAGCTTGCGTTATATAGCCACGATTTAGCATCGGTGCTATTAATGCACTATCCAATTAAAAATTATTATGGATTACCCGGAGGTCACGTTGAACCGCGAGAAGACCCTAATGACACTATTCGGCGTGAGCTTTTAGAAGAACTGACTTTGACTGTCGATACATTAAAACGAGCAGACTTCTTTCGGCGTAGCGGTGAGAGTGGGCCGCTTATTTTGGCTTTTACTGCAACTGCACCTGTTGATGTCTCAATTATTCCTACCGACCCGAATTTCGAATACGGCGTTTGGGTACCGAAAGCTGACATTCTAACAACCGACATGTCGAAAGAATATATACGCTTCGTACTAGAGAATTGGCCTAACTAATAACCATAAGCGTATAATACTCATATGCAACCCGAAAACACACAGCCGCCCGTTGAAAACCCTCAACCAGCGCAACCAATTGAATTTCCTAAACCTTCTGCGCCACCGCAACCGACCGCACCTATTGAAGTAGCACCAACGCCGCTTGCAAAACCTATTGCGGTTGTGAAAAAGTCTCCACGCCAACGCCATTTTTTGGCCACGTTCTTCATTAGCTTCTTCTGGGGCGTTTTTGGTGCTGACCGTATATATATGGGTTATTGGGGCTTGGGTATTTTAAAGCTCGTCACGGTTGGTGGTTTTGGTATTTGGGTGATTGTTGATTTATTTCTTGTTATGGGCGGCTATATGCGCGACAAGCAGGGTCGTGAGATGCTACAAGTTGCCGAGTATAAAAAGTTTGCGAGCAATACAATTATGATTTTAGCACTCGCACTCGGTGTACTTTTACTCGTAAGTGGCATTAGCCTTATATTTGCACTTCCATCAATTATGGAATCAGTGCAAAACGGGAGTATTCCTGGCTTAGAAAGCCTTACTGGTGGCTCAGGTATCCCTGGCGTACCAGATGATTTGCAACAAGAACTTAACCGATAGTTTCAAGCACCGGCGCGTTGTCTAACGAGTGCCACATATACCAACTGGCAACTGATTCGTACGGATGCCAATGGTTATTCGACGCAACCATTTCCATATCTTCGGGAGTAGGCTTTTCGGGCATGTCGTATAGCTTACGCATGCCGTTTTTAATTCCTAAATCACCGGTTGGTAAGACATCCAATCGTCCCATACAAAAGAGTAAGAACATATGAACGGTCCATACGCCAACGCCTTTAATTTGTGTCAGTTCGTCAATGATTTCTTGGTTACTGAGCGTATCGAGGTGTGAAAATTGTATTGAGCCTTCAAGGACGCGAGTCGCGAGGTCTTGAATATATGAAGCCTTTTGGCGTGACAAACCAGCACCGCGCATGGTTTCAATATCGACGCTCAAAATATCTTCTGGGGTTGGAAAGTTTTCAGAAAATAATTCTCGGAAACGTTTTAAAATTGTAGCTGCAGCTTTCACGCTGAGCTGTTGCGAAATAATGCTCTCTACTAATTCTTGATAATAGTTCTTGTGCGGAACAAATGCTGGCAGTGGCGCGTTTTTAATTACTTCGGCCAGAATAGGGTCGTGAGCGCTTAAATGGTCTGCGGCTTTTTGAAAGTTTTCGGGTGAAGCAAGTTCGGCCATTATAATAGAACGGTTTTGCCGTTAATGCGTTGGTAACTTGTGTTCAGACTTGCTGTAATTTTCGTCGCCATACCATCAACAAGCGCCTGGCCTTCGGTTGATAGAATCGCATCGTGAGTCGGGAAGACGTTCGTTGGTTTGAGGGTTCGCACAAGGTCCATTGCTTTGCCAATGGTTAGCCAAGGGGCGCTAATAGGGAGCAGCAATTCTGTAATGGTTTGTTCTGGCACAAAATAAGAATCACCTGGGTAGTACAAATGGTTTTCAATAATGACACCGACGTTTGGTGGGGTGGGGATAGCAATATCAATCGGCTCATGCGTGCCACCGACGAATTTTAAATTAATTCCGCCGGCATCAACTGTTTCACCAACACTTACAGCTTGTGTGTTTTCATTTGTGTAGTCAGTAAGAATACTTTCATGTGCTAACAAAATTGCTTTAGGGTTCGCCCGTAAAATAGTAATAACTAACTGGTTATCCAAGTGGTCACCGTGGTTGTGGGTAATAAAAACTGCAGCCACATGTTTTGGCATAATAAAGTCGTGCGTGAGGTTTCCCGGGTCAACGACAATACTATTGCCATCCTTCTCAACGACAAAACAGGCGTGTTGGAACTTTGTTAATTTCATACTACTAGTATGCTCCGCAACCGGTCGCACTCGCAAGTGGTAAAGTAAACTTTATCACTTGTCTCGTTGCTACGGTTATACTAGTGAACGTGGATATACTCGAATTTCAAGAAATTATATGGCAGAAAGGTCGCGAACTATACCGCGACATGCCTTGGCGTGAAGATACTCGCCCGTATTATGTAATGGTGAGTGAAATTATGTTGCAGCAAACCCAGGTTGATAGGGTTATTCCAAAATTCCAAGCATTTATTGAACGTTTTCCTACCATTGAAGTTTTAGCTAGTGCCTCACTTGGCGATGTGTTGCAAATGTGGAGTGGCCTCGGCTATAACCGCCGCGCAAAGTTCTTGCACGAAGCAGCTATAAAAATAATGGGTGAGTATGAAGGCAACTTTCCTGAGACGGCAGTTGGCCTCATTAGCTTGCCAGGTATTGGCGTAAATACTGCCGGTGCAATTTTAGCGTACAGTTTCAATAGCCCGTCTATATTTATTGAAACGAACATTCGTACGGTATATTTTTACCATTTTTTCCTCGAGCATGAAGAAGTGAGCGATACCGAATTGCGAGCAGTTGTTGAAGCGACAGTTGACACCGAACATCCCCGTGAATGGTACTGGGCAATGATGGATTATGGTACGTATTTAAAAAAGCAGGGCATAGGCCAGAATAATAAAAGCCGCCATTATAAAAAGCAGAGCCCGTTGAAGGGGAGCGTTCGCGAGGTTCGTGGCCAAATACTTAAACTACTGACAACTGCCGATTTCGATGAGCGAGAGCTTCGAACAGAACTTGCGGCAGATGAACGGTTCGAGCCCGCGCTGACATCACTAGAAAAAGAAGGCCTCATTTCTCAAACAGGTCAAACCTTTCACCTAAAGCGCTAAGAAGTAATAAAGCCCAGAATGGTACAATAGAAATATATGATACGCGCACTAACCACGCTTGCTGCTATCGCCGCTGTGACGGTCTTATTAGGCTTGGGCGCGCAAACTGTACATGCGCAATCAACCTCGCTCACAAACGAGCAAGCTGAGCATATTAAAAGCAACTGTACTTCAATTAAAAGTACTTTAAACCAGTTGCATGCAAGCGACGCGCTCCTCCGCGTTAACCGTGGTCAAGTGTATGAATCTATGGCAAGCAAGCTTATGGATCCATTTAATTCACGACTCAGCAATAACCGCCTCGATTCAAAGGCGACGTCAGCCGTAACAACCAGTTACCGCTCAGCACTTGATTCATTCCGAAATGACTACAAGGCATATGAAGAAAAACTCTCAAGTGCAATTCGAATAGATTGCACCAATCAGCCTGAATTGTTTTATACCACCATTGAGCAAGCTCGCGAAAACCGTTCTAAAGTTCATGATGACGTTGTGAAACTACACCGCTACATCGACGATTATCGAACTGCTGTCGACGATTTCCTTCTTAATTTTGAAAGGATATCAGAATAATGGCCGAACCTATCATTCTCCAACCCGATGAAGACATGACTTTTTGGGACAAGCACCGATTATCACTTTTGCTTATTTTCACTGTGCTCATCGCGATTATCCTAACGGTAGTAAGTATGATTGCTTATAACGCCAGCGGCACCGCACAACTCGATTTAAGCCGCCCCGGAGTTTCATCGGTGAGTGACAAGGTTGATAAAACTGACAAGATTACCGAATACGGTAGCTTCGGTACAGTGAACAAAGATTCTATTAATGAATTTACAAAGTTGTACGATGCACAATCGACGAAAGCTAAAGCAGTCGATGCATTTAATGGCGACCCACTTAACCCGGAAATACTTGAATTCGGCATCAACGAGAGCGAGTAGCTTCAAATTCCTCTTGGAATAACTGACAAAGCATTTTATGTGCCCCGACTATCAGCGGAAACTCTTCGAAGCTTTGTGCAATGCGCTCGTGAAGTTTCGCATGGCTCAACTTTAACTCTTCGATAGTCGTTACACCGTAATCTTCTCTCATGACTTTCTTACCAGCTCCTAATATATCAACGGCAACCGGTAGTAGCTTGTCTACAGCTTTAGCGAAGCGCGCCTCGACAGTTTGTTGATGCTCGTATTCATATACTAGCTGGGCAGTGTGCGGTGGTAGTGAATCCATGAGTTTTTCAAGCGCTGCATGTTCTACTCGCTGTTTGTTTGCCATTTGTTCTGGTGTAAATGTGAAAGTTGTCACGTCGCCAGTAACGGTTTCTATTAAATCATGAGCAATACAAAATTGAGTAATCTTACCTGCGTCAAATTGTGGATAGTAGGTCTCGGCAAGTTCATTTGCAACTAATGCAAGCATGAAGCTGTGTTCAGCATCGTTTTCCTTGTGCTCTTCGTCGTACCTCGGAGCCCGTTTAACTTGGGCAAATTTCATTGCAACACTGCCGAGTTCTAGCACGAGTGAAGCTGAAGAAGGGAAGGGGTGGTGTTCGGGAGATGTATTAGTATTTTCGATTTTATTTAAGTCAATTTTTGTAATAGGGAATGTATCCATGATTACTTTCCAGTCGGCCTGTTGGCGTTATTTACTGATTACATTATCAATATAACGTGCTATTCTGTTGATAGATAGAAAGTATAATTTGAGTCAAATATGATTGAGCAAGCAATAGTAACCCACCATATTCAAAAACATATTCTCGATGTATTGATGTTTAAAGAGATTGCCCGTTTTCGTGACTTAAGGCCACCAAAAGTTGATACCAATTTATTTTCATACCATCTCAAATTACTCATCAAAAATGACATTGTTAAGAAACTGGCTTCCGGGTATGGCTTAAGTACGAATGGCCTGGCGTATGTTGATAGGGTAAGCGTGGTAAGTAAAACAGTCCGTACCCAGCCGAAAATTATATCAATGCTAGTCGTGCAAAATAGTGAAGGTGACGTACTGTTATGGCGTAGAAAACGACAGCCGTATATTAATGCTTGGACGTTACCGTATGGAAAACTACACACCGAAGATGTCAGCCTTGAAGCTGCTGTGAAGCGCGAATTGTCTGAAAAATTACTGTTGACTGAACAAGAGGTGCGGCACGCGGGTGATTGCTATATTCACGTTAATACGGAAGGGAGACTGTTATCGACAACCCTGGCACATGTATTCCGTTTTGAGCGTGATGATATAGCAACGCATGAAAACCTGATATGGGTGAAACCACACAAAATTACTCAATATAAATTAGCCCCGGCAGTCGAGCAAATTATCGCTCGTAGCTTCTTCAACGACCCGCACTTTTTTGAGGAATTTTATGAAGATTGGGATAGTGACGATATCGAGCGTTAAAGTTTCTTGCGTACCCAAGCATCAATTGAGCCTGCGCCCATAAGTAAAATAAGTGAGCCACCATCGCGAGCTGCAATAATTTCATTCCAAAGTTCATCATTTAAATCGGCATAAATGATTGAATCTTTATTTGTAATGTTTGTTGTTAATTCTTCTGGTGCAAGAACTGGGTAGCCGGGGTTTTCGCGTGTTAAGTAGGTTGGGGTCCAGTATACTTTGCGAGCAACTTCAAACTGGTCGGTGTATTGGTCGCGTATTGAATGTTGTCGCCAGTTTTGGTGTGGTTGATATACCAAAACGACATCGTCAGACAACTCCCGAGCCATTTGTAGGGTTGCAGCGATTTCTTCTGGGTGATGGCCGTAATCGCTGTAAATATTATCAGCAAGCTTTTCGAAACGACGGTCAGTTCCGGGGAAGGCATTAAGGATTTTTACCATCTCTTCTTCCTCGCCCGCAGCACCTAAGTGGTCGACAAACAGGCTAAATACAAGGTAGGCATTTTGGCGGTTATGCAGGCCTGCAAGGTTAATAAAGCTGACGTCGCGGGTTGTTTCGTCAATGAGGTGCAACACGCCATACTTCGACAAATTGTCTGCATTCACGTCTTTTTTCCAGCAAATAACTACCTTTGATTGGCCGATAAATTGGTTGAAGGCATCGTAGTACGATTTTTCAGTAGGGTAGGTATCGGGGTGGTCGTAATCCACTGATGTAATAAGGGAAATGTACGGGTTGAAGTGTAGGAGATTACGGTCGTACTCGTCGCATTCATACACAAAGTATTCACTATCGGGGTCGTATTTTCCACTCGGTCCAAAACTCACTGTCGTGCCAATTGAATAGCTTACAGGAATGCCACGCTGCAAGAATGACCATACTGCCATACCAGTTGTTGTGGTTTTACCATGCGTACCAGCCACTGCAATTAATTTTAAGTTATGCTTTTCAAGAAAATCGGCCAGGAATTCATCACGTTTTCCAGTTCGAATACCAAGTTGCTTAGCAAGCACTAATTCCGGATGGTTTTCTGGAAGGGCGGCGGTGTACACAAACCAATCAAGTGGGGTCGCCGCTTGGACGGTTTTTAAGTAACTGCCGTCTTGGCCGATAGCAACTTCGACGCCCTGTTCGCGTAATTCTTTGGTCACTAAACCTTCCACTGAATCTGATCCAAAGATAGTGTGGCCGGCGTCACGTGCGATTTCAGCTAACGGGCCAATACCAACTCCACCAATACCCGAAAAATATACATTCATAGGCCTAGTATATCACTTGTAACAATAGAGGTGGTGTGATGTAATAGAGAAAAAGGTTGGGCCTTACACAAAAATGTTACAAAACTTATTTCACAAAATGCTCTTGCGGCGCCATTTCTGGCGTCATGCTACGTATAGCGAAATAGCTGAGCTGTATATATCTCGTATGCTTCGCATGGCGGCCTTTTTTATTGCTAGTGCGTTTATGTCGATTTATCTTTATCAAAACGGGTATGGGATTGGCCAAATTGCACTTTATTGGTCGGCATTTTATCTTTTCAAGGCCCTCACGTCATTACCGGTTGCTGGGTTGGTAGCTAGGATTGGGCCTAAGCACGGTATTTTTATATCAAATCTGCTGTATATTCCTGCACTGATAAGTTTTGTATTTTTACCAGAATTTGGGCCATGGTTATTGCTACCTATTCTTATCCTTCAAGCTACGTCGGCCTCTATGTACGCCATTAGTTATACAATTGATTTCTCTAAAGTAAAAAGCGTCGAACATGCCGGCAAAGAGATTGCCTATATGAATATGCTCGAGAAAATTACTACAAGCTTGAGCCCACTTATCGGTGGAGTTTTGGCGTATTTTCTAGGTCCGCAGTTTGTACTTGTTGTAGCGGCCGTGTTATTTGCACTTGCTGCTGTTCCACTCTTTAATACTGGCGAACAAGTGCAGACAGGTAAGAAATTAGAATTTAAGATGTTTCCTTGGCGACTTATCCGTCAGCACTGGCTCGCTCAAATTGCCGTAGGGTTTGATGTATTTACTTCCGGTACGGTATGGACACTTTATGTAGCAGTTATTGTTATCGGCATAAGCTCAAATAATGACATTTATGTTATTACGGGCGGGTTGCTATCTGTCGTTCTTGTCGCAACGCTTATCTCCTCGTATGTTTACGGTAAAATTATAGACAGCAAACACGGGAGCACTCTTATGAAGGTGAGTACTGTCGCAAACGCCTTGACGCACCTTATGCGACCATTCATTACTTCTCCGGTTCTCGTCGCGGGCGCCAACGTTGCCAACGAAGTCGCAACAACTGGCTATACGATGCCTTATACGCGGGCGATATTCGATAATGCTGACTTGTCGGGTCACCGTGCAACTTATATTGGCTTGGTTGATACATTGTCTAATTTTGGGGCATTTTTAGCGGCTGGGACTTTGGGACTTCTTGTACTTGCAGCTGGCAGCACCTTCGCTCTAACTAATTTCTTTTTCGTCGCTGGGGTCGTTGTACTCCTTGTTTTGACGGCGCATTTCTCCCTCTATAAAAGATAACGCTCATGGTACAATATAGGGTAAGAACATAAGGTGGGTACCTCGAGATTGTGGCTGATAAAGGCAGAGTAAAGCAAAGTATTAAAAACTTGCAACGTATTAAAACGTGGCAGCTTATTGTGTTGCTTATTATTTCTGGCTTCGTTTCAGCGACTTTTCTCCGCTTAAATAACATTGGAATGGTAGAACGTCGTGAAGGGGTTCTGAGCGCTGACACCCAGGGTGACGAGCAGGTTATTATTAAAAGGTTGTACGATTTACAGCGACATGTCAGTAGTCATATGAACACCGACCTGGGGCGGGGAGTGTACTTAGAATCAAGCTACTCCCGTGACCTTCAAAATTGGCAATCAGCCCAGTACGGGGATGCCAATCCGAACGGAAATATTTATAAAAAAGCTCAAGAGGTTTGCGCGCCTCGATATCAGACATATTCCCGTGCATATTTGCAATGTACCACTGGTGAGCTGGCAAAATACCCTGCTGCAGCTGACCCTGGAACTGACCAAAGTAAGCCTCGGCAAGAAACCTATATTCATGCTTTTAGCTCACCCCTATGGAGCCCTGATTTTGCGGGGTGGTCGGTGTTAGTTTTCGTAATAATTCTTGGGCTTATAGTGGTCCGCTTCGTTAGCCTCGGTGTACTCGGTTTGCTGTTGCGTAAGCATTATAAGACTATTTGATATTGACAGCCCCCCTGGTGAGGCTGTACGCTAACACTCGTACAGCATTAATAGGAGGTATAAATACTTATCATGGCTTACAGTCACACAAACTCAAAGGGCGTTACTTACTACTTGCACAGCACTGAAGTTACACTTCGTGGTGGCAAACCACAAACAATCTTTTTCTTCGCAAAAGTTGAAAAGAATGCAAAGGGTCAACCAGTAGACTTGCCTGAAGACCGAATCGTTAAAGAAAACCCACGTAACGGCTTTTTGACCGTTTCAAAGAAAAAATAGTCTAAACACTATTGCACCGTAAGCGGTTTGACCCTATACTTAGGTCAAACAAACAGGTGCTGGAATACCCCCCTTCCCCGGGGGTATTTCTTTTGTTTGTGGGATTGCATTACTGGTTACTGCAAGCTACTATAGAACCATATGTTTTACGTACGTAAATCCTCTTTACCTCAAACCACATCTAAGGACTTAACGTGGGAATAGAAATGATGGCGAGCACTGAAAAAGAATACGATGAAGCCGCAGACCACGCCGAGCATTGGCGAGACCAAGGCTTAAGTTACGAGAGGGCCTGGGACCGCGCTGACCCTACGGGACAGATTAGAAAAGCAGAACAAGAGCGACAGCTGAAACTCGACCGAGAAGCTCTTCATATAGGCGCTCAAGCCACTCGGCAAGTTGAAACCGACAGTCGCTTGGCTGAAATTGAAAAAATCCTCGACCCTAAAGAGCGCGAAAAGGCGGAAACCTACTATCTCGCTACGCAAATTGCTAAGAAGCAAATTAGAGACCGCAACTTTTAAGTTGCGTTTTTTTCTTTTTGTTGATTATTAGCTTAAGCGGGTATACAATATAGGTAATTCTTAATTTGTAAGGGGCAATTGGTTATGGCAAGGCTACCAGAACAAGGCGGAGATAGTGGACAATGGGGTACAATCCTCAACGACTTTCTTACTCAGTCACACAATACAGACGGTACATTAAAGAATACTGGTCTTATAGCAAGTAAATACACTAAACCGGCGAATGGAATTCCCAAAAGTGATCTCCATAGTGACGTCCAATCAGCGCTTGATTCAGCAGTATCTGGCGTCGCTCCTGATGCCACAACAACCGCTAAAGGCATTATTCAACTTGCGGGTGACTTAGGGGGTACATCAGCGAGCCCAACCGTTCCCGGTTTGGCAGCTAAGGCAAATACAGCTAGCTTGGCACCTGTGGCAACAAGTGGCTCTTATGCTGACCTGACAAATAAACCTGCTGTTCCTGCACAGTTTGCACCTGTTGCTGGCACGAACATAACCCTGACTGGCTCGTATCCAGCTGTTACTATTAACACTTCTGCGACAGTGAACGCTACTGATGCGCAGCTTCGTGACCGAAGTACTCACACTGGCGCTCAGGCGATATCAACCGTTACAAACCTGCAAACAACGTTGAATGCTAAGGTAACAGGGCAGAACGGTATAACTGGCCTCTGGGTAGGCACACAGGCAGAGTACGATGCAATCAGCTCGCCGAGCTCTACAACTTTGTACGTCGTTAGCGGAGTTTAAGCACCATGGCGCTTATTAGCGAAACAACCACACTTTATCTAGGCAGTACGCCTGTCGCCAAAGCGTACCTTGGTTCCCAACAGGTTTGGCCGATTGATATAGGTGGGGGAGGTGGTGCACCTGCAACCCCAAGCTTCACTTCTATCACCGTAGCTAATGACAAAGCGACACACACCTTTACGGCCGTGTCCGGGGCAACCCTTTACCGAATTGAAACAGAGAAGGTAGGATAGGCTATGGCTACTTGGGCAGAAATATTCGTTAAACAAGCGACACTTGCGCCGCAATCTTCAACCGCAGCTACAATTGCTTTCTCAGGTGGGCAGTCAGCTGCACCTGGTAACAAAGTAATTTTACTTGTCACCGCTGCAAGCGATACCTCAGTAGTGACATCAGGGCTGACCGGTGCTGGATGGTCTCTAGATTTGTCTGTCGTCGGTTCTCAAAGGACATATATATTCTCATTATCTGTAACGGAGGCTGGTTTGAGCCAGGTGACGGTTAATTTCTCAGCTGCAAACCGTCCCGTGCTGCACTTGCTTGAGTTGACGGGTGTGTCAGTATTGAACACAACAGCGTCGCTCGTCGATGAATACGCAACCGGAAACATAACAACAACAGTAAACGATACCGTCATTATCGGTGCCGTACAGGGTGTTATTAACGGCGGCGAGCCTGAGTTTGATATTTGGAATAATTCATTTACTGGGCTTGGTTCGGTTCAGTCATATCCTGGAGCGCCGTATGATTTTCCGAATCGAGTGGCGATGGGTATATCTCGAAGAGTAGTAACGTCAAGCGGCACGTATAGTTCTACTGCTACTATGGGTGGATCGGGCGGCCCTGCAATCCTTGCCTCAATAGGGATGGCCGTAGCGTATCAGATTGGTACGGTTCTTCCTGTGGTCAATGCTGGTGCCGATAAGTCAGTGCCGCTCCATAGTGTCGTATCTCAAACAGCAACTGAAGACAATGGCGGGGGCCTTATTACTGCACGTAGCTGGGTCGTACAATCAGGTCCAGACAGCGTCGGTCAAACAATTAGTACCTCATTAGCGCTCTCGTGGACACCAACTGTCGCTGGTACTTACACACTTCGCTATAGCGCGAGTAACTCTGCGGGTACGTCGTATGACGATGTTCTCGTAGCTATTATTGCCCCAGTTATAACGACTAAATCTAGCTCACCAATGGATGCTACGCTTTCTGCGGGTATATGGCGATCTCGTATTAGAGCCGAAGGTCCTGGAGGAACAAGTTCCTATTCAGCATGGTCAGCGCCATTTGCTGTAAATATGGGGTCACTCGACTTTAACCTGTCTCGTATCCCATGGGAAGGTGGCCCGAGCTATTGGTCACAATTTAGCCGCGCTAATGCAACCGGCTGGACAAATCCTACATACTTTCCGATTAGTGTATTTTTGAGTAAAGCAGACCCTGTTCATGTTGCTTCACTGAAAGATGCGGGTATTAACCTCTATATGGGTGTCGAGCATAGTCCTGAAATCTATCCACTTACGAACGTTACAAGCCAAGGTTTATACGCTATGCCAAATATTAACGAATGGACACCGGCGGAAGTCGGGAATAATGACATGGCTGTTTCGTGGTTTATTTCAGATGAATTTGATATGGGTATGGGTGTACGTGTAGATCCAGGCGATCAAAATACATGGTTAGCTGAACAACAAGAGTGGGTAGATCTTGCAGATTCTTATAATGACGGACGTTTCCACCATGCAAACTTTGGTAACGGGATTCTCCGAACCTATTGGTCTCAAATTGGTGGAGTTATGGAAGCGCACGTCGCTTTAATGGATTCATCAAGCGCTGATAAATATACCTATACAAGCCCTGAAGTCGCGGGTATCATCGATGGTGTACACGACGCACCTGATTGGCCAAATGGAGTACCTGTACCTCGTGCATACTCGTATGGCTGGCAAGCAGACCAGATGAAACGCTTCCAGAATCCGGCTAATCCGAAACCAATTTGGACATTTGTCGAAACAGCTCGGCCAAAACTTACAGAGCCAGGTGCCCGAAGCATTTTACCTGATGAGATTGAGGGTGCTGTTTGGTCGGCTCTTATTCATGAAGCTCGTGGAATTGCCTATTTCCAGCACAATAACGATGGTCGCGATGGCTATTCTATTGTAGGTATCCCAGAAGTCCACGCCAAAGTAAAAGCAATTAACGCTAAGGTAAAATCACTCGCTGTAGTGCTTAATACTCAATCTTATTACAATACTACTGTTGATGTGAATAACTTTACTTACTACCGCTACACGTTCAATAACGGCACTGACACAATGCTTAAAACGCACGGCGGGTTTGTATATATCTTCGCCGGTATTGGTATGGGTCACGCGTTAGGCACTAAGACATTTACCGTTCCCGTTGGTGTTGCTGGTACGACCGTTGAAGTAGTGGGTGAGTCGCGAACTATTAACGTAGTAAGCGGTTCGTTCAGCGATACCTTTGCAAATGAATACACGCATCACGTGTATAAAATTAGTTTGTAATAAGCCTTCAAGAAACTTGTTATATTGACTTTTTATAACGTTTATGCTATTATATAAGCAATGAATCGACTTAATGACACCCCAAGTTACGATCCGTATGCAAATGAGATTGCCGCCATGGCTGGCCAACCTGTTGACCGGGACCCATTCGGTAGTGACAGGGAAGTCGCTCGGCGTACCGCACAAGAAAAACAAGCAACTGAACTGCGTGCGCAAAATAAACTCCATTTGGCACACCAAGCCTTAGCCATATCTGCATCGTCTGCGCCTGAATATAGCGACCCCGACGCACCAAAACGCGACCGAGCTAAGTTACGTCGACCTTTATAACATTTCTAAGTAAGGAAATAAATGAAAAAACGATTCAATAAGAAGTTTTCGATTCCAAAGCTAGCTATTTTCGGAGTAATTTTATTGGCTGTAACGCCACTTGTGCACAAGTTGGTAGAGACAGCGCTTATGGCACCATGCGGCACTATCTATGGCATTAAAGAATGTGGGCCTGAACTGAATATTCGTAACGCTTCAATACTTGAGGTTGCGCAAGGAGTGTGGATCGCTTTTGGTGCGCTGATTCTTATAACCGGCATTGTACTGTACATCAAGTACCGTAGATAATTCTTAAATAAGCTCTAGTGACCTTAAAAGCTTTTCAACCGAGGGTGAATAAGACCTGTCTTTAAGTTCACTAATAGGCACCCACTCTGCGTAACCAAAGTCGTCCTCGAGCTTTATCGGTATACTTACTGCCGGCAAATCAATGGTTACTTTAAAGTTATAAAACGCCATATCAACCAATACGCGTTCACCCGTATCTCGTAAGGTTTTTTCTGTTATACCGGTTTGAACGGGCTCAATTGGTTCAATGTTTGCATTGTTGATATCAATCCCGACCTCTTCGAGAATTTCTCTTTTTGCAGCGTCTTCTTTTGTCTCACCTTCATCAATGCCACCGCCCGGTATCACCCAAAGGTTTTCATATACGCCACCTTTGACGTTCTTACCGATAAGGACGTGTTTGTCGTTTGAAAAGAGCAGGGCGCCTGCGATGTCTCGTTTGATGGTTCTCATGAGTTTTACTATAACAAAAAGACGCTAGAAAAGTTCTAACGCCTGATATGAATAAATTCTGGTGGGGCTGGATAGAGTTGAACTATCTACCAAGTGGTTATGAGCCGCCTGCTCTGACCGATGAGCTACAGCCCCGCACGAGCTATTATACTATGTATTTCAATCTGTTGAGCTATATTCGTGCCGAATTACCCTTGCGTCGCTCTGAAAAGCTTGCAAGCAATCTTTTCTCTTGCTTACTTGGGGTATAATAGTTATCAAGGTGCTTATGCCTCATATAAACATACGTAAAATTATCTATACCATTCGTCACAAATACCTGACGTTTAATAACGTTGTCATCGCGGCAGCCTTTCTTATTGCTGCCAGTTGGGTATGGGGTTCACTAGAGGTTATGCAGCGAAATTATGCACTTCAAAAGGAAGTTGATATTAAGCAAAGGCAATTGCAGCTGACCCAATTGCAACGCGATAGCCTTGAGCTTCAGAAGAAATATTATCAAACCGATGAGTATAAAGAGCTAGCTGTCCGTGATACATTAGGCCTTGTAAAACCAGGCGAGAAATTATTAATTTTGCCAGTTAACAGTGCTGCCGCTACTGCTGCAGATGCACCTAGGCAGCAAGTAGTCATTGCCCCTGAATCTGTACCAAACCTGCAACAGTGGTTAAACTTCCTGTTTGGCGGTAATAGCAAAAGTATTGATACCAGCGAAGACACCAAGTAGTAAGACTACACTAAACAATTCAAAATTTGTTTTTCGATGGTTACAGTAACCTGTGAATTTGCATCAATAGTAATAAGCTCACCATCAGTTTGCGCGACTGTTTCTTCCACTGTTTCAAGTAAGAATGAATCGGTTTGGTGGTCCTCTTTTAACTTAATAAGCGAGGCTTGAAGCAATAACCCAAGCAACTTAAACTTGTTTTCGTGTGTAGAAATAGTCACCTCAAATTTACCGTCATTCATTTTTGATGGGCTTGAAACGTTGAGGTACTTAGACATCTTGTCGGCGTTGCTCATAATAATACTGTCGTATTTTTTCACTTCACCATTGAGCTTCAATTTGACTGGACTAATAGTAAAGAGGGTCCGAATAACCAACCACGTTTCATTGAACCTGTTGAGCTTGGTTTTGTTTAATTCTTTACTGACCATTGAAGAAATACCGAACCCAATGTAAGAGTGGGCATAGCGTTTCGACGCTTTCTTCTTAGCCGTATAGGAGATTTGCAGTAGGTCGAGCTTTTTTGTTTTGCCCGCAACGAGTAAATCGATGATGCTTTCGGTATGGACGTTGTGATAGTGGTCATTGGCGTTTCCAGCCGGCAGAAGGCCTGTCGTTGGGTTGTAGCCCTTATTTTGGGCCTTCATAGCACCGTTCACCACTTCATTGTAGCCACCGTCGCCACTTGATGAGAATATCAACGGACTTTTTGTTCGCTTAGCAAGTTTATATGCCAATTTTTCAGCGTGGCCGGCATACTTAGTTGGCATCAGTTTTACCTTCTGCTTCGGAAGTTTCTCTTGAATAGCTTTCATGAAATCTTCGGCCATAGTTTTGCTAGAACCGGTGCTGTTTGGGTTATAAATAATAGAGACGGTAGTGTAATTCATCCATCTAGTATACTAGAGTTATGATTCAAGACATTTTATTTGCTTTTTGGTTTCTTTTACCGGCTGCTGCAGCTAACATGATTCCTATATTCGCCGCTGCAATTCCGGCCTTAAAAAAGTACGATGCACCAATTGATGGTGGCAAAACTTGGCGTGGCCATGAACTGCTTGGCCCGCACAAAACCTGGCGGGGGATTATCGCTGGTGTTATTATTGCCACCTTTGTTTTGTGGCTACAACAATTCCTAGCCGCTCACTATGCTTGGACAGAGTTGTTTACTGACGGTGTTGATTACGCTGTATTGCCGCTATTTATACTTGGTCCATTATTTGCAATTGGCGCACTTGGTGGCGATGCTATCGAAAGCTTCTTCAAGCGCCAACGAAATATTAAATCAGGTGGTTCATGGGTGCCGTTTGACCAACTAGATTATATTATTGGTGCCGTGTTAGTAACGCTATTCTTCGTTATCCTCACACCGGCACAATACTTTTGGATATTCGTCTTCTGGTTTATTGCCCACTTAGGCGCAAGTTACCTCGGCTATTTACTCGGCCTGAAAAAAGACCCAATTTAGTTTTGATCGCGACCGGTAGCGTATTGCCAGAGCGCGTATAGGCCGAGAACGAGCGATACGCCAATAATGACGTATACAATAACGGCAAGCCAGATAGGGTCGTTCAAAGCTTTTACAATTAGCAAACCGACAATTCCAACCCAGGTTAACGCCATGCTTAATTTACCTGGACGGGTAGGGTGGACGCCAATGCCTTTACCTTTTTTGTAAAGAATTAACATCGGAATGACGACTTGTGGAATGATAAGTGCCAGGATAACCCATAAATGAGTAATGCCCGCCACGATAAATACGATGATAGTGAAGAGTGTGCCGATTTTATCTGCAACAGCATCAAAAGTCTCACCGAGTGGTGATTTTGTACCGGTTTTATCAGCAACGATACCATCGACAATATCAAGAAGGCGGCCAATGGCGAGTAAAATTAAACCAGCCCAATATTGCTGATTCATAAGACAAACTAGGCCGTATACAACGATTCCAAACCCAATAACGGTCACAATATTTGCAGGTGTCACCCAGCCACCCGTCGCCGCTGCTATTTTTTGAAATGCATTATGTTTCGAGGTCTTAGTATTTTCCCAATCCGGTTTTGCAGAGGTGCGGTGTAAGTTCATAGCCTCATTATAAGCGAAGCGGTGAGAATTATTACATACTCACACACATTCCCTTTGTACACTAGAATGACGAGTAACTGATAATATTTTCAAAGGAGTTATTATGCCTGACGTAACTGTTAACAGCCGATTACTAGGATTAAAAGAATTAAATGTGCACGTTGAAGATACTGGCGGCGAAGGTCGCCCAGTTGTACTTGTGCATGGGTGGCCGCTCTCTGGCACCTCGTGGAAAGAGCAAGTGCCAGCCTTGGCTAATGCTGGTTACCGCGTTATTACCTATGACCGTCGCGGTTTTGGTGAAAGCGATAAACCGCTCACCGGATACGATTACGATACTCTTACTGATGACCTCTTCGGTTTGTTAGAAGCGCTCGATGTGCGCGACGCAACCCTTGTTGGATTTTCAATGGGTGGTGGGGAAGTAGCGCGCTACGTTGCTAAATATGGTGAAGATAGATTGCGAAGTGTCGTATTTGCTTCTGCTATCCCACCGAAACTTATGAAAACACCAGATAACCCGGACGGTCCATTGGAAGCAGCTCAAGCTGCCCAAATGGTTGCCGATTTAACAAAAGATGAAGATGCTTTTTATGACGGCTTCATGACGCAGTTCTTTTCAGCGAACGGAGACGGCAATGTGCTTGTCAGTGAAGAGCAGCGACTTGAAGCGCTGACCCTTTGTCACCAAGCGAGTAAGGTTGCGGCTTTAGGAGCGATGCAAGCTTTCGGTACGACTGACTTTAGGGACGACCTGCCACTCGTGACCGTACCAACATTGGTGATTCACGGTGACTCAGACGGCATTGTGCCATTTGAAGGCTCGGGCAAGCGAACGCATGAGGCGATTCCGCAAAGCTACTTGCATGTGATTGCTGGCGGTCCTCACGGAGTAAACGTGAGCCATGCGGATGAGTTTAATGATGAATTGTTAAAGTTTTTGGAAGTGTAAGTACTCAACTTTGATACCAACAAAAAAAGAACTAGTCAAAAGGCTAGTTCTTTTTAATAATCTTGGTAGCGGGGGTAGGATTTGAACCTACGACCTTGTGGTTATGAGCCACACGAGCTAACCGGGCTGCTCCACCCCGCGATACATCGTCCATAATAACAGATATGACGGTTGTTTGCAAGGCTGAGGATGCTCGCTTATGCTAGTTTGCTAGCGGCTACTCGAACCGCTTCACTCCATGAAAGGAAAGCGTGTGGAGTGTCAGCAAGTTGTGCTGCAGTCAGGCCAATTTTAACCGCGAGGGCAAGTTCGTGGATGATTTCAGCAGCGTGCGGTGCCACAACGGTTGCGCCAATAATCACACCCTTTTTATCGGTGATGATTTTCACGAAGCCATCACGGAAATCGGCAGTGTTGCTTCGCGCAATGATGTTTAACGGTGCCAACGCTTTATTGACCGGCAGGTCGCGTCGGTGACAGTCGTCCTCGGTTAAGCCAACCTGGGCAATTTCAGGAGTGGTGAATATCAGGCTTGGTGTTCCGGTGTAATCGGGGACGACGCTCGTTCGTTCGAAAATGTTATGGGCAGCAACTTTGCTTTCAAGCAGGGCAGAGTGGGTGTGGCTTCCGCGGCCAAGTACATCACCAGCTGCGTAAATGTGCTTCACGCTTGTTTGCAAGAAATCGGTGACTTCAATACCTTTTGGAGTGTATTTTACTGAAGCGTTGTCGAGCCCGAGGTCTACATTTGGCATGCGGCCAGCTGCGATAAGAATTTCATCAGCCTTTACGAACTTTTCAACACCACCGCGGGAAATAAGAATCTTTTTACCAAGGCCTTCTTTTTCAACAGACAGTACTCGCGAAGAGGTAAGTACGGTTGCGCCTTTTTGCTCGGTTAAAACTTTTTCAATCAATTCACCGACTTCAGAATCTTGGTGAGGCAAAAGGCGACTGGCTTGTTCGGCAATGTACACTTTAGTGCCGAAGATAGCCATAAGTTGTGCAATCTCTACACCATAGCTACCACCACCAACAATAAACAGGCTTTTAGGCGGTCGTAGGGCTTCGAGGATGGTGCGTGGGGTGAAGAACTTAATAACATCAAGCCCTTGAATGTTAGGAGTGACCCAGCTTGAGCCAGTGGCGACAAGGAAGAAGGCGGCGGACAGGTGACGACGGTTAACAGTAATTTCATGTGGAGTTAAGAAATGTGCCTTACCGTTAAATGCACTCACACCATTCTTTTCGTAGAAACGGCGGTTGTTTGCAATACCGGTCCGTTCAATAGCGAGGTCTTTCCAGGCACGAATAGAAGGGTAGTTGTAGCCAAGGGTCGAAGTACGCAAACCAAAACGGCTAGCGTGGCGGGCTTCATCGTAAATACCAGCAACGTGTAGCAATGCTTTTGTTGGGATATCACTCCAGTTTGGCGAATCGCCACCAAAAGTATCCTCTTCAATAATTGCAACGCGCTTACCAGAACGTGCGGCAATCGTAGCAGCTACGCTTCCGCCGGCGCCGCTTCCGATAACAATCAGGTCATAGTCAAATGTATGTTTTGCCACTGTTTATTTCTCCTTATAATGTCGATCGATGATGTTCGTATAAATAGGCCGCGTCTGGATGATGGGTTTTAAGGTAATGGGCAGCGGTTCGTCGTAAATCTTCGCTGGTTACCTCTGGCCTGTCCTGTAACCATTCGGCTACTTGCCCTGTAATGCGCCGGCTAATACTGTCTGCGTGTCCTGCTGGAACACCACAGCTGACACAAGCAGCGACAATGCTGTCTCGTAATTTGTCGGGTTTAAAGTGTTCAGTGGCAGCACGGTGGCCATGCCCGTGACGTTTCACGATAAGGGTTTGCCCACCTTCGTGCATTATAGTGCTCCCGAAGCTTCCGCAACAACTTTGCTAATGTACACAAAGAATCCAAGTGCAACTAAGGCGCTACCGGCACTAAACTGCAAAAAGCCTTTGTTGTCTTCGCGCCATTTTTGGATTTTTCCGATAGAGTGGCCACTGCCAATAAGCGACGAAACTACCATAAGGCTGGAAAGTGAAATAATAACGTAAATCGCTAGGCCAGCAATTTGCCAAAGGCCAGGAAGTTCAAGTAGTACCAAGGCGCTAATAACCATCGATGGGATGATGAAGATAAGTTCACCAATAACACTTGTAAGCCCGAGGCTAAACGCTTCGACGCTTCGTTTTGTTGCTTTGCTGCGGTCGGTTAAGTGTTCAGCGAACGAGCGGGGAATCCAAAGTTTTGTACCTTTTTCTTTACGGAAGTAAAATAGCCATACCGCAACGCCAATGCCGAATACCAAGCCGCAGGCGATTGCCCATACAACTAGCGGCACTTCAATTGGGCCGAAAGTGTTAAGGAGAACCATTGAGATGAAGGACAGTACAAGAAGGGTCATAACACCGACACCGGCGATAAAGCCCCAGCTTAATCGCAGGACTTTTGCTTGTGAACGTTTAGCACCGATGGCGTGGCCGCTAAGCAACGTTAAGACACTCACGCTCAGCTGAAAACTGGCATGGATGAGTGCCGCGAGGGCGACAATTGCGAGAGAAGAGGGGATGTCCATAATGTTTATTTTTTTATTAACCTCTGACTAAGTTATACCATAAGCAGAACAGGGGTGTCAAAGAAAGGGCATAGTAGCCGTATATGAGTATTGACATTTTATCAAGCTTATGCTAATATACATACATAAGACAACAAAAACAAAAAAAGGCAACAAACAAAAATGGAACTTACCCAATCGATTATTGAACCTGTCACCATGAGCGAGGTTTTAGAACTTGCAACCTGGGACAAACCCCGTTCGAGTGAAGATTTACGAGATTTTATTTCAAAACGTAGTTCAATTGCTGGCATCTAGAAACGGTAAAATAACAGTGGGGGAGTTCTGTAATCAGCACTCCCCTCTTTTTATTTTAGTTTAAAGTTATCGGTTCAACTTTTAAACCACCACCGTCATTTTGAGGCTCAAGAACGTTCGTTGTTTCGGTTGAGGTACCAAGCTTATAACAAACTTCACCCTTAGGGTGCCCTGATATAGAGAGGTAGCTTGAGTAAGTACTGCCAATACGAGGGGTCGACTGAGAATAGCGAGAGTTAGATTCTTCTTTGTAGGTAACACATAACTGGTAGCGGTACTCTGTTTCAAGTGGAGCGTTAATGTTCGTGACGCTCTTATCTGCTTTGAAGGTCACAAGTCCATCTTCGATTAAACTCTTGGCGTCATCGTTGGTATATTCAATATCACCAAGGTTTGAAGGAAGTTGTTTGTTTTCTTCGATGTAGCTATTAATCCCCTGACTAACTGAAGATAGGTTCTGCTCGATACGGCGGTCATTCACTGTTGAAAATGCTCGGACAAACGGTCCTGCAATCGCTAATGCAATAAGGAGTATTGTGACGCCAGCCATTGCGAACCCGTAAATGAGAACGGGCTTCTTTGATTTAAATGGGTTTAATGTACGAAGGAATGCAGCTGTGTATAAAACTGTCGAAGCTGCTGCACTAAGAAGAATAATTGTTAAAGCGCTGGCGGCACCTTGAGATACGTCGACAAGAATATTGAGGCTGTTAAACACTGTCACAATTAGCGCAGAGATAGCCAATAAGGCAAATAGCACTGCGTGAATAACCATAATAACCATAGCGATGCCGGTTTTCTTCAGTGGTTCATGTTTGCGATAGAAGAAGTCTGTAAGGAAGGCGATTGGTAATAGTACTATTGCTGCTGCAATGGCATAAGGAATTGCGCCACTGACTGGGTCTTTTAATATGAGGTTAACGAGGATAATACTCAGAAGCCAAATAAGGACAACAATCAGCCAACCCCAGAATGCATAGGAAAGCCACTGTAGGATGATGACACCTGGAGTGTTCTCTTCTTTAGGGTCGAGCGCAGTTGCTTCTATTGGCGTTACGACTGGTTCGGCAACTTCTGCCGCTACTGGCGCCGGTACGATAACTGGTTCAACGGTTTGGTTGTCTTCTTCAGTATTCATTAGAGGTATCCTTTTTTAGTTATGCTTTAAGTATACAACTATATAAATACTTAATCGCCAAGGACGATTTTGAGCTTATCAACCGATACCGTCAGCTTTTGACGACTGTATTCAACAAGTTCTTCTTTTCGAAGTTCCGACAGCATGACGGAAGTTGTTTCGCGGGTTGAACCTATCATTGAAGATAAGTCTTGGTGGCTAATTCGGAGGCCGTGCGCATAAAGGTCCACAACAGAATCGGCACTTAAGCGTTCAGCTAAATAAAGGAGTGTCCGCATCAAACGCTCTTTAACGGTAGCCGTATCGACTGCATCAATGCGTTGTAGAAAGTCATCGTAGTGAAGTGACATATTTTTAGCAATTTCACCCATAAACGCAGGGTCTTTTTCGGCATGTTCTAGCAGGTCTATTTTATCGACGCCGTAATAGCTCCCATCTGTCAGAGCTGTGTAAAAGAATCGAACATTGCCTCGCTTCGAAAAAAGTTGCTCGGTTGGTGCAATGTCGTAGCGGCCAGCAATCCATATAAGACGTTCAACTCCGTTGGCGTTGATTGATGTCACTTTAATGAAGCCGTCGCGAATTGCCATAAGTTGACTGCCGGAATCGCCTTTTTGCAACAAAAGCTCGCCTCTTTGAAAGGTTTTGAGGGGGAAGTTTTGGATGTAGCTGGCTATTTCCATAGTCTATTTATTTTAGCATATTTGTAAGATGGCTTACGTAAGGCTCGATGAATACAAAAAGACTCCCGAAAGAGTCTTTTTCATAATGTTGGTAGTAGCGACAGGAATTGAACCTGTGACCTCGAGCTTATGAGTCTCGCGCTCTAACCAACTGAGCTACGCTACCAAATACTACAGAGATGATTTTATCAAAATCTCATCTGTTTTACCAGAGATAGCTTTATTGTATTTCTGCGAGCTCTCTGTCAATTGCTATAGTCCTATCAAGAACTTGGCGATTAATAGTGTCGCGTTCTGCTTTTAACTCAATCACCCTTGCTTCAAGCTGGGCTTTTTTAGGTTCGAGCGCTTGGGCTTCGGCTTCATGTTGGTCGGCTTCTTGGTCGTATCGCTCAGCTTGTATGAGGTGACGATCTCTTTCGCCCTGTTCATGTTCTGCTACGTAGCCGTCAGCTTGGCTGCGCTCAGCAACAGCGAGTCGTTGGGCAGCTTGAGCTTCTGCTCGATGTTTATCGATTTGTTTCTGAATGTATCTAAGATTATTATCCATAAAATCAACCTCCCAGTGAATCTATTATATAATAGATATATCCACGCGATACTCACTGGCCTTAAAAGCTAAGCGTCCCTCACGAAAGGTTATCGTTCATTGTCTTCGGACTCCCAAACAGCTTGAAACGGGCTAGGGAAGTACGGGCAAACAATTCTAATCGTTTCTCGCATAAATTTAAACGAGAATTGTTACCTATGAATGATGAAATCTTCTTAAACGAACCAGTAAAAGTAATTGCGACCTTTGGTGGCGGGCATCATCCGTGCAAGCCTGTCATGTTCAAACGGGCGAATGGGCGAGAGGTAAAGGTGACCGAACTTGGATTGCGCCATCCCCTGCCCCGGGGCTCTAAAACAATGCACATATTTGATGTTACTGATGGCGGGGCAGATTACCGGCTACAGTTCGATAGCGAGTTGTTGACGTGGCACTTAACGATGGAGGCGGACCATTATGAATAAAACTGAATTCAATGAAGAGCGTCCGCTTATTATGCACATCGACTTAAATAGTTGTTTTGCGACGGTTGAACAACAGGCCCGGCCAATGCTTCGCGGAAAACCAGTTGCAATTGTAAATCGCAAAACTGAACACACAGCTATTATTACAGCCAGCTACGAAGCGAAAGCGATGGGTGTGAAGGTAGGAATGAAATTAAAAGAAGCGAGATATCTATGTCCGGATATTGTCGCTATAGAAAGTGACCCGTCGAAGTATAAGTTTGTCTACCATAAGTTACTCGCCATTATGCAGGAGTATTCGGCGCATGTGACGATGAAAAGTATCGACGAAGGGATTATTGATTTTCATAATACCAGTGCAGATATTTCCGGCCGTGACTTAATAGAAATTGGGCTCGAAATTAAGCAACGCTTAAAAGATGAAATCGGAGTGTGGATGCGGTGCAATGTTGGTATTGCGACAAATCGCTTCTTGGCAAAAACTGCCGCTGGGTTGCATAAGCCGGACGGGCTTGATGTCCTAACGTCGCAAAATATAAAAGAAACATTAGCTGGTATGAAGCTGACTGATTTAACAGGTATTGCACACCGTAACCAGCAACGGCTTAATAGCGTGGGTATTTTTACTCCTCTTGAATTTTTAGCTGCCGACGTCGTAACTTTGCATAAAGTTGTCTTTAAAAGCGTTGTTGGTGACTGGTGGTACAAGCGTCTGCGGGGTTTTGAAGTGGACGATGTGGAAACAAAACTAGGGCGGGTAGGCAGGCAGTATGTGCTTGAACGGTTTGATTTATCGCACAAGGAAGTATTGCAACGGTTGCACCATCTTTGCGAATCGGTAGGTAGCCGTATGCGGTCCCAAAACTTGGCAGCAAGGGGAGTATATGTGTATGCAAAAAGTTCCGAGCATGGCTACTGGCATTCCAGTGCTATGTCTCCCCTGCCCTTTTATAGCGACCAATCTATTTATGCCCAGGTACAGCATTTAATGGCAAAGGCACCAGATGGGTTAAAAGAAATAGGGCTTCATTGTTACGAACTGGTGCCACTTGAAAACGACCAAATGAGTTTATTCGCCGACCAAATTGCCCACGAACGCCATGTCGTCGATGCGATTGACGATATCAATAAACGCTATGGTGAGCGCACACTTCATTCGGCCGATACACTCGGAACGGGCATTTACGTATCACAGAAGATTCCGTTCGGCAGCACGCGCTACCTTTAACAGCATTGCCGTAGGTGTTATAATAAAGAAAATTACATAAATCTTAACGGGAGACTTTCTATGTCAGGACACAGCAAGTGGTCAACTATCAAACGCGAAAAAGGTGCGAAAGACGCTAAGCGTGGTGCCGTATTTACTAAAATTGGAAATCAAATTGCAATCGCAGCTCGCGGTGGCATTGACCCTACGATGAACTCATCACTCGCTATGGCGATTGAAAAAGCGAAACAAGCGAACATGCCAGTTGCTAACATTCAACGCGCTATTGACCGCGTTTCAGACAAAAGCGCAGCCCAGCTTGAAGAATCAACTTACGAAGCTATGGGTCCAGGTGGAATCGGTATTATTATTGAAACCGCTACAGACAACAAAAACCGCACCTTCCCAGATGTCCGTACCGCTTTAACAAAAAACGGTGGTCGCATTGCTGATGCCGGAAGTGTCATGTTCCAATTTACTCGTAAGGGCGTTATTAACGTCGCTGCAAGTGGGGAAGATGCACTCTTAACTGTTCTTGATGCTGGTGCTGAAGATGCCGTCGAAGAAGGTGATGAACTTCTTGTTTACACTGACCAAAAAGACCTCGCGAAAGTGCGCACTGCAATTGCCGAAGCTGGTTTGACCGTAACGAGTGCTGAATTACAATATGTTCCAAATAGTAACGTTGCCGTCGAAGGTGAAGAACATATCAACAAAGTTTTGAAACTTCTTGATGCACTCGATGACCTAGATGACGTGACAAATGTTCACACAAATGCTGACCTTGCCGACGAAGAATAATTCTCAAATTTAAGCTTTTTAATCTATAACTAGTTCATTTTCCATCTCTATACTAAGAGCATGCTGAAGAAATGTTATGGACTGTTTTTGGGTTTGGTGGTTCTAGCGGGTAGTGCGTGCGTAACCCCTACGCACGCTTCTTCAGCATCTATTATTATCACGAACGTTAGGGCAGGAAGCCAATTAAGTGCGGCCGAAGAAGGCGTGGTGTTGTACAACAATTCGTCGTTTGAAGTTGATGTTACAAATTGGTGTTTAACCAATAAGGCGCTGGTAAAGTTTGCCTGTTTTGCGCCTGCCTCACATTATGAAATTACCAGTATTCCAGCGTATAGTTACGCAACTCTCGTTTCTAACAAGTCGGTACATAACAATGACCAAACACATTATTCGGTTGTGTATGAGCCAGCTACGACTAGTAGCGGCAGTATTGTCGCGGGTGCTGATACTATTTCACTTATCGATTCTGTTAGTCAGCTTATTGACCAATTTAGCTGGTCCTCAAGCGTGTCGTCTTCACAGCAATGGTCGCGTACGAAATTATCATTATTACCTGATTTATATATAGATACCGACGCTTCAATTGATTGGCAGAAGGTTGCATTTAGCGAGTTTCCCTTAAGCCAAGTCCAGTATCGAGAAGATGTACCCGACGTTCCGCCAGAGGAGCCCATTGAAGAACCTGAAGAACCGGAAGGGCCTCAGCAGCCTGGTGATACAGAGCCTACACCAGAACCTGAAATACTATTGCCTGTCATTATTACTGAGCTTCTGCCGAATGCGGTCGGCAGTGATACCGGTAATGAGTTTATTGAACTGTATAATCCAAATGAAACTGCGACTGTGTCCTTGAAGGGGTATAAATTAGCGGTCGGCCCGAATCTTGAGAAAGTATATATTTTAAGCGAATATATATTGAAACCAGGTGAGTATAAAGCATTTAGCAATATTGAACTTGGGTATAGCCTACTCAACACTTCAAGTCGTGCAACCCTGTTTTTACCTTCCGGCGAAATTGCGAGTGAAGCTCCTGTATATAGTGCGCCACCCGACGGTGAGTCGTGGGCACTTATTGAAGACACCTGGCAATATACTGGCCAACCCACACCTGGTGCGTTAAATATAAAAGTTGTATCCCAAGACGAAGAAGCTTTGTCAAAGACCAGCGCCGTCTCTACACCGAAGCCATGTGCTTCAAATCAATATCGTAGCCCAGAAACAAACCGCTGTCGGCTTATTAGTTCAACAAAATCAACCTCGCCAACACCGTGCAAGGTGGGTCAAGAGCGTAATGAAGAAACGAATCGCTGCCGCAATATTGTCGTCGCAAGTTCGACCGCATGCAAAGAGGGGCAAGAAAAGAACCCCGAGACAAATCGTTGCCGTACCATTAAACAATTATCAAACGTCGGATACGGTGTTGAAGGTGCAACAACCAAACAACAGGGCGGCATGGGCTGGTATATGTGGGCAGCAATTGGTGGCATAGTACTGTTAATAGTTGGCTACGGAGTGTGGGAATGGCGTGAAGAGCTTAAAAAACTGTTCCAAGCTGCCAAGGCTAAGTTTGCAGGCAAGCCCAACTAACCTATACTTAAAGAATGAGAATTATAGGTATCGACCCGGGCACAGGTATTCTTGGCTTCGGTGTCATTGATGTTATCGGCACGAAAATAACCATGGTTGATGCCGGGGTTATTACAACGCCACCGCACACTCCGCACGATGAACGGCTGGAGGATATCTATAATAGTTTGACTGAAATAATGGACGCTACAAAGCCAGACGCCTGTTCGGTAGAGAAGCTCTTCTTTACTAAAAACGTTACTACTGCAATGACAGTTGCCGAGGCGAGGGGAGTCGCACTTTTAGTTGCACGACAACATAAAATTCCTATCGCGGAATATACTCCACCACAAATCAAACTCACTATTTCAGGGTACGGAAACGCCGATAAAAAACAGGTCCAAGAAATGGTCCGTTTGCAACTTGGCTTAAAGGAAGTCCCAAAGCCAGACGACTGCGCTGATGCTTTAGCAGCCGCAATTACTCACGCGTTTATGACTCGCTCATAATCAGCTTTAAATCCGGCAGCAGTTAACGACCTACTGAGTGTATGTTGAATAAAATGACGATATGTTGATGCGTCGTTGTTATACAGCCGTGCTAGGCGCCATAACTTCATCCAATCACCCCGACGGTCGTGGAGGTAAAAACCGATACTTGAATAGCGGTCATATTCCCAATCTTTATGAAGTAAATGAATATCTGCAGATAAGCCTAGGGCTTCGTGTTCACCCGCTAGTTTCCTAATAACGACAGAGGTTTCGGGTTGATTCGCAAAAAGCCGATATTCGGATTGATACTGTGCAAGCCGTTGCAATAAAATATTCAGAAGGTGCTGTAGCGATGAAACATCAATGCAATACGCGAGTAGCTGAATGCCGTCTTCAGAGATGGAGAAGGCGAGTAAATCAATATGGTGCGCCAAGCTTTTCGCATACAAAGGGTCTTCTAGTACAGACCTGGCAGCGAGTAACTGTTGAATTTGGAGACCGATAAAAGCTCGTTCGTTATTTGTTTTAAAAAACCGTTGAGGCCCGCCCGAACAAACCTTTGCGTGGTAATATCCATTCGTTTTCTCAATCGTTTCAGCTTTCATACTTCAACTATAGAAAAACAATCTTTCGTTGAAATGAATTTTTTGAACGAAATTGAGCGCCGATACTACAGATGTGAGATAATACAGATATATGATTGCTCACGTAAATGGTGTTGTGGCCGAAAAATTTGGTAACTCAGTTATTGTTGATGTCCATGGCATCGGCTATGAGGTACAGGTAGCTGCTGGGGATTTCGATTCAGCCCTCTTAGGTGAACCAGTTAAATTCTATACGTACCACCATATTCGCGAACAATCTCAAGACCTTTTTGGTTTTTCTTCATTGGCTGCAAAAAAGCTCTTTGAACTTCTTATTACCGTTCAGGGGGTTGGTCCAAAGGCCGCACTGTCAATTTTGTCAGTAGGCGATAGCGAGCAGGTCCGAAACGCCATTGCGAATAGCGACAGCGGCTTTGTGTCGAAAGCGAGCGGTGTTGGTAAGAAAATTGCCGAGCGTGTAGTTGTTGATTTATCCGACAAGGTTGGCTTGGCTGTTACTGTTGCCCAGGCGAGTGGTGTTACGACAGTTCAAGCTGGCGATGAAGCACTTGAAGCGCTTATGGCACTTGGCTACACCTTAAACGACGCGAGCGCAGCACTTGAAAACATTGCGAAAGACCTTCCAACTGCTGAACGTGTAACTCAGGCGCTGAGGGGATAATTCAGTATGGCTATTGAACGAATTGTCGATACAAGCGACCATGAAGATGATGCTGAAGAAAAGATTATTGAAGTCTCACTTCGTCCGGGTACATTTGCTGAATATGTTGGGCAAGAACGTTTAAAGACAAACTTGCAACTTGCAATTGACGCGGCCAAAAAACGCGGCGAGCCACTCGATCACATTTTGCTTTACGGGCCTCCTGGCCTTGGTAAAACAACTATGGCGACAGTTATTGCCAACGAAATGGGTGCGGCTATCCGGGTAACCGCTGGGCCAGCAATTGAACGTGCTGCTGACCTCGCCAGTATTCTTACAAGTCTCCAAGACGGCGATATTTTGTTTATCGACGAAATTCACCGCTTAAGTCGAACTGTCGAAGAAGTACTTTATGCAGCAATGGAAGATTACAAATTAGATATTATGATCGGTAAAGGCCCTGGCGCTCGAAGTGTCCGCCTTGATTTGCCAAAGTTCACCATTATTGGTGCAACAACTCGAACGGGTGCTTTAGCTGCGCCACTTCGCGATAGGTTTGGCCACATTTACCGGCTTGAATTCTATTCTCACGATGAAATTGGGAGCATTATTAGCCGCGCGTCATCTATCCTTGGCACAACCATTCACCCTGAAGCAGCTGAAATTCTTTCAACCCGAGCTCGTTTAACACCTCGTATTGCAAACCGTTTGCTAAAACGTGTTCGTGATTACGCCGATGTAAACGGTGACGGTATTATTGATACGGTTATCACTACGAAAGCCCTTAGCTTACTTGAAGTAGACGAACTTGGCCTCGATGCCGGCGACCGTAATCTGCTTGAGCGTATGATTGAAATGTATGGCACAAACCCTGTTGGTCTCAACACACTTGCTGCGTTAACTGGCGACGAGAGTAGCACAATTGAAGATTTCTACGAACCGTATCTTCTTCAAATTGGGTTATTGGAACGTACTCCGCGTGGCCGAAGGGCGACAGTGCGTGCATATAGTCACCTAGGAAAAACATTAAGCGATGACTCATCGAGCTTGGTATAATATATTTATGAATAACGAAGAACCACAACCAGTTGCATACGACGCCGAAGGCCGACCGCTTTACGCGCATCCTCCAGCCCCACAACCGGTTCAACCTACAGCACCCGCAGTTGTTCAGGTTATGCGCCCAATCTCACCAGAGAAGGCTGTAGTAAGCCCTGAAGACCACAAACGACACGAAGAATCTAAAGCGCAGTACCCACTACTCAACTTGAGCGATGGTGAATACGTTATTAGTGCTGTGCGTCGTCACCCAATTGGCTTAATTCTTCCCCTTGGCGCCGGTACGATACTTATTGGTATCGCCCTTGGTGTCCTTCTTAATTACGATATTTTTGCTGAAGAGTTTGCCTTAACTGGTTTTGCTGCTGAAGTAGGTAACATCGCTACGCCCGTATTACTCTTCTGCCTTGTTGTAGCACTTGGGATGTTTGTTAGTTGGTACGTATACGTAGCAAACAAATTCTTCCTTACGAACGAAAGTGTCATTCAGGAAATTCAACACAGTCTGTTCTCACGTCTTGAGCAAACTGTTAGCCTATCTAACATTGAAGATGCGAGCTTTACACAAGTTGGTATTTTCCAACAAATCCTTGATTACGGTGATATCCGCCTCAGTACAGAAGGTGATGAGACAACCTACCGCTTTAGTTACGTTGCAAGTCCAAAAAACCATGTGAGCGAGCTAAACGATGCTGTTGAAGCGTTCAAAAATGGTCGCCCAGTCGGCGAATAATAATTACTTATTACGATTTGTCTTAATATAATCGTCTTCGTTTTGAAGAGTGGTGCGTAATGTGTACGCTTTACAGGTGTCCCCGCTACAGTTGGTTCCCTCGTAACTAAAGTCGCTATCGGCTTCGCCAATCTTAACGCCAGTAGGGTCTTTGAATAATTCAGGGTCTACTGATGGGAGTATTTCGCTGTTTAGTACACGGGGGTAGGCATTATTTTCTTTGAAATAAACCTCTTCCAAACTGTAGTACATGGCGTTAATAGACGTCTTGCGAATTTCATCGCGCGAGGCCACTTCGACGTTACTTTTTTGTATAAAGAAAAGCATGCTGGCTGCAACGAGCAGTACAACAACGATAAGGAGTTCGATAACTGTAAATCCGCGTGTGTATTTCATCTCTATAGATTATAGCAAATTAAGAATTGCCTGCGTATAATAGAATATAGAAATAAAGAGAGGGAGAATCTATTATGGCCGTGAAAAAAACTGACAAGACCGATACTGATGTCAAATCTGATGTTAAAAAAGCCCCGACAGCAGCTTCTATTGAAGGCAAGCTAAAAGCACTTGGCCTCGCCCAAGAGCAAATTATTAAGCAATTTGGTGATGGTGCAATCCGTCGCCTTGGTGATACTAAGACTGTTGATGTTGAACTTATCAGCAGCGGCTCACTTAGTCTTGACCTTGCCCTTGGTGGTGGATATCCAAAAGGCCGTGTTATCGAAGTGTACGGCCCAGAATCATCTGGTAAGACGACACTTACATTGCACGCTATCGCCGAAATTCAAAAACAAGGTGGTACAGCTGCCTTTATCGATGCCGAGCACGCACTTGATCCTGCATACGCACGTCGCCTTGGTGTAGACACTGATAACTTGCTCGTGTCACAACCTGACAACGGTGAGCAAGCGCTTGAAATCGTTGAAACACTTGTACGTTCAAACGCTGTCGACCTTATTGTTGTCGACTCAGTTGCCGCACTTGTTCCGCAAGCTGAAATTGATGGCGAAATGGGTGATAGCCACATGGGTCTACAGGCTCGTCTTATGAGCCAAGCGCTCCGTAAGCTAACAGGTAGCATCAACAAAAGCAAAACTATTGTTATCTTCATTAACCAAATCCGTATGAAAATTGGTGTTATGTTCGGTAACCCTGAAACTACTACTGGTGGTAACGCCTTGAAGTTCTACGCTTCAGTTCGTCTAGACATTCGTCGTACAGGTCAAATTAAATCTGGTGAAGAAATCATCGGTAACCGTACGAAGGTAAAGGTGGTGAAGAATAAGATTGCCCCTCCTTTCCGTATCGCTGAGTTTGATATTATGTACAACCAAGGTATTTCACGTACAGGTGACGTACTAGACCTTGCCGTAATCCACGGTATTGTTGGCAAAGCTGGTGCATGGTTCGACTACGCGGATGCGAAAATTGGCCAAGGCCGCGAAGCAAGTAAGACATATCTTGCCGCTAATCCTGAAGTGCTTGATGAAATCGAGAAAAAGGTACGCGTGAAGGTTGCCGAAGAACTCGCTTAACCCGTGCGTGTCCATCGGTTTACATCTTCGGATTCCGATGTTGAAGGTGAATCTAAACTAAAGATAACCTCAATTTCTCTTCAGGTGCGCGATAAGAATCGTGTAAACGTTTCAGTGAATGGGAAGTATCGCTTCTCACTCGACTATACGCAAATAGCCGACCTTGGCGTCAAGGTCGGGAACGAATACACCGAAGAGCAGCTAACTGACCTCGAAAACGAGAGCCAGTTCGGTAAGTTGTATATGCGGGCGCTTGAGTATTCACTTATGCGTCCGCATAGCCAATACGAATTGACGCAGTATCTGTACCGCAAAACTCGTGATACGTTAACGAAAACTGGCTCAATCAAAAAAGGTGTCAGTAAAGAACTTACCGAGCGGGTGTTCGACCGTATTATAGAAAAAGGCTACGTGAACGACGAAGCCTTTGCTCGCTATTGGATTGAAAATCGCCAGTTGCGAAAGGGCATAAGTAAACGTAAACTTCAGGCCGAACTTGCTGCAAAGGGTGTAAATAGGTCGATTGTTGAATCGCTGCTGTCTGAGACCGAACGCAGCGATGAAGACGAAATTCTAAAAATTATTGAGAAAAAGGCGAGTCGTTATGACGACGAGCAGAAACTTATTGCCTATCTTGCGCGACAAGGCTTTGGCTACGACGACATTAAGCAGGCAATTCTCGACTCAAAAAACACCGACTAAGAATCAGATGATGAACGGGTTTCAGGGTTTGCAGCACGAGCACCGGCCTTGAAGGGGTTTACGAATTCTGTACGTGAAGCTTGCATAACAGGTTCAACGCTTCGTTGCCTTGCTGAGCGAACTATAATTTCGTTATCAGTAATTTCAATAATTTGAGTACGGCTAATAAGTAGTCCGGTATCAGTTAAGCCTTTAAAGAAACCGCGCTGGACGGTGAGCTGTTGAATGACGAATGAATCCGTATCAACAGTATAATCTTCGACTTTTCCAAGTTTGTGTTTTGTATCATCAATAACAACCATACCTACGAGCGAAAAGCCCAGTTCGTAGAGCTTTTCGATTTTAATAACATCGTGGACGCCGATAAATTCATCGTTACTATTAACAATCATGCCAACTCGGCCCATCTCGCGGATATCGGCTACGCGGAGAAGTGCTGGGCGTTCGCTCAATAACTGACCTTCAACCTCAAAGGCGACAATTTTCAAGTTAGACGGGTCTATAATTGGTTTTTGCGTAACGGCTAAGCGGCCACCTGTTTGGAGGCTCATTACGGGAGTGTTCAGTAATCGAGTTCCAATTATAAGCATATGTGTTTATAGTATAAGCTTTTTTGACTAAGGACGCTACAGGGACGTTGCTTAGATTGTATTATTCGTTTACAGGGTTTACGCGTCCGGCAGGTAAAGCTGGTACAGGCGTTGCTTGTGTGCTGGTATGAAGCGCATTTAAGCGTGTTAACGTCACTTGGTCAATAGAGCCGGCATTAATAGAAGAAGTGTAGGTCGGGTCGGTTGAGCTGTCTTTGAGCGTATTGTTAATCAGTAACACGGCACTAGATAGACCAGCAGCAATAAGAATAAAGAACAGTGTTAAGTGGAATTGCTTCGTGAGCATCTTAAGCGGCTTAAGAATATCGACTGAGGCTGACTTTTTTTGCTTTTCCATATGTATTACCTTGTCGCAATCATTATTTTAATATCATCAACAGTTACAGAATCTGGGTTGCCACCACTGACGTGTGAAATGCCAATACTTGAAACCTGCATTTTAGGTATATTGCCTTCAATGTTGTCGAGGAACTGGATAAGCTTTTTGTATGAAACTGGTGCTTTTAGACTGACCGTCATTGTAGGGTTACCGCCCGGAATGACTGTGTCAAAATCGATTTTCGCAATTGATACGCCAGAGGCTGCAGCGTAATTTCGTGTATCGGTAATTGCTTGGTTTTGGTAATTGGCTGAGGTTGCAAACATTTGGTTTGCTTTTGCAATGAGTGCCTCGCTTTGTGCAAGTTGACCCTTTAAGCCTTGAAGTGCCTGAACTTGGCCGTTACTAGCCTCGGCATCGGCAACAGTATGGTTAACTTCAACCGCAAAGGTGCGAACCTCATTAAGCCCGAGATAAAATAGCCCAAGCCCACCGACAAAAACAAGTACGAATGTAAAAGTTAGCACAGCACGGAGCGATTGGGGTTTGAAAGTTTGCTTAGCCATTATTGAGTCACCGCCTTGGTGAGAGTTAGGGTCATATCTACGCTGACGGGATAGCCATCAATACCGCTACCAGTTTCAACGATTGTTTGGAAGCTGACACCTGAAAACATTGGAGACTTTTCAAAGTTTTGACGAAGAGTAACGACATCTGCTGATGTTTTTGCGTACACTTTTGCTTGGGTTGGCGCACCGTTGAACGAACTGTCATTTAGTGCTAATTTGCCGAATACCGTGGCGGCCGGCATTAACTGAGCAATGTTAACGAACACCCTAGAATAGCGTACTTCTTGGTCGAGTAATACTTTTGTTTCAGCAAGGCTAGCGCTTAGTGCGTCTACTTGGGACTTCGTAGAACTGTACACATCAGCCCGAAGGTCGTTAGAGGCAATAGTTTTTTCGGAGCTAGCTTTTGTAAAACCTAATACAGTGTACGTTACGTACATCGAGCCAAGAACAAAGGCAATTGCGAGCAATAGAATGACAATATAGCGAAGTAAAACAAGGTTCGTACGTGCTGCGCGAATTTCGGCTTTTTTATCGATAGGTAATAAATTTATCATTTCCAAATATTCCCCGGTTGTAAAATTGAAGCTCCGGCAACAGTAATGTAGCGTGCTTTAAATTGTTTTGGTGGCTCTTGTAACTTGCCAAAGTCTAGTTTTTGCCACGGGCTTGCAACGCGCGCAGCCATGAGGAGATTTTCGGTGAAGTATTCGCCAATTCCTGGTACGTTGCTGCCGCTACCAACAACAAGAAGTTGTTCAAGTTTTCGGTCGTTACTGATACGTTCGTTGTAATAGCGAATAACTTTTTTGGTTTCAGCTAAAATACGTTCAAGGTTAGGGGATAGCGCTTCACGGATTTTTTGCTGTCGTGGCCCGGCGCTTAAACCGTTAAGGACCTTAAGCTGATGGGCATTCTCGAGGGCCACGTTAAGCTTCTTAGCGATATCGAGTGTAAATGTGTTGCCGCCAACAGGAATGCCGCCAGTAACACGGATAGAGCCGCGGTCGAGGATTGCGATATCGGTACTTGTTGGTCCAATGTCGACAATAACGGTTGGCAAAGAACCATCTTCGGTTGCGGTAAGTACGCGCCCTACAGAAGTGATACTTGGTTCGATAAGTACTGGTTGTAAGCCAGCCGCTTCGACGCTTTTTGTAATGTTATCAAGAATAGTTCGTGAAACGGCACTCATCAAAACGGTGATAGTTTTCTTGTTACGTTCAATAATTTCGTAATCGATATACAGCGTCGATGCAGGAATTGGAATATACTGCTCGGCTTCAAGAATAACCGCTTCATCGAGGTTCTTTTCAGCAGAAGAGGGAAGCATGAATGTACGCACGTAGCTTCGAGCTGTAGGGATAGCAATAACAACTCGGTTGCTCGATAGAGTGCCAATATTTTTTTCTTGTCGTAGCGATTTAATGCTATCAGTTAGATAAGTAGAACTTTCGTTTTCCATAGATTCTTTAATTCTAATTGGGTCAAGATCGAGTGAACCGTACCCATTTACAAGCCATCGTTTAGAATCAACAGACATGATTTTAATACCAGTACTACTGATATCGAGTCCGATGATTGGTTTATCTTGATAGAAGAATTTTGACATATGCCCACGAATGTAATTAACCTCTGTATTATAGCACGAGGAGGCGAGAAATAAGCATAGTGCCTATGCTTATTTGAGGCGACGAATTGCTATATCGAAGATATAGCACGAGCGTACTACTCAATGTTCGATGATAGCTGAGAAATCGGCAACATAACACTCGCCGCAATCATACCCACCATGCCACCCATGACAACAATCATGACAGGCTCGATAATTGAACTAATACCTTGAATGGCAAGGTCAACTTCTTCTTCGTAAAAGTCGGCAACTTTAATAAGGACGGTATCGGTTTGACCGGTTTCTTCACCAACGCCAAGCATCTGTGCAACGATAGGTGGAAATAGTTCATTGCTTTCAATGACAGATGATAAAGATTTGCCGTTCTTCACTTCAATTGCTGCGCTTTTAATCGCTTCTTCGTATAAAACATTACCAACAGCCCTAGAAGTAACATCAAGCGATTCAAGAACTGCCACACCTGCACCCATGAGTGCAGAGAAGGTACGGGCAAATCGCGCAATTGAGATTTTTTTGATAATGGTACTCACGGCAGGAATTTTCAAAAGGAGAGAGTGAAATTGCCAACGTCCTTTTTTTGTCTTAACGTAACGAGATAGTCCGAAGATGACGCCGCCAATTGCTGGGAAAAGAATGTACCAGAAGTTGGTAATAAAGCCACTAATGGCAAGCATGAATAGGGTAATTCCAGGCAGTTTCGCATCAGCGCCACCAAGGTCAACAAGAATTTTACCAATTTGTGGAATAACGAACAACATCAAGCCGAAGAAGGCGAGGACGGTAATGAACACAAGTACCATTGGATAGGCCATAGCACTTTTAATTTTTTTGCGAATTGCAGTACTTTTTTCAAGTTGGGCCGCAAGGCGCTTCAAAATATCATCAAGGATACCAGCAGATTCACCGGCACGCACCATGTTTACGTAAATGTCGTTAAAGGTACTTGGGTGTTTTGCCATAGCATCACCGAGGTTTGTGCCACCTTCAACATCCTTCACAATTGTGCCAAGAATTTTCTTGAGTGCTGCATCCTCAGAGTGCTTTTCGAGCGAGCTTAATGAACGAAGGAGTGGCACGCCGGCACCAACCATGGCGCTGAGCTGGCGAGTAAAGCTCACTAGTTGGTCTTGTTTTACTTTTGTTGGCTCGAACAGGTGGTCAAAATCGATACCGGTCTTTTTCGCCTTTAATACGCGAATGCTAATTGGTCGCAGTTTTTGCTTGGTGAGCGCACTAATAACACTCGAGCGATCGGGCAGTTCTGTTTTACCTTTGATAATATTGTTTTGTTCGTCAGAAGCTATGTAGGAGAATCGTGGCATGATTAATCCCTACTGACCCTTAGTACTTCTTCGATTGTTGTTTCACCGCGAAGCGCTTTAATAAGGCCATCAATTTGCATGGTAATCATACCTTCAGCAATTGCTTGTTCTTGAATTTGGTCGCTGGTTCCACGGCCTAGAATAAGTTTTTGCACAGGGGCAGAGTTGTATAGCACTTCGTAGATACCAATTCGGCCACGATAGCCTTCTTGAACTGACTCTTGGTTAAAGTTGGCATCTGCGCGCCAGAGTGTTTTAATACCATTTTCGTCGGTACTGAGCGGAGTATCGCCACCTAGGCCAGCTGCCATTGCTTGCTTTTCGAGTTCGTGAATGTAACGGAACGCTTGTCCTTCAGGAAGGTGGAATAATTTCACAATTGACGCTTTTTCTTCTTCACTTGGAACGTAATTACTTCGCGAATCTTTGTGAAGGCGACGGACAAGTCGCTGACCAACAACCGCACGAACGGTACTGGCAATAAGGAACGGTTCAATTTGCATTTCAAGCAAACGCGGAAGGGTGGTTGCAGCATTATTTGTGTGGAGCGTACTAAATACCATGTGTCCCGTAAGTGCAGCCTGGATAGCCAGGTTAGCAGTTTCGCCATCACGGACCTCACCAACCATGATGATGTTCGGGTCTTGACGAAGGAGGGCGCGAAGGCCACTGGCGAAGGTCATACCAGCTTTACTGTTTGTTTGGGTTTGGTTAATACCAATAATTTTATACTCAACCGGGTCTTCAATGGTTGAAATGTTAACATTCGGTTTATTGAGTGTTGTTAGGATACTAAACAAACTGGTCGACTTACCACTACCGGTAGGCCCAGTGATAAGTACGATGCCGTTCGGGTTAGTAATTTCGCGGGTAATATCCTCCAACGCTTTGCCCCAATAGCCAAGTTCGGTGAGGGTAACAGCCTGGTTCGACTCGTCCAAAATACGCATGACAATCTTTTCACCGTCAATAATCGGCAAGGTGCTGACACGTAGTGCGAATTGGCGGCCACTGACGTTAATTTTGAAACGGCCATCTTGCGGCACGCGCTTTTCGTCAATTTTTAGGTTGGCAAGAATCTTAACACGACTGACGAGAGAACCAAGAACGTTTCGAGGCAGGCGGTTCACTTCTTTCAAGATACCGTCAATTCGGTAGCGAACTTGCACGTAATCTTCGCGTGGTTCAATGTGAACGTCGCTGGCGTGTGAGCGAATGGCGTATTCAAGCAGCAGGTTGATGGTTTGGGCAATCGGTGAGTCTTCAGAAATGTCTTGCTCGGCAACTGATTGAGCGGTTGATGCTTGGCCAGCTTCACGCTGTACTTCAATAACTTCATTCAACTCTTTGTTGACGTCGTCGCGGTACATATCGAGAACGGCAAGAATATTGTCTTTCGTTGCAATATAAATACGAGAGTTCGTACCAATTTCTTTTTGAATAAAGTTAACTGCCTGAACATCATCAGGGTCTTCCATTGCAAGGTGATACACCTTGTCTTCGTCAACTTTGAAAAGCACCGCCATGTATTGGCGAGCAACGCGTTCAGGGATGAGCTTCAAAACTTCTGGGGGGACGGTTTGTGGACTGAGCTCAATGTAGGGAACATCTGCGTATTCGGAAAATGCTTTAACGAGTGTTTTTTCGTCAGCCACTTTCTGCTCAATAACAATTTGGTACAAAGGGCGCTTTGAACGAGCCGCCTCGTTTTTAAAGGTAGCTAACTGCTCAGGAGTTACAAGTTTTGCCCGCCCAAGCAACGTTTCCAGGATAGTATCGGAAATGCGCATAATGGTTACGCTCTACTATAAAGGAATCACACTAAAAGTACTAGGCAATAAATGGTATAATGCAGGAGATGATTATAGAGGTGAATGGCGAACAAGAGACCAAAGACTTGGCTGCAAGTATCGGCAGTCTTTTAAAAGGCGGCGAAGTTTTTGAATTAGTAGGTGATGTGGGTGCCGGAAAGACCACTTTTGTAAAAGGCCTTGCGAAAGGTTTAGCTATTGAAGATGACATTCAAAGTCCAAGCTATACCATTAGCCGAGAATACGAAGCCCGTGATGGTTTGCACTTAGTTCACTATGATTTTTACCGCCTTACCGAGCCAGGTATTATGGCAAATGAAGTTGCTGAAATGATTCAAGATAACAAAACAATTACCGTTATTGAATGGGCTGACATTGTTGAAGGTGTATTGCCAGAAAACCGATACACTATTCGGCTTGAATCGCCATCCGAAACATCCCGCACTATTAACTTGCCCGACACTCTAGGAGAGAACGTATGATTTTATTACTCGACACATCAACACCGGAATGCCGCCTTTCTTTTGTAGATGGCGATTGGCGCTATGACACTGTTTGGCAAGCGAATCGCGACCTTGCGAACGGCTTGCTTGAATATATTCAAACGCAACTTGAAGGCCAAGGAAAAACCTGGAAAGATTTAACAGGGCTCGCCGCTTTTAAGGGTCCCGGAAGCTTTACTGGCCTTCGTATTGGCATTACTGTTTTAAATACCGTGTCATATTCCCAAGGTATTCCTATTGTTGGCGAAGTTGGTGAAAACTGGCAAGAAACTGCAATTCAACGCTTGCTTGCTGGCGAATCTGACAAAGTCGTTTTGCCCGAATATGGTGGCGAAGCGAATATTACTCAACCGCGTAAATAGTACGCCGTTTCGCCCTTGCGCTTGCATGTCTTCGGGGGCTACAATAAATACAGTCCACTGTTATTTTTTTATTGGGACTTTTGCATTAAATTTTGAAAATATTCAGCGCGCTTGTGATACTTTTTTGCTAAGACGAACACTTAGCCAGGTGCGTTTGAGGAGGGATACATATGATAGAAGGAATAATTGCCGCAGTAATCGGGATTCTTGCTGGCGCCGGTGGAACAGTCGTTTACGAGAGGCAAAAAAGGGCTGGCGGTAAGCATAAAGCTGACCAAACTATTGCTGAAGCAAAAACGAAAGCCAGCGGTATTGTGCTGAAAGCCCAAGAAGAAGCATTGCGCCTTGCTGAAGAAACTAAAAAGGAAGAAGCCGACCGTCGAAAAAGTTGGGAAAAAACTGAAACTCGCTTGGGTGAACGTGAAACAAACCTCGACAATAAATTAGACGAACTTGATAAGCGTGCTGAAGGTTTACGAAGCCAAGAAGACGAAGTCGATTCACTTAAAAATGAAATTCGCGATATCCGAACTCGCCAACAAGATAAGCTTGAAAAAATCGCTGGGTTGAAGAAAAAAGAAGCAGCTGAAAAGCTGATGGAAATGACTGAACGCGATATTAAACAAGACCTCACAGGGCTTATTTCTAAACTCCAAAATGATGCAAAAGAAACCGCCGAAGAGCAGGCCCAACTTATTCTTGTTTCTGCCATGGAACGCATGAGTAGTGAAGTTACTGCCGAACGTACTGTCACCGCGCTAAAGCTTACGGATGACGAAATGAAGGGTCGCATTATTGGTAAAGAAGGCCGTAATATTCAAGCCTTACAACGTGCTACTGGCGTCGACATTATGGTTGATGACACCCCTGGTATGATTATCCTTTCCAGTTTCGACCCATTGCGTCGACAAATTGCTCGTTTAACACTTGAGATGCTTATGAAAGATGGCCGTATCCACCCGGGACGTATTGAAGAAGTTGTTGCGAAAGCTGAAAAAGAAATTGAAAAAGAAGTTATCCGTGCAGGTGAAGACGCTGCTCGTGAAGTTGGTGTCGTTGGTATTCCAAAAGAAATGCTACAGCTGCTTGGTGAACTAAAGTTCCGCACAAGTTACGGCCAAAACGTTTTAATGCATAGTACAGAAATGGCCCACATGGCTGGCCTTATTGCTGAAGAAATTGGTGGCGACGTTCGCACGACTAAAATTGCGACATTGCTTCACGATGTGGGCAAGGCAGTCACACACAAAATTGAAGGTAAACACCACCACATTGGTGCAGAGCTCGCACGGAAGTACGGCATGAGCGACGAAATTGTCCATGCAATTGAAGCGCACCATGACGACGTTGAAGCAACGACTGTCGAAGCACTAATTGTTCGGGTGTGTGACGCACTATCCGCAGCCCGTCCAGGTGCACGTAATATTAGTGCAGAAAACTTTGCTGAGCGTATGCGTGACCTTGAAAACATTGCCAACGGTTTCCCTGGCATTGAGAAGTCATTTGCTATTAGTGCAGGCCGTGAAGTTCGCGTTATCGTACGACCTGAGAATGTTGATGATTTAAGTGCTATTAAATTAGCACGTGATATTGCGAACAAAATTGAGAGTACGATGCAGTTTCCAGGTACAATTAAAGTGAACGTGATTCGCGAAACGCGCGCAATCGAATTTGCAAAATAATTAAGGAGTTTCAATGGGACAATTTTTACATTTACTGGCGCGCGTAGCATTTAAGCATCCGTGGCGTGTACTCGCGGTTTGGTTGCTTATTTTAGCGGCACTTATAACAACAACTGCGTTCTTTTTTAAAGCGCCTGGTAATTCTATTTCAATTCCTGGTACGCCGGCACAACAAGCTATCGACCACGTTGGTGATTTATTCCCAGCTGCCGGTGGTGGTACGGGGCGAATTGTCTTTAAGACTGAAAACGGTGAAACGATTGTTAGTCAGAAAGAGAAAATTGAAAGTCTGTTAGGGGAAGTTGCGAAGCAAGATGGTGTCAGCCAGGTTGTCAGCCCATTCCTTAGTTCAACCTTCATTTCAGAATCTGGTGATATTGCGTACGCCCAAGTTCAGCTTGCTGGAACAGTCGGTTCAATTAACGCAGAAACACTCGAAACTATCACTGAAAAAGCTGAAGCTGCAAATAGCGATTCACTTCAAGTTGAAATTGCTGGTGACTTAATTAACAAGACACCTGGTGAAATTGTTGGCGTCGGTGAAATTGCTGGTGTGGGCATTGCCTTAGTTGTTCTGGTTATTACTCTTGGGTCACTTATTGCGGCCGGTATGCCACTCCTGACTGCGCTTATTGGTATTGGTGTCAGCATGACTGCACTGTTCTCGCTCAGCCAAGTTATTGAAATTGGTGCCACAACACCGGTTCTTGCAATCATGCTTGGACTTGCGGTTGGTATCGATTACGCGCTATTTATTACAAATAAATACCGGTCATTACTGCTGCTTGGCTATAGCTATGAAGAGGCATTAAAGCGAGCACTCGGTACGGCTGGTAATGCGGTGGTCTTCGCGGCAATCACCGTTATCATCGCACTATCTGCGTTGACTGTCGTAAACATTCCATTCATGACAACTATGGGTCTGTCTGGTGCGGGAAGTATCGCCATTGCAGCACTTGTTGCTATTACTGCATTGCCTGCATTGCTACGACTTGTTGGTCCGAGAATCTTCAATCGTAAACAACGCCACCTGGTTGAGCATGCTCAAGAGCACGGTGTTGAGAAAATTGAACACGTTGCCCACAACACCCTTTGGTACAAGTGGAGTGAGCAAATTATTAAGCGCCCAATTATCTTCTTACTTGTCGGCCTTTTGATTGTTATTCCAATTGCTTTACCTGCGCAAGATTTAAAACTTGGTTTACCAACTGACCAATATGCAGCAACTGAATCAACAGAACGTAAGGCGTACGACTTATTGACTGAAGGTTTCGGTGTTGGCTTTAACGCACCGTTAACTGTTCTTGTTCAAGGTTTACCAAAAGTAACCGCTGAAGACCGTGTTGCTGCGCAGCAATTTATATTGCAACAAAGTGCTGGCCAACCAGCACCAACAACACCAGCTGGGCAACAAGCAGCATTGGCGCAGTTGAATGCATTAACAGAACAGTACGCGCCACAAGTGCAGCTTATGAAGGTTGCCACTGAAATTGGTAAGTTAAATGACGTTCAACAAGCTTTGGCAGCGACTGCTACTGAAGATGGTACTGCTGGAATTATTCAGGTAATTCCAAAAACAGCACCAGTAGATGTTAAGACAAATGACTTAATTGAACATTTACGTGACACCGCAACTGCTGAAAACGTCAGTGGTAATAAGGATGTTACGTTTGAAGTAACTGGTTCAACCGCACTGCAAAAGGACATCAACGAGAAGCTTTCAAATGCGCTTCCAGTATACCTAACGGTTGTGGTTGGCCTTTCAATCATCCTGCTGATTATCGCTTTCCGTTCAATCCTTGTTCCGCTTAAAGCAACGCTTGGTTTCCTACTTTCCGTACTCGCGATGTTCGGTGCATTAGTGGCAGTCTTCCAATGGGGTTGGTTCGGTATTGCTGAAGCGCCTGGCCCAATTGTGAGCTTCATTCCGATTATTGCGACGGGTGTACTATTTGGACTTGCGATGGACTACGAGTTCTTCCTGGTATCAGGTATGCATGAAGAGTTTACGAAAACCAAAGATGCGAAACGTTCAGTTGCTCGTGGTTTCCGTTTAGGCGCAAAGGTTGTTACAGCCGCTGCGGTGATTATGGTGAGTGTGTTCGCAGGGTTTATCTTTAACCACGACGCAACCATTCAGGCGATTGGGTTTGCGCTTGCTGTCGGTATCTTAGTTGATGCGTTCATTGTCCGTATGACTATCGTTCCTGCGGTTATGACCTTGCTTGGTAAGAGCGCTTGGTGGATTCCTAAGTGGCTCGATAAGCGACTTCCTCACGTTTCTATTGAGGGCGAAGAAGACGATAAGTAGGCGCTGTTTATGACAGAGATTCGTAATTACCACACTGCGGATGATGTCGCACAAGCGGCGGCTGAAAATGCTATTGAGTTGTTGCAGCTTGCTATTGAAACAAAAGGCAAAGCCAGCTGGGTACTCGCTGGTGGCTCTTCGCCAATGTTGGCATATAAGAAGTTGGTGAAAGACTTTTCCGATGCTCTCGATTGGAGCAAGGTAACTGTTTTTGTTGGCGATGAGCGGATGGTTCCGTTAGACCATAAGGATTCTAACTATGGGGCGATATCGTCGTTGTTTAACAAGAATGTAGAGCTTGCGAAGGTGAAGTGGCTTGTTCCGGATACAACATTGGACACTGCAACAGCAGCGCGTGATTTAGCCGCGAAGATTGCGAATGAGAACTTTGATGAGTTCGATTTAGTGTGGCTTGGCGTCGGCGAAGATGGCCATACACTTTCGCTATTCCCGGGTAATGTTGGTTTTACTGAACCGACCGAAGAATGGGTCATACCGGTGTATGATTCACCAAAGCCGCCGATTGAGCGTATTACGTTATCTTTGAAGGCATTGGAATATGTTGATGAGTTGGTGATATTTGCAGTTGGGGCAAGTAAGCAGGATGCTTTGAAGGCTGCGCGATTAAAGCGATTGTTACCGGTATCTGTAGCGTCTGATGTTGTTGAGTCGAATGGCGGGGAAGTGCGTTGGCTTTATGACGAAGCGGCTTGGAATGATGACTAATTCTTTTAACGAAGGTGGGAAATAAAATGCAAATAGCAGTTATTGCGGCGAATGGGCGATTGGGTAAGGCTTTTGTTGAGGCTGCTTTGGCGGCGGGACATAGTATTAGAGGTGGTGTGCGGGGCGTGAATACGTTAACGCCGCATGCGAATTTAGAAATTATTGAATGTGACGCCACGAGTGCAAATGATTTGCGCGTGTTGTTGCAAGGCGTTGACGTTGTGGTGAGTGCTATTGGGCACGTTAAAGGTTCGGCGGCTGATGTGCAGACTGTTGCAACGAAAGTTCTTGTTGGTGTAATGGGTGAGCTGAATATTAAGCGTTACGTTGATGTGACAGGTACTGGCGTTCGTTTTCCGGGTGATAAGATTACGTTGATTGATAGGTTCTTGAATTTCGGTGTAGGCATTGCCGACCCGACGAGGGTAAAGGATGGCATAGACCACCAAGAAGTTTTGAAGGAATCTGATTTGGAGTGGACGACGATACGGGTGTTGAAGTTGCAGAATGTGGCGGCGAAGCCGTTTACCTTACGATTACATGGGCCAACGAAACCGTTTGTGGGACGGGAAGAAGTGGCGGGGGCGATGCTGCAGGTGATTGAAAACGACAACTTCATAAAAGAAGCACCTATAGTTAGCAATAACTAGGTGTTGCTACTCTGCAATTTAGATGTCAATCTAGTATGAAACTTGTCTTTTTAAGCCTACGCCTTAAGAGTTTTAAATAAATAGCTCTGAGGGCAGCGATGTCATTAGAGTTTAGCCCGCATGCTTCAATCAAGACTATATCATCGACAAAATTTAAAATTTCTAGAGTCTTTGATCCCGAACGCATCAATTGGTCTAATGTAGAAAGATGCTTACTTTCGATTTTATCAATTACGTTAGGGACAGGAAGGTCCTTGAATTCGTTTGGGGTCAGCTCTAGTACTCCGCCTCCGTAAAACCTCCCACCCAGTTCAGCGTAGATAAATGTGAGTGTGTTGTGAAAACTAAAAGCAAAACTACGACTGTCGATACTCTCTTTCATGCGTATACGGTAAAAAGCATCAGTTACGTATGCTTGTGCATCGTTTGTGATGATTCTTGGGAATATATTCGATCTCTTGGTAAAGAAAGCTTCTGATTTCCACACAGAGGGCACAACATACCAATTATCTCTAAGTAACATTTTGTACCGTTGATGAAGGTTCTGCGATTCACCAATATCAAGATACTGTCGATAGTTATCCGGTAAATCGCTTTTAGGTTTATTCGGAAAATCAATAAAATATATTTCGGCTTCTGTCTTTGACTTATTTTTTATATCTTTCGTTGTAAGTGTCACGGCCGAAAACATTGATGAGCTTTTTTTGATCATTGGTTTAGAAATTTTTTCGAGACCATACGCTTTAACCGTTTTTTGACTCACTATGAAAAAATCATTAGCAGCAGTAACTATTCCAGCACCCGAATCGCAGTATTCTCTTACTTGTTTTGGTTTAATCTTGTCGTAAATTCTATCTAACAATTCAAATTCGTCCGATGATAGAATGTAATTTGTCCATTTATTCAATGGAGTTCTTTGGGAGTTGTCGTAATCTTCATAATGCTTCGGCTGTTCTAAATCCTCAAGGCTATCAATGTGACAAAACTTTGGTCGATTTGAACCATGACCGTTAGAACATATTAAAATAACAACGTCTTGTTCAATATCGTCAAAGTACACCCAATTTAAGGAGAATATTTCAACTCGTTCAAAATCCTTGTATAATAAATCGCGAATTTCTTGAGCGTATTTTACCTGAAGAAGGTCGGTAGGTAGCACGTAAGCGATCACACCTTTATCTTTAATTACTTTTTTTGCACCTGCAAAAAAACTTGTCCATAAATTCTTCGGTTTCTTATCCGATATACCCCCAGCTTCATGTACTTTTGCACAAAGCTCTTGGGTATCTTTGGACATATTCCTTCTGCGAACATAAGGCGGATTACCGATAACAAGGTCGTATTTTTTATCTGTATCTAAAAAATACTTCAAGCAGTCTTTATTTTTGACATCTACCTTCCCATATTTTTCGCTATATAAAGTGGCCTTACTCTGGGTCGATCGTGCTACTTGTTCATTTATTTCTATCGCATCAATGTTTAAATAGGGTGTATCAGACTGACTAAATAATTTTTTTTCTTCTTTGTAATAATTTCCATTTAAGAGTGCATCTAAGAATATTCCATCGCCTACGCTTGGTTCAAGTACTGATATCGAATTATTAAAAGAATAATCGCCTTCTTTGAATAAGCGATATACAATGTAATCCGCCAATCTTTGCGGTGTATAGTATGTACCTGTTGTTTTATTATTTTCGGTCATGATAATGTATTTTTATTCAAATCAAGATATTTTTCGTACGTCCTAATTTCAGCATAAAACTCATTAATTAGCCTGAGTAATTCTAACTCGTGCTGTGAACCAGGCTCGATTTCTTGACTTCTGCTATGAAGTTCGTCAAGCTTATCTTTTAGCAAATCAAACCTCCAGTATAAAGCATATCTTGTAAGATGTAATTTTAATTTATGCCACATGTAAACAGCGATACTGTCGTCTTTGTTTGGCATTATTACGCCACCATCAGTTCTATAAAAATGATCGTTTAGATTTACTGTTCCTGGGTCATAATATCCCTTCCCGTTTGAAATAGGTTCGCCTGGATCGTCGCTTGGCCAATCATTCCACTTTGCTCTATTTACCTGAGGGCAGGCATAAACTAAATTTTCGTATTTTAACTTACCATCTAGGAAAGCTTGTTTTTTTAATTCATCTACATCCGGTTTAAGTGGTGCGAAGTGATCAACTTGGAATTTTACTCCCCAGTATAAATGACTTGAACCCGTGTAGCCGCAACGCTTGTTGAAATCAATTGCTAACTGAGGCAGGTAATCTCTATAATTAGATTTTTTTGCAACAGATTCACTTCGAATTGGAGTTTGTTTTTGAAATTCAACCATCGTTAGAGTTTAGTTTCTGAATAATTATATCTGCTTTTTTTATCAAATCATCCAACCTTGCAGTGCTTGAGCTAGCTCTAATAGCGTTCGGAATCCTGTTTGAGGAATCAAGAGATTCGTCTAGAAACGAATCAAGCTCAATTAGTTTCTCCTCCTCGAAAGCATCAAGTGTACCTTCAGCTTCCTTTTGTTTCAATATTACTAATTCTCTTGAAGCTTTAGCTTGAGAGTCTTCGTAACTTTCAATCATTTTTATCAGTCGAGAAATAAATATTTCCGGTGACTCAGTATACTCTTTTTTAGAACGTATGATTGTAACGTCAATATTTTGCGCATCCTCAATAGCACCATCGTCTTTATTACTTAACATTAGCACGGGGAATCTTGGATGCCTATTTTGATACGCAGCGACTACTTCGTCGCCTTGAAAACTTACCCGCGCTTCTTGTTTTAGAAAATAATCTATGACTAAACAATCAAAATGAAAATCATCTATCAATTCTAGCAACTCCTCAAGCGTCATCTCGTCAGTCACCCTGATATATTCAGTCTTAAATATATCAGAACCATCCATTTTCATCACAAAAGGGATTATATCGCCTTCAGATTCGTCTATGTATAATAATCTTTTCATCTAACTACCTTAAAACTAATTTCAACACTGAAACCGTTTTTCGCATTGACGACTTTAATGTCACCTTGGCATTCGTCTATGATCATTTTTACTATATACATACCCATTCCCGTTCCTATAACTTCACCTGTTCGGCTGTTGCGCTTTGATGTTACGTGTGGGAGAAAAATTTGTTCAGGATCATCAAGAAATTCAGCAGGCAATCCGTCTCCACTGTCTTGATATGTTATGACAATCATATCACTAGCTCTATGTGCATCTATTGTTATTTGCCTTACGCCAGCTCTTTTGCTTTGTAAAAAAGAGTCGAGTGAATTTACTATCAAGTTATTAAAAATCGAGTCCAAGTCTATTGGATACATCTGGATAGCTGTATTTGGTGGTATAACGCCAATTTTTAGGACGGCTTTTTTGGACTCTAATAAATAATCCCATGATTCATGTAGTGATGATAGGTAACTGTCTACGAATACTTTTTTGGCACTTCTGCGATCTTTTCTGATTGGTTTTAATGCATAGTTCAACCATCCAACTATATGGCGATCGGTGTTTTCCATTGAATCGATATGTACAAACGGGTTGTAGATACGGTTCGTTTCATCCAGCTGCTTTTCGTCAAGATGTTTACTGATGGCATTGCGCATATTACCTGCTCTCGTTGTGAGTTGATTACGGTAACCCCATAACTCATGTGCAGCCGCCGCGGTTACAAGGCCTGAGCTAGCCAGACTTCGAAGTATTCTTATTTCTTCCTTCTGATCTTGGTTTTCGTCTTTGAGAGTAACGACGTAGCTAGCGAGGGCGTTTGCGTTCTGGATATTGTCGTCGGATTGTTCGCTACCGCCACTTTGAACATTTTTTAATGCTTTTTCTCCATCATCTTTAGATGCAGCAGCGCTATTTATTATTTTATATTCTTGTGCAATTGAATATTGAACAACGTTTCGGTCAATTTCAAATTGATTAATAATTTCTATTAATATAGATTTTAATAACCTGAAAGATGCATCCTCTTGTATTCCTTCGCGACTAGATTTGTCTTGCAATCCAATACTATCAATTCTGGAGATTTTTACCGATCCTACAATTTGATTCGGACGAATTCGATAAGCTCCAATGCGCTGCCCGGCACCTTGAGGGCTTTTGGCTTGGCGTTCACCTAATCCAAGCCAGTCATTGCCCTGCTCTCCATATGGTCTAACCTTAAAATTATCTCTATATATCCGCACACCGCCGAACCTCTTCAACCACTCTGAGCGTGTACCATAGTCAATTGTTAAGAATGGATTTTTCTTTTTGTCGGCGCCACTAAGTTGATTTTTAATGAAAATAAAATCGAAATCAAAATCACCGATGTGTTTAATGACATCCTCGTCTATTTTATTGCCTAGAAGAGAGTTTAGGCTAATTTCCTTTTCTATATATCCACGTTCGAAAGCCTCGAGTTGATACTCAGGTTTTTGCATGTTGTGTTGTTGGAAAACGCCTTGAAATTTACCCTTAAGTTTTTCAACATCTAACTCATGTCTATGTATCCTGAGCTTAATCTTTCTTTCTTGTTGGGAGAAATGAGATTGAATCTTATAATCAAACTCGTTAACTACCATCGGTTTCACTTCGCCGTATTTATCCGGATAACCGTCCGATATCATGTTGATTAAAAACTTATCATTATCAATTTCAGGAACTAATGATTCCAATGCATTATATAAATCATCCAGTTCATATTCCTGCCATTGATCCCTAAGGTGACTAATCTTGAAAATAGAACCATGTTTAGTGTGATATATTCCAAACCGCTCTAATTCAAGTTCGAATTCCTTTGCGGATATTTCTTCAAGTTCAGCAGTGATGTTATCAAGATTAACTCCACGCTGTTCGAAAAGTCGCCAGTTCATAGACCATTTAAAGGCAGGACCGTTATCGTCTGTCCTAGTGAACATTTCAACTTCATCACCAAGTTTGTCTAGTGAAAACCTACCTATACCCTTAGCCCCTGATTTTACACGCCCAGATTCCGATATTGGTGCCGAATCCTTATTGTCTGTACCGATCGTCATCCAGTAATTTTCTATTTTATCTAATGACATGCCTACACCGCTATCGGCGATGATTAATCGACCATCGTCAAAAATTAAATTGACTAACTCTGCGTCTGCGTCATAACTGTTTTTAACAAGCTCGATTATTGCAGCTTGTGCGGTTCCTACATTTTCACGGCCAATCAACCTTGCTGTTCTTGCAGATACTTTAAATGAAATTTTTGTCATTTTAATCCTAAGATAGTCATATTAGCTTAATTATATATCTATATGACTAATTTCTTGCATTAAATACCAATTTATACCTTATTAATTATCTGTCCGCAGGTTTTGATTTCAAAATGTCTACTTAGTGAAAGGACATCGCAGCAAGCTGCTCCTCTGTTCGCTCATAAAAATATAGAACTACATTTTTATTTCACTCCGTCGCCAAACCTTCGACTATTTTTGTGTTCCACAAAAGTCTCAGGTTTAAGCCTCTGTCACGAAACCAAATAAAATAGACTACCGAAGTAGTCTTTTTTATTTGGTCGGGGTGAAAGGACTCAAACCTTCGACCTCTCGGTCCCAAACCGAGCGCGCTATCAACTGCGCCACACCCCGATGTGTGTTGTTCAACTAGGGTAGTATACAACACTGGGGAGGATATTTCCAGTGGTAGATGTTGATAAAATCATGTATAACTAGGGGAGATATATGACAAAACATTTTGACTTAGAAAAAATATGGTGGCCAGTGGTCGCACTCGTGGGAATCGCAGTTTACTTCATTGTAATTATTTATGCAGCTCACCAATCTGTTTGGTTCGATGAGGGCTATTCAATTTTACTCGCTAAGAGTAATTGGAGTGACTTATTTGCACTCACTGCAGTCGATGCTCATCCGCCACTTTACTATGCACTCCTAAAAATCTGGGGCTCGGCGTTTGGGTTTAGCGAGTTCGCACTAAGGAGCTTAAGCGCACTACTGCTTTCTGGTGCTGTTGTAACTGGGCTCGCAATGTTGCGCCGTTTCTTTTCTAGAAAGGTAGCGCTACTCGCTTTGCCGTTCATTCTTTTTGCACCATTCCTTATCCGCTATGGATACGAGGTTCGGATGTATTCACTGGCGATGCTAATTGGCGTCGCTGCAACGTATGTGATGGTTTTGGCGTATGAGAAAAAGACTTGGTGGCCATGGCTAGTGTACGGCGCATTGGTAGCGCTTGGCATGTATACGCTTTACATGACACTGGTAATATGGCTGGCGCATGTTGTGTGGCTATTCGTGGTTTCTCGCAAGGAGAAGAAGCGACAACCGTTTAAGACTTGGAAATGGCTATACGCCTATGCCTTTGGCGTTTTATTATTCTTACCGTATATTTATACGTTTATTCACCAAACGCTTTACTCTGCCTTGCCTGGGGTAGGGAGCTCAATAACGCTCACAAAGTTCGCTGATATGGTTTCGGTCCTCTTTACCTTTACCTCCGAATGGAGTTTAGGCGGATGGCTGACGCTGCTTATTCTCGCCGGTATTATTCTGGTGTCGATTGTTGGCGCAAAGGTCTACCGCGATATTCAGCAACCGCAGAAGCGATATTATTTGCTCCTGGTAGCGCTGACGTTAGTGCCAATTGCGTTTTACGTACTAACATCGCTTCCGCCGCGTACGCCGATATTTATTAACCGGTATTTGGCTCATGTCGCTATCTTTATCTACATGCTTGTCGGTGTGACGCTGGCACTTGGCGTTGTATATAGGAGCAAGTGGAAAAAGCACGTTAGAAAGTTAGCACCTATTGCCTATTTGGTAACACTACTTCTTGTTGGTATTGGGATGGTTCAACTGTATGCGACCGGTAATTTTGTATTCGAGCGTATGCAGCTTCCTCAAACTACCCAGGTCCGTGAGGCTATTACGTGCAACGATACAACAACAATCGTTGCCGACGACCCGTATACCTATATCGATTCAGCCTTCTATTTCGATGGCTGTGACCTGCGATTCTTTAGTGAAACTCCAATTGAATATAAGGGCGGGTATGCAATGCTTCATGACAGTCCGCTGCGAGTAAATAGTTCATTGAATGTTGATTCGCAAACCGTGTATCGCCTTGGTTGGGTAGGTAATGAACCGAGCTTTGTTGTTGATGACCGTTATGAATTAGTCCACTCTGAGCAGCATGACAAACAACTTCTTGAAGAATATCGTCTTATCTCGGAATAATCTTAAACAAGAACCTTTTTCTCACAGCAAGCAAAATTAAGCCAAGCACTAGGGTAGTCCCAATAAAGTTTATAAAGAAATTGGTGCCAACTTCTGGGGCCATAATAAGATGCGCGAAAAACAGAATGATAGCGTGCAGAATATACACGTACAGTGAATTTGTTCCAAATGGAATGAGAATCCATCCAAACCATTTTTTGAGCAATGGTTCGAAACGGGTGAATATGAATAAACCTAATGTAAACCAAAGTGCAAATAGGGCTAAGCGCGATAGTGGAAGTTCTTCTTTGTTGAAGACGGTGAGGAGGAGTGAATCGTAGAGTGTTTTAGCTGACTCCGGGCCTACCCCTAGGGCTGTAAACACCGAGAAGAGGATGTTTGCTAAAAGGGTAATACTAGCAAGTGAAAGAATGGGAATCAGGATAAGGTGTTTTGCCTTTTGGGTACGCTTGTCCCACCATGTTTTAATATCAGTCCAGTGGAAACCTATGGTGAGCCCACCGAAGAAGATAAGTTGCCACGAAAGTGCCATAAGCACCTCTGCTGAGTTGTCGGTGTGAAGCAACGCCCAAGGGAAGAGTGCCCAGAGGGCAATGCTTCCAGCCATGACAAAGTACCACTTTCCTTTCCTCAGTAACCAAAGGGCAAGAGGGCTCATAATTAAGAATATGGCATATAGTCTTAAGAAGTCGGCCCATCCGTAGAGGTAATTGAAGGTGAGGGCTCCAGCAATAATGTCTATAATCGACTCGTCAATAGGGCGTATGCCAGGTTTTAGCCCTGGGTTGCCAATGAAGAGCCAACCAATGAAGGTAAACGATAGCATCAGAATAATGCTAACAATATACAGCTTTACTCCTCGGCTAAGTACTGCCAGTACAGAGGCGCGAAAGGGTAGGTGGAGCATTTTTCTTCCGCGAACAATACCGAGAATGATTCCAGATAGAATAAAGAAGCCTTCAGCCGCAGAAACAAACAGCGACCCTCGCATAGCCACAAAATCAAAGCCATTCGGATACCATTGCAAGTGGTTGAGGATAATGGAAACCATAAAATATCCACGAAGTAAATCGAGTGCCAAGATTCGAGAAGTTTTAGTATCTGCTGGTCGCTTAACTTGGGTGTGCATAGTTAATTATTATATCAACTTTGAAATGAACTATACTAATGGTTATGAAATATATCGTTGCAGTGAGTGGGGGAGTCGATTCAGTTGTGTTGCTGGATATGATGCGAAAAACGATTGGACACGAACTTATTGTGGCTCATTTTGACCATGGTATCAGGGATGATTCTGTAGAAGATGCGCAATTTGTCACTTCCTTAGCCTCGAAATATGGCCTTACCTATGCCGTTAAACGGGAAGAACTTGGCAAGAACGCCAGCGAGGCTTTAGCCCGCGACCGGCGTTATGCTTTCTTACGCAAACTTGCATTTGAACATAGTGCCCGCATTGTTACTGCACATCACCTGGATGACTTAGTTGAAACCGTTGCTATCAACTTAAAGCGCGGTACGGGCTGGCGAGGGTTAGCTGCAATGGATTCTGATGTACTAAGACCCCTTATTGATACACCAAAACAACAACTTATTCAGTATGCCCAGGCAAATGGTTTGGTATGGCACGAGGATAGTACTAATGCCAGCGATGCATATTTACGAAACCGGGTTAGGCAAAAAACTTCCGACATTCCGCATGACGTCAAACGCCAGTTGCGTGCGCTCCATAGCCACCAAAAGCACCTAAAACAAGAAATTGAAAAAGAGACACTGCAGCTTATTGGTACTGGCCCTGAGTATAGTCGCTATCTGTTAACGCACATTCCACAATCTGCTGCGATAGAATGTTTACGGTTTATTACTAAGGGGATGCTTACACGACCTCAGTTGTTGCGCTGTCTGTTAGCGGTGAAGACCGCCACCGCTGGGAGTGCCTACGAAGCAGGTGCAGGGGTGAAAGTTCGTTTCGGTACTCGCCATTTCAGCCTGTAACTGGTAGAATTATAGGGATATACCTACGTTTCTTAGAATGCCGAAAGGAAAAATAATTCGCTATGGCAGTAAAGCCCCAATCACCAAAGAAAAAATCAAGTACAATAGTCCGACTTACTCTCTTTTGGATTGTAATCGTTTTCGGAGCGCTCCTTATTTACGGGCTCACCAGTACACACGAAACTCTTAAAGAGGTAGCTCTTTCTGATGTTATTAAACGTGCGAATGCCGGTGAGATTACTAAAATTGAGCTTGAAGGTAACAACCTAAAAGTTACACCAGAGGGAAGCGACAAGCCAACCGAACGTGCAACGAAAGATGCTTCAGGCACTTTGCAGCAACAAGGCTTGAAAGATGATGCCCCAGTTGTTGTTGATCCTAAGACGCCATCTTCAACCGGTGATGTTTTGTGGAACTTGGCAATCATCATCATTCCAGTGCTTCTTATTGCGGCATTCTTCCTCTTTATGATGCGCCAAGCGCAAGGCCAAAATAACCAGGCACTTGGTTTTGGTAAATCAAAAGCCATCCTTTATGGCGATGACAAAAAGAAAGTTGTATTTGACGACATTGCTGGTAACGATTCAGCGAAGCAAGACCTCGAAGAAGTTGTTGACTTCCTAAAGCACCCTAAAAAGTATGAAGCACTTGGTGCGAAAATCCCTAAGGGCGTACTCCTTGTTGGTAGCCCAGGTACCGGTAAGACAATGCTTGCCCGTGCTGTTGCCGGTGAAGCAAACGTTCCGTTCTTCAGTATTTCTGGTTCAGAATTCGTCGAAATGTTTGTTGGTGTTGGTGCTTCACGTGTACGTGACTTGTTTGCAAAAGCAAAGAAGAACTCTCCGGCAATCATCTTCATTGACGAAATTGATGCCGTCGGCCGTCGCCGTGGTAGCGGTATGGGTGGTGGACACGATGAACGTGAACAAACTCTTAACCAGATTCTTGTTGAGATGGACGGTTTTGAAACGGGTACAAATGTTATTGTTCTTGCAGCGACTAACCGTCAAGATGTTCTTGACCCAGCCCTTCTTCGCCCAGGCCGTTTCGACCGTCGTACGAACATTATGCTTCCAGAACGACGCGACCGCGAAGCAATTCTAAAGGTTCACTTCAAGACAAAACCAGTTGACGATACCGTGAAAATTGATTCACTCGCTGCTAAAACTGCTGGCTCGTCAGGTGCTGACCTTGCAAACATTGCAAACGAAGCTGCAATTATTGCGGCTCGCCGAAACGCAAAGAAAATTTCAAACGCCGACCTTACTGAAGCATTTGAAAAAGTCGCTATTGGTCCAGAACGCAAAACAAAGGTTATGAACGACGAAGAAAAGCGAATGACTGCCTACCACGAAGCTGGACACGCAATCGTTGGTCACATCCTTCCAGATAGCGATCCGGTTCACAAGGTAACAATCATCCCTCGTGGTGGTACTGGTGGTGTCACGTGGTTCTTGCCACCTGAAGACCGCAGCTATACAAGTATCATTGAGTTCAAGGACATCTTGGCTCGTGCACTTGGTGGCCGTATCGCTGAAAAAGTTATTTACGGTGAAAACCGTGTAACGACAGGTGCTGGTTCTGACCTTCGTAAAGCAACTGAAATTGCCCGCGATATGATTATCGAACAAGGTATGGGTACAAAACTTCGCGACCAAGTATTCCACGAAGATAACGGCGGAATGGTATTCGACAAGATGACCCACGAACGTCCATACAGTGACGATACTGCTCGTGAAATTGACGCCGAAGTTGCAGAGCTTATTAAAGAAGCTGCGCACCGTGCCGAAGTTGTTATCAACGCAAACCGAAAAAGCCTTGATGCGCTTGCTGAAGCATTGCTTGAAGAAGAGACTATCGAAGAAGTTCGTGTAAACGAAATCTTGAAAGATGCAAAACTCCCTAAGGAGGCCTCACAGTACTAAGGTGCGGCAATTGCAGGCTGAATGATTAACTTTCGCAGTACGATATCAAAAGCTAACAGAAAGTTGCCGCTAAAATTAGCGGCATCTTTGCTTGCAGCTTCATCGTTGATTGCCAGTTTGCTTGGTCTGTTTCGTGACCGTATTTTTAACAGCACGTATTACTTAACATATCCAGCTGGTGCCGATGCTTACCGTGTGGCTTTTTCGGTACCAGACTTTATGTTTATTATTCTGGTATCGGGTGCATTGAGTGTGAGTTTTATTCCTGTATTTAATCAACGGTTAGGTAAGGGAAATAAGAAATCAGCTTGGGAACTTTCAACAAGTGTTATGAACCTTATGGCGCTTGCAACGTTAGCTGCGAGTATTCTCATTATTATTTTCGCTCAGCCGCTCGTGCAATATATTGTTGGTCCTGGGCTTGATGAATCTGGCCAATCCTTAGCCGTCAGTATGATGCGCGTTATTGCAGTGAGTCCATTCTTGTTTGCGGTCGCGACAGTTATCACCAGCATGCAACAAGCAGTAGGGCGCTTCGCTTTCTTCGCTATGGCGCCAGTAGTGTATAACGTCGGTATTATTATCGGGCTACTCTTCTTTACGAATGGAATTAACATTTTTGGTTGGCAGATATTCGAAGGCGGAATAATGGGTGTGGCACTGGGTGTCGTACTTGGTGCGATTCTACAGTTAATTATTAGTGCACTTGGTTTATATGGCATGGGCTACGATTACCGCTTTAAGATTTACTGGAAGAACAAAGGGTTCCGCCAAGTACTCCGTTTGCTTCCACCACGTTCACTCGACCAGGGTATTGATTACGTCAATAGCATCGTGGAAACCAACTTGGCATCACGTATGATTGCCGGTAGTGTGAACGCCTACCAACAAGCTTCAACCTTGGCGTACATGCCGATTAACTTGATTGGTGTCACTATTAGCACCGCTGCCTTTCCGAAAATGACCGAGCGATTAGCCGAAGGTCGTCCTGACTTATTTAAGAGTGAACTGCAAACAGTGTTGCGTGTTATTATTTGGCTTGCTCTGCCAGTAACTGTTGTTGCTGTGCTAGCCCGTGGGTATATTGTGAACTTTATCGTCAACGGTGGTGACCCTTATATGGCGAGCATCTTTTCAATTCTGGCGATATCAATTTTGTTCCGTTCGGTATACTTTATCTCGGCCCGCAGTTTCTATGCAAACCAAGATACGAAAACGCCTTTGTATATTTCATTATTTACAATCGGACTTAATATTACGCTCGCGGTATGGTTTACGCTCGGCCTCGGCATGGGTGTGCACGGGTTAGCATGGGCGGCGGTAATTGTATCGGCAGTTGAAGTTTCAATTTTGTTTTACGTCATGTCGCACCGTATTCAAGGCATGTTCGACAGGTCGTTTGTGAATGCCGTTGTACGTATGGCAAGCGCCGCTGGCTTCATGGCGATCGTGACATATATTACACTAAATGTGTTCCCGCTTGGCGCTGACGATGAAAGCTTCTGGGCGACCTTCCCTAAGTTTGCCCTTGTCACAGCCGTGTCTGGTCTGTCATACTTACTATTCTGTTGGCTTTTCAAACTGCCTGAAGCAACACCTGTTATTAATCGCTTAGTTAAATTTTTTTATAAACCACCGAAAGTAGAAGATGAATCAATCAAACATTCGTAATTTTTGTATCATCGCCCATATTGACCATGGGAAGTCGACGCTTGCCGACCGCATGCTCGAGGTAACTGGCACAGTTCTTAAACGCGATATGAAATCACAGCTACTGGATAGTATGGATTTGGAACGCGAAAAGGGAATTACTATTAAGCTCGCACCAGTTCGCATGAACTACAAACAATACGAACTTAACTTAATTGACACACCTGGCCACGTTGACTTTAGCTACGAAGTTTCTCGTAGTCTCCAAGCCTGTGAAGGTGCGGTTTTGATTGTCGATGCATCGCAAGGTATTCAAGCGCAAACACTTGCAAACGTGTACTTAGCAATGGCATCTGACTTGACTATCATTCCTGTACTTAATAAAATCGACCTTCCAGCTGCCGATGTTCCACGAGTGAGTGCGGAAGTCATGAACCTCCTTGGTTGTAAGTTAGAAGACATTATTCTTATTAGTGCTAAAACGGGTGAGGGCGTAAGTGATGTACTTGATGCTGTGGTTGAACGAATCGACGCGCCAACTGGCATACCTGAAAACCCAACACGTGCACTTATTTTCGATAGCTACTACGACGAATATCGTGGCGTTATTTTGTACGTTCGGGTTATTGATGGAAACATTAAAAAATCTGATTCTATTGATATGTTGGCAACCGGCGCAACGGGTATTGCTTTAGAAGTCGGGTCGTTAAACCCAGCTATGAGCGCTAAGGCTGAACTTTCTACTGGTGAGATTGGCTATATCGTAACGAACCTTCGTACTACCCGTGATGCACGAGTAGGTGACACGGTCACTGTTAGCCGGAACCCTGCTACTGAAATGCTGCCTGGTTATAAGTTAGTAAAGCCATTTGTGTACGCCGGTTTCTTCCCGGTAAGTAACGATGATTACCAAGACCTTAAAGACGCCGTTGAACGCTTAAGCCTTAGTGACTCTGCGCTGCAATTTGAACCTGAAAACTCACCAGTGCTTGGCTTCGGTGTGCGTATTGGTTTCCTCGGCCTCCTTCACTTAGATATCATCCGCGAACGACTTGAGCGCGAATACAATCTCGATTTAGTTATTACTAACCCGTCAACTGATTACCAAATTGTCCTCAGTAATGGCGAAGAACTTGATATTAAGAGTGCCAGCAACTTACCTGATGTCAGCCGTATTAAAAGTATTAGCGAACCATGGATCAAGGGCGAGATTATTGTTCCTCAAAAATACATCGGTGCCGTCCTGCAGTTAATTATTTCTAAACGCGGTATGCAGTCAAACCTTAGCTACATTGATGAACGCGCCCTAATTAGCTTCGAAGCGCCACTTGCTAACTTGCTAACCGACTTCTATGACCAACTGAAATCTGTCACTAGTGGCTACGGTTCATTCAACTACGAACTTGATGAATACCGCGAAGACGATTTGGTGCGTATTGATTTCTACGTTGCCGGTAATATGGTTGATGCACTCAGTATTATGGCTCACCGCACAGAAGCCCAGAGCCTTGGCCGTGAAATTACTAAAAAACTAAAAGATGTTATTCCTCGTCAAAACTTCCAAGTAGCACTGCAAGCTGGTATCGGTGGTAAGTTTATCGCCCGAGAAGATTTAAGTGCGTATCGTAAGGATGTGACAACCGGCCTGTATGGTGGTGACGTTTCTCGTAAAAAGAAAGTACTCGCCAAGCAAGCTAAAGGTAAAAAACGTATGAAACGCTTTGGTAAGGTAGATATTCCTTCAGAAGCATTTATGGTGATGTTGAAGCGGGACTAAGTTCTGGTACAATGCTAAGATATGAATTTACTTGAACAAGCAGTTAATACCTACAAAATGCCCGAAACAGCCCGAAGGCTTTTACTCGAACACCCATCATTAAATATTACTGGTCCAACTGGGGCGGGTAAGGGGACTATGGCTCAACACCTTACGCAATCAGGTAATTATGTGCCGGTTGTTTCTGACACTACTCGAAAGCCACGCGTATTTGGCAACGGTTACGAAGTAAGTGGCGTGCACTATTGGTTTATTGACGACGAAACTGCACTGCTGAAGTTAGATCAAGCTATGTACATGGAAGCAAAGTTAGTCCATGGTGATACTTTATACGGAACGAGCATCGCTTCGTATGAACGAGTTGTAAAAAGTGGACGCACACCAATTCTTGAAATCGATGTTCAAGGAATGGAAGCCTTTATGGAAGAGGCACCTGGCTTCGAATGTGTCCTTCTATTACCTCCTAGTTTTGAAATTTGGGAACAACGTATTGATGGGCGCGGCGACATGGACCTTGAACAGAAAATTCGCCGTTTCAAAACAGCGCTGGTTGAATATCAAAAACCTATCGAAAACAAGAATTTCTTCCCTGTTATCAATACGGAAGTCCTCGATACTGCCGAAGTGATTATCTCTGGTGAATATAAAGAAGCAGAGTACCGCGAAAAAGCTTTGGCACTTGCTGTTGAACTCCACGATGAAACCAAAAGGTTTCTCGACATTCATAAATAGCCAACTTGTGTTTTAGCACTCATTGACACAGAGTGCTAATATTCGCTACAATAAATACATGACCGAACGCCAACGACTTATCCTCGCTGCTATCATCGAGCAACATGCTGAAATTGCTGCTCCAGTTGGTAGCGTTATGCTCGCCAAATTATTTGGCGTATCAAGCGCGACAATTCGTAGCGAAATGGCGAAGCTCGAAGAAATGGGCTTTATCGTTCAACCCCACACCAGTGCCGGCCGAGTTCCAACTGACACCGGATACCGTTTTTACGTTAATAGTCTAAACGAGGCCCATGCTGAGCAACCCCAGCTTCCTGATCGCAGTGCGAGAGCGATTAGTGCACGAGTAAACACACACAGCGACCGCGCAGACCGTGCAATTCGAAGTGCTGTAGATAGCCTCGTTGATTTAACGCAAAACCTTGGTCTGGCAACAATTGGCGACGAACTGTATCTCAGCGGTATTGGCAATCTATTCTCTCAACCAGAGTTCTTGAATGGCAACCACGCACAAGCCGTTGCGCGCCTGCTTGATAATTTAGAGCCATGGTTGCGCGAAGCTGCTCCAAACGAGCCTCTGAACGTCTATATTGGCTCCGAGAACCCAATTGGGAAGGCGAGTGGCGCAACATTAATCATTAGCCGCTTCCGTTCACCATATAGCGATAACAGTTACATTGGCGTACTTGGCCCAACTCGCCAAAGCTACGACAAAGTAATGCGCCTCGTACGACACACTGGTGCAATGCTTGAAGAAACATTATAAAAATTAAGAAAGGATAACTACTATGCCGAAATCAAATTCAAACCCAATTCCAAAGCAAGACCCAACTCCAGCCGAAGAACCTACTCAAGCAGTTGACGACCGTGACGAAGAAATTATTGACCTTACGTTAGACCTCCAACGCACTCGTGCTGACTTTGAAAACTACCGCAAGCGTGTAGATGCCGAAAAGCAAGCTGCTCGCGACGCTGGTTCTTCTTCTGCGGTGCTAAAACTGCTTCCTGTTATTGATAACATTGAACGTGCAATTACTTACACTCCTGAAGAGCTAAAAGATAACACTTGGGTGCAAGGGGTTGCAGGCTTAGTAAAGCACCTCGAAAAATCCCTTGAAGGCTTGAACGTTGCTCGTATTGACGCCAAACCAGGCGCTGAATTTAACCCTGACTTCCATGAAGCAATTCAATTTGATGAAACTGCCGAAGGTGACAAAGAAGTTATCGCCGACGAGCTGCAGGCAGGCTATACCTTAAACGGTCGTGTTATCCGCCATGCGATGGTGAAAGTTACTCGTCAGTAAAGTATATTCGTAAACAATAAAACCCCGCACTAAGCGGGGTCTATAAATAATAGTTGGTTTGGGCGGGGAGATGCAGTCCCCACACAAACCAACTCGAGGCTAACGCCGATGAGGTTCAGTGTGGGTCTTGATACGGAAAAGGATGACACCTTCTTCGACGACACCGTTGGGGTTTTTCTTGGTTGGTTTCTCTACGATGACTTGAGGCGTGAGCCTGATGTCCACTATCGAACACTGTGTGGTGAGCGCCCTGAGGGCGTGCTCAACTTTCACAAGTCCTTCGTGGTTTGCCGGCAAGCGAATCGCCGATTCTTTGATACCGGGGTAATCTGTGAGGTCAGCTGACCTCGGCAGTCTTCCGTCGGTGTTAAGTACGTAGAACCATTGGTCGTGCTCTTTTTGCAACCTGCCGAAAATGGGTATTCTCGAAGGTTTGTTTACAGCCTGAATGTCTGCATTGAGGCATCGAAATATATCAACGCCATGGTCAACTAGTCCAGCCATGTTCTCCTTCTCCCCGCCTGAAAAATAAAAAGCCGCCACGAGATTTCTCTCAAGCGGATTCACTTCTTGCTGGCTGTATTTGTTTGGAATAAGTTTCAGTAAGACTTTTAGATAATAGTCCTGTTTTGGGTAAAAATCAATATCTTTTTTCTGATATGATAGAGGTATGGAACAAACCCCCTCACCCCAAGCAACACCGACAACAACTGAAGCAACAACAGCTACGCCTTTACAGGCAATTGTAGATTATCTTCCAGGCATCACTATTGCCGGAGCAAAACCAGCTCTTCTCGAGTGGGGAACAGACAATCGTATAAAATTATTTGAAATGGACTTCGACACGAAGCAGGCGACAAGTGTTATTTTTGACGCTGCCATTTCGGAAATTACCAAAGTAACCGGTTCAATGGTAATGTTAACCTTCCATATTGGTGACAAGTCGTATAATACTCAGTTCTCTCAAACTGCAGCAGGTAAAATGGGCTTTGGTGCCGTAGGCCTTGCGTTTGCTTACCAAGAAACTAAAAATTCTGGTATTACAGTCTGGACAGACAAATTAAAGCAAAACGCTGTTAACGTAGCTGTACTCGGCTGGAGCTGGTCACTTAAATGGGGCCTTATTATTGCCGGAATTCTTCTCGTTGGCGCAGTAATTTACGTACTTGCTACCGCTTAGTGACCTTAAAGGTTACTAAAAACGGAAATAGTGTAGAAGCCAAGGTTTAATAATAGACCAATAATTCCAAGCACTATAACTGGAGTGGTTTTTGTCTTAATACCATACAATAAACCGATTGCCGCTAGCAGTGCAAGTACACCAAAGACGTAACCGAAGTAAAATGCTATTAAGAACAGTACGATACTAGCTATTGAGAGAATATAGCCAAGTTTCTTTTTTAACTTCAGGTTTTCTTTTGTTGGCGCGTTCATACCATTTACAAGCTCTGCTGTTTGAGCTGGCTGTGGGACGTTTGTCGGCTGGGTGGCAGGAGTAACTGGTTGTGGTGTTTCAACAGGTGTAGGAGTTGGTGTAGGGTCGTTTGATGGTTGCATATGTGTTTCCTTTATATAGTGTTCTCAGTATACCATCCCGCTCAATTTGTTAAAAAATCTAAGTTGGCACTCTTGACATGAGAGTGCCAACTTATTTATAATAGGAATACTTGGCAATCTCATAGGTAGAGTGCTAAAATAGATATAACGAAATTTTGATAAATAGGAGAATATAATATGGGTAAAATCATTGGAATCGACCTTGGTACAACCAATAGCGCCGTGGCGTATATGGTTGCGGGTAAACCAGAAGTTATTGCAAATGCAGAAGGTAACCGTACGACACCAAGCGTTGTAGCTATTAATAAGTCAGGCGAACGTCTTGTTGGTCAGGTTGCACAACGTCAACGTGTTACAAACGCTAAAAACACTATCTATGGTGTAAAACGACTTATCGGTCGTAAGTTTGGCGACAAAGAAGTCCAAAAAGACCTCGATATCATGCCATACGAAATTGGTAAAAAGGGTGATGGCGTTACTGTTCGTTTAGGCGACAAAGACTACTCACCAGAAGAAGTATCAGCAATGATTCTTTCAAAGCTTAAAGCAGACGCTGAAGCCTTCCTGGGCGAAAAAGTCACCGAAGCTGTTATTACAGTTCCTGCGTACTTCGATGACTCGCAAAGGCAAGCTACGAAAGACGCTGGTAAAATTGCCGGTCTTGAAGTGAAACGTATTATTAACGAGCCAACTGCGGCAGCGTTAGCATATGGCCTTGAAAGCAAAAAAGAAGAAAAGATTGCTGTATTTGACCTTGGTGGTGGTACGTTTGACGTATCAGTACTCGAACTTGGTGACGGTGTATTCGAAGTAAAGAGCACAAACGGTGATACTCACCTTGGTGGTGAAGACTTCGACAACCGTATCGTTAACCACTTCCTCGATGCATTCAAGAAAGAAGCTGGTATTGACCTTAAGGGCGACAACGCTGCAATGCAACGTCTAAAAGACGAAGCTGAAAAAGCTAAGAAAGAACTTTCATCTACTACTGAGTACGATGTAAACCTTCCGTTCATTACTGCTGATGCTGATGGTCCAAAGCACTTCGAGTACAAACTTACTCGTGCTGCGCTTGAAGAGCTTGTAAAAGACCTCATCGACCGCCTTGCTGAACCTGTAGAAAAAGCACTAAAAGACGCTGGCCTTAAGGCAAGCGAAATCAACGAAATTGTTCTTGTTGGTGGTATGACTCGTATGCCAGCTGTCGTTGAAAAGGTGAAATCAATCTTCGGTAAAGACCCTCTTAAGGGTGTGAACCCTGACGAAGTTGTAGCAATCGGTGCTGCAATTCAAGGTGGTGTGCTTGCTGGTGATGTGAAGGATGTTCTTCTTCTCGACGTTACTCCACTTAGCCTCGGTATCGAGACTATGGGTAGTGTTTCAACAAAGCTCATTGAGCGAAACACGACAATTCCTACAAGTAAGAGCGAAACATTCTCTACTGCTGCTGATAACCAAAACCAAGTAGAAATTCACGTACTTCAAGGTGAACGCGAAATGGCGAGTGACAATAAGTCACTCGGACGCTTCGTCCTCGATGGTATTGCACCAGCACCTCGCGGTGTGCCACAAATCGAAGTTACCTTTAACCTCGACGCAAACGGTATCTTGAACGTTACAGCAAAAGACAAGGGAACTGGTAAAGAGCAATCTATTACTATCCAAGATAGTGGTAACCTTAGTAAAGACGATATCGAAAAGGCACAAAAAGATGCTGAAGCTCACGCAGATGAAGACAAGAAAAAGCGTGAATCTGTAGATGCTCGTAATAGTCTTGAAAACACAATCTACCAAGCTGAAAAAATGCCTGACGAATTCAAAGACAAAATCTCTGATGAAGACAAAAAGGTAATTGCAGATGCTGTAGAGGAAGCAAAGAAGCACAAAGATTCTACTAATAAAGAAGAATTAGAAGCTGCTACGAAAGCCCTCAGCGACGCTATCATGCCTGTTGGCGCAAAAATGTACGAACAAGCTGCCAAAGACGAAGCACCTGCGTCTGAAGACGGTGAAGAAGCAAAGTCTGACGAAGCTGTTGAAGGCGAAGTTGTAGACGACAAAAAAGACGAGAAGTAAATTTCTTAGTTAATAAAATAGCCGGTAGAAATGCCGGCTATTTTGTTTGTAAAGGAAAAACCCCGCAACTGGCTGTCGCGGGGCGGGGTGGTTTAATACACCCGTTTGATTGTGAACTCGGCATTCATCTGGCTTTCTCGAAGGTCAAGTTCGAGTCGAGCAGCCTTTATGCCTTGGTTCGTCTCGGGCGGAGGCACAATCGCAACCTCGGCCGCAATCGCCTTGGGTCCTAGGTACGACACAGAAGTGATTTTGGCGATGAGCCAGATACCGCCTTCCGCTTCGACCTGGATTGGCTTCGCAAGTGTCTGACCATTTCCCGTCTTGAAGGCGTTCATGAACTCTCCTTTGAAAGCTCGACGCAGGTTGGGAATGGTGACAGTGCTGCCGGGTGATAACATGGTCATTTTCATGACCTTTCTCTTACACTATTTGCCCTAGTGAGAAGGCGCAGTCAATAGTTGCCTATTGCCACCAACACATATAATGCTGGATTTTAGGTGTTACAAGAGTTCGATGAGGACCGAATAGTCGATGTACGGCCAGGCTTTCCGGTTGATGACCTCGCGGTCTTCGCTCGAAACTCCTAGAAGGTCGAAGATGTGCGTTGCCAGGTCGCCGGGCTCGGAACCTCGTAGGGTTACGCCATAGACGAACAGTTCGACGTTCCTTCGTTTACCTCGCAGTATCACACCGTTCAGATTGCTCCGTTCGCCGTTTGAGTTTGTCCACCGAGAGTTGTGAATGAACTCAATGCTCTCGATTTTTCGCTCGGCTACCAGGTTTGGCAATAGCGCGCGTACCTGCTTGGCGGTGTAGTCGGAAATACCGCTGAAGCGAACCTCTGCGATATCCAACTCTTCAGAGATTTCTCTCTGACGTTTTATTTCTTCATCGCTCAACGGAGCGTTGTAATCAACGCTGCGGTCTACTGCCCGAAATGATATCCGGACTTTCCTTCTAGTGGTTGGCTCAGACAATAGTCTCAACTCCTCTTGTACGAGCCTCGTCTGTCACAGTTGTGACGACATAAGCTGTGCATATTATACCAAGAAACGCCGAAAAGTCAATTTAGCTTTCAGGCAATTCAAGGAATAAGGCAGCCCAAATCATCCCAGGGTCGCCACGGTAAAATTTTGCATAGTACCACGAGCCATCAGGTGCGAGCAGTTCGGGATAGCTTCCATGGCGTTCAATAAGTTCACTGAATTTTTTATACTGTTCAACATACTCGTTACGTTTGTAACGCTTTAGTAGATGTAAGTAATACGTAGCGTGCCATGTCCAAATGCTGGTTTCAGTATAGTTTGGCATTGAAAATGGTCCCATGCCAAAGCGGTAACGAAGTGGTTTTTCAGGTACTTCACCATAGCGTAATGGGTATGGTTTATTCAATTCCTTTTTATTAATGTAGTCGAGTGTTTTACTGACCATTAAGGGGTCAGTCACGATTCCCAGGAAGAAGGGAATGAGTGCGCTGTCTGAGCTAAATGTTTGTGTAGTGCGGTCTGCGCGGAAAAAGTCCCCAGTCCAATAATTATGGATAAGTATATCGCTGTAGCGTTCTGGCAAATGGTGGAAATCAACAAGGTTTAATTTCTCAACACATTGAGCCAGGCGGCCTACTAATGCAATTGCATACGCACTTCGGTGGTAATAGACAGCATCGCGCATCTCGGCAAACACAATTCCCGGGAGAATATCGCCACTTTCATCCAAAAACATAGAGGTATACGTGCGAAGTTCTTTGTTCAAAAACTTAGTTTCTGCTTCATTTAATTGGTAACCGCTCACTACGAGCGAATGTAAAAGCCATGGTAAGGCATCAATACTTGGCAATCCTGGCGCATTAAATACGTTGCCTGCTTTATCGATACATAACTTCACCCGTCCGGCGCGCATAAAATGGCGGAGTGCCCATCGTAAGGTGTGATGAACGTGAGTAGTTTGGTTTAAGTTCACTAATGATTCGGCGACAGTACCAAAATCACGCATCCAAAAGAAGTTATAGTGGCCAAGGCTGGTACGATAAAAATCACCGTACCACAGGCGATCGACGATTTGCTGACAAATTTCTCGTGCATTACCCGGAAAATGTTCAATCTTACCGAAATAACGGTTATAGAGTTGCCGATATTCGGCGTGGATAAGGCCGCCAAGTGTGCCTATAGCTCTAATGACAGGTTTCATTATAGGCAAGTATACCGCTAAAATTCAGCAAACGAAATAGCATAACCGTAATTATGGAGTATAATAGAAGTACATATATAACCAAGGGAGGATAGCATATGGATGGATTAGGAATTATAGGCTGGATTGTTCTTGGAGGTCTTGCAGGCTGGGTTGCCTCAATGATTGCAGGAACAAACAAGGGCCAAGGTTTGCTCGGTAATATCGTAGTCGGTATTGTTGGTGCATTTCTTGGTGGGTTTATTTTTGGGCTCTTCGGAGGCTCGGGTGTGACTGGGTTCAACTTCGGCAGCTTCTTAGTTGCTTTAGTTGGTGCAGTCGTTTTCTTGTTCATTTGGAAAGCCATCACAGGCCGCAAAACAGCTTAGTTTTATAACTTAACTAAAACCTGCAACTAGCACTCTAGACATATGAGTGCTAGTTGTTTTATACTAGTAGTAGATATGAGCAAACGAGATTATTACGAAGTATTAGGGGTGTCAAAAAGTGCCTCTGCCGATGAAATTAAAAAAGCCTTTCGCCGAGAGGCTGTTCAACACCACCCCGATAAAGAAGGTGGTAATGAAGACAAATTTAAAGAGCTTAACGAAGCCTACGACGTATTAAAAGATGCTCAAAAACGTCAACGCTACGACCAATTTGGCCACGCCGGTGTTGGCGGCGCGAGTGGTGGCGGCGGTTCTGCTGGCGGTAACCCATTCGAAGGCTTTGGCGGCGGTTTCGGTGGTGGCTTTGGCGATGACCTCGGCGACATTTTTAGCCAGTTCTTTGGTGGTGGCCAACGTCAACGTGGTCCGCAACGTGGCCGCGATGTTGAAGTACAGCTTCAATTAACATTCGAAGAAGCTATTTTTGGCATCGAACACGACATGACCCTTGATTTAGACGACACCTGCGAGCACTGTAAGGGCACTACTGTTGAACCTGGCCATGATATGAAAACATGTGCTACTTGTCACGGTGCAGGCCAGCAAACGCGTGTCATGAACACTCCATTTGGTCCTATCCAGCAAAATGTTGTTTGTGAAACCTGTCACGGACGTGGGAAAATTCCTGAAAAAGAATGTACTGTCTGTCACGGCACTGGTACTCAGCGTCGCAAGCAAACCATTAAGGTGAAAATCCCTGCTGGTATTGATGATGGTGCGACTATGCGCCTTAGCGGCCGCGGTGAAGCTATTACCGATGGTGAAAAGGGTGACCTCTACGTCCATATCCGCGTTAAAGCCGATAAAAAGTTCACTCGAGAAGGTGATATCATCCTTTCCGAAGAACACGTTGGCATGGTTGACGCTGCTCTTGGTACTGAAATTGAAGTCCCAACCGTAGATGGTACTGTGCGCATGAAAGTTCCTGCTGGTACTCAATCCGGTACAGACTTCAAGTTGTCTGGCCACGGTGTGCCACATATGAATAGCGAACGCCGAGGTCCGCACATCGTCAGTATTATTGTTGATACACCGACAAAACTTTCGAAGAAGCAAAAAGAAATTCTTCAACAACTTTAAATAAAGGTATCCATCATGAACGTGACCTTAAAAGACGAACTCATTCAACGTGGTTATACCGAGAATACACTCGTTCTTGATAGGGTGTATAAACAATACCTGACAAAGGACGGTAAAGTTGTTGTTACAAAAGGCGGCTATTACGATTATCCATTTATCTCCCAAACCGCTAAAAAAGTAAGTAAAGACAAAAATCTTAGTTATGATTTTGCGAAAATACAGGGAATTCATATACCTGCGACCCTTCAAACGCTCGATATAGCCCAAGCTAACAATTTTCTCGCGACCTATAAAAAAGTTGTAGTGAAGCCAGCTGAATTAGGCGGTGGTAAGGGGCTTACTGTAGATATTACCGACGAGACCACCTTAAAACTCGCTATCGAAAAAGCAACCTTCGGTAGCCAAACGCCCCTAATCCAAGAACAGTTTATTGGTGAAGAGGTGAGGCTGACTGTTCTAGAGGGTAAGGTGTATTCAGCGATATTGCGTCGTACACCACGAGTAACAGGCGATGGTGTCAGTACTATTCAACAGCTCATTGAACGTGAAAATAGTGAGCGTTTATCGCTATCATTTCCTTTATTAACGTACCCTCAACTTGACGCATCGATGATGCCTGCTGATTTATTTAACGGACAAGCTATTATCGAAAAGGGGCAGACGATTGAACTGAGCCGTGCAACCATGATTGGTCGCGGCGCCTCATTCTACGGTATTTTGCAGCAAATTCATCCGTCATACTTGGCAATTGCTGAAAAGCTAGCCAATAACCTCAACCCGTCGATGCTCGTTATTGATTTAATGGTGAAGAACTTTACCGAACCGGCAACAGACGATAATTACATTTTTCTTGAATTTAACACAGCTCCTGCCTTGCAGATTTATTCATCTATGCGCGCAGGGGACAAGCCTGATGTTATTTCAAAGCTCGCCGACATGGTCGAAGCATTTGCTGAAGCCTGCGCTTAACACCTTAAACTATTGCTTTTTTATTACACTTATGCTATAGTATTCTTTATGAACAATGAATATGAAAAGACCGCACTTTTAACACTCCCAAGTATTGCCGAAGGTTCTACTGAAGAAAAAGGCCTCCTTAGTTGGTCTCGACCATATTTAATTAATGAAATTCGTGATAACGGCGTTGATGTTGTCGTAAGCCGCGGCATAAAAGCTTTAAATGAAGCTGACGCTGTCGTGAATGATGTTATTCGTCCGAGCTACGATACAAAGGGCGAAACGGCGAAAATTGAACGTCTTGGTTCAATTAGCTTAAATAATGTTGATGTTATTCGAAATATTCTTCGACCTATAAAGGCTGACATTGAAACCCCGCAATTAAACCCAAATACCATCCGAACCCTTGCACGAAATAAGTTTGCCGTCATGGATACAATTCTTGAACCAGCGAATGTATATGCCCGTAAGGCAGTGCTTATCAACAATGAAACAACTCCTTCTGAGTTAAGCGACACAATTGATACTCTTCCTGGTGATTTTATTGTCGCAAAACCAAACGGTGGCCAACGTAGTCGCGGCGTAATGGTTGGCTCAAAAGCTGAAGTTTTAACCCGTATTCAACAAAATCCTATTTCTGAACCATACATTGTTGAAGAGAAGCTTCAATTTGCTAATCAACTTCCTGGTATTCGTGGTCGAACAGCTGAAGAGCACGCAGGGTTACAACGTGCAAACGAACTCAAGGTGAACCGCGAAGTCCGAACATACTATTTTGGCGATAATGAATGGGACGTCGTTGGCCGCGTTGCGAAAGTTGGCGAAACCGACTTTAGAAGCGACGATTGGTTGCAACTTGACCTTGATTCAACGCTTGAAACACTTATCCAATCAGCAAGTGATGTAATGGCTCGAATTCGCGCCGTAACAGGTAGCGATGAAGTGAATATCGCACTTGACTGGGTATATGCAAGTTCCGCTTCGAACCCAGAACCATCATGGCAAGTAATGGAATTGAACGCCGCCGAACCGCAGCTCGTTCAGTTACATGAAGACCAAGAAGTGGGTCGCCGCCAACATACAAAGATGGCCAAACAAATTAGTCGAATCGCATTAAGTTAGTATAATAGAGTTAAAGAAGGAGCCATCATTATGAGTACTGTCCCTATCATTTCTGTTACTGGTACAAAAGGTAAAACCACGACTGTTTCGGTCATTGCCGATGTTTTATTGAGCCTTGAAAAGAACGTTTTAAAAGTTGACACGACCGGACACTTTTTAAACGGCCAACGCCGTAGTACTCTTGAAGATTCAAAGAGTGCATGGCGCTTAGTACCGAGTGTTGCCCCTGGGCGTTACCTTTGGGAGTTCCACGCACAGCCTGAATTGAAAGAAAACGGCGTCGCTGTTTTAGAATGTTCACTTGGCTGTAGCGCTTCATCTGGCCTTGCATACCGTTACCACAAGGTTGGTGTTTTCTTGAACGTCTTTGAAGACCACCTTGGTTCTTCTGACCGTATTAAAACAAAAGAAGATATTGCGAAAGCGAAAGAATTTGTCTTCTCTCGTCTACTTCACCAAGATGCATATGCTGTATTTAACGCTGATGATGCATTAGTTGTCGACCGACTACAAGTAGCGCCTAAGACTGGCGTCACGCTCGTACCATTCGGCCTTGAATTTAGCGCTTTCGACATTGCTGAACACCTTCGTTCAGGTGGTGTTGCAATTACTCTTAACGATTCAAAAGAAGTAGTACTTCGGACTTCTGCTGGCGACACGGTTATCGTGAAACTTGAAAAGATCCCTTGGACATTTAACGGTAAGTTCGGTCCTTCTATCTGGAACATGATGGCAAGCGTTGGTGCACTGTATGGTTTCTTTGACGCGAAACTCCCTGAGGGTATTAGTGAAGCTTTTGAAGCTGTACGCCTTGACCCTTACGGTGGTCGCCTTACGTTACTTGAAAGTAATAACGGCGTTAAGATTCTTGCCGACTACGCACACGAAAAAATATCACTCGGTATGGTTGCAGACTTGGCGAAAACGAAAGTAGCACCCGGAGGTAAGGTTATTGGCGTTGTTCGTTTGGCGCATGACCGTACTGACGAACTGATGCGTGAAACAGGCGTCGTCATTGGTAACGCGTACGACCAAGTGGTTGTGTACGATAAAATTGACGGGCACTTCCGTAAGGCTATGCCAAAGAATACGAAATTCGTAGAAGTTGATGGACGCACATCACAAATTCTTAGTGACGCTGTTCAATCGGTAAACCCGAATGTTGAACGCATCGTCCGTGAGGATGAAGCGTTGCAACGTGCCGCTGAAATTGCCCAACCAGGCGATGTAGTTGTTGCAATTGTCAACGACGACATTACACGGTCTATCGGCTTTATTAAAGAATACTTTAAGGCAGACTTCATTTAATGATTACCAAAAAATTAACAGTTATCGGTCGCGCTGAACGCGTCGAACTGCCTCAACTAGGGCTAGCACGCGTACCTGCAAAGATAGACACAGGGGCAGATGCGAGCAGTATCTGGGCGACTGGGTCTGTTGATAGCAAGGGAAGGCTAGATGTGGTATTCTTCGGTCCTGATTCGCCTTTGTATGACGGCAAAATCCATACCTTTTCGAAAAGTGCCTATGGCGTTACTAGGGTATCGAGTTCATTTGGTCACCGAGAAATTCGTTATAAGCTGAAACTGAAAATTAAGGTGAACGATCGTATCATCAACGGCAGCTTTACGCTTGCAGATAGAAGTAAGAAACTATATCCAATCTTACTTGGAAGAAGTTTACTCCGAAACAAATTTATTGTTGACGTGTCGAAAGGAAGACCGTTGGTCGCAGAAGAAAAAGCTCGACGAAAGAAGCTTCAAGAGGAATTATTAATTAGCGGAGAACAAAAATAATGAATATCGCAATTTTATCTAAAGGTGCCGCTAACTACACGACTAAGCGTCTGAAAGAAGTGGCTAAAGCCCGTGGACACACTGTCCGCATTATTAACTATGCTAAATGTTACGTTGCTATTGAAAAAGACAAACCAGTTATCCGCTACAAAGGTGAGAGCTTAGAGCACTTCGACGCAATTATTCCTCGTATCGCCCAAAGCTACACAAAGTACGGAACAGCTATTGTACGTCAATTCGAAAGCCAAGGTTCATTTACGACTGCAAGTTCTATTGCTATTACTCGTTCTCGCGATAAGCTTCGTGCCTACCAAATTATGGCAAAAGCCGGTGTAGCAATCCCGAAGACCGTGTTCGCCCGTGAAACTGCTAACTTTGAGGACGTCATTTCACTCGCTGGCGGCACACCGCTCATTATTAAGGTTGCTCGTGGTACTCATGGCAACGGAGTGGTGCTTGCAGAGACCCCTAAGGCTGCTCAAGCGGTAATGCAGGCCTTCTATGTTGAAGGTGTGAACTTCTTGGTTCAGGAATTCGTAAAAGAATCTGCTGGTGAAGATATTCGTGCACTTGTTGTTGGTAACCGGGTTGTAGCAAGCGTGAAGCGCCAAAGCCTCGACGATGACTTCCGTTCTAATACTCACCAAGGTGGTGTAGGTATGCCCGTTAAGCTAACTGATGAAGAAACGAAGACTGCTATTAAAGCGGCAAAGGCTATGGGACTTCCTATCTGTGGTGTCGATATGATGCGCAGTGCAAACGGTCCACTTGTGCTTGAGGTAAATTCATCTGCAAGCCTTAAAACCCCTGAAGCTATCACAAAGCGTGACGTCGCAACAAAGATTATTGAGTACATTGAGCAAAACGCAAAGCGCTCAAACAAAAAAGACCGCATCGGCGCCTAACCCGCTTCTGTTATACTAGTCAGCATGGACAAACTTCGCTTGCTTGTATGGCGGCCATCGACAACTATTATTTTGATAGTCGGTTTAGTTTTGATTCTTGTTGGACTAGTCGTTTCTTTTACGCTGACAACCTTTAAACCTACGACTCAGGTGCGTATCGGAAGCGGTGTATACTCTTTATGGCTCGCCGATACTGACGCGAGCCGTATTCAAGGCTTATCAAATGTCGATAAGCTTCATTTGAACGGCGGGCTACTTATGGCTTACGATACTAATGACACCCATGGTATTTGGATGAAGGACATGAACTTTCCGCTGGATATCATTTGGTTGGATAGTAATAAAGAAGTTGTATATATTGTTAAAAATGCTCCTCCTGAAAACCCCGTAAGTACTGTTTATACCCCTAAAGATGCCGCTCGCTATATACTTGAGCTTCCTGCTGGAAGTGTAAAACAAGCCGGCATAAAAACTGGGGATACTGCAACTTTCAACATAAAGGTATAATAGTGACATGATAGTACCAGCCGTATTTATTGGTCTCGCTCTTGTTCTGTTTATCGGTGCGTTTTTATCAAAGCGACGGTTTGGGCTCCTTGGCCTTGCATTAACTGCGGGTGCGACATTAAGTACTATTTGGAGCGATAGTGCTGGCCTGATTATTTCGATGACAGGGTTAGTGCCCGTAGGCCCGCTTACAAACGCTCTCGCGCTATCTATTGTTGTCATGTTACCCGCGATTGTTTTGCTGTTTCATGGTTACAAATATAAATCGGTGTTCTCTCGTATAATTGGTTCGCTTTTATTCACTATTTTAGCCGTTGCGTTCTTATTAGAGCCAATTGCGTTCGCATTACCACTTGAAGGAACGTCCGCATATTTATATAATCAAGCGATAGGTTATAAAGATCTTGTCATTAGCGTCGGTGTTATTTTAGCCGTTGTTGATTTATTCTTTACAAAACCTGCCCACAAGGCAGAGAAAGATGGCAAGAAAAAATAGCTGACATTGACAGGGTACCCCTGTTGATGTATAGTGCATAAGGTCGTGGGCCAGTAGCTCAGCTGGTTAGAGCACCTGCCTTTTAAGCAGGGTGTCATGGGTTCAAGTCCCATCTGGCCCTCCAAGATTATTCACGGAAGAGGTCTAAACCTTTAAAAAGTTTAGGCTTCAAATAAAGAACATCCCATTTTCGCTACCGGGGGTGTTTTTTATTTGGAGAACTTTTATACTATAAAGTATAGAAAAGAGGATTCATGTCATTTCAAGCGTATCTCGATAACATACAAGAAAAAACAGGAAAAACGCCGAACGATTTTATCGCGCTTGCAAAAGAAAAAGGTTTAGACCGAACTGATGTGAAGGCAAGCGAGATTGTTGAATGGCTGAGTGCTGATTTTGGCTTAGGTCGAGGACACGCTATGGCTATTGTTCATGTTATTAAACATGGTGCAGTTATTTCCGACAAACACGTTGGAAGTGCCGGCGCTCATATGGATGAGTCGAGTACTCTGAAACTTGATGGCAAAAAATAAATCTTTCGAAGGCGTTAACTTAGGCGCCTGGCTTGTGCTGGAGCGTTGGATGACGCCAGCCTTATTTGAAGGTACGGATGCGCAAGACGAATATTCGTTTATGGAAACGGAAATTGGACTTAAGCGCATTGAAGAGCATCGAAATACGTTTATTACTGAGGATGATTGGAAATGGCTCGCTAAACATAATGTTACCCACGTTCGGTTACCTGTGGGATATTGGGCGCTTCATGATGATGGCCCATACAAAAATGTGGCAAAGCATCTAGATTGGGCGTTTGCGATGGCAGAAAAATATAATATTCATATTTTGCTTGATTTGCATGCGCTAAAAGGTTCTCAAAACGGAGAGGCACATAGTGGCAAATTCGGTTCAGTGAACTGGCGACAATACGAGCAAGAAACACTTGAGGTAGTGAAAGAGCTAGCTTTACGATACCGTGACTCACCAGCTTTTTGGGGTATGGAAATTATTAATGAACCAAAGGTAATTGGTAATTATATTTCACTTCTTCGTTATTATCGCGATGCCTATAAGCTGCTGAGCGGTGTACTTAAGCCAGGAACCTATACCGTATTTCAGGATGGCTTTTTCCCGCTGTTATTTTCTGGTGCACTATGGGCACATAAGAACCATCCGATTATTATGGACACACATTTTTATGGAGCTTTCCAGGAACAGTTATCAGCCTGGTCGCCTAAAGCCTATGACCGCTTTCGTAGGGTGCTGTACGAAGGCGCATTATTACTTACTACTTGGCGTCAACCGGTTATTGTGGGCGAGTGGAGTTCGGTGTTGTCTCGCGAGATGATTAGTCGTGCACCGAATGATGAAGAGTACGCTATGTTAGCTGCGACAATTGAACGACAGCGGTATATGTACCGGCGTGCAATCGGCCGTTTTTACTGGAGTTACAAGACTGAAGGTAAGGGAATGTGGAATTATCACTCGTTAGTTGAAGCTAACGCTATTAATACATAACTATCACATTTTTCATCGCTATTATAAGTAGGTGGGTTGGTGGTTTCGGCAATATGTACATTCGTCCTGGGGCATTGCCGTCCTCTGTGCCGCGTTCGTAGTTGGTGTATGGCTGGCTCTTTTGTTGCGAGTGCCATCCTGGATTGGCGTGGCAGTACTCCCATTGTTAGTTTTTTGTTTTTGGCATTTACGAGTGTATGTATTACTTATACTCGCGTGTGTCGGCCTCTGTGTCGGCTTAGGCTACGGGTCGGCAGCGTTAGGCGAGCGTGATGCTTACGAGCTGTATATTGGTCATAGTGTTACGCTTTCCGGGAAAGTTAAAGAAGACCCAAGCCGCAATAGTTCAGGTTTGTCGTTGCAACTTGATACAGTTCAAATTGAAGGTGAGTATATGCCGGGTAGTGTATTAGTTGGCCTCAACGGTAACGATATAAAACGCGGCGATATTGTAACGGTTCGAAGCGTGCTAAAAATAGGGTTTGGAAGCTTTCCGGCTAGCATGAGTAGAGCTAGTATCATATCTATCGTTCGTCCCGTGCCTGGAGACATTGGGCGAGTGGTTCGTGATTGGTTTGCGGATAAGATTCGGGTTAATATTGCCGAACCTCAAGCAAGCTTAGGAATAGGCTTTTTAACAGGTCAAAAAAGTGCGTTGCCGGACGACCTTTCAGATGCCTTAAAAGTTGCAGGTTTAACGCATATTGTTGTTGCGAGTGGATACAACCTCACAATCTTAGTGCGTATGGCACGACGGCTATTCATTCGGTTTTCAAAGTATCTATCTGCAGTGTCGTCCGGTGTGATGATTGCGATGTTTATGGCCGTAACAGGTCTTAGCCCAAGCATGACTCGTGCAGGGCTGGTGTCGGGGCTCAGTTTACTGGCTTGGTATTACGGACATCGGTTTCACCCACTCGTATTGCTGCCGTTCGCAGCGGCGATAACTGTAGCAATTCAACCGAGCTACGTGTGGGGCGATTTAGGTTGGCAATTAAGTTTTGCTGCTTTTGCAGGTGTAATGGTTGTTGCTCCATTACTACAGCGATACTTTTATGGCGAAAAAGAACCTGGTGTATTTAGGCAGATTCTGGGCGAAACTATTGCGGCACATATCGTTACCGTGCCTATTATTGCCATGGGCTTTGGAATTATTTCAAATGTGGCGGTTATAGCAAATGTACTCGTAGTGCCATTTGTCCCTTTGGCGATGTTGCTAACGTTCATTACAGGAATCTGGACAATTATTGGTTTGCCGTTTGTTTGGTTAATAGCGACACCAACAAGCTGGCTATTAACCTATATGACAAACGTTGCAACATTCGTATCGGAACTGTCATGGGCACAAAGTGAACTGCAGTTAGAGCTGTGGGTATGGGGTGTGTATGTGTTGGTAGTTGCCGCTGCTTGTGTCTGGATGACGAGGGCAACGAAGTACGATTTACGAGAAGCGAATTCAGTAATATAACTTAGCGTGGTCGGTTACGAGCAATTTCGCGGGCCATGTCGGCAAATAGGTCATCAACAAGGTCGTCACTAAATTCGCCATACTTCTTTTGTACTGCAGTGCGAATGAGGAAATCGGCAAGGGCAGGGTTCTTTGGAAGGATTGAGCCATGGAGGTATGTTCCAATAACATTTTTGTAACGTGCACCTTCGTGTCCACCAGATGAGTTATTGCCCGCACCCTTAATAACGGTTGCAAGCGGTGTTGCCTTTGAGCCAAGGGTCGTTTGGCCACTATGGTTTTCGTAGCCAATAATATCGCCAAACTCTTCAGAGTGGGTAATGATATTTCCGATTAGACGTTCCTGAGTTCCGTAGGTTTCAATATCGAGAACACCGATGCCATCAAGTTGTGTACCACCAAGGGTTTTGAAGAAATGTCCAAATAGTTGGTAGAGGCCACAGACCATCAGCATAGGTACGCCGGCATTCGCCCATTGTTGTAGTTGGCCGCCTATTTTGATAAGGTCGGCGTGGATAATCTCTTGCCCGCTGTCTTGGCCGCCGCCGCCAATAACAAGGTCAACTTTTTTCGGAAGTACATCACCAACGTTATATTCAATAACAATGGGTGTATACCCGTACCATTCAAGGCGCTTCGTGATAACGAGTAGGTTGCCGTTGTCACCATAGATGTTCATATCTTTTGGATACAACTGTAAAATTGTGATTGCTTGCTTTTCCATTAGGCGACGACCTCCACTCGGGTAATTTTAGAAAGTTCTTTTCGAAGTGCGAGCATGGCGGTATAGGTACAGTAAATACGCTTTGGAGTGTCGGGATGCATTGCGATAAAGTCTTGCAGGGCAACTGTAAGTTCGGTTTCAACTTTCTCAACAGGCACATCGTCGTACTGCATACGAAGCGCCATGTCATAGGCGCGTACACCGCTGATATAGACAGGTTCTTTTTCGAGGGTCGTAAAATCGACATCCCATAGCCATGACATATCGCGACCATCGGCGTAGTTGTCGTTAATGGCAATCATTGTTGCGTAGCCTTTAGGTTCGTATGATTGTAAGCCGAGGCGGAAGCCAGACGGGTTTTTAACTAGTACAAGTTCAAGCGGTTGGTTGCCAACTGTTAATACTTCGCCACGTCCAAATGCCGGAGTGACTGTCGAGAGCGCGCCAAGTAAGCTATTGATAGAAGCCTCTGGTTCAATAGCTCGAGCCAAGGCAAGTGCCGCTGCACTGTTAAAGATATTGTATACACCCTTTAACCTAAGGGGCGTTACGAAATCTTTACCTGCAATAGAGAATGCTGCGCCTTTATCGTTAAAGTCTTTTAGGGTCACATCGGCATTAGGACGGGCAGCAATTTTACCTGACTTTGTTTTATTGTGCATATCGTCGTCGCTTGGGAAATGCGAAAGAAGGGAGTCGTTTAAGCCAAAATAGCGCACGTCGGTCGTAAGATTGTCGGCAATTTTAAGTACACGTGAATCTTCGCGGTTTATAACTACAGTATCAGTAGTTGCCTGGGCGATTTTTTCAAGCATACGAGCGGTGGCGTCAATCTCACCAAAGCGGTCAAGTTGATCACGCATAACGTTAAGCAACAGGCTATAGCGAGGAGGGATGATTTCTACGAATTTAACGGCGTGGGCCTCGTCTAATTCAAGTACGGCTATATCTGCATCAAGGTTACCTTTCATGTCGATGTCACCAAGCAGGGCAGCGGCAACACCACGTACGAAGTTGCTGCCGGTACGATTGGTGAATACTTTTAAGCCTTGGCTTTCGAGCAGAGCAACAACCATTTTGGTTGTGGTCGTTTTTCCGTTTGTGCCGCTAATAACGACAACACCTTTAGGAAGTTGGTTGAGGATACTGGGGATGAAATCTGGGCTTATCTTCTCGACAAACAAACCAGGAAGGGCAGAGCCGCCACCGCGCAAACGTGCTGCGTATCGGACGGCTTTGCCTAGAATAATTACAAAGGGTTGTGGCATATGCTTTATTATACCACTAGGAAACGAGTGAAAAGGTTGCTCGCCTGCTATAATAACTGTATGTTCTTGGTGGGAATTCTTTCTTGGTGGTACGGACGTGGCTGGCTAGGGCAGTGGCGTCGGGTTAGTGACCGGTGGCGGACAACCGTTCAGTTCTTTTCTATTGGTCAATTATTCTCTACTTTGTTTTCACCATTCCGCCAAATATCTGCAGGTAGTACTAATGATCCAAACCCAATTGCGGCGCTGAGGGCTGTGTTCGACCAGCTCATCTCACGGATAATTGGTGCATTTGTACGCATGTTTACTATATTTGCCGGCATGGTAGTTATTACGCTTCAAGTACTGTACGAGTCATTTGTCATGGTGATATGGTTACTTCTCCCGTTACTTCCAGTTGTTGGCTTTATATTGCTCGCACTAAATTGGGTACCATCATGGATGTAAATAATTTATTTAACTATCACAGTAGACGGGCGCAATATGCTCGGCTTGGAAAAGGCTTGGCTCCTTGGATTTTCCTATTTAAATTAACAATCGTCATATTAATTGTTCTCGGTATTATGGCGCTTGTTGTCGGTATGGCACTTGGCTGGGCGTTGCTTGGGCTTGTCGCGGTGCCTATTATGATTGTTCAGTGGTACAAGTATGAACTTAAGGACGTGCCTATCGATACTACTCGTAAGACCGTGGACGGTTTGCTTGATAGTGATTTACTTGCCGTATTACCTGACCAGCCTTCACCAAAGGACATTGCGATTGCGTTATTGCAGGCCAACGGTGGGTTATTCTTCCATATTCGCTTTGGCGTAGGTGGCGGGTTCTTAAAAGAAGTTTCATCTGAGAACCGCGATGATACCGCTGTAATATTCCAGGAAGCGCTCGCTATTTCAGCGCAAGTTGGTGGCCGGATGAGCCCTGGAGTTATTATTTTAGCGATGATTCGCCAATTGCCTGCTAGGGAGACACTACTAGGGCACCTACAGCTTTCAGAAGATGATTTGCTTCGAGGTATTCAGTGGTATCACCATTTGAGCGACCTTATCCAAGCTTCAAAAACTAAATCAAAGCAAGCTGGCGGTATTGGGCGTGACTGGTCGTTCGGTTGGATTCCGACATTATCTCGTTATGGAGCGAATATTTCCCAAGCCGGTACACTTGCGCGCGGTGAAATTCGTACTGATGTGTTGGCGCAGCTTGTAAACTCACTTGCAAATAATTCTGGTGTCATTGCACTAGTCGGTAAAGACGGCGTTGGTAAAACCGAGCTTGTGTATGAACTTGCTCAAAAGCTCATCAGTCCAACGAAAGATATTCCTGCGCAGCTGCACTACCAACAAGTCTTTATGTTGGATGCATCACGGCTTGTATCTGTAGCTGGTGAACGTGGTGGGGTAGAACAGTTGGTAAGTGCACTCCTTGGCGAGGCATATGCTGCGAAAAATATTATTGTCTGTTTAGATAACGCTGAATTGTTCTTTGAAGATGGCGTCGGTTCGGTTGACCTTACTAGGTTGCTCCTGCCAATTATCGAAGCAGGCCGACTACGTATTATCTTAACTATGGACGAGCAGAAGTTCTTGCAAATCTCGAAACGTACACCGGCTGTAGCATCAGCAGTGAACCGAATTACTATCCATCCGACTGATGAAATTGATACTTTGAAAGTATTAGAAGACCACTTGCCTGCATTAGAATATCGCCGCAAAGTCACCTACATGTACCAGGCTTTAAAAGATGCCTACCGATTAAGCCAGCGTTATGTGTATGACATCTCTATGCCAGGCCAGGCAATTAGCCTTTTGGAATCAGCGGCAGATTACGCAGAGAATGGGCTGGTTACCTCTGTATCGGTTGCATCAGCTATTGAGCAATCGACGGGTGTAAAGACTAGCAGTGCAAGCAATGAAGATGAACGTACGAAACTCTTAAACCTCGAAGCGCTTATTCATGAACGGATGATTGGCCAAGAACGAGCAGTAAGTGTAGTATCTGACGCCCTCCGTAGGGCTCGCTCTGGAGTTCGTAACCAAAACAGGCCCGTTGGTACCTTCTTATTCTTAGGTCCAACAGGTGTTGGTAAGACAGAGCTGGCAAAATCACTTGCTGCTGTGTACTTTGGCGGTGAGCGTAATATTATTCGCCTCGATATGAATGAGTTCGTTTCAAGTAGTGATGTAGCACGTTTGATTGCCGATGGTTCTGAAGATGCGGGCAGCCTAACGGCGCAGGTTATGAAACAACCGTTCAGTGTTGTGCTGCTTGATGAGATTGAAAAAGCTCACCCAAGTGTACTATCTACATTGCTGCAACTACTTGACGAAGGTATTCTGCGTGACATTCGTAACCGCGAAGTAAGTTTCCGTGACACTGTCGTTATTGCAACCAGTAACGCTGGCTCTGACCGAATTCAAGAATACTTAGGTAGGGGATACTCACTAGCGCAATTTGAAGAAACGTTTATTGACGAACTGATTAGTAGCCACTTATTTCACCCAGAGTTCCTTAACCGTTTTGATGAACTTGTGGTATTTGGCTCTTTAACAAAACCCGAATTGCTACGAGTCGTTGATTTAATTTTGGTATCTGTAAATAAGAACTTAGCCGGGCAAAAAATTACTGTCTCGGTTGCGCAAGACGCTAAGGAATATTTGGTTGAAGCTGGCTACGACCCCCGCCTCGGTGCTCGACCTATGCGCCGCGTTGTGCAGCGTGCAGTTGAAAACACTGTCGCTAAACTATTACTTTCGAATGAAGTATCTGCCGGTGGTTCAATTGAAATTACGCTTGATCAAGTAAGTTCAATCCTTGATAGAAAAGCGCAAGCTGACACCATTGCTGGAAATACACCTCTGTAACAAATAAAAATAACTCCCGAAATGGGAGTTATTTAATAATCTTGGGGCGAATGAAGGGGATTGAACCCTCTACCTCCGGTACCACAAACCGGCGCTCTAACCAATTGAGCTACATTCGCCAAATTGTAAATGCTCGGGCAAGCCGAACAGTAGCTATTGTAACAGATTGAGCCCCGGATGGAAATATGCTACAATACCTACTTATGCGGGCGTCGTATAATGGCTAATATGTCTGCCTTCCAAGCAAACGATGAGAGTTCGATTCTCTCCGCCCGCACCAAAGAAAAAAGCCGTGTCAACGATACGGCTTTTTTCTTTGATATAATGACTCCATGTTAAGAAACTTTCAGTACGACCCTCAGGCATCACACATCAATGAAGTTCTTGAGCGCTTCAATCTTGATTATGGCTCACAAGAATCTCATCTTGATATTCTTCGATTTGAAGTATTAAGCCCCGATTCTTTTATGTGGAAAATACTTTTAGGAAATGCAGTTTGCTATTTATATGCCGAGGATTACGTCTCAGACTTAGGTTACATAAAAGACGTATTCAACGAATATCTTAAAACTGATAAGTGGGACTTTGTGAAACCAAAACAAACTACCGCGTTTGAATCTTCGAGTCCTGTTCAGGGTGCAGAAGTTTACAAGAAGTCCGAACGAGCTGACGATTTGATGCAGTACGCAGTAGACTCGGGATACGATTTTGTTTTCTTAGTAAAGACTCTGGAAAACCCTGATGATGCACATTTCCCAAAGAGACATGCAAGAAATTAATACCGTACTATCATCATGATATTATTGAGCTATGAATACTCACGACCTCCCCGAAAACCCAACCCTCAAAGATTACCAAACTTACATGCAAGCTATGGTTCTCGAACGCGGCTTCGATAAAGAAACTGTATCTGAAGTTTTTCTTCTTTTAGTTGAAGAAGTAGGCGAGCTCGCAAAAGCCATTCGTAAAACAAATGGTCAAAAAATCGATATGTCACGCAAACAACATGAAGTCGAAGAAGAAGCTGCAGATGTTTTCTGGCTGGTTATCGACCTTTGTAATAGGTTAAATATTGATTTAGAGAAAGCTTTCCGTGAGAAGGAAGCTAAGAATAAAACGAGAGTGTGGCAATAGGCCGACTAGGCTACTCTTCTTCTAGAAGTTCTGCTTCGTCAGCATCTTCCTTGGTTTGGTGAACCGTACCATGCTCATGTTCTGGCGGTGAGTAGATTGAATAAAGCTTCAAGGGTTCAGTACCGGTGTTTGTGACATTGTGCCAAATACCAGCTGGAACGAAGATAGCGAAGTCGTCTTCGGCATCCCACGTTTCGAGGTCAAGTTCAGTTGGGCCCATTTGGACAGTAGCGAGGCCTTGCTCGATACGCAAGAACTGGTCGTGGTCAGCGTGAACTTCTAAGCCGATATCATCGCCTGGTTGAATAGACATGAGGGTCATTTGTAAGTTGCTGCCTGTCCAAGCTGCAGTACGGAAGTTGTTGTTTTCGAGTGTGAGCTCTTCAATGTTTACAACGTAGGGGTTTGGTCCATTATCTTGCATATGTGTCCTCCTTATTTCATTATCTATTATAACGTAAATGACTGGTATAATAACAGATACGCCCCGGTAGCTCAGTTGGATAGAGCAGAGGACTTCTAAGCCTAAGGTCACAGGTTCAAATCCTGTCCGGGGTACCATCGCATTTATATTTATAAAAGACTTCGCATGAAGTCTTTTATTTCGGATAGGGCCTATTGGTGTAGACTAATGAGATGCACCTCGCCACCCGTCTCGGAAGATACATCTGGTTTTTTCTTATTTACAGTTTTTTAGGTGCGGTGGTTGAGACGGTTTTTAGGCTAGTAACCGAACACCACCTTTATGGTATTAATGGGTTCCTGCATTTACCAATATTCCCGATTTACGGAGTGGGGGCGCTGCTTATCATCTTCTTACTGAGTGGTCGCGTGCGGCATGTTGTGCCGCTGTTTTTCGCCGGCGCATTACTTACGACGGCTTTAGAGTTTATTGCACACTGGCTTATTGAAGCGGTGTTTAATGAAAGAATTTGGGATTACAGCAATACCGCTTTTAATATTGATGGAAGGGTAAGTCTCGTCAGCTCTATTGGGTTCGGTATTGCTGCAGTTTTGTTGGTATATTTTATTCATCCTTGGCTCGATAAACAATTCGATCGGTTGCCGAACAAGGTTAATGTCGTCGTTGCATCTGTTGTTATTCTAGGCCTATCAACGGATATAATTACTTCAATTATCGAACGGCTCGTTGACTAAATGCTGTGAATGGTATGAAAGGCATGAGGTATGGCTGGGTAGATGCGGTCAAGTGTTGCGTCATTATGTTTATGCTATAATAAAACTAATGAAACAGTTCAGCCACCAGTACCGCGAAGTCCGCGGTTTTACAATTGTCGAACTGCTTATTGTTGTTGTGGTTATCGCTATTTTAGCTTCTATCACTTTAATTTCTTATAATGGTATAACGAGCAGGGCTAAAATTAGTGCTGTCACGGTAGACCTCACGACGGCCTATGCGCAGTTGGCGAAAGACAATTTAAACGATGGTGTATATCCGGTTTCGGCCGCCGCTTCTAACGGGGGACAGGGTCTGAAATCGAGTAATGGAACATTGTTAAATTATGTTTACAAACCAGCAAGTAACACCTACTGCTTGAGTGCAACAAATGGTTTGTTGGTGTATCGCATTAGTTCAAGTAATAATGCTGCAGTCGAAGGACAATGCGTTTCAACTGAGGGACTAACTACGACATTTGCTGGTTCTGGTGCACAAGGTTCTACGAATGGCACTGGCACTTCAGCTTCTTTTTACTATCCTTACGGAATTGCAATCGATGCCAATGAAAATCTCTACATTGCCGATACGTATAATCAGCGTATTCGTAAAATAACATCCGCTGGCGTCGTGACGACACTGGCTGGTTCAGGCAGTGTAGGTTCTACGAACGGCACTGGCACCGCAGCCTCTTTTAACAACCCTGCTGGGATTGCAATTGATTCTGCTGGTAACCTGTTTATTGCAGATATGAACAATCACCTTATTCGTAAAATAACATCCGCTGGCGTCGTGACGACATTGGCTGGTACTGCTGGTGTCTCGGGCTCTGCAAATGGTACGGGAACCGCAGCTACTTTCCATACTCCGTTTGGGGTCGCATTAGGTAGCGATGGCACTGTCTATGTTGCTGATACATTTAATATGCTTATACGTAAAATAACACCCGCTGGCGTCGTGACGACAGTGGCTGGAACTGCAAACGTTATTGGTGCTGCAAACGCTACAGGTACGGCCGCCACTTTTAACTATCCCCGAGGTGTTTCTATTGATGCTGTTGGAAATTTATATATTGCTGATACAAATAACCAACTCATTCGTAAGATTGCTCCCGGTGGCGTTGTAACAACATTCGCTGGGTCTGCTGGTGTCACCGGTGCTGTAAACGCTACAGGTACGGCTGCAACTTTTAATTTCCCCGGTGGCACCGTCGTAAATGCTAATGGATATGTGTTCGTAGCTGACATGACTAATAACCTCATACGTCAAATTTCCCCAAGCGGCGTTGTGACAACACTCGCCGGCTCTGGTGCAGCGGGTGCTGCGAATGGCACTGGAGTTGCGGCCTCTTTTTATACTCCCGTTGGGCTTGCTGCTGATGCGAGCGGCAATGTGTACGTTGCTGATACTATTAACAACCTTATTCGCAAAATTAGTAATTAATAATTTTACTTTGCTATATAGCTATTGAAGGAATGGCTGCCGAGTCAATTAGTGTGTATGTAGCGAAAGAAGAACACTCTATCCGGTTATGTTAAAGTGCTTATGTTAAGATAAGAGTATTAAACATTCTCATAACCACGGCTTCACAATAGTTGAACTACTCATCGTTATTGTTGTGATTGGCATCCTTGCCTCTATCACTATTGTTGGCTATACCGGCATACAAAATAGGGCACACGACAGCACCGTAAAAAGTGACCTTCAAAACCTTAAACAAAAGCTTGAAATTAACAAGATTGATAATGATGACCTGTATCCTGGACGACCCGGAGATACAGTGCTCAATCAACTCGCTGCAATGGAATACAAAGTATCAAAAGGTTCGTACTCGGTTGCACCATCGACAATAAGTAACCTGCTGTATTGTTTTCGGAATGCTAATGGTGGTACTTTTGGGCTTATCGCTCAAAGTAAATCAGGCAAAGTATTTACTATTACAAGTGAAGCGAGCGTTCTTGAGTCAACCACGACATGGTCGAGTGACTACGCAGCGCTTTGTACGTCTGTGTTACCTGGCTATGACAATATTACGAGAGGATATGCATCTGACGACACGGTGCTTGGCCCTTGGCGAGCTTGGACGGGGAAATAAACAAAGTAATAACTTTGAGCCATTTTGCTTATGCTCTATACTAGTAACAATATGTGGGCTAAAAATAAACAACCAACCTCAGGTTTTACAATCGTAGAACTATTAATTGTTGTAGTTGTAATTGCTATTTTAGCTGCAATTACTATCGTTTCTTATAACGGTATTACAAACCGTGCTAATACTTCATCTGCTCAGTCTGCGGCAAATACTGTTATGAAAAAATCAGAGGCATTCAGTAGCCTCATAAGTGTATACCCTGTATATCCTGCAGACTTCTCGAGCGCTCAGCCAACTGGTACTGTCGTTGAGGCTAATTTGGTAGGTTCTCGAATCACACTAGCTGCGGTTGACTCAAAACCAGCAAACCCTGCTACTGTTGAGTACAAATTATGCGCAGGTCAGACTGGTGCTGCGATAGCGTACTGGAATTATTCTACAAACGCGAAAGTCATCACGTACCTTGGCACTTGTACTTCGTCGGTGTATCAGGCGGCGGCTTTTGCTGGCGGGCCTTACTAGTAGTTCAAAATTTTTAACTAATATCGATTCGCACAAAACTCTCAGCCATCGTGTATCCAGCCTTTTGTCCTTCGGCTAAAGACATGTCTCGTACCCAACTCGAATGCTCTAAATCGCCGAACTGGCTGACGTGGGCTTTTAATGCACGTAGTTTCGTTTCGAACGTATGAGTGATATCTACAGCAAAATTACTTTCATTGAAATTCACTAATAAAATCGTTGCAGTTTTGTGAGGTTCAAAGCCTTCTACTAATAATTCTGGAAATGTAAGACGGTCACGGGCGAGCGGGAATACTGCGTCAAGTGTTGCTTGGCCAGCAGCGCGGTGGTCTGGGTGGTTAATGATGCCACGTGAGGCAGAATAAATAACTGTCGGGTCCATAGTGATAACAACATCCGGTTTAATAGCGCGAATAGTTCTTACAATTTGTTTTTTCAGTTCCATTGTTACTTCAAGTTCGCCATCTGGATAATCTAAGAAAGTAATAGTTTTTCCGCCAACAATTTCAAGGGCGGTTTGCTGCTCTGTATGGCGTATTTCGGTTAATTGGGATGAAGTCATAGAAGGGTTATCTGACCCTTTGCCGCCGTCGGTCAAAATAAGATAGTGAATTTCTGCACCTTCTGAAGCGAAATGGGCGAGTGTGCCACCGGCGCCAACATCAAGGTCGTCAGGGTGAGCGGCAATACCTAAGACGATTTTTGGTTGAAGAGGAGTGAACGTATGTAACATAGATTAACTATAGCATCCGGACGACCGTTTAAAATGCTCGTGCTAAAATAGAAGTAATGCATATCACCAAAAAACGCCGCCAAGGGTTTACGATTGTTGAACTACTTATTGTCGTTGTTGTTATTGCTATCCTCGCTTCAATTGTTGTTGTCGCTTATAACGGTATTCAGCAAAAGGCACGCAACACAGCCAGGGTACAGACGGTTGTAGCCATACAAAAAAGTATGCTTTTGTACCAAGCTGAATTTGGCAAAGAATCATTATATTCTGCATTATTGACAGTCAATGCCGACGGCCAATGTATTGGTGTGGACTATGACGATGTCGACCCTACGGCAGCGGTAAGCTGTAGGTACGCAGTTCCAAATACAGGCCCTTCCACTTCAACACCTATTAATCAGCCACTTTACGATGCGCTTCGTACGAAGTCACAGTATAGGATGAACTATGAGCCAGTAGTGCAGAGTAACTTCTCGGGGTATAAAACAATTACATCGTCCGCACCGTTTATGACGCTCGTTAGGTTTAGTGATACCGGTTTACGATTCTCTCTAGACGGAGGACCGTTAAAAGATTATTACATTCTATTGTCCTATAGGTTGGAGGGTGTTGATAAAAATTGCCAGATTCCTGTAGTTCGACTTGCGAGTCAGACATCAACTCAACGAAACTTCAGCTCGGGCTATCCATATTCCGTTACGAACGGTGGTGCAACCGAATGTTGGGTTTGGCTCGATTGGTAAGCTGTCCGGCATCTACCTGTTATACTTAAAGCAGAACAGTTTCGATTTACGAACAATAACTTATTATGAATTGTCACGACGAGGGGGTCATTATGAATACCGACACACTACTGCTTACCTTAAAAGACGGTACGGAAGAATTTAATATTCCAAACTCATTAACTAAAAGTACAGTTGTGTATTTTATGCGTGCTGCGAACTGTGCGCAGTGTAACCGCCACGCACGTGAACTTGAAAAGCTTTTGCCTGAACTTGAAAAGCGGAACATGGGCGTTATTGTTGTTGTTCCCGAAGACGAAGCAGCTGTTGCAAAAGTCCGTGAACGAAATGATTTAACAATTCCTGTGATGTGGGGAAATGGCAATGCGCATGCACTTGCTGGCCTCGATAAAAAACTGCTTGGTATTATTCAACAAAGTGGAACGGTGGTTGTAGACCAGGCGGGCGCTATTTTATACAAGCGGATTGCAACAAACCCTGAAGAATCATTCAAGGGTAAAGAATTTGAAGAATACTTGGCCAGTGTTAATTTAGTATAGTAAAGATATGAACTTAAAACCCTCACTTTCAGCCATTCGTTCTATTGCTGCAGAATTTGCAGCAAGACTGTATTTTCCGGTTGTAATAATATTTGTGGTCGTCGCGATTGTACTGCTCGCGCTCTCAATTTGGCTAGTTACTATTAACGCGTGGTGGACGATAGCCCTGGTGTTGCTTTCATTACTTATTATTGTTGTTACTGCTGCGTTGGTTGTTGGCTTTATTGTTATTAAGCGGGTCGCGCCAACTCAGTCAAAGAACCAAAAGCAACAAACGAAAAATCTCGTCGATAAATTATTGCGTGTTGCAGAAGTAACAGGTACGCCAAAGTTTATTCTGCTGTTTAATGTCATTAAGGATGTTGTGAAGCCAAGCGAACAAGGCTACATTGCTTCAATTAGTAGCGACACGGTTACCTTGAAGCGCGATTTCATAACGTTGAAAGATTCCTTTAAGCAGTAATATGATACTATTCGTATATGAAGAAAAACGTCGCTAATTCTAAGCAAGCAATTATTATATTGAGCGCAGCTGTCGTACTCGTTGCTATTGCGGTCGCGATTGCAGCAATTACCTCTAGTAATGATGCGCGTATAAACTCTTTTCAAGAATGTGCAGATGCTGGCTATGCTATCGCACAGTCTTTCCCAGAAACCTGCTCGGTTCCTGAAGGTAAAACCTTTACCAACAACTAAATGGTATTATAGATACATATGAAAATCGGTGTATTTGATTCGGGTATTGGCGGCAAAGCTATTGCAGATAGGTTACAAGCCGACTATCCGGACAGTGAAGTGCTGTACGTAGATGACCACAAAAATGTTCCCTACGGCAGCCGTACACAAGACAACATTGTTCAACTTACCGACGCTGCTATCCAACCATTACTAAAGCAGGCATGTGATGTTATTGTGATTGCTTGTAATACTGCCACTGCTGCCGCCATTGAGATTCTTAAAGAGAAGTATCCCGGCACGCCGTTTATTGGCCTAGAACCGATGGTGAAGCCTGCAGCACTCCTCACACAATCGGGCGTGATAGCAATTTGCGCAACGCCGTTTACGTTGAATAGTGGCCGTTATACAAGCCTAAAAGAAAGCTTCGCTTCTGATATTGTTGTGCTTGAGCCGGATTGTAGCGAATGGGCGAGCATGATAGAAACCGACCACACGGATATTCAAGAAATTAGTGATGCTATTAATGGGGTATGTATTGCTGGTGCTGATGTGATTGTCTTAGCTTGTACGCATTACCACTGGATTAAAGAAGAGATTATTAAAATTGCCGATGGCCGTGCACAAGTGATTGACCCATCTGATGCAATTTCACGCCGCGTAGCCGATGTGTTGGGTATTAGCTAAGGAAAATATCAGCTATATTTATTATAGTATTTAAAAAGGAGCGCCATGGAACCACCGAAAAAACTTAGTCCCGTTATTGTTGCGCTCATTATTATTGTGCTCGTAGGTATTGCTACCGCTGCGGTAGTCATTGCTCAAAAACCAAAAGAAGAAGCTGTTATAACTGAAACTGTCCAAGAAGACGCAACGACCGAAACAGAAACGCAAACTGAAACTCCAGCTGCGACATCTTCGACTGAAGCTGCAACATATAAAGACGGCACGTATACCGAAAAGGGTCGTTACGTGAGCCCTGGTGGCGCTGAATCTATTGATGTGACCGTTACGATTGCGAACGATATTATTACTTCCGCCACTGTAAAGGGAAACGCTACTCGAGGCGAATCAAAAGAACATCAAGCAGACTTTATTGCTGGTTTTAAAAGCTCGGTTGTCGGGAAAGATGTCGATACGGTATCATTGTCACGCGTTGCTGGTTCATCTCTAACATCGAACGGGTTTAACACTGCACTTAAACTTATCAAGGCTGATGCTCAAGCATAACTACCCATTTGAAGCGTTTGGTACGCAGTGGGCAATTGAAACAAATGATGAACTTGATTCACTGTTAAAGCACGCTATCCAAAAAAACATCGATGCGTTTGATAAAGTCTACTCGCGGTTTCGTGCCGATTCGCTAGTGACTGAAATTTCCCAAAAAGCAGGGACGTATACGTTTCCAACTGATGTTACGAAGTTATTTGATTTTTACAAAAGCTTATACGGAGCAACTGGTGGGAAAGTAACACCACTTATTGGTGATATGGTTTCGCGAGCGGGCTACGACGCTACATATTCATTGCAAGCGCGTACCCAAAAACCTGTAAGAACTTGGGATGAAGTTTTGACTTGGGAGGAAACAACGTTAACGGCTTCTCAGCCTGTGCTGCTGGATGTTGGTGCTGCCGGCAAGGGATATATGGTTGATATAATTGCCACTATTTTGGATGAGCAGCTCATAACTGACTATGTCATTGATGCGAGTGGGGACTTACGACATAAAGGTACGAGTAAAAATGTAGTTGGGCTAGAGCATCCGCTTAAGCCAGGCAAGGTGATTGGTGCAGCTGAAGTACTGAACCGCAGTTTATGCGCCTCAGCCAGTAACCGCCGTGCATGGGGTAATGGTATGCATCATATTTTTGACCCGGATGAAATGGCGCCAACGCAAAATATTATTGCAACATGGGTGATTGCCGATGAAGCGATGATAGCTGACGGCCTGGCGACGGCACTGTTTTTTGTCGATGCACATCGTTTAAGCGATGAGTATGATTTCGAATATGTGCGAATGTTCGCTGATGGTTCTGTGCAGTACTCGCCGTATTTTGAAGGAAAGCTGTTTTAAGTTGCTATAATTATGATAATGAATATTGGTGAACTGGTGAATAAAGCTGCGAACGTGTTTACGATGTACAAAGGAATTACCTTTGGCTTGTTAGGTATTTGGGCTGCAGCCTTAACACTGGCGTTTTTTGGAGTGATTACCTACTCGCCACTGGCAATTGTCGCGAGCTTGTTCGTAGCAGTGCTCAGCGTATACGGCACAAGTTATTTGTGTGGCAGAATCTTTGGTGTATTTGTTCACGCAGAATCATCGATTATTACTGGGTTAATTTTGACACTCATTATTACGCCAACTTTAGAAGTGGGTGGGTTGGTAGTGCTGTTATTCGCTGGCATTATCGCTGGTGTTTCAAAGTTTATTGTTGTTCATAATGGCCGGCACATTTTTAACCCAGCTGCACTAGCGGCATTTATTATTGCAATAGCTGGCCTCGGCGGTGCAAGTTGGTGGGTGGCGACGCCGGCACTTACGCCAATTGTTCTTATTGTCGCTTTAATCTCACTATATAAATCGCATCGTATGTCGGTAGCTGGGGTGTTCCTAGCTGTTGCCATTCCAATTCTGTTGATTGTATTTGCGACCTACGGAACGAACTTCTTAGAAAGCGTGTATCTTTTAATGTCGTGGCCGCTATTATTTGTTGCGGGTGTTATGCTTACCGAGCCGCTTACCTTACCACCACGTAAATGGCAGATGTATGTTGTTGCGGCGGTCGTCGGTATATTATTCGCCCTTCCTCTCGACCTTATTATTGTTGAGATGACCCCGGCACTTGCGATACTTGTTGGGAATGTTGTTGCGACTATATTCCTTGCTCGTGAACGTATTAGCCTTGTGTTTAAGAAGCGCCGTTCACTTACGCCAACAACTGATGAATATATTTTTACACCGAATAAACCTATTCACTTTGCCGCTGGGCAATATTTAGAAATTCAATTGCCCCACAAAAAAGCCGATTTCCGTGGCTACCGCCGTTCATTTAGTATGACGTCGGTTCCTGGCAGCAAAGAAGTTGCATTTGGCATTAAGTTCTATCAACCATCAAGTACATTTAAAACTGCGTTGAAGGCATTACCACTTGGTACAACCGTTCAAGCAACGGGCTACTGGGGCGATTTCGTACTGCCAAAGAATCCTATGACTCCAGTTCTATACATTGCCGGTGGTATCGGCATTACGCCATTTATTAGCCATCTACAGGCAAGCAAAAACCTAGAAGATGTTCGTAACACTGTACTTATTTATGCAGTGAATAATCCTGATGAAATTGCCTATAAAGATATTTTACTTAGTGCAGGTATTATAGTGATTATCGTGACTCGGGAAAAATTAAAAGACCTTCCCTACAACTGGAAGCAGGTGAAATCATCTCGTATAACAAAAGAGATTATTGCGAAGTCGGTTATTGATGTCGCGAAACGCCATGCCTATGTTTCTGGCCCAACACCATTTGTTGGAACTGCGAAGCATGCTTTGAAAGCGCTCAAAGCAAAGCGTATTGAAACCGATTACTTTGTCGGTTACTAAACCTTATTCAGCAATGTCACGGATGATGCTAATTTTCGCACCAAGTGTATTTAGCCGTTCAGCTAAGTCTTCGTAGCCACGGTTAATAGAGTAGATGTTTCGTAGTGTTGATACACCAGGAGCTGCGAGCATTCCAAGCAAGATAACAACTGCAGGGCGGAGTGCTGGTGGAGTTATGATTTCTGCTGGCTTCCATTTTGTCGGGCCTTCAACGTAAATACGATGAGGGTCAACCAACTGAACGTTTGCATTAAGCTTCGTTAGCTCAGTAAGGTAGATTGCTCGGTTTTCGTATACCCAGTCATGAATAAGTGTTCGGCCTTTCGCGGTGGCAGCAATAAGTGCGAAGAAGGGAAGGTTATCGATATTCAAACCCGGGAAAGGCATTGGGTGAATTTTATCAATTGCCGCAACCAGCTTACTTTCTTTCGTCGTAATATCAACCAGGCGAGTGAAACCATTTAGTGCAGTGTATTCATCAGATAGTTCATATTGGAAGCCCATGTTTTCAAGGAACTTCAATTCAATCTCAAGGAATTCAATTGGCGCACGTTCAATCGTAATTTCAGATTTCGTGACAATTGCTGCAGCGATAAAGCTCATCGCTTCGATAGGGTCTTCGGCTGGTGCGTATTCAACATTCTTATTAATGTCGCGAAGGCCATGAACGGTAAGGGTAGTTGAGCCGATACCTTCAATTTTAACGCCAAGCTTTTCGAGGTAAAGACAAAGGTCTTGCACCATGTAATTTGGGCTGGCGTTGCGGATAACGGTGACACCGTCGTTTGTAGCAGCTGCCATAAGAATATTTTCAGTCACGGTATCGCCACGCTCTGAAAGAACAATCGCTTTTTCAGGCTTAATGGCTGTAACAGTCGCTTCGTATTTACCGGTAACAGTATTTACTTTCAGGCCAAAGGCTTCGAGGCCGCTAAGATGCGGCTCTACTGTTCGTTCACCAAGGCTACATCCGCCGGCGTAAGGTAAGTTGAAGGTTTTATAACGGTGAAGAAGTGGACCGAGGAACATAATGATACTGCGAGTTCGCTTTGCAGCTTCGATGTTCATGTCTTCCAGACGTAGTTTTGCGGGAGGAGTAATTTCAAGGTCGTTATCGCCAAACCAACGAGTTTTTACACCAACACTATTAAGTACTTCGATAATACGGTTTACCTCTTCGATACGGGCGACTTTGCGAAGCGTGGTAGTTCCACGGTTCAATAATGAGGCACAAAGAAGTGCTACGGCTGCATTTTTACTTGTTTTAGTAACAATATGTCCAGAAAGTTTTTGACCACCTTCAACCCTAAAGTTAATAGTACCGCTTTGGTTAACAGTGACGATTGGGCTTGACAAAACTTCACTGATACGAGCTAACATATCAAGGCTGATATTTTGACCACCTTTTTCAATACGGTTGATTGCGCTTTGGCTTGTCTTGAGTGCTTTTGCGAGGTCACTCTGTGTCATGCCTTTGTTTTGGCGGGTTTCTTGGATTAATGTACCTATTTTGGCGGCGTAGTTTTTAGATTCCATAGCGCTTATTTTATACCTTATATGAGATACAGTCAAGCAACGGAAGGATTTCCTATGGCCTGTTTCGGGAACCGTTACACGACAGGAACAACATGGTAGATAGATTTTAGTGGTGAATATGGCTGTTGTTCTTGTGTTGCACTACGCTTCTAGTTCCCTAAACAGGCCATAGGAAATCCTCCCTTCATACCTGTATAATAGAAGGCAAAGAGGAGTTTCTTATATGGCTGATAATGAAGTAATACGTCCAAAGATTTTGAATGATGATGCAGTTGCTGCGCTTGTTGCGAGTGAAATTGCTCGTCAGTTAGAGGTTATCGAGCTGATTCCGAGTGAGAATTACGTCAGTGATGATGTGTTAAATGCCCTTGGAAGTGTTTTTACTAACAAGTATTCTGAAGGGTATCCTGGTAGGCGTTATTATGGTGGGCAAGAATTTACCGACCAGATTGAGCAGCTAGCGATTGATAGGGCGAAGCAGTTATTCCACGCTGACCACGCAAATGTGCAACCTCACTCTGGGGCGCCAGCAAATGAAGCGGTATATAGCGCATGGCTTGAGCCAGGAGATACTGTATTAGCCATGGATTTGAGCCATGGGGGACATTTAACCCACGGTGCACCAGTGACACGAAGTGCGAAGCTTTATAACTTTATCCGTTATAAAATGAAAGATATTGAAACTGGCGAGATTGATTACGAAGGCCTTCGCCAGCTTGCCATTGAACATCAACCAAAACTTATTATTGCTGGCTTTAGCGCGTATCCGGGTATTCTTGATTACGATAAATTTGCTGCTATTGGAAACGAAGTTGGCGCACTACTTATGGCCGACATGGCCCACGTTGCTGGTTTGATTGCCGGTGGTGTTGCCGAGAACCCACTCGACCATGGCTTTCATGTCATGACAACCACAACCCACAAAACCCTACGTGGCCCACGCGGTGGTTTGATTCTTTCTAAAGGTACGGTCGGTAACCCACTACAAGCACCTGAAAAGACTATCGAAAACATCCCAACGCTCATTGACCGAGCGGTTTTTCCTGGTACACAAGGTGGTCCACATATGAACAACATCGCAGCTAAGGCTGTAGCCTTCCACGAAGCATTGCAGCCAGAGTTTAAGGTGTATGCTGAACAGATACTCAAAAACGCCCAAGTGCTTGCTGAAGAGCTTACGAAGGGTGGCTTAAAACTTATTACTGGCGGTACGAAGAACCACCTTATTCTTGCGGATGTTTACGGAAGCTTCGGTATTGACGGCAAAGAAGCGCAAGAACGACTCGAAAAGGTGAATATTATTGTTAATGCCAATGCAGTACCAGATGACACATTACCTCCGTTTCGTCCCAGTGGTATCCGTTTAGGTACACCGGCTGTGACAACAAGAGGGCTTGTTGAAGCTGACATGGTGCAAATTGCAGCGCAAATTATCGCGGCCTTAAAAGACTAACTAAGTCGTAGGGCAGTTGATGTTGTATGTACCGGATTGTCCGGCTACCTGGCCGATACTAATTGTTTCAACGCCGCTACCTGCAAGGTAATTGTAGTAGCTAATAATGTTGCCAGTGGCCGTTACTATAGCAGAGATGGTAGCAGGCGCTGTTGTTGTTGAGCCGATTCCACAGGTTACAAACTTAACAGTGTTTTTACCCTCCGTTGAAGTAGGGTTAGTTGCTGGGTTTGCGGTGGCAGATACGCCAGAGAGGTAGTACGTTGTGTTAGTCGCTGCTGAAGTTAAGTTAGTGAATAACATAGGGTATTGGCCAGTTGGTCCATCCGATGCATATAGTTCGGCTTTCTTTTGTACGGATACGGCAGCTGTTTTTGCTGCACTGGCGTTTGCACGGCTTGTAATACCGTTATATGACACGATAGTAATGGCTGCCAAGATGGCAATAACGACGACGACGATAAGAAGTTCAACAATAGTAAAACCATTTTGAGATTGTGTATTAGATCTGATGTTATTGAAACTCATACGAGTTTGCCCCCTAGGTCAGTTCTAGTTTATTTATAGTTATCAATATATTACTTAAAGTTCAAAAGCACAAGCTTGATGGTTGTGAGATGCGAGCAAATAAAAACACGACCCGGAGGCCGTGCTTTTATTTAATATGAACTGCTAGTTTCTATTAAGATGCTACGCTTGCAGCACAAGTTATACCAGTTCCAGATGTTTGACCAAGTGTGATGGTTTTAGTTGTTGGAGATGCAAATGTCCAGTAAGTAATAATCGCACCTGTTACTGTTGCAGCTGTTGGGGTACCAGTACCGCATGGTGAGTATTGTACAGAGTCTTTACCGTTTGCAGCACTAACTGTTACAACCGTCTTAATTGATCCGGACGCAACGTAAAATGTGTCACTTGTAGCTGCACCTGTAAGGTCAGCAATTCCGAATGGGTAAAGTTTAGTAGTTCCGTCAGCTGCGTATAGCTCAGCCTTCTTTTGCAATGAAGCTGCTGTTGAAGCTGCTGCTGATGCGTTTGCGCGGTTAGTAATACCGTTGTATGAAACGATTGTGATTGCTGCCAAGATGGCGATAACTACCACAACGATCAAAAGTTCAACGATAGTGAAACCTTTTTGGTCTTGTGTGTTAGATTTGATGTTCTTGAGACTCATGATGAGCTGCCCCCTAATTACTTAAATACAAATTATTCTGCCATAACTTTACTACGCCAATGAATTAAGCGCAAGCATTTTGTGTGTAATTTTACTGGTGTTTACTAGAGACTTTAACGACAGTATCGCCAACTTCTGTTCGGTAAAAAAGTGCAAATCTGCGGCAATCTTGAGTTTCAGCTGTACAAAGAGAGCCATCGTTTTGAATTGGCTGGTACACGTACTGGCTAACGGTAGGTTTTGGATTCACTCCGGCAGTGCTTTCAATGTCATTTGTCGCGGGTATAAATGATGCCGTAACGCTTGCTGCGTCAGGGGCGGTAACGGTTTCCATGTCCATGTAAGGAAAGAAGGCTTTGATTGATGTTGCGCCGTTCGCAAGCAGGGCAGTAGACGGGTAACGGCCCAATACTGTCGAGCTATTTACGCCTGTTTTATAAAAAGTCTCTAAGTTATTTGCAATAGCAGCAACTTCAGCAGCTCGCTCAGAATCGCGTTGGCTTACTTGGGTTGAGCTAATATTTACCACTGCCAACGTTAATAAGATGACCATAATAGCTATCGTTACAAGAATTTCAACAAGAGTAAATCCGCGTTGTTTCATGACTTAAGCATAAGAGGTTTGAGCTGAATTCGCAAGGTTTTAAACCAGAGGGATTTCTAACGGCTCTTGTTCAATTTGAATTTGGAAGGTGTCGCGCACTTTGTCGGCAATTTCATCACGAGCGGCCGCAAGGTCGGCGTAGCCAGTTGCTGATTCGTTAATAAGTACCAAACAGTTTTTCTCGTTGACGCGCATACCGTGAAGAAGCTGGCCTTTAAAACCGCACTTTTCAATAAGCCAGCCGGTTGAGACTTTGAATTTACCATTACCCATGTCGTAGGTTTTAATGTCTGGAAAGTTCTTCTGAATATCAGTCAGTTGCCACTGCTCAATTAGGCTATTTTTGAAGAATGAACCTGCGCTTGGTTTCACGGCAGGGTCGGGGAGTTTATCTTTTCGAATATCAATGACGGCATCGCGAATAGACTCGTGGGTGATAAGTTGAATAGAATGCTCATCAATATAGGCCTGCAGGGAATCGTAAAAGGGCGCGCTTGGTTGGTTTTTAGAAAGCGTCAATGTAATGCTCGTAATAATGTAACGGCCTTGTTCGCTGCCACGGAAAATACTGTGACGATAACTGAAGCCGCACTCGCTGTTTTGAAGAGTCACAAACGTATTATTCGAAGTGTCGTAAGCATCAAGTGAAACAAGTGTTTCGGAGATTTCTTGCCCATATGCACCTATGTTTTGTACAGGGGCAGCACCGGCGGTACCTGGAATAGCTGACATGGTTTCAATGCCAGTGAGGTGCATTTGAACAGTTCGTGCCACAGCGAGGTCCCAGTTTTCACCCGCACCAATTTTAATGGTCATCGTGTTTAATTCGTCTTTGACAATTTCAAAACCAGGAATACGCATACGCAGTATTAAGCCTTGGTAGCCTTCGTCGTGCGCAATAACATTGCTGCCGCCACCGACAACAAAAATAGGAACTTGCTTGGCAGCCGCATTTTGATACACCTCGCGAAGTTCTTCAGGAGAGTGAACTTCCGCGAAAAAGCGAGTAGGCCCACCGAGGTGCATAGTGGTAAGGTTTTTCAGCGGAATGTTCGTGTGTATATCCATAACTACTATAAATTATAGCTTTAATGCGAATATTATGCTACAATGACCCCTGTACTCAGTACCAAATTTGCACCCGTAGCTCAGCGGATTAGAGCATCTGTCTTCGGAACAGAGGGTCGGCGGTTCGAATCCGTCCGGGTGTACCAATATTATAAATAAGACTTCTCAGGAAGTCTTATTTTTTTTGTTATACTTTACAAATGAATCCCCAACTTACTCCAACTCCTGTGCAACCTGTAGCGGTAAATCAATTAAACGGACGACGTGCAGCGACTGCCGTCTGGCTTGCTGTCGCCGCTATCATCGTTTCTCTTGCCGTTCAATATATTTTAACCGTCGTTGTTAAAGGCCAGCAGATTGACAATGAGGTCGGTAATATTAGTATCGTCATGTTAGGCTGGGCTGCAAATATGGCACTTACGGCGATTCCTCTCAGTATTGCAGCAATCGTATTTGGTGTGAGGGCGCGTAAGAACAATGGACTACAGGGTCGACGGAAAAAAGTTGCAACGTTAGCTATCGTTATCGGAAGTGTCAACTTATTGATGTTACCGACGCTCGCTCTGGTTTTGTCTATTATTATCAGTCAGTCGTAGACAATAGTTCCAAATAAAATAAGACCCTGTAAGAGGTCTTATTTTTTGTTTATAGCTAGTACTATTTTTGAGCGAGTAAAATCAATCTCGTAATACCCCAAGTAACAAGTGCGTAGATAACCATGGTGAGGAGTGTTTCAATTTCAAATCGTGAAATGCCTGCTTGGAACTGGCTCACTTGCAACAAGCCACGGAAAGGCGCAACCATCGGGTCAGTTACTGTGTAAATAAAGTTAGCGAATTGGTTCGCAAGGTTTGCACCAAGGAGGGCAAGTACAAAACGTATTGCGAGTAGGACAAGTAGCAGCCCTGCAATATATTGAATAACTTGTACTACTTTTGAGATAGCATAATTTTGGTTGTCTTTTCGAACTGGTTCAACGGTTGTTTCGGTAGTTTGAACTTTAATTGGGTCTTCTTGCATAGTCGTGCTCCTTTAGAAACTGATTATTGTCTTAGCTTCATTGTAGTTATTATTATTTGAAAAAATGTAAAAAATTTTACAGTAATCGATAAACGAAAGGTCTACATTATCTAAGGTAAATACAAGATTTAAATCATAGGAGGTTACTATGAAACCAATATCAACTAAAGTTCATACTATTATCGGTTTAGTAGTTGGAGTTGTGCTATTGTTTGCTCCAAAAATCTTCGGATTTGACGACAACACTGCAGCAACGACCGTACCAATTGTTGTAGGTATCTTTATTATTCTTAATGAGCTCATTACTACGAGCCCATACAGTCCACTCAAGCTTGTGCCAATGCGTGTACACATTATCCTTGATGTCGTAACTGGTTTGTTCTTAGCTGTATCACCATGGCTCTTTGGTTTCATGGACAGCGACCAACCAAGCCAATGGGTTCCACACCTCGTTGTAGGTCTAATGGTAGCTGGATACGCGTTGCTTACTACAACATCAGACGACCGTACAAAATCAGTTATTGAAAGCTAATTAAACTCAGCAATAAAAATAGGCCCCTGCGAGGGCCTATTTTTTCATCCGAATCTTTCAGTCTTAATATTTTCAACAGGAATTCCAAGCCCCTGTAATATATCCGTCGTCGCACTCACGAAACCATTCATTCCGCACACATAGCAAAGTGGTGTTCTTGAAAACTTCTTCAGCGTCTTGGCAAAGAGCGCACTATTAATACGTCCAGTTACACCCATCCAATCATCAGAATCGTTTTGGGTGAGGGTAATGGTGACGTTTGGCATGTTTAAGAAATCATCTTTGAATATAATGTCTTTGAAGGTGCGGGCGCTGTAAAATAATTGCATTTCAGACTTCGCATTTGCAGCTTGGTGAGAGGCGAGGATGGAATGCATCGGTACAACCCCAGAACCACCGGCAATAAGTAAAATTGGTTGGGTATTTTCTTCGGTCCATGTGAAGAATTTTCCGAAGGGTCCACGAATTTCGACAGAGTCGCCAACTTCCAAGTTGTCGGCAAGATAGGTCGTTACTTCGCCGTCTGGCACGTGCTGAATAGTCAGATTAAGAAGTGGCATGTCATCGGCAGTTGATGAAGCAGAATAGGGGCGAGCTGCTTGATAGCCATTTGCGGCAGTAAGCTGTAATTCATAGTGTTGTCCTGCAATGTGGTGTGCGGGTTCTGACAACATAAAAGAATACGTTTTCACATTCGGCGTTTCTTCGATAATTTGTTTGACGACGGCTTCTTGCCAGTCGTTATTGCTAATACTCGTCACTGTAACGTTCTTCTTTCCATGGGTCGCCGTAATTGTGGTAGCCGTTTACTTCCCAGAAACCGCTTTTGTCAGTGGAAGAGAAAGTAAGTTGGGCAATCCATTTAGCGCTTTTCCAAAAATACAGATGAGGTACAAATAGGCGGGCTGGGCCACCATGTTCATCCGTCAGAGGTTCGCCATCGGCGTGTGTCGCAATCATTGCGCGGCTACCAAGAACGTCCCAAATGGGTAAGTTGGTTGTGTAGCCACCGAAGCTTTTCGCTAATAAGAAATTTGCGTTTGGCTTTAGACCACCTGCGAGGCTAATAAGGTCTTCAATTGATACTCCCTCCCAAGGCATGTCGAATTTACTCCAACGAGTCACACAGTGAATATCGGTTTTAAGTTGGGTTTTTGATAAGTTATTAAACGTCTCCCAGTCAATCGTAATAGGTGAGTTAACTTCGCCATCTATTGTGAGTGACCATTTTTCGGTATCGATATGTGGAGTTGGTTCATACGAAAGTACTGGCCAGCTTGTAACTTGCGTTTGCCCCGGGGGTAATCGGCGAGAATTGTCGCCACCTTTGCCCATGAAATCTTTATTAACTATACTCATATTGTCTATTGTACTCCTTGCCAAACGGTGGTCAAAAGGGTATAATCTACCAAGTTACATATTATTGTAAACATGGGTCAGTAGCTCAGCTGGTTAGAGCGTCTGCCTCTTAAGCAGAATGTCGTGGGTTCAAGTCCCACCTGACCCTCCATGAAATTATCCATTGAACAGGTTCAAGTCCTCAAGACGACGACCGTCCAAGAAATGTATCCAATACAACGAGTCCAAGTCCTCAAGACTTCGACCCTCCAAGATAAAATACCGTTCGGCTGAACGGTATTTTTTCGTTCTCAATTAAACATAAGCAAAGCTGTTATAGTAAAGCTAATGTACTTTAATCTTCAGTTACCTTCGTCTCGTTTTGTTCAAAAAACGCTTATTTTAACTGCGGTTATAGGTTCCGTCTTTCTTATGAATGTCACACCGGCGTGGGCTGCTATTGGCATAGTGCACCATCCAATTGTGTCAAACACCGGATATCCCAGTGGTATCACTATCGGCCCAGACGGTAATATGTGGTTTGCTGATATAAATAGTGGCAAAGTAGGAAAGATTACGCTGAACGGTATTGTAACGGAATATGATATTGATTCCATGCAAACTGTTGGTATAGTCTCTGGGCCGGACGGCAATTTATGGGTTACGGAGCATAGCAATGACTTTATTACGCGGGTAACTCCTGCCGGAACGTATACTAAATTTGCTCTCGACCCGGGTACTAACCCTTCTGAAATAATCGTCGGCTCGAATGGTAATTTGTGGTTTACTGAAGAGGGCACTGGTAGGATTGGCGAAATAACCGTTAATGGAATTATCACCCATCGCACGCTGAACGTACCTGGTATGCCGACAGACATTATGGTTGGGCCAGATGGCAATGTATGGTTTTCGGATGCTACCAATAGTACTATTAGCAAAATAACACCTTCTGGTGCTATTGTTGATTATTCTATCCCCACACCTAATTATCCGGCAGAAAATTATATAGCCAGTATTGCTACTGGCTCAGATGGTAATGTATGGTTTACAGAAAATAATGGGAATAAAATTGGTAAGTTAACTATCGCAGGTGTTGTCACTGAGTACGATGTCCCTGCTGGTACGCAGCCACAAGGTATTACTGCTGGCCCGGACGGGAACTTATGGGTCGCTGGATGGATAAGTGACGAAATTATTAAGATTACTACCGGTGGAGTGATGACTCATTACACTTTGCCTGCGGGTAGCAATCCTCGCCATCTTGCTGTTGGTCCAGATAACAATATATGGTTTTCTGAGTATGAGAAGATTGGTGTCGTTACCGGCCTGACAATTCCTGTCGTGCCTGCCGCACCTGTGAATAATGGCAATTCGCCTTCGAATAATCCGTTAGTTACTGCTATTACAATGCCGACAGTAACTTCAGACAACATAGCGGCGGCTAGCAGCTCAAGAGTTCCTGGGTTTACTATTTCAACGGTTAGGGCTAATAATGACACTACGTTGATGGCTAATACACCGGGCGCTACGGTTGTTACCAACAACATAACGGCTGAAACAAAAGAATCACCCAAGGGTGGGGCAGTAATTGTTCCTTTGGCCATTCTTGCATTTGTCGCCTTAACTATTGCTTCAATTGTCATTCGACGCAATAGCTCAAAATCGAAATAAATTAAACAATCACATCCCTATAATGGTTTTATTGTAGCCCTGTATTTGGTACCCTTAGAGTATATGAGAATTCTTGATGGACGCGAGTTAGCCGATTATGTAAAAGAGCGTCAACTAAAGCAAGTGCGTAATTTACGCCAGTCTTGGAAAACCGTTCCTAAGCTTGCCATTGTGATTGCCAGCGACGATACCGTTATTGATACGTTTGTGCGCCTAAAGCAGGTCTACGGCGATGACATCACTATTGAGGTGGATGTTAGGCGTGTGAAGCAGGCTGTTATTCGCGAAACACTTGCAGAACTAAACAATGACCCGACCATTCACGGTATTATTGTGCAACTTCCACTGTCTGACCCATCTGAAACTGATGAGATTGTTGGTTTGATTGCACCTGAAAAGGATGTTGATGGACTCGGCACAAGCGGTACGTATATTTCAGCAACCGCAACTGCTATTGATTGGTTAGTTGCTGGCTACAATGTGACCTTAAAAGATCGCGTTATCGCAATTGTCGGTCAAGGCCGTTTAGTTGGCGCGCCGTTAGCTGATTTGTGGAATAAAGCCGGTTTGAACGTTGTTACGTACGACGACACAACTGTTGATTTACAATCTGAACTTCGGAAAGCCGATATTATCGTTTCTGCAACCGGCGTTCCTGGGCTTGTTACCTCACAGATGATTTCACCAGGTAAGGTAGTTGTTGATGCTGGCACCGCTTCTGAAAACGGTGTCTTGGTTGGCGATATTGCCGAAGACGTTCGTGAACGCAACGATTTAACAATTACCCCAGTACGTGGTGGTGTTGGTCCGCTTACTATCGCGGCCTTGTTTGATAACGTTCTTCAAGCAGCAAACGCTACAGTCGAACGAAATTAAGCAGTTGTCTCGAGGGCGTCTTTAACGCGTTGTACAACTTGTCGAGGGGTGAGTTCTGCTTTTACGATATAGCTATGAATTCCTAGGCCGCGAATGGTCTTTGGGGCTTCTTCTTCGCCAAGGTTTGTCAAAATAATAACAGGGATATCTTTACCCCAAGTACTTTTGCGAATAAGGGTGAGTGCTTCATCGCCAGTCATTTCGGGCATTTGAAGGTCCATAAGAATAATGTCAGGCATATATTCTTCAACTAACGCAACGCCGTGCACGCCATTGTTGGCAAGCTGCACGTCAAAGCCGTCAGCTTCAAATTTCATTCGATACATTTGGCTGATAACTGGGTCGTCTTCGATAATGGCAATTTTGGTCATGGTTATGTACTATAATAGCAAGTAGTAACTAAAGATGGAAACAAACCAGCAAATGACAGTAGTCGATGAGCAGCTGAAAAGTCCAGAATCTTCGCCCTTGGGCGTTGGCGATGTGCAAGTATTGAACTCAGAATTCACCCGCGACCGTAAAGGCCACGAGTACACACTTCGCCATGTCAAAGTAGGGGACGAGACCGATATCGACCCTGACCTTCGAAATTGGTACAACGAACAAGGGAATCAATTTGAACAAATGCTGCGCAGCAATCCACACTGGGGAAAGACTGTCATTAAAGATGGTAAAATACATATTTCACCAGACAATATGGCTGCACAATGGTTATATTTTGATGTCGATGGCCGGCCAACTCAATTACTTGATTGGGCTGCTAAGTTTCCAACCGCTATTGCACTTGAACCCATGCAACGACTTGATAAAGGCGGTAAGTGGCTTCCTGGTGGCGCGCCTGACGATAGGTCATTAGAACTGTATACTAATATGTCTGATGCTATTGGCCTTAGAAGTCGTGCGCGCGTGTATGGCCAACTTCTTGTTGAGTATGCCGAAGAGGCTAATGTGCCTAACGTGAATATTTTAAGCCTTGGTTCTGGTGCCGCTATTCCTAATATCCAAGCTACTCAGGCATTAGAAGCGAAGGGTCGAGCCGTAAACTGGAAGTTTTTTGATTTCGACCCTGAAGCATTAATGTTTGCCCAAAAACTTATTGAAGAAAAAGATTTTAAATATTCAACATTCGATTACGGTCCAGAATGGGAAAACCCTGAAACGGGAAATGTCGAACCACGAGGTCAAAACTACCTGCGGGCTTTCGGTGAAGAAGATGAATCTGCTGATGTGGTCGATGCACTCGGTTTATGGGAATACTTAAAACCTCAGGATGCAGTGCGGTTTTTGCATACCTTATTTAAAAAAGTAAAACCGGGCGGTTCATTGATTGTCTCAAATATGCTTCCGTCTCGCCCTCAACGCGAATTCAACGAACGCGCGGTTGGTTGGCCTGGGCTTTATTTGCGTAGTGACACCGACCTATTGGATATTGCGCAACAAGCCGGTATTGATACGAGCCAAGTAACAATGACCCACACTGAAGACGGGGTGTATGTTGTAATGGAAATTAAAAAGCTGTGATTCTGAGTATCTTCACTATCGTGGCGGGCATTATTTCGCTTGTATTAAGCCTGGTGGTATCAACCAGTCACGACAACGCCCGCACCAATAAATGGTCGTTTGTGCTATTTGGGTCAAGCGTGAGTATCTGGGCAATTGGTGTTGGTCTATTTGGGCTGACAGCGGATAACCAGGTCGCTACGTCGGCTGTGTATGTGTACTACATCGCAGCACTGTTAATTGCCTATGCGCTGCTTATTTTTTGTATTTCGTATACTTCCGCCCGAGTGTCAAAGTTGATTGCTTTAGTGCTGCTCATTCCTTGGATTGTCATGTCTTACATCATTCTGCAACCAGGTATATTCATTGCTGATATCTCAATAGCGAACCACACCGTAGAGTTGGTTTCGAATACCTATGCATTATTCGCTTTTATGTTTATTAGCTACACCGCTATTGGAATGGCGCTGTTATGGCGAAAAGCATTTCTTAAAAAACAAACCCAACGGTATCGTTTGCTAGCGATTTGGTTTACCTTTTCGTTAGTAGGAGCTGGGTTCTTTAATTTAGTATTGCCCGGCCTCGGCTTTTACCAATATATTGGCTTGGGTCCGCTGTTCACCTTTATTATTGTCGCTGTGGTTTTTTACGCCATTGCGAAACATCGACTGTTTGACATTCGATTGGCGGTTGTTCGTACAGTTACATATCTACTGTCGCTCATAACATTAGCCAGTTTGTACCTTGTTGTTATTTTCCTCGTGTTTAACACCGTGCTCGACCAATCATCGACACCTAGTCAAATTACAATCAACGTCATACTCACCTTAACGCTGGCTTTTGTCTTTCAACCAATCAAACGCTTCTTCGACAAACTGACGAACCGTGTATTTTACCAAGACAACTATAACGTTGATGATTTCTTTACTGAAATTAGCCGCGCGCTTACTAGTACGAATGACCTTCACGGGCTACTTGGCAAGGCAGTTGAAAAAATCGCCTACACAATGAAATCAACCGATGCTTCGTTTGTGGTATATACGGGTGAAGAGCGCAGTGAGCAAATTGGTACGGGAAAATATAGCCGTATTTCGTATAAAGACGTCCGCTGGCTTGACGAAGCACTCGGCAATTCGGTGACAGAACCAAAAGTATTGGCAATGCTAAACGAAGAAGATGAATCGCTACGAAAAATGATGGTAAGCCATCGCATTGCGATGATTTTGCCGTTGCAACGGCAGGGCGTTAAGATGGGATATTTATTCTTGGGTGAACACAAACGCAGCCACTATAACCCTCGCGATATTCGCGTCGTTTGGTCACTCGCGGATGAATTAATTATTGCTATTCAAAATGCCCTCACTGTCGAACAAATTAAAGAACTCAATGGCCATCTTGAGCAACGTGTTGATGCTGCTACAAAAGAGCTGCGCCGTTCTAACGCCCAGTTGCAAAAACTCGATGAGGCGAAGGATGATTTCATTAGTATGGCTAGCCACCAGCTTAGGACACCGCTCACGAGTATTAAAGGTTATCTCAGTATGATGATTGAAGGGGATATCGGTAAAATTACTCCTGAACAAGCAAAGGTATTGAACGAGGCCTTTATGAGTAGTGAACGCATGGTCCGTTTAATTAGTGACTTCTTGAATGTCTCAAGGTTGCAAACAGGCAAGTTTGTTATTGAAAAGCACCCGGTTAATTTAGCGCTCCTCGTGCAACGGGAAATTGATAGCTTGACGCCAAATGCTATGACGCGCGGAATGAAGTTTGAATATAAAAAGCCAAAAGACATTCCGGTATTTGAGCTTGATGAAAATAAAATTGAACAGGTGGTTATGAACTTTGCCGATAATGCGTTGTATTATTCAAAAGATAATGGCAAAATTACTATTACCCTGAAGAAGGTTGGCAAGTATATAGAGTTTATCGTGAAAGATAACGGTATTGGTGTACCAGAAGCTGAGCAGGCTCACTTATTTAATAAGTTCTTCCGCGCTACCAATGCACGTCGAGCCCGACCAGACGGTACCGGTGTTGGTTTATTCTTGGCTAAAAAGGTGATTGATGACCACGATGGGGAAATTATTTTCGAATCGAAAGAAGGCAAAGGAAGTTCCTTTGGGTTTAGATTACCGCTCCCTAAAACTAAAAACTAGTTTGTAGTGATACTAATAAGTTGAACGATGAGTACGATAATAACGGCAACAACTAATGCTGCAATCAAGATTGGCTTAGCGATACGCTTGTGGTCAAACCACCATTGGTTAACAGGGTTACGGTGAACCGCTGAGATACGAGTAAGGATAGGACGGTCAATTGCAGCATCAACACCTCGGTATGGTTTGTTGCGCTTCTTCTTTTGTTTATTCGGCATACCCCTATTGTAGCAATAAATTTGTATACCAAAAACCCCGCCTTTTAAGGGGCGGGGTTTTTGTAGTTCTGAATCGCTTCAGTAGAATGAGCGGTCAGACTCTAGAGGCCAAGAGCACGACGGCTGGCGATGTAGTAAGCTACACCGGCAACAAGCGAACCAAGTCCTAGGATGGCAACAATGTTTTCACCAGCACCAGTGTGAGGAAGCTCAGGTGGTGTCTCTGGAGTTACCGGAGGAGTCACAGGAGTTTCACACTTAGTGAGGTCAGTAGTGTACTTAGTTTCGTTGAAATCAGATTTGTTGATTGTAACGATTTTCTTAGTAGCAATTTCACAAACAGTGATTTGTACTGGTGGAACAGTCTTACAGTCGTTTAAATCTTTTGAGTACTTTTTAGCATCAAAGTCTTTTTCGTCAATTGTAACGATTTTCTTTGTTGCAAGTTCACAAACGGTAATTTTAACTGGTGGAACTGTTTTACAGTCATCAAGGTTCTTTGAGTATTTCTTAGCGTCGAAGTCAGATTCGTTAATAGTAACAATCTTCTTAGTAGCTAATTCACAAACAATGATCTTTTCAGGAGTCTTACAGTCGTCAAGGTTCTTTGAGTACTTTTTAGCATCAAAGTCTTTTTCGTCGATAGTAACAATCTTTTTAGTCGCAAGTTCACAAACGACGATTTTAACTGGTGGAACTGTCTTACAGTCGTTAAGGTCTTTTGAGTATTTCTTAGCGTCAAAGTCTTTTTCGTCAATTGTAACGATTTTCTTAGTAGCTAATTCACAAACGACGATTTTAACTGGTGGTACAGTTTTACAGTCATCAAGGTTCTTTGAGTACTTTTTAGCATCAAAGTCTTTTTCATTAATAGTAACGATTTTCTTTGTAGCAAGTTCACAAACAACAATCTTTACTGGTGGAACTGTCTTACAGTCGTCGAGGTTTTTAGAATACTTAGTAGTATTGAAGTCTTTCTCGTCGATAGTAACAATCTTTTTAGTCGCAAGTTCACAAACAGTGATCTTTTTAACAGGTGGAGGTGTACAGTCTTTGTTAACAGTAACGGTTGCAGTATCTTCGATAGCGTAGCCACCAGTGTTTACTTTACCTTTGTTAACGAATGTATTAACACCACACTTAAGTTGTTCTTTTGCAGCAACTTTAGCGCTAAACACAGTGTATGCATTTGCACCCTTAGCGTATGAACCAACGTTGATGCCGGTACCATTTGTAAGGTTGCTTGTTGTAACAGGGATGTTTTGCTTTGAAGCGTTGCTCCAAGTGTTTGAGTTTGCAACTGCACTTAGGCCAGTTGGTAATGTGTCACGGAAAGTAACATCGTTGTGTTGTACTTCGCCAGTATTCTTGTAAGCAAGAATAAAGTCTACAACTTCACCAGGTTGCGCAGCGTAGCTTTCGCTCCACTTTGCTTCACCATGCTTGCTCACCATTTTAGTAAGTGAGAAGTTAGTAGTTTCTTCAAATTGTGGTTTAACTTTGAAAGTTACGTAACCGTCGTATTGGAAACAACCAGGGATTTTACCATCTAGTTTGTCGTAACCAAGCTTCGCACCAGCACTTGTGAAAATGCTTTCAGGAAGTGGTGTACCAGCAGCGCCAAAGGCGTTGTTTTCGTACTTAAGGCTTCCGCTTACATATGAAAGGTTGAAGTTTGTTGTGCTGTTAAAAGTAGCGTGGTCATATACTTCAGCATATTTTCCGGCGTTACCTTTAGTGTCTGCACCAACGTTGCTTGCGTTCAAGAAACCGTTTACTTGGATTGATTTTCCAGTTGTAGTAGGGAGGTTGAATTTAGCAGTTACGTTTTGCGCTACAAGGTTTAGGTTTGCAGCAGCGTTGTTGTGAACGTACATACGGACAGTGTATTCTTTGCCTTTTTGTACAGTCATGTTGTCGTACCAAGTATTAGCAGCGGTAGTTTCGCGGATACCCACGAAGTTACGCTCGTCGCCAATAGTTGGGTTGTTTGTAATTGAGTTAAACGCTACGTGGTCCGAAGGTTTTTCAATTGTAAAAGTTTCTCGTGATGGGCCCCAAGCAAGTGCTGCAACTGGAACGATAACTGCTAAAGCAATCATCGCAACAATTCCACTTGTACGTTTAGGAGCGCGGCGGATGAGTGAGGTTAGTTTACTCATATTTTCTCCATTTCTTGATTCATCTCGCAGATAAAATCAAAATTAATAATTTATTGAACATTAGGTGTCAAATTAACATTGTTGCCAGTTTGTTAAATACGCACAAATCAGATCGTTATAATGTGCATGTTCTTCGAAAAGAACAATGCACGAGCGGGGACTCACAGATAAATAAATCTACTAAGGTTAACTAAATAACTGCTGTAGGACTCCTTATTCTGGAAAGCTATTAATGAGCACTGAGTGGGTGCACAACCTTGCCTTGCGGCCGATTGTGCACCCACTCATTTAACTACTCCACGACAACGTCGGGCGGGGTCGCTTCGACCTCGGGAGCAGGTGCTACTTCGGGGTCACGAGTCGGTGTTGGAACCGGCGTCGAGACGATGGGTGCTGCCGGTGCCGGTGCTGCGGGAGCAGGGGCGGCCGGAGCGGGTGCTGCAGGGGCCGGTGCGGGAGTCGAAACTACCGGAGCGGGTGCAGGTGCTGCAACTACGGGTGCCGAAGCAACCGGAGCGGCGGCAGGCGGTGCTTCCATTTCTGAAGGCGCCGCGGCGGGTGTTTCTGCTGGTGCCTCAACCGTCGGTGCTGCTACAGGAGCGGCAACCGGTGCGGCTGCTGCGGTCGGTGCCCCACATGTTTCGATGTTGGGGATGGGAATGCAGCCAACCTCCGGTGTGGCGGGGGCTGGTGCTTCCGGTTCCGGAGCAGGGGCGGGTGCCGGGTCAGGCGTCGGCACAGGGGCCGGCGTCGGGTTGGCCGGCGTTGCGGGGGTGGGAGCCGGAGCTACCGGGGCAGGAGCAGGCGGGTCGACACGGGGTGTGTCTGCCGGCTGTTCCGTTACCTCAGGCGCTGTGTACTCGCCTTCGGTTTGGTCATCGTTCTTTCCCTGACCTTCAGGCGCGTTTCCCTGCGGACCAGAACCCTGTGAAGGGATTTTGGTGTCCAGCGGGGGCGTAACAGGCGGCGTCACCGGAGGGGTGACGGGCGGGATGACCGGCGGAGTGGGCGGCGGCGGGTTGTCAGTCTGGCCTACGGGCACGTTGGGAATCGGAACTCCCGTGGTGACCTGGGTGCATCGGTCCAGCGCGCTGTGTTGAGCAGCGACTGCGCCGGATGCGTCCGTGTAGGTGATGTCGTAACCCGACTTGTTGTCGCCTCCAACTCCTGGCTGCTGAACCATGGTCGTGCCTTGCACGCCAGTGTTGTTCCCCTGGAAGGTGATTTCCGACACCGCAGTGATGTCGGTAATCTCCCAGAGAACCAGCCAGTCTTCGTACGCCTTGATACCGCGCTCGGAGTACGTGTTACCGTCCTTGATGATGCCGTCTTTTGCAATGACGGACTCATTTTCGAGCGGCTTCTTGTCTCCAAGCGGCGATGCCGAGTAGTAGTTGAACAGCGTCAGCGGGTCACGCTTGGCCTGTTCCGCGATTTGCGCACGGAAGGCTTCGGCGTCACCCGGAGTTGCGGTGCCATCGGCGTTCAGCTTTCCACCGTCGCGACGAGGCATGTCGATGATGAACTCATCGGCAGTCTCTTTTGTCGAGGCGGTTTTTGCCGTTGCCTTTGAACCGGACTCGGGTCCAGACAGGGACGTTTGCACGTCCTTTGCCTGAATGGTGGGTGTTCCTCCGAAGAAGAACACCACAGCGATAGCAACGAGTGCTATGAACGCAAGCACCAGTATTGCTACTAGCGGCTTGTTGCGGATTCGTTGTACGAACAGCATTTGAAGACCTCCTAGGCCGGGGTGGAAGAAACTTTGGAAGGCTCGCGACGTGTGTCGCGTTCCTTTTTGGAAGGATCGCGGTGTTCGTTACGTTCCTTGTTGCGCTTGGCCTTGCTCTTCTCACGTAGGTACGTGATGTAGATGAAGAGCGCCGCGAAGGGCGGAACGACGACCACAGGAATCCAATCCTGCGGATCGTTTCCCATGGAACGTTGAACATCCTCGAGGGCCCAGGTGACTACGAAGCCGAAGAAGATAGCCAGCAGCACGATGATGACCCATTTGCCGACACGAACGAAGCCTACGTTGAAGGGGCGCAGATGGGCGGGAAGCTTCTCTGTGTGTACCTTGTTCTTGGGCTTAGCGGGCGTGATGGGCAGGGTCTTCGTCGTGGTAGACGAGCTTGTGTCGGACGAGCTGTGCTTCTTTCGCAGGTCGTACAGTCGGGAAAACCCGGCTGCTCTTCTTGCGACGCGAAGCTTCTCGTCCTTCTTCGGAAGTCCTTTGACGGACTCAGCCAGAGCGTACTCGAGAGCGAGCTCTGTTGTGGCACCGTCGTTCACTTTTGCGCTGTAGTTCTCGTGAGCCTTCGCATAACGCGGTCTGTCCTTGTTGGTGAAGGTTTTGAGTCCTGCACGCAGGTTGTCTTCGTTGAAAATCATGTATCTACTCCTGTACTCTCCATGGATGTTTGCGCGGTTGCGCATTGAATGCGTTTCCGTAGCAGCTGTCCCTGGAGGGGTTGGGAGCAGCGCGTCAAACCGCTGAACGGTGTTCGGCAGTAAGGCGCGCTGCTTCCTAAGAAGTAGAACATATTAATAGCTTTCAGTGCGTTGCAAACATGAAAAACATGTTTAGAACATGCACTATAATGATCTGATTTGTTAACGTCCACCTCACACCTGATAGGGGTCTCACACCTTATCCGTGAATGATGTTACTAATTTATCACATAATGCGCATAATGTCAATGCTTTATGCAATAAATACGTATAAAGCACAAGCAGTTTCGGTACCTGTTAACAAGTACGATATAGCATAAACAGTATTCTACCACCACGCCTAGCGTGTTGAAGGAGTTACAACACGCTATATATAAAATAATTGACATCATCTGTCAAACAGAGTATATTTTGCTGTTAAGTGTAGTTACAAGGATTACACACCCGGGTAAGGGGCATTAATGTCAGATAGCAAAAAAGCACTGTATGGCAACATCGTGGTTCCGGTGACGAAAGATCTTCGCACGCGTTTCACGAAAGCTACGCAGAGTTTCAAGAATGCTGTACCTCGAGAAGTTCAGGCCAAGCTGCTGGAGTCTTGCAAGACCTCAGACGCTCAGCTGGAGCTGCTCGACCACCTGATCGACCTCGGCATGCCGGTTCCGGATATCCATCCGAACATCCGGCTGTCGAGTGAGCAGTCTCAGAAGTTGTCCAAGCGCGTTCACTACGTGCGCAATCGCCAGAGAACCGGAGCATCTGCTTCACGGTTGGCGGTCGTTTGATGACTTCCGTACTGACCAAGCCAAAACTGGATGTAGAACCGAAGGAGTATGTCCTGGACGGCCACGTTTACATGGCCGTTACAGGTGAAGCGATGGGGTATATCGAAGGTGCACGCACTGTGTGCAAAGTCGACGACCCGCGCGAACTCCTGAGAATCGCAATCGAGATGGCCCAAGGTAAACATGAGGTTCTCACGAACCTCTATATCTACGGCCGTTTCGAGTTCGACATCCATCCGGGAGAGCTGTACTTGCTCTTCCGTGATCCGGTTTCCGGATCTAGTATGCCTACGCTCCCTGCGAGAAGGATTTGCATGAAAGCTGGGTACTACTGGAACAGGCGAGGTAAGTATCGAAAGGACACAAGACCTGGCAGGTAACTGCCAAAAAACGTCGTCGGTAAAAGAGCCGGGCAGCTCTGAGGCATCGCCTCCCGATGGCACCGTTAGCCTCATTTCGCTTCGGGTGCGAATAGGCTAGCTCCCCGAGCGGAGCGCTCCAAGTCGTCATAGGCTAGGATGCGCTCCGCTCGCGCGGATACAATTCAACCCTTTACCTCTAGCCAAGAGGTATTTTTTTTGCTATAATATCCCAGGTAAAAGCGCCTTTGACCTGTTCTTTTGATGGTCTCATCGTCTAACGGTTAGGACACCAGGTTTTCATCCTGGCAATCGGAGTTCGATTCTCCGTGAGATCACCAAGAGAACCGACCAAAGGCGCATTAATGTAAAAAGGTATTATTTATATGTCAATTATTTTCAAACGAACAAAAATCTTAGCAACTGTTGGTCCAATTACAAGTACTCCAGAAATGCTTGAAAACCTCATTCTTGCAGGTGTTAACGGTCTTCGTTTGAACTTTAGCCACGGTGACTACGACGAACGAACTCAACAAATTGAGTGGATTCGTGCAGCCAGCGCTAAAATTGGCAAACCAGTAGCAATTCTTCAAGACCTCCAAGGTCCAAAAATTCGCCTTGGTATGCTTAACGAAAATACTCCAGTTGTTAAGGGCGACGAAATTGTTCTTGATTACGCTGCTGAACACAATGGCTTAACTTTCCCAGTTCAATATAATTTGGCTGAAAAAGTACAAGTCGGTGAACCTATCTACATCTTCGACGGTAAAGTCCGTACTACTGTTATTGAAATCCCATCTGAAACTGCTATTAAGCTCCGCGTTGAAAACGACGGTACACTTATGAGCAAGAAGGGTATTAACCTTCCTGACACTGACTTCGGTGGTGACATCCTTACTCCTAAAGACCTTAAAGACCTCGAATACGGCCTTACTCAAGACATCGACTTCGTTGCTCTAAGCTTTATTCAAAGCCCAGACGACATCCACAACCTTCGTCAGATTTTAGTTGCAGGTGGTTCAACAGCGCAAATTATTGCAAAAATTGAAACTAAAGCTGCTATCAAGCCTGAAGTTATGGAAGAAATTGTGAAAGCATCTGACGGTATCATGGTTGCACGTGGTGACCTCGCCGTTGAAGCTGGTGCTGAAGTTGTGCCAATCGTACAACGTCGTTTGCTTGCCCTTTGCCGTAAGCACGGAAAACTAAGCATCGTTGCTACTCAAATGATGGCAAGCATGGTTGATAACCCTGAACCTACACGCGCTGAAGTAAGCGACGTAGCGAACGCGGTTATCCAAGGTGCTGACACAGTAATGCTCTCAGACGAAACAGCAAACGGTAAATACCCGCTTGAAACTGTTGCCGCTATGAAAAAAGTTATTCTTTATACACAAGATAACGCTCCTGTAGCTCCAATTCACGACATCATTGCCAAGAACGTTCAACTTGACGCGATTAGTACTGCTGCCGTTACTCTTGCTGAACAACTTAAGGTTGATGCAATTATCGCTGAAACTAAGTCTGGTGCAACTGCCTCAAATATTGCTGCTCACCGTCCAAACCTTCCAATCATCAGTGTTACAAGTGAAGTTAAGGCTGCACAACAGCTTGCACTAAGCTACGCTAACCGTACATACATCCGTCCTGACAGTGCTGAAGCTGGGTTTGACCTCGCTAAAGAACTAAAAGCAGAAGGCCTATTTGGCGACGCTGATGCTAAGGTTATTATCGTAAGTGGCCAACAACCTGGAATTATCGGAACTACCGATACAATTAAAGTTCGCGTACTTGCATAAATTTCGAAACAAAAACACTATTGTCGTAGTACAATAAACATAACAAGAAAAGATTAGGTGGATATGAGCTTTTTTAAACGAACAATTCGTGATGTTCCGATTGATAACAAAACCGTGCTTATACGGGCAGATTACAACGTGCCCCAAAGTAAAACAGGTGCAATCAGCGACGACTTACGTATTCGGGCTAGTTTACCGACTATCGAATTCTTACTCGAACGCCACACGAAAGTGGTTATTATGAGCCACTTAGGCCGTCCTGAGGGCCGCGAAGCAAAGTACAGCTTAAAACCTGTAGCGAAGCGCCTCTCTGAACTTCTCGACCGTAAGGTTATCTTTGTTGACGATTGTATTGGCGATAAAGTATTCCAAGCGGTAAAAAAAGCACCGAACAATAGTGTCATTTTGCTTGAGAACCTTCGTTATTACCCTGAAGAAGAAGCAAACGACACCATCTTTGCCAAAAAAATCGCTAAAAGCACCGGTGCTCGTTACTTCGTCCAAGACGGTTTCGGCGTTGTTCACCGTGCCCACGCTAGTACCGAAGCTATTACGCACTTTATTCCAAGTGTTTCTGGTTTGTTGCTCGAACGTGAATACGTGACTATTACTAATGCTATGGAAAACCCACAACGTCCACTTATAGCCGTTATGGGTGGCGCCAAGGTGAGTGACAAAATTACTGTCATCGAACGTTTTGTCGGTATTGCAGACAAAATTATTATCGGTGGTGCTATGGCCAATACGTTCCTTAAGTACAAAGGCCACCACATGGGAAGTAGCAAAATTGAAGATGGTCAAGAAAAAGTGCTTGATGGTATTTACCTTGCTGCGCACAAAAAACTTGATACAAGCATAGATGATTTTATTATCCTTCCAGATGACGTTGCTGTGGCTGAAGATATTTCTGAAACTGCTGTGCGTAAAAATGTGAAGCTTGGCAACCTTGACGCTGCTGATAAAGCATTAGACATAGGTGACGCCTCAATTGACCGTATGGTTGAAGAAATTGCAAAGGCAAAAACGGTTATTTGGAACGGTACACTAGGGTACGCTGAATTACCTGAGTTTGCCCACGGGTCTGCACGACTTGCGTTATCACTCGCAACACAAGCACAGACCACCTCAATTATTGGGGGTGGCGATACCGCTGATTTCGTACTGAAATGGGACGGAAAGGGTGGCGAAAGCTTCACTCACGTTTCAACTGGCGGCGGTGCATCCCTTGAATTAATGGCTGGCGAAAAACTCCCGGGTATCGAGAGTTTGCTAGACGCACCAAGATAAGCTACACTAAGGTTAATTAAATAAGCATAGGCGATATGTCACGAGATAAAAAACTTATAATCGGTAACTGGAAAATGAACCTTGGGGTACATGATTCTAGTTTGTTCCTTCACCGCTTAGCGGGTACTGTTAAAATTCACCGTAATTTAGAGGTCATCATTGCGCCGACGATGTTAGCGCTGCAAACCTTAAGCCTACAGGTGAACTATAAACAGTTCAAACTTGCTGCTCAAAACTTCTACTGGCGCGACCACGGTGCGTTCACCGGTGAAGTGTCTGCCACCAACCTTCGCGGCATTGTACAATACGGCTTAGTTGGACACTCTGAACGTCGTCACGTCTTTAACGAATCTGATAAAGATACCCGCGCGAAGGTGCAGGCAGCTATTCGAAACGGCATTCGTCCAATTCTCTGTGTTGGCGAAACAACCAACGAGCGTACTGCTGGTGAAACTCGCGATGTGATTCACGACCAACTCATTGGTGGCCTCGCAAACATCACAAGCGAAGAGCTTGCTCAAGTTGTCATTGCCTACGAACCTGTCTGGGCAATTGGTACCGGTAAAAACGCCGTTCCAACTGATGTGACCGAGGCTGTTGTGACTATTCGTCACCAATTAAAACACCTATATGGTGCAAAAGCTGCAAACGAAGTCCAAGTGCTTTACGGTGGCAGTGTTACAGCTGACAGCGCTGCAGATTACCTTGCACTCGATGAAATTGACGGCCTTCTTGTGGGCGGCGCTAGCTTAGATGAAAAAGCATTCAGCACTATTGTCGAAAAAGCATATAATAGCGTGAAAAAGTAGGCGGAGTTATATGTCTGATATTGATTTCGATGAACTAGATAGGGCTGTAAACGGGGTACTCGGTACAAACGACGCGCCAACATCCACTCCTCCTACGCACGCTCCCTCTGTTCCTGCGCAAGAAACTCCAGTAGAGCCACTATCAGAGGCAACAACTATTACTCGCGTTGAACGAACGCAATTATCACCAATAAGCTCAGCGCCTAAGCCTGCCGCAGCTTCTACTGCACCCGCCGCCCGTCGTAGTTCTGGCCGCTTTATGGACATGGTTCACCCATCTTCAGACATGCGTTCTCGAAACCCGGATGCACCGGTTGTCGTGAAACCTCAAGTGTCGGAACCTGCGCAGCCATCCGCTACGCCAGATTACTCTGAATCTCCAGCTTGGAACGAACCACTTGAATCACCATTCTTACCTGATGCTAAAGTTGAAAAACGTCCACTCGGTGGCGGAGAAGCGACGAATACAGAAGCCGCATCTAACGTTGATAGCTTTGATTTTCAAGGTTTGCTTGACGAACCGGAAGAAGAACTCCTTGAAGCACCTGAGCCTCAAGAGCGCATTGAAGCAACTGCACTTCCAGACCCAATAGATTTTGCTGAGGCTAATGTAGCACCGGAAGAAACTCCTGTGGTTGTTGAAGAAGCGCCTATTGAAGTAGCACCTGAAATAATCGAACCTCAGCCGGTTGTAGAAACTCCTCAGCCGATTGTTGAAGAACCTGTTGGCCCAACTTCAATTACGCCTCAATACAAAGAGCAAGCAAGCTCTAACCAAGAATCAGGCGCAATGTATGACACTGAATCGTATCACCAAGCGGTTACTGCACCAGTAAAAAAGAAATCTGGTTGGTTTACTGTTGTTTTGATTCTTCTTCTTGTCGTACTTGGTGCTGGCGGCGGTTTCGCTGTATACACTTACGTATTACCTATGCTTTAAGCCTAGGCTAACTACCGCTGCTCGTTTATACTTATAAGAATGGATATTCTTGGGGAACTAAACGATGCGCAGCGCGAAGCTGCTCTGACAATGTCGGGGCCGCTTTTGATTTTAGCGGGCGCTGGTAGTGGCAAAACAAAAACACTGACACACCGAATCGCTCTTCTTATTGCCGAAAAAGGCATTTGGCCAAGCCAAATTTTAGCAGTTACTTTTACAAACAAAGCTGCGAAAGAAATGCGTGAGCGATTGTCTCACCTTATTAACCAACCGAACGACCGTTCGTTTATGCCATGGATGGGAACATTCCACGGTATATGCGTGCGTTTACTTCGTATGGACGGCCAATTTATTGATGTACCGAGTAACTTCGTTATCTATGACGAAGACGACCGCAAGGGGTTGGTGAAGCAGGCGATGAAGCAGCTGTCTATTACTGATAAAGAAATGAAGCCATCTGCAGTTAGCAGTGCAATTTCATCTGCTAAGAATGCGATGCAAGGCCCGGCTGATTTTGAAGCTGCAGCAAACTATCCTTTCCAAAAGAATGTTGCGAAGGTGTATGCGCTTTATGAAAAGCGTCGAAAAGAAGCCAAAGCACTCGATTTTGACGATTTATTGCTTGAGGCGGTGAATTTATTGCAAAACAATAAAGATATTCGTGACAAATGGAAAAACCATTTTAAGCACATTATGATTGACGAGTACCAAGACACTAACGCGGCCCAGTATCAACTGGTTAAGTTATTAACAAACGATGAACAGAATGTCTGTGTTGTTGGTGACGACTGGCAATCTATCTACAGCTGGCGTGGTGCTGATTTTACAAATATTCTTAACTTTGAACGTGATTTCCCTGGTGCGAAAGTTGTAAAACTTGAACAGAATTACCGAAGTACTGGTAATATTCTTGATGCAGCAAATCAAGTGATTACTAAAAACACCCAACGTTCCGACAAGAAACTGTGGACGGCTGAGGGGAGCGGGTCACCTGTACAAGTACATGGTGTTTACGACGAAGCTGAAGAAGCTCGAACAGTTGCTGACCGAATATCCGCCCAAGTAATGATAGGTGCTCGTAAACATAGTGATTTTGCCGTGCTCTACCGCACTAACGCCCAAAGTTACACATTAGAGCGCGCTTTCTTGCAGTCGCGCGTGCCATACCAAATTGTCGGTGGGGTTCGCTTTTATGACCGTAAAGAAATTAAAGATATTATTGCGTATTTAAAGCTTATCTACCAACCAAATGACCGAATGAGTTTTAGCCGCATTGCCAACGTGCCAACTCGCGGCGTGGGTGCGACAAGTTTAGAACGTTTCTTGAACTGGCAATCAGACCAACCGGTTGATATTATCGAAGCCCTTCTAAGAGTTGAATCTGAAAAGATTGTGACAGGTAAAGCAAAGACTGCCCTTACGAGGCTTGGTGAAACATTACAAATTTTACGAGAACGAGCCGAAGAGTCAAGCCCAGCTGAACTTATTGATGCGCTCATTAAGTCAATCGGCTACCGCGATTTTGTTCTTGATGGTACGCCACAAGCTGAAGACAGGGAAGAAAACCTTGGTTCTTTACTTTCTGATGCGCAAAATTTCACAAGTATTTCAGATTTCCTCGAAGAAGTGGCTTTGATGTCGAGTGTCGATAGCCAAAAAACTGAAAACACCGTTACATTAATGACACTTCATGCTGCCAAAGGTCTGGAATTCCCCGTTGTGTTTATGGTGGGAATGGAAGAGGGTATCTTGCCACACTCACGGGTATTTGAAGCAAGCCCTGCAGACCTCGAAGAAGAGCGGCGCCTTTGTTACGTAGGTATGACGCGAGCGCGTGAAGAATTGCACCTCAGCTATGCCTATAGCCGTTTGCAATTCGGCCAACGCGGCTACAACCCGATGTCACGTTTCATTACTGATATGGGTGACCAAGTTGCGATGACGAACCCAGAACCGAATATTATGGGCTACCAAGAAGAAGAACCTTTTTATAGCGATGAAGTCGGCTTTGAAATAGGTGATAGTGTTCGCTCGGCAGCTTTTGGTGACGGTGAAATTATTGATGTTGATGGTATGGCAGTGACAATCGCGTTTATCAGTGGTCAGACCAAAAAGTTAAACGCTGAATACGCCCATTTACAAAAGCTTTAGTGCTATAATAAGAACAATACATTTCTAGGGACTGTTTTTTATTTTTGCATGAGACTGCGTTTACGTAAATCCACCACGTTTATTTCTGTGAGCCTCGCCGTTTTGGGGCTTGTTGCTGTATTCGCGGCAAATGCAGTGACGCAACCAGCCGCTGCATTAAATGAGGGTGGTCGCCTTATCTCTGTACACGACCGTGGTAAAGAAACCGTTTTCCTCTCTCAAGCCGAAACACTCGCCGATGCTTTTAAAGAAGTGGGCATTGAAGTTGACTCACACGATGCTGTCGAGCCTGCAATTGACGAAAAGCTCGTCGCAAGCGACTATCAAGTGAATATTTATCGCGCACGTCCTGTAACTGTTATTGATGGCGCAACTCGCCTAAAGGTTATTACACCTTACCAAACTGCCGAGCAGATTATTGCCGATGTCGGAATTGAACTTTATCCTGAAGATACAACGAGCCTTACTCGTTCTGCCGACATCGTGACCGATGGCGCAGGCTTAAAATTAAATATCGACCGCGCTATATCACTTACTCTTGATTTGTATGGCAAGAAGACCGAAGTGCGCACCCAGACTGCAACCGTTGGTGAGATGCTAAAAGAAAAGGGAATTACGCTTGGTGCAGACGACCGATCATCTGTTAGTAATTCAACACCAATCACGACTGGGCTTGAAATTCGTCTTTGGCGTGAAGGTAAACACACTATCAACGCAGACGAAGCTGTAGCGTTCGGTACAGAACAAATTAAAGATGCCGACCGCGAAGCTGGCTACAAGGCTGTGAAAACTGCTGGTGTAAATGGACAACGAACGGTTACTTATGAAATTACCATCATTAACGGTGCTGAGGTTTCTCGAACTGAAATCGCCTCAATTGTTACGACGCAACCACAAACGCAAGTTGAAATTATTGGCTCTAAACCGAAAACACTTGCGTACACCGGTGGTGGTTCAAAATCTGAATGGCTTGCTGCTTCTAACATTCCCCAAGAGAGCTGGGGCTATGCTGACTTCATGGTAGGCAAGGAAAGTGGTTGGAATCCTAATTCATTGAATAAATCTTCTGGCGCATGTGGCCTTGCACAGGCATTACCATGTAGCAAAGTTGGGCCTAACTGGAGTAACCCAGTGGTATCACTCAACTGGATGAATAACTATGTGAACGGCCGCTACGGTGGTTGGGAAGGCGCTTATAACTTCTGGCAAGTGAAGCACTGGTATTAATATGACAGGTCCTAAAAAATCACTCGGTCAACACTGGTTAAAAGATAGGGATGTATTAGGTAATATTGCTGACGACGCTAATATCGGCCCGGATGATACCGTACTTGAAATTGGCCCAGGGTTAGGAACGCTGACAAGTGAACTCCTTCGCCGTGCTAAAAAGGTGATTGCCGTTGAACTTGATGGTGAACTGGCCGCTAAATTACCAAAGCAATTCCCTGGAACATCACTTGAAGTGGTCAACCAAGATATTCTCTCTTTCGACTTGACTCGTCTTCCTGAAAACTACGTTGTAGTGGCGAACGTTCCGTATTACATTACTTCAAAAATTATTAAATTACTGACTACTGCTGGTAACAAGCCGCGTACTATTGTTCTGCTTATTCAAAAAGAAGTTGCCGTTCGTTTGGCCGCACAGCCAGGTGATATGAGTATTCTCGCTGTCAGTGCACAAATTTATGCTGAGGTTGAACTCAGCGGTATTGTACCAGCGAAATTCTTTACTCCGCCACCCAAAGTAGATAGCCAAGTGGTTATTTTAAACACTCGCGCAGAAGCATTAGTTTCTGAGGAAGATGAAAAGCTCTTTTTCAGGGTAGTAAAAGCTGGTTTCTCTGCAAAGCGTAAAAAACTTCGCAGTAGTATTTCAAGTGGTCTTCATATTTCTAAATCAGATGCCGAAGAATTGCTGAAAAGTAACGGCATTAGCCCTGATGACCGAGCCGAACAACTTTCGCTCGATGACTGGTTGCGACTTACCGCAGCCGTAGCTCTTACAGAGTAACTATTAAATGCTATAATTAGAGCAAATGATAAAGGTTTTACCTTCTCAGATGAAAGTGTGGGCGCACAAAATTTTCACCAAGAATAGTTTATATATTGGGCTGTTTTTGGTGGCTATTTTGGCATCTGTTTCTATTTCAAACATTGCTACGACGGTTCATGCCGATGACGATAGCAAGCGGCTCATTACAGTGTACGACCGCAACACCAAAAGCTCCTTCTTAACCGCCCAAACAACAATCGGTGCAGCACTGAAGGTAAACGGCATTGAGCTCGACCCGCGCGATACTGTAGAGCCTTCTCGCGATGAAGAGCTCGTCGCGAACGATTACCAGGTGAACATTTATCGGGCCCGTCCAGTATTTGTTATTGATGGCTCAACCCGGGTAAAAATCATGACGCCATACCAGGTACCTGAACGTATTGCCGAAGATGCCGGTATTACTATGTATCCCGAAGACACAACAAGTCTCAAACCGTCAGGTGATTTTGTTGGTGATGGTGCGGGACTACAGATGAGTATCGACCGCGCAACACTTATTACGCTTGATTTATATAGCAAGAAAACCCAAGTTCGTACCCAGGGTGAAACGGTCGGCGATATGCTGAAAGAAAAAGGTATTGAACTTGGTGTGAATGGGCGAGTGTCGGTTCCTGTTTCAACACCAATTACTGCAGGTATGGAACTCCGTGTATGGCAAGAAGGCAAACAAACAGTCAATATCGATAGGGAAGTGGCATTCGGCAAGCAACAAGTGCTCGATGCTGACCGCCCGATTGGTTATCGCGTTGTGAGTACCCCAGGCGTTGCTGGTGTTGAAATGGTCACCTATGAAATTGAAGTGAAAGATGGCGTTGAGCTTTCTCGTAAACAAATTGCCAGCATTGTTACCGCTCAACCAGTAAAGCAAATTGAAGTGATTGGCATAAAGACTGGCCCGAATGCATTGACGAAATCCAAGGGTGCACAGATGTGGACTGACAGCAAAGGCATTACGCACCGCGAAACGTATTATGATTTGAACATGAGCAGGGTTATGCAGGCCTGTGGCCAAGGTGGCTATTACGAAGTGCGATTCGATGGTATTAAAGTTGACCGTGACGGCTACGTTATTATTGCCGCTAACTTCGGCCGTTACCCACGTTGCTCAATAACTGAAACAAGTGTCGGGATGGCAAAAGTATATGACACGGGTGGTTTTGCGGCGAAACATCCAGACGGCTTTGATATTGCAACCGATTGGTCGAAAGCTGACGGGCGCTAACCTCTGACGATTTCACTATCAATCTGGTACAATGGAACTTAAATGGAACAACCACAGAAAAAACTCTACATCGCAACAGCTATTCCTTATGTGAATGGCGTCCCTCACATCGGCCACGCAATTGATTACATGCTTGCTGATATCTGGGCTCGTTACCAACGTCAAAACGGCCACGAAGTTCGCTTCCAGGTTGGTACTGACGAACACGGTAATAAAATATCAGCCAAAGCTGCTGAAGAAGGTATTAGTCCTAAAGAATATACAGATAAAATGTATGTTAACTTTGAAAACTTTGTTAAAAAAGTTGGCGCACAGTACACGGATTTTATTCGAACGACTGACGAGCACCACGTACAATCTGTCCGCTATATTTGGGAAGTCTTAAAGCCTTACATTTACAAGGGGAGCTACAGCGGCTGGTACTGCATGGGCCACGAAGCCTTCTTTACTGATAACGAAGTACAAGCGCTCGGCGGCATTTGTCCTGACCATCAAACACCATTCGATCAAGTAAGCGAAGAAAACTACTTCTTTAAAACCAGTGCGTTTACTGACCGTATTAAAGATGCCATCGCTAATGGCACTATGGAAATCGTTCCAGAGTTCCGTAAAAACGAATTCTTAGAACTTATTAAAGACGGCCTCGCTGATGTCAGTATTTCACGACCAAAGAAAAGTTTGAGCTGGGGTATTCCTGTGCCAGATGACCCAGAGCAAGTTATGTACGTTTGGCTTGATGCACTCGCTAACTACATTACGGTTATTGGCTATCCTGACCGTCCAGAAGAATACAAAAGTTTCTGGCCTGCGGACGTGCAAGTCATTGGAAAAGACATCCTTCGTTTCCACGCTGGTATTTGGCCTGCAATGCTGCTTGGCCTTGGCCTTGAACTTCCTAAGAAGTTACTCGCACACGGATTCGTAAATATTGGCGGTTCAAAAATTAGTAAGAGCGTCGGGAATGTTATCGACCCGAACGAAATTATCGACCAGTACGGCCTCGATGCTTTCCGTTACTTCTTCTCTCGTCATATTCCAACCCAAGATGACGGTGACTTTACTTGGGAAAAGTTTGAAACTGCCTATAACGGTGAACTTGGTAATGACCTAGGTAACTTAATCCAACGTGTTGCGAGTATGATTCTTCGTTATCAAGCGGGTGTTATTGGTGAGTCACAACAAACTGAGCACGACATGACAAACTATCACCGTGCAATGGCAAACCTTGAGTTTAACAAAGCAATCGATGAAGTATGGAATAAAATTCGTAGCCTTAACCAATACATTGATAACGTCAAACCTTGGATGGTTGCTAAAGGTATTGGCACTGACCCTGAAGCAGAACCGCACCTTGCTGAAATTCTTGCCCACTGTGCTGGTGCACTCATTCAAATTGGTGACCTATTGGTTCCATTTATGCCAGGTACTGCCACTTACATTCACGATACGTTTGAAAGTGGAGTTGTTAAGCCATCGGACGGCGTGTTATTCCCTAAGCGATACCTTCACACCGCTGACCCACACGCTGCAAAGCAATAATGCTCATCGATACGCACTGTCATATTCATGAATCGTATGAACTTCCTTTAGATGAAGTATTATTGCGTGCATCAGAAGCGGGTGTAGATGAATATATTTGTGTTGGAACCTCTGAGGAAAGTTCTCGGCTTGCAATTGCTTTTGCCGAAGAACATTCTGAAGCCTACGCTGCTATCGGCGTTCACCCGCATGATACAAAAGACGGCTACGCTGCAATTGACGGTTTGGCTGGTACATCCTCAAAAATTGTTGCAGTAGGTGAGGTAGGGTTAGACTACTTCTATAGTCATAGCCCGCGTGAGGTGCAACTAGAGGCCTTGGAAGCTCAAATCCAGGTCGCCTTAAAACATAATCTGCCAATTATTTTCCATGTTCGTGAAGCTTTTGATGATTTTTGGCCTATTTTTGATAAATACCCAGGAATTCGTGGTGAATTACATAGTTTTACGGATTCCAGCGAAAACCTGCAAGAAGCCTTAAAAAGAGGCTTATATATTGGTGTTAACGGCATAAGCACGTTCACTAAGGACGAAGTTCAGAAAAAAACTTTTGATTCTATTCCTTTAGACCGTTTATTGTTTGAAACGGACGCTCCTTTCTTGACGCCTGCCCCATTACGTGGTAAAGTAAACGAGCCCGCGTATGTGAAGCTTGTTGCTGAATATCATGCAGATAGAAGAGGTATAAGCCTTGAAGAAATCTCTGATGCAACCACCGCAAACGCCCGTACGTTGTTTCAACTAACAACGCTCTCTTAAACCAAAACATCACAAACATTCCATTATTTAAGGGAAGATTTTTACTATGGCAGACGCACAATTTGCGATTCCTGAAGCATTCCGAAAACCGGAACCGCAGCCTCAACCTGAACAAACATATGAAGCACAGCAAACTGCTGCTTTTTCAGCGTATCTTGATAGCAAACAGTACACACCAGAAACACAACCTCGACCGTACCATTTCGTAAAAGAAATTGAAGATAGGATTGATTCGTATCGTTACACTGCAATTGAAATTGAAGAAGCAAAACGCCCATTGCTTAGGTCATTGAAATCACTTGTGATTGCCCCAAAACCGTTATTTTCAGAATTTATTGAACGCGAAAGTATTATTGGCGGACAGCTTTTACAAAAAGTAGATGCAGCTCACGATTTACGGCTTTGGTACGCGACAAAAGATTGGTTCTTTGGTTGGTCTGACGGCAAAGGTGTCATGATGGTCGATTCTGCTGTGCGATACCAGTTTACTGATGAACGAGTATATAAATCGTATCAAGGCCGACCTGTACCATTTACCGAAGGTGAAGAAACGCGGTTGTTGAGTGTCATTCCTTCTTACGAAGCAGCGGTACGGCACAGTTTATACCCATTTGACGATGCATTGATTGAACTAAATTCAAAAAGTGATTACGACTTCGACGATCTTGCGAAAAAAGACGATTTCGACTTAGCGGCCTAGGACGCTGTACGCTATAATAAGGAAAGTGAATAACGAAGTGATTTATCTTGATCATGCGGCCGCAACGCCGCTTGACCCCAAAGTTTTAACGGCCATGATGCCGTACTTTTCTGATGATTTTTATAATCCATCAGCCCCTTACGCACCAGCAATTATGGTGCGCCGTGCCTACGAATCTGCTAAGGATACTATTGGCCGCGCAATCGGTGCCCGTGGCGATGACATTATTATTACCGCTGGTGCGACTGAATCTATTAATTTAGCATTCTCAAGTATTGGTGGCCACATTATTACCGCGAACATTGAGCACCACGCGGTACTTGCTGCTGCAAAAAACTTTGACCACACTATTGTTGAAGCCGATAACCGGGCACTCGTTACTGCGGAGGCTGTTAAAGCTGCTATTCGCCCAGATACCCGCTTAGTGAGTATTGCACTTGCTAATAATGAAGTGGGAACCATTCAACCGCTTCGCGATATTGCCGAAGTTGTAAAGAAAGAGCGTGACACTCGTTTAGCTCGTGGCGACCACACTCCAATTTATTTGCACAGTGACGCTTCGCAGGGCGTTGGACAGCTCGACGTTAATATCGCCCGCCTTGGTGTCGATTTGTTGACGCTTAATGCAGCTAAAGTATATGGCCCTAAGCAAGTTGGCCTTTTATGGTCTGCACCCTCTGTTGAGTTGAAACCGTATATTGTTGGCGGTGGCCAAGAACGTGGTATTCGTAGCGGTACAGAAAACGTCGCTGGTACTATTGGCTTTGCGAAGGGAATGGAACTTGCAAGCGAACACCGCGGCTACGAATCAAAGCGGCTTATGAAACTTCGCGACACTATGCAGAAAAAACTCGTTGAAGCATTCCCGAAGGCTGTTCTTTCCGGACACCAACGCCACCGTCTAGCGGGGCATTTACATATCTCATTCCCAGGCCTTGATGCCGAACGGGTATTGTTTGGGTTAGAGAACAGGGGGGTCCTTGTTGCGACCGGTAGCGCCTGTGCTGCCAATAAAGGTACGCGCTCGCACGTGCTAACATCAATCGGTTTAGCACCTGAAGTAGCTGATGGAAGTTTACGCCTTACGTTAGGCCATCTTTCGACTGAAGAGAACTGTGCTGAAGCGGTACGTATTATTATCGAAGAAGTGACTAAAGAATATGCGCGGGTATCTCGCTAATGAAGTGGTTTATTTCAGCGTTTGTTTTCGTAGCGGTACTTATCACGTTAATAACGGTGTACTTGCAGCCAAATAGTTTTATCGGCTGCGGCGTTACACCAACTCAAACTGAAAAATGCGCAATGTCCGATGCGATTGTGGTGGTGAGCGGTGGTGATACTCAAGCTAGAACGGAATCTGGCATTGAACTATATAAGAATGGCTGGGCCGAAACACTGATTCTATCGGGTGCAGCCCAAGATAAATCGGGGCCAAGTAACGCCGAAGCGATGAAGCAACAAGCAATTCAATCGGGTGTGCCAAGTTCTGCAATTGTCATTGACGAGGAATCGGAATCTACGCAACAAAATGCCGCAAATACTGAAACGATTGTTGCGAACCGTGGCTATGATAACGTCATCCTTGTAACCTCTGGGTATCACCAGCGCCGCGCAAGTTTAGAATTTAACAAACAGGCTGAAAATGTGAATATCCGTAATTATCCCGTGACTGAAGATAATGATTGGGGATGGTTTTGGTGGGCAACACCAAGGGGCTGGTGGCTTGCAGGTGGAGAAATAGTTAAAATTATCGCTTATTATTTAGGAGCAACGTCATGACAAAAGTATATGTAGGAATGAGTGGTGGTGTGGATTCGTCTTTGACGGCGGCTCTTTTGGTTGAGCAAGGATATGACGTTACTGGCGTGTACATGAAAAACTGGACACAAGACTTACCTGGTATGAAATGCCCTTGGGCCGACGACCTTGCCGACGCAAAGCGTGTCGCTACGCAACTCGGCATTGATTTTAAGGTATTTGATTTCGAAAAAGAGTATAAGCAAAAAGTAGTTGATTACATGATTGATGAATATAAGCTTGGCCGAACACCAAATCCGGATATTATGTGTAACCAAGAAGTGAAGTTTAAGATTTTCCTTGAAACTGCACTTGAAGACGGTGCTGACCTTATAGCTACCGGTCACTACGCACGAGTAAAAGACGGCAAGCTTCTGCAGGCTGTTGATACCAACAAAGACCAGACCTATTTCTTATACCGTGTTACCGGCGAAGCCCTTTCGAAAACCCTTTTCCCGCTTGGTGAATACACGAAACCGGTTGTTCGCGAAATGGCCAAAGAACGCGGCCTATTTACTGCTGCTAAAAAAGACAGCCAAGGTATTTGTTTTGTCGGGCAAATTGGTATTCGTGAATTCTTAAGCCAGTACGTCGAACAGAAGGCCGGTTCTATTATCGACAAGCAAACTAATAAGGTCCTTGGCCAACACGATGGTGCGATTTTCTACACTATCGGTCAGCGCCATGGCCTCGATGTTGGTGGCGGTTTGCCATATTACGTTGTTGGTAAGGATATGGATAAAAACGAAGTGTACGTGACGACTAACTTAAACGATGAAACGTTATGGCGACCTGAACTTAACGTAACCGGCGCTCATTGGATTAATGAAACGCCAACAGAAGGCGAGTACCAAATACGCGTACGTCACCGGGCTTCGCTTATTCCAACCCAACTTTCATTTAACGAAGACGGGAGCATCCAGCTTGTCCTCGACAATGCAGAACGTGCAGTTGCTCCTGGGCAATCAGTGGTTATTTATAATGGCGACCTATGTATCGGTGGTGGAATTATCGCTTAAGTATTCTTTAAGCTTATGCGGGTACAATGCACTAGTAAGGTACCTAAATGTCCACACCTGCGAGGGATACCTTTCAACCAGCACCGAATACTTGAAATTTGAAAAACTAACTTCAAGTCGATGAAGCCACCTCACGCCCACCCGGAGGTGGCTTTTTGTTTGGGCCTAAAAATGATACAATTACCTCTATGAATGCCCAAGATATCCGCAACTCGTACCTCCAGTTCTTTAGCGAACGTGGACACGCAATTATCCCGCGTGCCCAACTTATTCCATTTAACGACCCAACAACGTTATTCACAGGTAGTGGCATGCAACCGCTCTTGCCATATTTGCTTGGCCAAGAACACCCATCTGGTGTACGCCTTGTTGACAGCCAAACGTGTTTGCGTGCCCAAGACATCGAAGATGTAGGCGACAACCGCCACACTACGTTCTTCGAAATGCTTGGTAACTGGAGCATGGGTGATTACTTCAAAGAACAACAAATTCGTTGGTTTGCTGAATTCTTAATTGATGTGGTTGGCCTCGACCCACACAAAATTTATGTCACTGCATTTATGGGTGACGAAAAGAACGGCATTCCTCGCGATGACGAAGCGGCTAATATTTGGCAAAAAGTATTTACAGAACGTGGCATCCAAGCTGACATTGCTGAAGTTGGCTCTCAAGCTGACGGTGATGCGCGTGGTATCAAACCAGGCGAACGCATCTTCTTTTACGATGATGGTGAAAACTGGTGGAGCCGTGGTGGTGGCCTTGAAAAAACTCCTATTGGCGACCCATGTGGACCAGATAGCGAAGTATTCTACGACTTCGGCCCTGAAAATCACGCCGAAGGCTATGGCCTTGCGCACCCTGCAAGTGACAGTGGTCAATTTATGGAAATTGGTAACCAAGTGTTTATGCAGTACCAACGAAATGAAGACGGGAGCTTTACGCCACTCGCTAAGCAAAACGTCGACTTCGGTGGTGGGCTTGAGCGCATTGCGGCTGCAAGTATTAACAGCCCTGACGTTTTCCGCATTAGTCTTCTCTGGCCTATTATCGAAAAACTAGAATCGTTAAGCAAAAAAAAGTACGAATCAAACACTGTGAGTATGCGTGTTATTGCCGACCACCTTCGCGCAGCAGTATTCTTAGCTGTTGATGGAGTAGTTCCTGCTAATAAGCAACAAGGCTACGTAATGCGACGGCTTATTCGACGTGCTATTTTGAAGGCATTTGACCTTGGTATTGAACAAAACTTCTTCGAAGAAATTGTACCAGTTGTTGCAGACCTTTACGTATCTGATTACCCAGAAGTTGCAGCAGCTCGTGACAATATCATCGCGATTCTAATTAAAGAAGAAAAAGCTTTCCGCCAAACACTCAAAAAGGGACTTAAAGAAATCAGTAAGCAATACCCGTTGGTTATTAATATGGTACCAGTAGTTGGCGCTGCAGTTGACGGTGGCGCTGTAAACCTGCCGATTGTAACCGGTGCAGATATCTTCACCTTCCAAGATACATTTGGTTTTCCCAAAGAACTGTCTGTCGAAATTATTGAATCTCAGTCTCGTGGCAAAATGTCTGAAAACTGGGTTGAAGAATTTGAGACAAAGCTTACTGAACAAAGAGAACGTTCTCGTACAGCTACGAAGGGTGAATTCAAAGGTGGCCTCGGCGGCCAAACCCTCCAGCACATGAAATATCACACTGCGACCCACTTGATGTACGCAGCGTTAAAAAAAGTTGTTGGCGATCACGTAACACAACACGGTAGCAATATTACCGAAGAGCGCCTTCGCTTTGACTTTAACAACGATGAAAAAGTAACTCGCGAACAACTCGATGAAGTAGAGAAGTTAGTCAACGAATGGATTTCCTGGGATGTCCCAGTTTCGTTCACTGAATACCCAACTGCAGAAGCGTTTGAAATGGGTGCTATTGGTGCCTTTGGCGACAAATATGGTGAGACCGTAAAAGTGTACCAAATGGGTGAAGACGAAAAGCGCGTGAGCTTTGAAATTTGTGGAGGCCCTCACGTTGACCATACCGGCCAACTTGCTGAAGACGGTAAAGTCTTTAAGATTACCAAAGAAGAAGCTTCAAGCGCAGGTATACGCCGCGTTAAAGCAATTCTTGTTTAGTAAGGTCGTTTATTGAGTACGTTGAGTGCTTTATTGATAATTTTACTTTTAGGCAAACCCAGCTTTGGGTCTACTTGAACAACTTCGTCAATAAATTCACCGGCTTCTAGCTTACCTTCGTATGCACCGCGGTATTCCCAGGCATTACTTGTTTCACCCCGTTCAAACCGGAGCATGTTTCTAAAAGTAGCCGTAGAGGGAAGATATATTTCATTATCTGTACCACCGCTCGCTTTACTCATATGGTCTACGTTTAAACAAAGTTCTTGAACGAGTTCTCGTTCTCCTGCGTCGTTAATCATACTGCGGACATCATGAACAATCTCCATACTTGTGTGGTGATCAACGGGTGTCGAAGAGGCGTGACGCAATTTTACGTCGCGACTATGGTTTGTATCCGCAATAAGTTCTTTTATATCTGAACCCCACATACTTTCAGGGAGTCCACTTGAATTCAGATAGCTTGTCATTTCGGATTGTTCTAATATACCGCTATAAATAATTTCATCACCACGTTCAATAAGAATGATAGGGAGCTTATCGACAATAGCGATGCGGCACTGCAGCCCATCTGTCCATTTGAAAGTAATATTAACAGGGTTTATTGCGTCTGATACAACAGGGAACTGCATAAGAATATCTATTCCAGAGAATTCTCGGAAACCTGGAGCTATTTTCGATACATACGAGTTATCGATGCGGCGAATACCAGAGGGGAGTTTGCCGTCGTTCATAGTAGGGTGAAAATCTGAGACATTTACTTGGAAAGGGTATCCATCAAGATACTCATCAACGCGTTCATTTACCATTGCTTCCATATCAGTAACCAGGTATTCGGTTTCAATGGGAACAGTTGGCATTTCAGGGACATCACGAAAATGTTTAGTCATCTATATATTATAGCATAAACATGATAAAAATACAAGTATTGTAGCTTTTTAGGTATAAGCACGACCTGTTTGCCTATTCCTACTGTATAATGGGAAACAATATGGTATTAGAAAAATTCAGAACAAAACGAAAGCCATCAAATGACGACTATATCCTTGCGCTGGATATTGGTACCGAGTTTGTAAAAGCGCTGATTGCGAAAATTGAAGGTGACGAACTTAAGATTGTTGGTGTAGGCCGTTCTCGCCAAGAGGTGAGCGACATGCATTCGGGTGCTATCGCTGATATTGCCGGCGTGGTGCGTAATTGCGAAGAGGCATTGGCTGATGCAGAAGACCAAGCGGGCTTACAGGCAAAGCGTGTCATTATTGGTATTGCCGGCGAGCTTGTAAAGGGCGTTACGGATACTATCCGGTACCGTCGTCCACAACCAGACCGTCCTCTTGACGACTCTGAAATGGAATTTATTATCGAAAAGGTCCAAGAGCGGGCGCAAATCAAAGCCCAAAAGCAAATTGCACTTGAAACTGGTAACGAAGAAGTGGAAGTGAAGCTCGTAAACAGCGCCTTGGTGGGTATTCACATCGACGGCTACAAGGTAAGTAACCCAATTGGTTTTCAAGGCCGCGACGTCGCTGTGCAAATCTACACAGCCTTCGCCCCTATGGTACACATTGGCGCCCTTGAGCGTGTTGCTGATGAGCTTTCCCTTGAACTACTTGCTGTTGCTGCTGAACCATTTGCCGTAAGCCGTAGTGTGCTTGGTAACGATGCAAACAGTAACTTTACTGCTATCCTTGCCGATGTTGGTGGTGGTACGACTGACATCGCTGTTGTGAATGATGGTGGCGTAGAAGGTACAAAGATGTTCGGTATTGGTGGACGAAGCTTTACGCAAACAATCGCCGGCGACATGAACTTACCATACAAAGACGCTGAAAAACTCAAGGTTAACATTGGACACGAACAAATTAAAGCTTCTGTTAAAAAAGAAGTAAGCGAAGCTATTGATAAGACACTCGAGGTGTGGATTGCTGGTGTTGAACTTGCGCTAAGTGAATTTGATTCCGTCGACCACCTGCCTAACCGCATTTTACTGTGTGGTGGTGGCTCAAGCCTCGAAGCCTTAGTGACTGCACTTAACGGGAGCGAATGGCACAAAGACCTTCCATTTACTAAAAAGCCAACTGTTCATCATATTAACCCTTCTGAAGTGATTGGTGTAGCTGATGCAACTGGTGACGTAAACGACCACACATTCATAACCGCAATGGGACTTCTAAGGGTTGGCTATGATACACTATTAGGGAGTGGAGAGGGCGATTCTATAAAGGAAAAATTTAATCGGCTCTTAAAAATTTAGTATGAATAAAGACGTAATTTACATTGATGTTGACGATGATGTCACGGCTATTATCGGCAAGATAAAGTTAGCCAAAGAGAAAATCGTTGCCTTGGTACCACCTAAACGGGCTGGGTCACTCCAGAGTGCCGTTAATTTGCGTTTAATTGACCGTATGGCGCGTAACGAGAAGAAAACATTAGTTCTCATTACAAATAACCAAGCCCTTGTGGCACTTGCTGCAAGTGCAAAAATTCCTGTTGCGAAAAACCTGCAAACAAAACCAGAAGTAGCCGAAGTTGCTGCGTTGGTTGTTGATGACGGCGATGATATTATTGATGGTTCACAACTACCTGTTGGTGACCACGCGAAAACAGTGAAGGTAAAAGATGGCACGGCAATTGCAAGCACTATGCGTAGTGACGAAATTGACGCAACCGACCTTGATATCGATGGCGAAACCATTTCAGGCCCTGTTGCATCTTCGACTTTAGCGAAGTCAGCTATGGCGAAATCTGCAAAAGGTGCAAAGAAACCGAAAATTCCAAACTTTGACACTTTCCGTAAGAAGTTAGTACTCGGTATTTCTGGTGGCGTTGCCCTTGTTGCGCTCCTCGTTTGGATGTTCGTATTTGCACCTGCTGCGACGGTCATTATTACTGCGAGTACCTCACCTGCGCCAATTAGCTCATCTATTACATTAGGTGGCGCGACTGCAACTGATTTTGCGAAGGGGATTGTGAGCTCGACATCACAACAAGTTCAAAAAGACGAAATTGTTGAATTTGAAGCAACTGGACAGAAAGATGTAGGTGAAAAAGCATCTGGAACAATGAGACTAACTCGTACTTCCGTTTCAAACCAGCCGTTATCAGTACCTACTGGCACTCAATTCACCTCGGGCAACTTGGTATTTACAAGCACTCAAGCAGCAACCCTGGCTGGTACATCTGTCGGCCCTGGTGGAATTGTCCAAGATTCAGCAACGGTAACTGTTACGGCGGCCGAATCAGGAGATAGTTACAATGTTTCTTCACGAGCCTATACTTCAAGTGTAAGTGGCTTTAGTGCGCAGGGAAGTGCTATGGCCGGAGGCACATCAAAGATTGCTAAAGTTGTCTCTGCCGACGACATCGAACGCGCCCAAGGCCAACTCGTCGGTACTGCAACTGACGCTCAAAAAGCAGAACTCAAAAAGAAATTCGTAAACGGTGAAATTGTTATCGATAGTAGCTTTGTGGTTGCACGCGGAGCTGCTGTATCTGCTCCTGCTTCTGGTGCTGAAGCCGCAGATGGTAAAGCAAAACTCACTATCCCTACGAATTACTCAATTCAAGCTGTTTCTAAAACTGACCTTGATACCTACCTTCGTAAGAGCCTTGAATCGAACCTAGATAATAAAAACGCCCAAAAAGTTTACAACACTGGTGTTGATGGTGCGACAATTAGTAACTTCCGTAAAGACGGTGAAACGCTCCTCGCTTCTGTTAATGCGTCTGGTAGCGTCGGTCCAATCATCGACGAAGCTGCCATTAAAGACCAAGTGAAAGGTAAGCGCTACGGTGAAGTACAGCAAAGCCTCGAACTTATCGATGGAATTAAAAGCGTCGACGTACAATTCTCATTCTTCTGGGTACGAACAGTTCCGAATAATACCGACAAGATAACTATTCAGTTCAAAGTGCAGGATGAGTAGCCGTACATTAATTAGTTTGGACGTGGGCGAAAAGCGCATCGGTGTCGCAGTTGCTGATGATTCTGTGCGTATTGCTGTGCCGTATACGACTATCGAAGTTGACGGTACTGAACTCACTAAGATTGCCGACCTGGTTATTCAACAAGGCGCGGATACGATTGTCGTGGGTTTCCCGCGCAATCAACAAGGTGAGCCAACTGCTCAAACCGATTACGTTGAAAAGTTTGCAACGCAACTTGAAAATATGGACGCTAAACTGGTATTCCAAGACGAATCTCTTACGAGTGTTATTGCTGAACAGCGTCTGATTGCGCAAAAGAAACCATATTCAAAGGGCGATATTGATGCTAACGCAGCCAGTATTATTCTGCAAGATTATTTAGAGGCTCATTATGGATATTAAACCTATCCGCCGGCCGGTGCGCCCGCAGGTTCCAGGACAACCAATCCAGCAACGGCCTGTTCTGCAGCGTCCTGTTCAACAACGTCCAACTTTGCCACAGCAGCTACAAACGCCGCCGCAACCGCAACGCCCGACGGCACCAGTGCAACAGCCACCGTTGCCGCCTATTGCCGAAGCTCCAACCTCATTGCCGATTGAAAAGGTGGAGGTAGCAGTAAAGAAAGTACGCAAGCGCAAGAAATGGTTAATTATTATTGCCAGTATTTTGACACTTGGTATTATTGTCGTCTCAGCACTATGGGTATATTACCAAGTGCAATTATCGCCAGCTGATGCGAGCAACACTTCAAAAGTTAAAATTGATATCGCTCCAGCTACAACACCTAAAGCTATAGCAACGCTCCTTAAGGATAAGGGTGTTATTAGGGACGAACAGGCATTCTTGTGGTACACACGCCTCGATGGGTCTCAGAATAGCTTGCAAGCGGGTTCTTACCGGTTATCTCCTTCAGAAACAACTCCGCAAATTGTCGACCATCTTGTAAAGGGGAGTGTTGATACTTTTTCAATTACCTTTTACCCCGGTGCAACCTTAGTCGATAAGAAAACTAAATTAGAGAATCGGATTGACGTTACATCGGTGCTGTTGAAAGCCGGTTATAGCCAAGTAGAGATTACCGCTGCACTAAACAAAACGTACGACCACGAACTGCTGCAGGGTAAACCGGCAACGGCTGACTTAGAAGGATATGTATTTGGTGAAACGTACCAATTTAACAGCGGTGTAACGGTTGAAGATATTTTAACCCGTACTTTTGATGAGTTCTATAAGTACGTTGTTCAGGATAATTTAATCGACGCCTTCAAAGAACAAGGACTCACGCTGTACCAAGGCATTACATTGGCGTCGATCATTCAACGTGAATCTGGCGGGGACGACAAGGCGCAAATTGCTCAAGTATTCTTTACGCGTCTGTCTGACGATATGCCCCTTGGCTCAGATGTGACATACCAATATATTGCTGATAAAGAAGGGGGAGTACGAGATCCAAACTATAACTCACCGTATAATACTCGCCGCTATGCCGGGCTTCCTCCGGGGCCAATCGCTGTTCCTGGGCTCGCTGCACTTCGTGCTGTCGCGAAACCTGCAGAAGGTAACTATGTGTACTTCCTTAGTGGTGATGACAACGTGACGTATTTTGGACGTACATTAGATGAACATGAAGCCAATATTGCGAACCACTGTAAAACGAAATGTCAGATACTGTAACCCCTGTTACCCACCGACTTGACAAATTAGTATAGTTATAAAATAAATTGACTAAAAAAGCTATAGTTGGTATACTTAAATAAGCACATTTTGTGAACTCAATCTACTAGTGATACCTCGGACTAAATTGGCCAGTAGCACCTGCGAGTGGAGAACGAGAAGCAAATGGGCCTATCTGAAATGTCGTACGGAAGCAAGAACATCATAATGATATTAATTAACACTGGTCGACACGCATCCTTTTCTTTGTAAAATAAGAAGCAAGACAGAGTACGGTAGAAGCCCTCGAGAGAAATCCGAGCGGCAGGAGAACGATAATTCGTAATGATTTTACGAGCGGTAGCAATTCAGCTACCCGTGGTGGGACAATTGCAGCACAGCCTTTGGCTATACCTGCATTACAACCAGCGAAACGATCCCCTAAAGGTCGTGTCAAGTCATCAACTGTCGCTATTTATACCAGCGTATTCGCCCTCTTAGTGGCGGTTATCGCAATCGGCTACCGTGCACCAGAAATGGATGCAACGGCTGCTTCTGCTGCCCCCGTAGCTAATAGCGCTACAAATACCAACGATCGCCCTGCGGTTAACGACGTCGTCGCTAATGACATTGCAGCATCTGTTGCAGCAGCTTCTAACCTCGCAATTGCACCAAACGTTGCAGAACGTGCTGTATCTACACGCGTTCAGACGCAATACGCTGCAAGCGACGTCACAAGCTCGATTAGCAAGCCAACTATTGTTCAGCTTTCAACAGCAAGCCGCAATATTACACAGTACCCTGTAGTTGCTGGTGATACTGTCGATTCTGTTGCAGCTAAGTTTGGTATTTCAGCCGACACCATTAAATGGGCGAATAACCTTACAGCAAATACTTTAGCTGCTGGTTCAACAATTGACGTTTTACCACGTGATGGTATTGTCTACACCGTAAAGGCTGGCGACACCGTTCAATCACTTGCCGACAAGTACAAAGCTGACGGTTCACTCATCACTACATATAACGACCTTGAGATTAGCGGCTTGTCTGCTGGCTTAAAGATTGTCATCCCTGGTGCACAACTTCCTACAACCGAACGCCCTGGCTACGTTGCACCACGTGCAGCAGCCTACACAACTGGTGGTACATACATTACTGGTTACAGCTCAGGTTTCTCAAACGGCAGCACATGGTTCATTAAGCGCGGTACACCTAACATGGGTGCGTACGCCTTCGGTAACTGTACAGCCTACGCCTTTGACCGCCGTGCTGAACTTGGCAAGCCAATCGGTCAACGATGGGGTAACGCTGGTTCATGGGCAACAAATGCACGGAGCGCTGGCTTCACTGTAAACCGTACACCTTCTGCTGGTGCTGTTATCCAAGACTCAGGCCACGTAGCAATCGTTGAAGAAGTTCTCCCTAATGGTGACCTTCGCCTCAGCGAAATGAATGCTCGTGTATCTGGTGGTGGTTACAACATTGTCTCTGGCCGAAACCTTCCTGCTGGACAGGTTGGACAATACTACTACATTCACTAGGATGTAAACTGAATCTGCATAAATTCAATTCCCTCTGTTAAAACAGGGGGAATTGTGTTATAGTTAGCTTACTATGTTCGTTGACACCGCCAAAGTATTTGTACAAGCAGGACGCGGCGGCGACGGAGCCGTTAGTTTTCGGCATGAAATTTATATTGATATGGGTGGTCCAGACGGCGGCGACGGTGGAAAAGGTGGCGATGTTATCTTTGTTGCCAGCGAAAACGTCAACACACTTCTTGATTTCCGATTTAAACCCGAACTTAAGGGTGAACCTGGTAAAGCCGGTACTAAGCGTGACCGCCACGGTAAAATGGGTGCAACGAAATACGTTAAGGTACCTATGGGTACAATTGTTCGCCGCGATGGTGAAATTATTGCCGACCTTACCGAGGACGGCCAAGAAGTTGTTATTGCTAAAGGTGGCGATGGCGGCTTTGGTAATGCCCACTTCCAGTCATCTGTTCGCCAAGCACCTCGTATTGCTGAAAAAGGTGAATTAGGTGATACTTTCGAAGCTGAGCTAGAACTCAAGCTGCTTGCTGACGTCGGACTCGTTGGATTCCCTAACGCCGGTAAATCTACATTCCTTAGTGTGGTGACAAACGCGACCCCTGAAATTGCCGACTACGCCTTTACGACTCTTCGTCCTAACCTTGGTGTTGCTGATATCGATGATGGTAGTATTCTTATTGCTGACATCCCTGGCCTTATTGAAGGTGCCAGCGAGGGTAAAGGCCTTGGTGATGACTTCCTTCGTCACATCGAACGTACAGCGGTTATTATGCACCTTATCGATGCCTACGATAACGATGTAGCGAAAGCCTACCAAATCATCCGTAAAGAGCTTGAAGCATACAGTGAAAACCTGATAAACCGCCCTGAGGTAATTGTCCTTACGAAAATCGAAGGCCTTGACGCTGAAATTATTCAGATGCAGATGGACAAACTTGCGAAGGTAGCAGGGGATACACCTATGTTTGCTATCTCATCACCTGCTCACATGGGCCTTAAAGAAGTACTTCGTGAGCTTCGCCGTAAAGTAGAAGCTGTGCGTATTGCTGAAAAAGAAGAGAATAAAGACGTTAACGAAGGTATGGCTGTTATTACCCTTAACAAAGACCAAGAGGCTTTGGCTTGGAAAATTAAGAAGCGTGACGGCGAAGATGGTACCATTATCTTTGAAGTACGTGGTAGTAAAATTGAGAAGTTCTCTCGCCGAACTGACTTTGAATCACATGAAGGCCTTAACCGCCTCCGCGACATCATGAAACGTATGGGAATTACCCACGCATTGCACCGTGCTGGTGCCGATGGTGCATCTATCATTCGCATTGCTTTAAATGATTTCCCTCTGGTAGAACAGGCTGACGACGTTTTTACGAGCTAAAACTATTGACATTTAGTCAACTAAGTGCTATAATTCATTTTAATCACATGAGAGCCAGTCGCGACCTAGTCGCCAGCTGATAATACGCAGGCCCGCTTTCATCCCGTGATGTCCCTGAACAAGCTGGAAGGAAAGAAGTGCAGATAACTCTGTTCAACTTGCATCGTCGCGAGTCGCTCTAAGCGCGGTTCCGGGCGCTATAACCCCAACACGGAAGTCTGAGATAAATAAACCTGTCTGAGACCCCTTCGAGAAGAGGAAGTAATGTGCGGACGTCAGTCGAACTGAGCGCTGAAAAAGTGAAACGAACAGCGCGATGACATAAATGAGTTAACTTAGGTTAATTCGAAGAGTTCAAATTGCCACAGTCGAGTCGAAAAGCATTCTCATGCGTCGAGAGGAAAAAGTGTTTAAAAAGCATATATAGCCTCTCTTAGGTGAGAGAGGCGGATTAGCTGACAGCGCAAATGTCAGATAGGTTTCAAATCCACAGTAAGGCAAGAATCCTTAACGCGCATTCTACGGTTGAGATGTTTATACAACTCTTCGCAAAGGAAAACAGTCGTGTGATTCGCCAAGAACTGATTTACGGATTTTGTAATCGACTTCACCTGTACGTCCACTTTAGTAATTTCATGTAAATGCTAGACCGGGGCGAGGGGAGGGAGCACTTCGCGTGTTACCATCCTCTCGCCCCGACGCGATATACACCCTTCCAGCTTGTTCTAAACAAAACCTTATTCGCCCGTTTGGGCGTTTTTTATTTGCGTTTCATAATGATTACACATTAATCACCTATAATAGGTATATGAACCAAACCTTTTTCTTCTACGACCTCGAAACCTCTGGCTTAAACCCCCGCGAAGATCGCATTATGCAGTTTGCTGGTATTCGTACCGACCGCGACCTTAACCCAATTGGCGAACCATACAATATTCTTGTAAAACTAAACGATGACACGCTGCCAAGCCCGGATGCCTTAATGGTAACCGGTATTACCCCACAGCAAACCCAAATGGATGGCTACACCGAAGCCGAGTTTGCAAAGCTGCTTATGGAAGAGGTGTTTGTTGAAGGTACCATTACTACCGGTTTTAATAGTATTCGCTTTGACGATGAATTTATCCGCGCGCTATTTTGGCGTAACTTTTACGACCCGTATGCTTGGTTCTGGCGCGATGCACGCGCACGTTGGGACTTACTTGATGTTGTTCGTATGACACGTGCCTTGCGTCCCGAGGGTATTGTGTGGCCAGTTGTAGACGGTAAGGCAAGTAACCGACTCGAACTCCTTTCTAAAGAAAATGGCATTGACCACTTGAAAGCCCACGATGCACTGAGTGACGTTGAAGCGCTCATTGCTGTTACGAAGCTTATTAAAACGAAGCAACCGAAATTATATGACCACTTGTTTGCATATAAAGACAAAAAGCTGGTGCAGAAACTTGTAAATCTCGATTCTAAGCAGCCGTTCGTATATGTGAGTGGCCAATACGATGCGCAATTCGAAAAAGCCACTGTGGCATTCCCGCTTACTTCTGGGCGAAATGGAAACGTTGTTGTGTATGACCTACGTCACGACCCAACGCCATTTCTAGAAATGTCTTCAGGTGAACTGCAAAAGAAATTCTATGCTAGTTGGGATGAACGCAAAAAAGAAGGGTACGTTGCCCTCCCTGTAAAAGAAATGCAGTATAACCGTGCCCCGGCTGTTGCTCCACTCGGAGTGCTTGAGCAGCAAGACGGTTGGAAACGCATTGGACTTGACGAAGCAACCGTTGCGAAACATAAATCAATTCTACTCGCAGCGCCTGGGTTTGCCGAGAATATCCGTTCACTATTTGAAAATAAACCTGAATATAAAAAAGCGACCGACCCAGAAGCGCAGCTGTACGATGGGTTTGTTTCTGATACCGATAACCTTCGCATTGAAAAGGTACGAAATAGTAACCCGCAACAGCTAGCAGATTTACATCCTGACTTTGTCGACGAACGTTTAAATGGTTTGCTACTTCATTATAAAGCGCGCAATTACCCAAGAAGCCTCGCCGAAGACGAAGCAGTTGCGTGGGAAGAATGGCGAAGCCAGCATATTAAGGCTGCTTTACCGGCATTCGTGAAACGCTTAAATGAATTGGCCGCTAAAACTGAAGACGAATCAAAACAATTTGTTTTACAAGAACTCCAACTATGGGCTGAGAGTATTGTGCCAATTGACGAGGATTAGTTTATTACGCTTGAACGCGTGAAACAGAAGCAACGTTTGGAACAAGTGAGAGAACAATAGAGTTTACGACACGGGCTATAATGAAGCCGGCGATGACTGCAAAGAGCTCGAGCATTTGAGCGCCGTCGAGAGTAACGTTCGTGCCAGGAATAACACCAGCAAGATAAAACATCATAAGCGCGTGACCGAAATTGAAGCTGTCTAAAATGAGCAGTAGTGAAAAAATGGTGATGATAATTGCGATAGTTTTTTTCATGGAATGTCTTCGTTTCGATTCGTTTTGAGCTAATAAGTTCTAAAGAATATAGCACCCCTGTTACAGCCAATGCAAGCATGGGCGTAATGAATGCATACTGGAAAAAAGTACAAAAAAAGCGTATAATTAAACGGTTATGTCAGAGGTTATACGTGTTACAGGTGCGCGCGAGCACAACCTGAAGAATATTAGTGTGGAGATTCCACGCGACAAACTCGTCGTTATTACGGGTTTAAGTGGTAGTGGAAAATCAAGCCTCGCTTTCGACACCATTTACGCAGAAGGTCAACGTCGTTACGTTGAAAGCCTATCAAGCTATGCTCGCCAATTCTTGGGCCTAATGGAAAAACCTGATGTCGACCAAATTACTGGTTTAAGCCCAGCAATTAGCATCGACCAAAAATCTACCAGTCGCAACCCTCGTTCGACTGTTGCAACGGTTACTGAAATTTACGACTACCTTCGATTGCTCTACGCACGTATCGGTATTCCGCACTGTCCAATTTGTGGCAAGCCGGTAAGCCGCCGTACTCCGCAAGATATTATTGATGAAATTATGAAGCGTGAAGAAGGTGCTCGTTTAATGTTGCTTGCACCAATTGCAAAAGACAAAAAAGGTGAGTTTGCACACGTTCCTGAACAGTATCGCCGTTTAGGTTTCGCCCGTGCTCGTGTTGATGGTGTTGTGTATTCATTGGATGAATATCCAACTCTTGATAAAAAGTATAAACACAATATTGAAATTGTTGTTGACCGTATTGCGATGTCTGAAGACGTGCGTGGCCGCGTGACGCAATCTGTTGAACAGGCTCTCGATGTTTCGGGTGGTATTATTGAAGTACTCGACGTTGATAAAGATGAAACTCATATTTACAGTCAACGGTACGCCTGTGTTGACCACCCGAATGAAGAAATTCCAGAACTCGAACCACGCCTATTTAGCTTTAACGCGCCACAAGGTGCATGCCCAGTATGTACTGGTTTAGGAAGCCGACTTGAAGTTGACCCAGAGCTTGTATTTAATCCAAGCCTATCTGTAGCTGAGGGCGCTATTCGCCCATACAACCGTGTAAATAGTGACGCTTGGTATATGAAGCGCTTGCAGGCTGTTGCTGAATCGCACAAGTTTAGCTTGAAGGTACCCGTAAAAGAATTACCAGCCGAAGCGTTGCAGAAAATCTTATATGGTACGGGTGATGAAAAATATCGTATCGCACTTGGTGACGGCCGAGCATATGACTCAACCTACGAAGGCGTTATTCCTAACCTTGAACGCCGCTACAAAGAAACCGATAGTGACTTCATGAAAAAAGATATTGAGCGCTTTATGCGCAACCGCGAATGTACTGCATGTCACGGTGCACGTTTGAAGCCGGTCGTTTTGGCGGTGACTATTCACGGCCTTAACATTATGGATATTTGTACGCTTGGTGTTGAAGATGCCCTCGACTTGTTTGCGAATACTTTGAAGCTCGACGAGCAAGAATCTTTTATTGCGACACAAATTCTTAAAGAAATTCAGAACCGTTTAGGTTTTATGAATGACGTTGGGTTAAGCTATCTTGAACTTTCTCGAGCTGCAAATACACTCTCTGGTGGTGAAGCGCAGCGTATTCGTTTAGCGACCCAAATTGGTTCTGGGCTTGAAGGTGTTTTGTATGTACTGGACGAACCTTCAATTGGTCTACACCAACGTGATAACGACCGCTTGATTGCGACGCTTAAACATCTCCGAGATTTAGGAAATACTGTTTTAGTTGTTGAGCACGATGAAGATACTATTCGCCAAGCTGACTACTTACTCGATATTGGGCCTGGTGCTGGTGTTGCTGGTGGAGAAGTGGTTGCTGCTGGTACGCCTGCTGAAGTTGCTAAAAACCCCGACAGTGTTACCGGCCGTTACCTGGCTGGGACTGAGAAAATTGATGTTCCTAAAAAGCGTCGAAAAGCCGAAAAGGGTCGCGCCCTCGTTATTCGTGGTGCTCGCGAAAACAACTTGAAGAATATTGATGTTACATTGCCACTTGGTCTAATGACTGTCGTGAGTGGTGTGAGTGGTAGTGGAAAATCTACCCTTATTAACGATATTCTTGCGAAAGAATTATCTGCTCGTTTGCACCGCGCGCACTCTATTCCTGGTGCGCACGATAACATCGAAGGTATCGACCAGCTTGATAAAGTTATTGTGATTGACCAATCAGCAATCGGTCGAACACCACGTTCAAACCCGGCAACCTACACGGGTGTATTTACGCCAATTCGTGAACTATTTGCAGGAACGCCTGAAGCCAACATCCGTGGGTACAAAGCTGGTCGCTTTAGTTTCAACGTAAAGGGCGGTCGCTGTGAAAACTGTCAGGGTGATGGTGTTATTAAAATTGAGATGCACTTCTTGCCTGACGTGTACGTTACGTGTGATGTATGTAAAGGCAAACGCTACAACCGTGAAGCGCTCGAAATTAAATTTAAAGACGCTACGATTAGCGACGTTCTTGATATGACTGTTGAACAGGGTGCGAAGTTCTTCGAAAACATTCCTGGTATTTCGCGTAAGTTAACAACACTTGTTGAAGTAGGGCTTGGCTATATTCGTTTAGGCCAACCGGCAACAACATTTAGTGGTGGTGAAGCGCAGCGTATTAAGTTAGCTTCAGAACTATCACGCCGTTCGACTGGTAAGACGCTGTATATTCTTGATGAACCAACAACTGGCTTGCACAGCGCTGACGTAAAGCGTTTGCTCGGTATTCTCCACAAACTTATTGAAGGCGGCAACAGCATGGTGATTATTGAACACAACCTTGATGTCGTGAAGAGCGCCGACCACGTTATCGACATGGGACCAGAAGGTGGCCAAGGTGGCGGTGTGGTTGTCGCCGAAGGCACACCAGAAGCTATTACCAAAGTCGCAAAGTCGTTTACTGGCAAATATCTAAAAGAACTTTTGTAACCTATGTTAAATACCGATGAATTTAACCTTCGGATTGCGAATGTCTATATCGAACAACTGAGTAATCGTGACGTCCCGCAGTCGAAGGCGCTCATTGTGTTTAGTGGTATTCCTGCAAGTGGCAAAACGACACTCGCTCGTAAACTTGAAAAAGATTTGAATGCTCAGTATGTTCACCACGATAGCCTTCGAAAAATTATCGCAGCAGACGGTGATGACCCAAAACAATACTCGATGATTCCTATTAGCCGTATTGTCATTACTACTATCTTAAATAATGACGCTAACAAACGGATTATTCTTGATGCCAGCATTGATCGTTCCTGGGATGTATTTTTTAAAGATAAAAAAGAGTTCGGTATTAACAAATCTGTCATCATTCGCTTGAACACTCCGTACGATGTTATCAAACAACGCCAGCTTCAACGAGACGGAAAAATTAGTCTACATTTTGATGAATTTGCAGCGCAATTTGAAGCATGCCAAAGAGAAGTGAAAGCTGATGTTGAGCTCGATGATAATTACGATTATAAACTTGTTTTAAAAACTGTTGATGAACTGTTGCGCTAACTAGTTGTCGTCTTTTGATAGAATAATAACACTAAATTCGGACATCTCAATACATGCTTTTTTTGATTCATCAGCAGTAACGATTTCTGTTGGTGTATCGAAGAAATCACTGCTATAGCCTTTCCAGCTACTATTGAAACGAACCCGCCATTCACCTTCGAGCGGAAGTGTTATTTCATACTTCTTTAAACGGTTTTTATCAAAATTAATAATGACAATTGTGTCGTCTAACGGCCCGCCTTTATCCCAGCGGTGGAACGCGATGACGTTATTGATGTCGTCGCGGTGGAATAGGTGAGTATGTTGGCCAATTAAGCCACGAGTATTGTTGTGTTTGTTTAAACGAAGGTTAATAAGGTGCTGGTGGGCAAGTACAATACCAGCAAATTGTTTGGTTTTATCCCAATCTAACATTTGCCAATCATTAAATGAACCTTCTTGCATGAATTCTTGGCCTTGCAGTAGCATAGGAATGCCCGGGGCGGTAAGCGTCGCTGCACTTGCTAAGAGTGTTCGCTGGCGTGCAAACATACTCCCGGCGTTCCCTGGTGTGACCGCTTCATTTAAGCGTACTGAACCATTCGCGGCGGTATCGTGTGAATCGCTAAAAATAACTTTGTCGAAAGCATCGCCGTTATAGCTATGGTTTAGTTCGTATTCAAAACCTTCCAGTCGGGGCTGGTCAGGATTTTCAGTAATAGCTAAGCTATCGCGAATAACGTGAGGGAAGCCAATTTCCCACTGTGCATTAAAGCCCATGCCACCTTTCGAGGTCGGCTGAACGATACCAGGATTACTTGAATTGTCCTCGGCAATCATTAAAGCGTTCGGGTTAATTTTGTGGGCAAGTTCGTTTATCTCACCAAGGAGACTCCAGGCATCGGCTATATCAAGTTCGGGTTTGTCGTTGTTTCCATCTGAATTACGCATGTATATAGTTGAGTCAACGCGGAGCCCATCAATTTTAAATTCGGTCAGCCACATCGCAACATTATCTAATATAAACTGGCGTACTTCGACGCGACCGTAATCGGGTCGACCACCCCATGGTGTCATGCCACGCTGTTCGTCATTGTAGAAGTAAATTCCACCTAGGTCGTTTTCACTCCAGCCGTCGTATTGCCATAAATCGGTTTCACTGAAGAAATGGTTGTATACGACATCTAAAATAACACCGATGCCTTTTTCGTGGCAGGCTTTTACGAAATCAAGTAAGCCGCGGCGACCGCCATAAGCGTGTTCGACTGAAAATATGTAGTTCGGAGCGTATCCCCAGCCGTGGCTTTGGGCCATGCTGGTGACGGGCATTAATTCAATATAGTTAACGCCGAGGTCTACTAGGTAATCTAATTTTTCAATTGCTGTGTAGAAGGTTCCTGCAGTTGATGCATCAGGGCGGTTGAATGTACCAATGTGCAGCTCATAGATAATTGCTTTATTATGCTCGGTAGTGGAGAATTCGTCGGCACCTTCCCAGTCATATTCGCGAGTCACGATAATAGACGCACCGTTATCAGAGTCGGTCAGTTGACGTGCGTAGGGGTCGTTTCGTTTTAGTTTTTCGCCAGCTGGTGTCGTGATTTCATAGAGGTATGATTGCCCAGCCTGGGCGTCTACGTCGTCAACAGCCCAGTAGCCATTGCCGTCGCTGGTCATTGGAATCGCTTTATGGTCGAATTCAATAGTGAGTAAAAGGTTTACAGATTTTGCAAAAGGAGCCCAAACGGCAAAGTCTACACCGTTATCGTGTAAGGTCGAGCCTAGGTGTTTATTTACGTGGTGCCCCATACTATCAATTAGTATGGTCGCATAAGCAGTATTTAGCAAGCCGAGCGGGCTGGTTATTTATTGCGGCCAAACATAGATTTAAACTGTCGCTTGGTGCCATCCCAAATTGCATCACGGTTCTTTTTAACTTTCAAAATGTGAATAGCTGGTGGAAGAACAGAAACAAGAATAATAAGCGCAATGATTGGAAGAAGCACTGTATCAATTTCAATTCCAAGATGTTCAAATACGCCGCCAAGTAAGAAGCCTGCATAGGTGACGCCAGCAGCCCAAAGAAGCGCACCAATAACGTTAAATGATAGGAAGCGGCGGTAATTCATATCGCTTGCACCGGCAACGATAGGAGCGAAGGTGCGGACGATTGGAATAAAGCGGGCAATGATAATTGTTTTGCCACCGTGTTTTTCGTAAAAAGTTTGCGCTTGCTTAATATAATCTTGCTTAAAGAAACGAGCGTCCTTTTTTCGGAACAATCGTGGGCCAAGTTTACGACCGAAGGTATATCCAACGCTATCACCGACAACTGCGGCAATAAAGACAATTAATACGGCCAGGTGGATATTGATATTAAGGAAGCCGGCACTAATAAGGAAGCCGGTAGTGAACAGTAAGCTATCACCTGGAAGGAAAAAGCCGATAAGTAAACCAGACTCAGCAAACACAACAAGTGCCACGCCAATAATGCTTGCCCACTTAATAAATTCGATAAGATCAACGCCTGGTATCATTACAAGAATTATAACATGGCTAGCCCTTTAACTCTATTCGTCAAAAAACCAGATTTATGCTATAATTGATGACAGTCTATTACAACAGTTTAAAGGGGAGACACATGCACGAAATTACATTAAATCTAGATACACGTACAGCCACTGGCAAGAAGGTTGCAAAACTTCGCCAAGACGGTATTGTTCCAAGTGTCGTTTACGGCGGCCAAGATGAACCTGTATCAACACAATCTGCGCTTGTTGAAACAATGAAAGTTGTTCGCGAAGCTGGAAAGCACACACCAGTGCACATTACTATTGATGGCAAGAAAAAGCTTGCAATCATTAAAGACGTTGAAGTTGACGCTGTGAACCACGGCCTTCTTCACGTAGCATTCCACGCTATCAAGCAAGGTGACGTCATTACTACTCAAGTGCCAATTGTACTTGTTGGTATTGGTGAAAGCGCTGCTGAAAAAGCTGGTCTTATTGTTCTTCAAGCAATTGAACACCTCGAAGTAAAGGCTAAACCAGCTTCACTTCCTGAATCAATTGAAATCTCAATTGCTGACCTAGCAACTGACGAAGACAAAATTACTGTTGCCGACCTTACCCTTCCTGAAGGTGTTGAGTACGCAGACGCTGAACAAGACCTTGATCTTGTTATTGCAAACGTATACGAACCAGCTGCACTTGAAGCTGCGAACGATGCTGCTGCCGGTGACGCAACACTCGATGACGATGTTGAAGCTGAAAACGGTGCTGATACTCCTCAAGACACTCAGGCTGAAGAAACAAAGCCAGGCGGAAAGCTCCAAGACGAGCCAAAGCAATCTAACGTTGACGCTAACAAATAATCCATCTGATTATTAAAACAAAAAATCCTGCTGGCATATGCGAGCAGGATTTTTTTATTGACTGATTTATTCTTCTATAAAGCCGCCAGATTGGTGCGCCCAGAGTTTGGCGTATGTGCCTTTTTTGGTTATCAACTGTTGGTGTGTGCCGTCTTCGGCAATGGTGCCATTTTCCATCACGATAATTCTATCGAGTTTCGCAATAGTAGAAAGCCGGTGAGCGATAACAATACTCGTGCGGCCTTGCATGAGTTTTTCTAACGCCTGTTGAATGAGCTTTTCCGATTCTGAGTCGAGGGCTGAGGTTGCTTCGTCGAGAATTAATATCGGTGCATCTTTCAAAATCGCTCGAGCAATTGCGATGCGTTGGCGTTGGCCACCCGATAATTTAATACCACGTTCGCCGACAATCGTGTTCAGACCTTCGGGTAATTTTTCAATAAAACTGAGCGCATTTGCTTGGCGTGCCGCGTTTCTAATTTCCTCGTCAGTTGCATTAAGCCGACCATAGGAAATGTTTTCGCGTAGGCTACGGTGAAAGAGCGTTGGTTCTTGTGGTACATAGGCGATATTTTTTCGTAAGCTTTCTTGAGTAACGCCGCGGATAGGTTGAGTATCGATAGCAATCATGCCACCTGTTGCATCGTCAAACCTAAGAAGTAATTTTGTCAGGGTTGTTTTGCCGGCGCCAGATGTACCAACCAGCCCTACTTTTTGGCCCTTTGGAATATGAAGCGAAAGTGCTTCAAGGACGTTTATCTCAGGGCTATCTGAATAGGCGTATACGACATCTTTAAAATCAATTTCACCTTTGGTAACTTTTAAGGTACGAGCGTGCGCTGCGTCGTTAATATCATTATCTTTTACAAGTATTTCAGCCATTGGTGCTGCCGCAAGGAATATACGGTCGTAGCCGTTAATTAAATCACCCAGTGTAAATAATTGACTCGCGATGCGTTGTAGGTACGCAATGGTGAAGATAGCCACGCCAAGTTGCAGTGCGCCGCTTGTTAGTAACGATGCAATAATAACGATTGCGATAATTTGTACAGCTGTCATGAGTAGAATTCTAGTCGAGCCTTCAACGGACATGATGCGGAAATCTTTTCTGTAGACGATGCGGTATTTATCGGTAAGCTTTGACAGCGTTGACTGTTCAGCCTTTTCATTGGCAAAAGTTTTGACGGTGAGTGAGTTGGTAATTGCATCGGCCGCTGCGCCGTTTACTTCACCAACTAGCCTTTTTCGTTCAAGCCTGTACGGCATTCGGACTTTCATCGAGAAACGAATTTGAATTAAAAGCCCAATAATAAGTGCGAGAATAATACCACCGAGTAGAGGTGAGTGAAAGAATATAATTGCAACACCACTACCGACGCTGAGTACAAATGAAATAGTACGTATAATAACTAAATCTTGTAAATCTACGTGTGAAGTAATAAAAGCAATGAAATAACCGGTCAGCGCACCGATTTTTTGATTAGAGAAAAAGTTCTGATCTTTTTGTAGCAGACGTTCGGCTGTATTGAGTGTTAAATCTTGGCGCACTCGGCTTTCGTGGTAAATAGCACTTTGAAAACCGATAAGGTTAAAGGCAACTCCGGCTACCGCTACAGTGCTGGCGAGGGCGATGAAATGCCATAGCGAATTTGAATCGCCGGAGGCAAGCGTACCGACCGCTTGTGATAAGAAATAGGGAACGGCAGTATCAATAAGTAATGCTGATGCAGGAATCGCAATAAGCATAACAAAGAAGCTTACTTTATATTTTTTTATTTGTTGCCAGTAAAGGCGTACGGTTATAGCATTTGTCGACACGATAAATATCTCCTTTTAGAGTCCAGTAATTTTGTATGTAAGAAGCGCTATTGGTTTGGCCGTCCAAACGTGTGCGCGTAGAGGACCCGTAGGTCATAGTTCTTGTAGTTTAACGAAGAATTGTGGGAATGTAAACTACTTTATAAGTTGAATGTAGTGGTTTGCAAGAACTCGTTCAATCAGAACAACAGGAAGTGGCTTATCGTTATCAAAACGGAGTGTTCCTTTACCTGTATTGTACGGTTCAATTTCTTTATACAATTTAGAATCGTTTGGTGTAAGTACTGCGTAAATTCCGATATGTTTTTCAAAAGCACTGAAAAAAACCACGGGCATTTTACCAGCCACAAGGCGATAGGCTGGCATCTTGTAGCTGATATCTTCGATAGCTGTTGGGAAGGTACGGTGAATGATTTGTCGAAGTATTTTCATGCGTTCTTGAGCTTGCACGGGGAACTGCGCAATATATTCATCTACTCGTTGGTCAGATTGAACTGTCATACATATAGTATACACCCTGGATTTAAAGGGTTAAAAATGTTATAATTTTTGTTGATGGAAAAGATCCTGCTTTATTATAAATTTGCACCTATCAGCGACCCTGAGGCTGTTAAGTTATGGCAAAAAACGCTTACTGAAAGCCTTAATTTAAAAGGACGAATTTTAATTAGCACACAAGGTCTTAATGGGACGGTTGGTGGCGACATGGATGACCTAAAGGCATACATTAAAGCGACGAAAACGTACCCAGCTTTTAAAGACGTCGTATTTAAATGGAGCGACGGTAGCCGCGATGATTTCCCTCGCATGAGCGTGAAAACTCGCCGTGAACTTGTTGGTTTCCAAAATAGCGAAGACGAGTTTCAGGTTGATGAAAAAGGCGTTGTTGGCGGCGGTATCCACTTAAAGCCAAAGCAAGTACACGAACTTGTTGAGCAATTTGGTGATGACGTTATTTTCTTTGATGGCCGTAACGAGCACGAAGCAAAAATTGGTAAATTTAAAAATGCCGTTGTTCCTAATACGAATACATCACGTGATTTTATTGCTGAACTTGAAAGCGATAAATACGACGACATTAAAGGTAAGAAAGTTGTCACGTATTGTACTGGCGGTATTCGTTGTGAAGTTATTTCAGCCATGATGAAGAAGCGTGGCTTTACTGATGTCTACCAAATGGATGGTGGCATTGTAAAATACGGCGAAGCCTACGGCGATGATGGACTATGGGAAGGCAGCTTGCGTGTATTTGACGACCGTATGACGGTTGAGTTTAGCGACCATGCAAAAACAATTGGCGAGTGCTCTCACTGCCAAGGTAAAACAAGTAATTTTGAGAACTGTGCGTATGCAAATTGTAATGAACTGGTACTCATTTGTGAAAACTGTAAACAGAACCCAGAGCTCCTCTTTCATACAGAAGTTTGTCGTGAACAAGCTCAACCAGCCCTCGTTTAAACTTCGCTACACATTATTTATTGCTGAGAGTATACTATAGCCATAACTATAGGAGGTTATGTCATGGTAAGGCAAAAACAACAAAGTTCTCTCGAGAAGCAGCTTTGGGGGCTGGCTATCGGACAGGGCGTATTAGCAATTCTATTTGGAGTAGTGGCGCTATTTTTGCCAGGACTCACCGTAGCATTGCTGATTGTACTCTTTAGCATCTTTATATTGATTTGGGGTGTCGTAGGTATCATTACGAGTCTGACAACTATTGAGACTGAAAAGTTCTGGTGGCTTGAGCTTGTATTTAGTATTCTGGCAGTCGGCTTAGCTGTCTACATGCTACGCAACCCAATTGATACCGCAGCCGTATTTATCTTCTTCATTGGTATTACGTTCCTCGTCAGGGGAGTTGTGGATATTCTTGAAGGACTATTTGATGGAAACCGAACAGGTGACAACCGAGTATTTCACGTTATCGCAGGGGTTATCGGTTTAGTCGCAGGTGTCGTGACATTGGTTCACCCAATCTCAGCGGGTGTAGCAGTGGTATGGGTTATCGGCCTCTACGCAGTGCTGTATGGTTCAATGCTGATTGCATTCTCGTTTAAGGCGCAAAACGCACTCAACAGGTAATGTATTAGTCAATTAATTGTAACTGCCACTTGTCATAAGTGGCAGTTATCTTTAGTAGTGAATATTCGTTATACTATATATTGATGAACGCGCAACTCGAAGCAAAACTAAAAACGTTACCACGCTCTGCTGGGGTTTATTTTCATAAATCAAAAAACGGTGAAATTATTTACGTCGGTAAAGCGGCTGTTTTGAAAAACCGCGTTCGCCAATACTTTCAAAGTAAGCGCGACATGGATATTAAAACCCAAGCGTTAGTTGAAGAAATTTACGATACTGATTGGGTAGAGACCGAAAGTGAACTCGATGCACTGTTTTTAGAATCTGAAATGGTGAAGCGTTACATGCCACGCTACAATATTCTGCTTCGTGACGATAAGTCTCAAATGTTTATTCGTATTGATTCTAAAAGCGAGTGGCCAACAGTCAGTTACACTCGCAACCCTGCGGATGACGGCGCGGAATATTACGGCCCGTACTATAACGGCTTCGCTATTAAAAAAGCCCTGCGTTATTTACGGAAAGTATTTCCGTACTACACGAAACCGCCAAAAGAAGGTGCACGTCCCGACCTCGATGCGCACATTGGCTTAAGCCCTCGTGCCGGCGTTTCAAGTGAAGAATATAAAGCATCGCTAAAGCAGCTGACTCGTTATTTCGAAGGTGGCCGTAAAGCGATTATTCGTGACATTGAAAAGCAAATGCAACAATCTGCGAAAATACATGATTTTGAAAATGCAGCTCGGTATCGAAATAAACTAAATGACTTAAAAGCATTGCAACAACGCATTATGTTTGGCGATAAGGAATTCTTAGATATCAGTAAAGACAAGGCACTTATTTTGCTTCGTGATTTATTTATGATGGAAAAAGTACCGGTCCGTATTGAAGGTTTCGATATTTCACACATGAGTGGAACGAATGTTGTCGCTAGCCAGGTAGTGTTTATAAACGGTGTCAGTAGCCGAAGTGATTATCGTAAATACAAAACTAAACTTGAACAGAACGATGATTACGCCAATATGTACGAAACAATTTTCCGTCGTTTGTCACCGAAAAATATTAAAGCTTGGGGTACGCCACAATTGCTATTAATTGACGGTGGTAAAGGCCAGCTTGAATCGGCTATCAAGGCAATTGAAGACCAGTCGCTAAAAATTCCAGTTATTAGTATCGCCAAGCGCGAAGAGGAAGTCATTGTGCATGCAACGCGGTCAAACCTTGACGTAAGTTACATTGAGGCTATGCGAAAAGAACCTGCTGCAGGGATTTTTGTTGAACGTTCGAAAGATTTTTACATTGTAAACCTCCACCCAGACCAACGAAATGCTTCGTCTCACTCTAAAAACTTGCAGGGGAGTACGTTTAGTAAATACAGCGACCTAACGAAATTATTCCAGCGTATTCGTGATGAGTCACACCGTTTTGCCGTTAGTTACCATACTGTTTTGAAGCGCCAGAAGCAAACGGCGAGCGTGCTCGAAGAGATTCCTGGCATTGGCCCAACAACTCGACGAACGTTGATTAAAAAGTTTGGTAGTCTACGCGCAGTCGAAGCTGCGAGTGAAGCTGAACTTGCTGTTGTGGTTGGTGCTAAGAAAGCCCAAATTTTGGTGCGATTTTTAAAGACGACACCTACCGCGTAAGCTATACTGAGTTCTATGGTACCTGCAAAAATATATAATCAACGACGCGAAAATTTCAATACTATTATAAATGATGAACCGGCAGTGCTTACTGCTTTTAGTGCGATGCAACAGACCAACGACAGCGCTGGCCCGTTTTCTCAAGAATCAAGTTTCTTTTGGTTGACTGGAATAACCGAGCCTAATTGGAAACTTGTATTACTTGGTGAAAAAAGTTGGCTCGTATCGCCGAGTAAAAGTGACATTCACCGTACTTTTGATGGCGGCATGAGTGCAGAAGAAGCGAAACGAATCAGTGGTGTGTCTGAAGTTATTTTCGAAGATGATTATAAAACCTTATTAAAAGAACTTGGTGACGAAAACCCTATCGTACATACAATTCTTCGACACCCGCATTCGGGTGACTTCGATTTTGTATTAAACCCAGCGCTACAGCGATTGCACGCTACGTTGCAACGAAGCTTTTCGGAAGTTGTCGATTGCCGTAAGGAACTCTCCAAATTAAAAGCGATTAAATCCGCTGAAGAAATTGAACTTATGCAACAAGCTATCGATATTTCGATTGATGGATTTAATAAAGTAAAAGCAACACTTGGTATTGCGAAGTACGAGTACGAAGTTGAAGCGACTTTGAGTTTCGCTTTCCGTTCGGCTGGTGCCGAAGGCCACGCCTATGCGCCAATTGTTGGTACTGGAAAGAATGCTTGCACGTTACATTACATTGCAAACAATGATGCCTTTGCGGAAAACGGAATGGTGCTTATCGATGCCGGTGCCAAAGTGGGAAGCTACGCTGCTGACATTACACGAACCTACGCAATTGGCACACCGTCTCTGCGTGAACAAGAGGTTCACGGGGAAGTAGAAAAAGCTCATAAAGCTATTATTGAACTTATTCAACCGGGTGCAAGTATTATCGATTACCACACAAAGGTTGATGAAATTATGAAGCAGGCGCTGAAAAACCTTGATTTGCTAAAAGCACCAACCGATTACCGACGGTATTTCCCGCACGCCGTAAGCCACGGCCTGGGTATTGATGTGCACGATTCGCTGGGTGGTTATGAAACCTTCCAGCCTGGAATGGTACTGACGGTTGAACCGGGTATTTATATCAACGAAGAGGGAATTGGTGTTCGCATTGAAGACGATATTCTTGTAACTGAAGAGGGGAATAAGAATCTATCAGCGGCTCTGCCAACCTCGCTGTGATATACTTAATTTAATAATGAAAGCACAATTTCTTGTATTTCTACTACGTTGGGCGCTCACTACTTTAGGGTTCTGGGTGGCTTTTCGCCTCCTCGGTACGGGCTACGATAATGTTGATGTCACCGCTGGTACTTGGGGTTTCTTGTTTGCAGGGCTTATCTTCTCAATAATTAACAGCTTATTCAAACCACTCCTTGTGATTGTTTCTTTGCCAGCAATTCTGCTGACACTTGGCCTGTTTACCATTATTGTTAACGGCATAATTGTTTATGTATCGCTTGCTATCGCCCCTGGTGTAGCAATGTCATTTGGCAACTCAATTATTACCGGAATCATCCTAAGTCTGGTAAACTATATAGTAAGTGCTGCAGTAGAAATACGCAGTGAAACAAGTAGGAGTAATTAAATGAGCATCGACACAATTCTTCAAATCGTTATGATTGCTTCGGCTGTCTTGATGGTTGTTTCAATTCTATTACAGCAACGGGGTGCAACCCTTGGTGCTGGTTTTGGCGCATCTGGTGAACTTTACACGACACGTCGCGGTATCGATAAGAACCTCTTTGAGGTGACTGTCATTTTTGCAGTTATATTTATCCTGTCTATTTTGACGGGTCTACTTATTCCTAGCTAATTAAAAGGGGTGTATTAAACGTGGCTAATAACGAACCAGGTAAGTGGCGTCGCATTCCAAAAATGAGCTTTAGCTCTAAAGACCTTTCAAAGCGTATGAAGCGAGTAGAAGGTGCGAGTATTAAACATGCCCGCCGGTTTGTTTTTAAACGTCTCGATAATTTCCGTGAAGTTCGCCGCCGTATCGCCCTTTGGGTACTGGCTATCGGCATTATTATTGGTGCAACTGGTTTGCAATACATGTGGTATCAAAATAACTATCGCGCAACTGCTAATGCGACCAATGGTACGTACGCAGAGGCAGTACTTGGCCCTGTTGATACGCTTAATCCAATCTTCGCAAAATCAAGCGCTGAAGAAACGGTGGGGGAATTACTTTTCTCTCGTTTAGTGACCTACGATAAAAGCGGCAACCTTAATTATGACCTCGCTGATAGCATGACGGTCAGCCCTGATGGTAAAACGTACACCTTTACTATTCGCCCTGACGCTCGTTGGGACGATGATTTATATGTACGTGCTCGTGACGTCGTCTATACCGTGAACTTACTTAAAAACCCAGCGACGCGCTCAACTATTACCGGTTGGGACAATATTGTGGCAAAAGAAGTTGATAACTTGACGGTCGCATTTGAATTACCAGCTGTCTATGCAGCATTCCCTCACGCACTGCGTTTCTTACCAATACTTCCAGAGCACGCACTACGTGATATTGAGCCCGCAGCGCTCCGTGAAGATGCCTTTAGCTCGAAACCAATCGGAAGTGGTGCATTTAAGTTGCGTCTTCTACAAGAAGTTGACGCTGCGAATGGACGTAAAATTATTCACTTAGCCAAAAGCGAATCATACTTTAAGGGAACGCCAAAACTCGACCGTGTACAGCTTCACGTATATAAAGACATTGATTCTGTGAAGCGTGCACTCGCCACTTCTGAGGTAAACGCTGCAACCGACTTAACGGTGACAGACTCTAACGCTGTGAGTACTGAACGGTATACGGTAGAACACCGCCCAGTGAATAGTGGTGTCTATGCCCTTATGAATACAGCGAGCCCTGTATTGACAGACAAAAAGGTTCGTCAGGCATTGCAAGCTGGTACAAATACCCAGGAAGTTCGAAGTAAATTATCGACAGACCTTCCAGAACTGTATTTGCCGTTTATTGATAGCCAAGTGTACGGCAATAACCCGGCGAAGCCTGTGTATGATGTAAACAAAGCGAACCAACTGCTGACTGAAGCTGGTTGGGCGATGCAGGGAAGTGTTCGCATGAAAGATGGCCAACCGCTTACTCTTAGCGTTGTTACAACGAAAAACAACGACTTTGAAACGGCCCTCGAAATTATTGCAAAGCAGTGGCGTGCACTTGGCGTGACAGTGACAACTAATATTGTTGACCCAAGCGACCCATCACAAAACGTTGTTCAAGATATTCTGCAACCGCGACAATACGACGTACTGCTCTACCAACTAACGATTGGTGGTGACCCTGACGTGTATGCTTACTGGCATAGTTCACAAGCAACGTCTGGCTTAAACTTCTCGAATTATAAAAGTACAGTCAGCGATGATGCTTTGGCGAGCGCCCGTGCTCGTGTCGAGCCTGACCTACGAAATGCAAAATACATTACCTTTGCAAACCAATGGCTTGCTGATGCACCGGCAATTGGGCTATACCAAGCAACAATGCAATACGTTCATACCAAGAGTGTTCATGCGCTTCCAAAAGACTTCATCCTTGTGTCGGCTGCCGACCGTTATAGCGATGTTCGCTTCTGGTCTGTTGGTGACCGAATGGTTTACACAACCCCTTAAAAATGAAATATTTTAACATAACAAAAAACTCACCGCGATAGTGAGTTTCTTATTATGGTGGGCGATGAGGGATTCGAACCCCCGACCCTCTCGGTGTAAACGAGATGCTCTAGCCAACTGAGCTAATCGCCCTTACTTCGAAATATTGTACACGAATTGACCCCTGATTGCAATAAGGTTGATGAAGTAGGCGAGTTAGACTTTCAAGATGCCTCGAACGGTGTTATAATAGACCGCAATGCGCGCGTGGCGGAATTGGTAGACGCGTCAGCTTGAGGGGCTGGTGTCCGCAAGGACGTGGAGGTTCAAGTCCTCTCGCGCGCACCAATAAAAATAGACGATTTAGTTCGTCTTTTTTTATTGCCAACGATTTTGATATCTACCCTTTGCCTAACACTAGAAATATGCTATAATTAACCTAATTATATATAGCTTTTAAAACAGCGCTTTATGACAGCCCAGAGGAGGGCATATTTTTATGAAAGACCCAAAACAAATTCGAAACGTCGCCATCATCGCTCACGTTGACCACGGAAAGACTACTCTTCTCGATGGACTACTAAAGCAAAGCAATACTTTTGGTTCACACCAAGCTGAAATGGATCAATCGTTGATTATGGACAGCGGTGACCAAGAACACGAACGTGGTATTACTATTACCGCTAAGCAAACTTCTGTTTACTACGGTGACTACAAAATTAACATTATCGACACCCCGGGACACGCCGACTTTTCTGGTGAAGTTGAACGTACGCTTAACATGGCTGACGGTGTGCTTCTTATTGTTGACGCCCAAGAAGGCCCAATGCCACAAACTAAGTTCGTGCTTTCTAAAGCCCTCGAACTTGGTCTAAAGCCAGTTGTTATTATCAACAAAATCGACAAGCCATCACGCCGTATCGACGAAGTGATTGACGAAGTTTCTGACCTCTTCTTGGAACTTGCTATTAGCGACGACCAACTCCACTACCCTGTATACTTCGCAATTGGCCGTGAAGGCAAAGCATGGAAGACACTTCCTGATAACCCAGCTGAACACACTGACCTTACTGTTGTATTTGAATCTATCATTAACGACATTCCAGCTCCTACAGTTGAAATCGACAAGCCATTCCAAATGCTTGTTACTTCACTTGCATACGATACTTTCCAAGGTAAGTACGCAATTGGCCGTATTACTCGCGGAACAATCAAAAAAGGTCAAGGAATCGTCCTTATGAAGCGCGAAGGTGACATTGTGGCCTCTAAGGTTGATAAAGTATTCGGTTACCGTGGTCTTAACCGTGAAGAGATTGACGAAGCTGGTGCTGGTGACATTGTTGCTATTACTGGTATTGGTGATGCGCACATTGGTGAAACACTTGCTGACAAAGAACAACCGGAAGCACTTCCAGTTATCGACGTAGAAGCACCGACACTAAGCATGTACCTCGGTCCAAACACAAGCCCACTCAAGGGTAAAGAAGCGAAGTACAACACAAGCCGCCAAATTGGTGACCGTCTACAACAAGAACTTGAAACAAACGTATCGTTGCGTGTTCGTGATGAAGGTATTGGATTTGTTGTTTCTGGACGTGGTGAACTTCACCTTTCAGTTCTTATTGAAACACTTCGTCGTGAAGACTACGAGTTTGAAGTTGGACGACCTCAAGCCGTCACTATCGAAGAAGATGGCGTTGTGAAAGAACCAGTTGAAGAACTTCTCGTTGAAATCGGTGGTGAATTCCTCGGTGCTGTTAGCCAAGAAATGGGTGCACGTCGTGCAACTACTCTTAAGCAAGAACAAACTGCTTCTGGCGCAACTCGTGTGACATTCATTATTCCTACACGTGCAATGATTGGTCTCCGTAACATTCTTATGACTGCTACTAAGGGTACAATTATCATGAACAGCTTGCCGTACGGTTACCAACCACTCGGTGCTAAAATTCAACAACTTCGTAACGGTGCACTTATCGCTACTGAAGCTGGTCAAACAACTGCCTTTGCACTTGATAACGCAGCTGCACGTGGAACACTCTACGTTGGCCCAGGTACAACAGTGTACCAAGGTATGATTGTTGGTCTCTACAACCGTTCAGGCGACCTTGATGTTAACGTTTGTCGCGGTAAGCAACTTACGAACATGCGTACATCATCAAGCGATGGAACAATTCAGTTGACTCCATTTACTGACCTTAGCCTTGAGCAATCAATCGACTTCCTAGAAGACGATGAGCTCCTCGAAGTAACACCAAAGAGTGTTCGCCTTCGTAAGCGATTCCTTGACCCTAACCAACGCAAGCGTAACAAATAGTTTCGCTCTAGAAATATTAAAAATAGCTGGCAGCAATTCGCCAGCTATTTTTTAATTTTCTTTCGCTTAATATTAGCCGTAGCTGTGGCATATAAAAGCACCTAAGTTTATACTGATTATATATGGCACGAAAGATAAAAACAGATATAATTACCGACCCGCTAAAAACAGCATTAGTTAAAACCGCCGGAGTTCTTCTTAAAAACGGCAAAGATGTTGACGAAAATTTGGGCGAACTATTGCTCGATGTGCAGCGCATGAATGTATATGGCGACGGAAAAACATTTGTCGACTTAGTACCAGCGCACCGTATGCGGTCTATCAAAGAAGAATATAAACTGCTAAAAAAAGACCCTAATTTTGATTTACGTGATTTCGTAACGCGTCATTTTTACGATGCAACCGAAGGGGTATACCAGCGAGTATACGAAAGTAGCCCAGACCACACACCGCTCGAACACATCGATGAACTTTGGACATTCCTTGAGCGCCGAAACCGTGTAAGCCGAGGTTCGTTACTCGCATTACCTCATAAATATATTGTTCCAGGTGGCCGCTTTAACGAGCAGTTTTATTGGGATACGTATTTTATTATGCTCGGCCTCGCTTCAAGCAACCGTTGGCGTTCTATCGAAGGCATGATGAAGAATTATACCTACCAGATTCGTAAGTATGGCTACATCCCAACTGCTAACCGTTCGTATTTATTAAGCCGTTCACAACCGCCATTCTTTTCGCACATGGTAGAAATGCTTGCAAATAAAAAAGGCAAGCAAGTACTACGCGATTACCTCCCGTACTTAACGGCTGAATACCGTTTCTGGATGAAGGGGAAGCCGAAGCTAGCTGGCACTGACCACCTGGCGTATCGCCGTTTAGTTGAAATGCCCGACGGGTCATTATTGAACCGTTATTACGATAACAAAACAACGCCGCGCCCCGAATCTCTAAAAGAGGATGTTGAAACTGCTGAACTGTCTGGCCGCGTCGATAACCGTCGTTTGTATCTTCACCTTCGTGCGGCTGCGGAATCTGGTTGGGACTTTAGCTCTCGCTGGTTTATGGACCCACTGGATATTAAGACAATCCACACAGCGGATATTATTCCCGTTGATTTAAACTGTTTGTTATACCACCTAGAATCGACAATTGCCGATGCATACAAAGCTTCATTCAACCTGTTACAAGCACGACAATTCAGGAAGAAGGCTAAGGCTCGTAAGCAAGCTATTCAAGATTATTTATGGAATGAAGAACAAGGGTTCTTCCGTGACTTTAACTTTCACCATAGTACCCAAACGAGCGTTGCGAGCTTAGCTGGAGTATTTCCGTTATTCGTGAACCTCGCAACCCAAGAACAAGCAGATAGGGTTGCTGATGTGCTCCGAAAAGACTTCTTGCAACCGGGTGGGCTAGTAACGACACTGATTGAAAATGGTCAACAGTGGGATTCTCCAAATGGCTGGGCGCCACTTCAATGGGTTGCTATTAAAGGCCTCCGCAACTACGGTCATGATGACTTAGCAGACGAAATTGCAAAACGCTGGGTTGAGCTCAACGAAAAGGTATACGCGAAATCGCAAAAGTTTGTTGAGAAGTATAACGTTGAAAGTGCCGATGGCCTAGGTGGCGGTGGTGAATATGTCCTGCAAGACGGTTTTGGCTGGACGAATGGTGTCTACGAAGCTTTGAAGCGAAACTTCCGAAACTAGCTTAAGCCTCTAGTTGGTAATAACCCTGTACTCTTAATTGGTGTTGCATGACGTATCGACCGATAGAGGCAACCCACATTCTTTCCTCTTCCACGGTGCGTGGTGCATCTTCTATATAAATTGCTCCGCTTTCTGGTGGGGTGAATGGCCGTAATAAATCCATATCTGGAAGTTCAAATAGTGTTATGCCGCTTTGGTCTGGGTCGTCGTCTTCGTGGTAGGCGAGAAGACTATTTACCGTTCCAACTTCGATAGTCCGAAGGTCGGGGAGTGCGCTAAATATAAGCGTCGCATCGTTATCAATCATAGGGTTTTCTGCAAGTTTCGCTCGACATTTTCCGCAGGGGTGAAGCGTGTGCATTTCATGGCCGCTTTGTTGGTCGGCTTGTGTTTCGCCAACTACTGCAACAATACTAATCATGTCTGCACCAAGTGTCGATGCTGTTCGAAGCGCCAATTGCTCGGCATGCATATTAAGTGGGCCATCTTCATTTGTTTTAGCATTTATACCTGGGAGAATTTGAAAACCAGCGTTGCGACCAGTCAGTGCAACTGCGGCTGCACCGACATTAAAATCGCGGTAAGATACGGCAAGTTCTTTCGCTTCGCGAGCCCGGTGAAGTGCATTCAAGACATTTGTCGGAATGATTGAGCGAAGAAAGTCGCCACGATTATATTCGTTGTGAACTTGAGAATAATACGGCCCAACGCGTACGCTGGGTAACTCTGCAAAAGCTCGCTCCATTTTTTCGGTGATATCCATTAACGTCATTTAATACTGAAATGGGCAGAGAGGCAAGCGTAAGCTTAAAAGATTTTCTGGTCTTTCAGTTCGTCTGGCAAAAAACCTTTTTGATGTTTAAAATCAGCTTTCCATTCATAGCCTTTTCCATAGTCTAAATCTTTCATGAGTTTTGTTGGTGCATTACGCAAATGAATAGGCACTGGAGCGTCTTGATATTGCTTGGCAAGTGCTTGGGCGTTATGCATGGCATCGGTTGTGGCACGTGATTTTTCGGATTTCGCGAGAGCAGTAGCAACGTGGAATAAAATGTAATTTGATTCTGGCATACCAACCCGTTCAACAGCTTGAAAAGCGTTGAGTGCTAACCCGAGTGCGCCATTACCCGCTAGGCCAATATCTTCAGAGGCAAAAATGACCATACGGCGGGCAATAAACTTCGGGTCTTCGCCTGCATCAATCATGCGTGCCAAATAATATAGTGTGGCATCAACATTACTGCCGCGCATACTTTTAATGAATGCCGAAATGACGTTATAGTGCATGTCACCTTTTTTGTCGTAGCCAGGCAGTCGTTTTTGGGCAGCAGATTTCACTACTTCAATATCAACTTTTTTGGACATTGTTAATGCAAGCTCAAGGTTACCTAACGCAACCCGGGCATCACCACCAGAAAGCTCAGCAATATAATCAATTGCGTCATCGGAAATACGTTTACCGGCTTTTTCTTCAACCACGGCGTGTTTAAGAATGGCAATAACGTCATCTTTATTGAGTGGCTCTAACACTAACACACGGCTACGGCTTAAGAGTGGAGTAATGACCTCGAAACTTGGGTTTTCGGTCGTCGCACCGATAAGGGTAATAAGCCCGGATTCAACATGTGGCAAGAAAGCATCTTGCTGCGCTTTATTAAAACGGTGAATCTCATCGACGAAAAGAATAGTGCGTAATTGTAAGTTCCAGTTTTGGCGAGCATGTTCAACAATTCGTTCAACATCTTTTTTGCCACTCGTGACAGCAGAGATTTCAATGAATTCTGCCTGCACTTCTTGAGCGATAATGCGAGCAAGGGTTGTTTTACCGCTTCCAGGAGGACCCCATAAAATAAGACTGACAGGTTCGCGGTTTTTTACGATTTGACGGATGATTTCTTTGCTGCCAAGAAGGTGTGTTTGACCAATCACTTCGTCGAGTGTTTTCGGACGCATGCGTTCAGCTAGGGGAATACCTCGGGACATACCTACTATTATACCTCTTTGACCTGCTATACTTAAAGCATACTGTAAGGAGGTATTTATGGACGGATTTATAATTTTCCTCATTGTCATCGCTGTTATTTTTGTACTCAGTGGATTAAAAGTTATTAACCAATACCAACGTGGTGTTATTTTGACACTGGGTAAACACACCAGCACGAAACAACCTGGGCTTCGAATTGTTATTCCAATCTTCCAGAAAATGATCCGTGTCGACGTTCGTTCAACACCTCTCGACATTCCTAAGCAAGAAGTTATTACACGTGACAACGTTACAGCAAACATTGATGCTGTTGTGTACTTCCGTGTTATCGACGCACCGAAGGCTGTTCTTGAAACAACCAACTACTCATACGCGACAAGTCAATTTGCGCAAGCCGCACTTCGTGACGTTACCGGTAACTTCGAACTCGACGAACTTCTTTCAAAGCGCGAAGAAATTAGCTTGAAGATTAAAGAAATCGTTGATGTACAAACCTCGCAATGGGGAATTGACGTTGAAAACGTGAAAATGCAAAACATTGAACTTCCACAAGACATGAAACGTGCCATGGCGAAACAAGCTGAAGCCGAGCGTGAACGCCGTAGTAACGTTATTAACTCACAAGGTGAGAAAGAGGCCGCTAAAGCACTTGCAGAAGCTGCAGCTATCATCTCAGGCACTCCTGGTGCACTAAACCTCCGTACACTTAATACAATCGAACGTATCAGTACTGAACCGAGCCAGAAGACAACAATGCTCTTCCCAATCGAATTCATCGACGCGATGCGCGACATTGGTAACGGCCTAAACCGCAAGTAGCCTTGTCAGAACGCTCTACCTCTAGTAAAATAGGTTAAGTTCGTGCGGCTCTTTAGCGATTAAATAGATAATCGTAGAGCGCTGCGCTAAAAGAACAATGTGGCTCTTTAGCTATTAGTAGATAATAGTAGAGCGCTGCGCAAGAACAACGTGGCTCTTTAGCTCAGTGGTAGAGCGCTGCCCTGAAGAGGCAGGCGTCCCCAGTTCAAATCTGGGAGGAGCCACCAAAGAAATACTCTCATCGAAAGATGGGAGTATTTCTTTTCTCAACCCCTAATACATTTGCATTTTACCCTCGGTCACGCTATACTAATTCAGGTTATGCGGGTGTAGCTCAGCTGTTAGAGCGCATCCTTGCCAAGGATGAGGTCCAGGGTTAGAGTCCCTGTACCCGCACCAAATAAAATGACTCAGTGAATGCTGAGTCTTTTTATTTGTGAATCGCTATGGTTTGGCATTAAGATTAATGGTTCTATTCTTGTAAAGCAAATACGCTTCTAGGGTTGTAGTCAATGCGATTGCTATTAACGGGCCGTAAACAATTCCAAGAATTCCAAAATAGTACAGTCCACAGAAGGTAGCGAGTGTTGTTACAGCAGGAAGTAGTTTAGCTTTTTTTGGAATAAAGTATGGGCGCAATAAATTATCAATATTACAAACGACCAATATATAGAGCACGAGAATGACGACACCCGGTATTACTTGACCTGCCAGTATCGCCCCAACGGCTATCGGAATCATAATGATACCAGACCCAAGCGGTATCATACCTAGAAGAGTGAATATGATAACGAAAAATAGGAAGTATTCTTGTAGCCCAAGCAAGAAAAGAAGAAGCGCACTAGCAACTGCCATGAGGAATGACAAAAAGAACTGTCCTAATAAGCTAGCTTTAATAATACTTCCAGACCGTTCACCAAATAACTTATTCACTGAAGAATCGAATGGACTTAAGGACTGAACTGTTTGTTTGATTGAATTGGAATATACGAGAAATGTGTTGAACAAGAATCCGAATACAATCACTGATGTAATGAGGGTGGGTATACTACCGGCTACGCCGAGAATTAGTCCAATAGAGTTCTTCAGTACCCCAGGTAATATATCTTTGATAAATGACTGCACGGCTTCCACAGAGGCAATCGGCTGATTACCTGTTAGAGGGGCAAGTGCAGTATTGACTGCATCCACCACGGGAGTACTCGAGTTATATAAAGGACTGCCTGGTTGAGTACTAAGAGCAGCTAGGTCGTTAGCCAGAACGATACCTTGAGATATAGCAACGACAGTGACCAGTATTAACGGAATTACAACTATAAGAATCGCTATTACTAATGTCGATACGGCTGATAAAGTATCTGGAAGCTTACGGTTTATTTTTTTATACAATGGTAAAAATATATACGCCATAATTCCAGCAATACAAATTACAGCTAGAAAGGGTTGGAAAAAAATAAGTGCCCCAACTATCGTTAAAGCACCAATAATAATCCAGTTAGGTTGTATACCTGTAAGGTGTTTGGTTGCCATGCCGCATATCCTCCGGTTATACATTTATGGTAGATAATAGCACAACATATTGCAACAGTTTTTGTTATAATGGCGCTACAAGGTTGGGTTGTGAACATTCACAGGAAGGAGAAAGTAATGAACATCCATTGGAGTTGGTCGACTGCGCTTCGATTGGCAGTCGCGACACTTCTCCCTGTGTGCTTAATGCTCGCAGGAGAAGTTCAGCTTGGTCTCGTTATGAGTATCGGGTTGTTGCCAACGGCCCTTATACCGTTAGCTGAAAAACGCAAGGAGAGAGTCAGGCTGCTCGTTATTGGGACGGTGTTTGGCCTCGCGGTTGTGCTAGGCTCACTGCTGTCGCAGAATGCATTCTTGGCAGTAGGGGGTATTGCACTATTTGCGTTTGCTGCCTCGTATCTTACATCGACATCGCGGAGAATGTTGGGTGAGTTAGCTATAGCACTCATCGTTCCGGTGATAGCGATTGGTTTTAGCTACCCAGACTTTCAGCAGGCACTTTTCATAGGTGGCGTGATGGTTGTGGGTAGTCTGTGGGGGTTACTGGTTTCGCTTTTACCATGGAGGATAAAACAGGTAGCTTCTGTAGCTTCGAAGCCTCTGCCTATTCCGCGTCAAACCTCCATTAGATATGGAATCGTGTACGGCATAGCGGCGGCGGTTGCGGCGGCAGTTCCTCTGCTACTCGGCTGGGAGCATGTCGGTTGGGTTGCGGGCGCTACATTATTCGTAATGCGGCCAAGCTGGAAAACTCAGGAGCTTCGAATGTGGGGTCGCTTGGTATCGGTCGCCGTGGGAGCGCTTGCTGCATCTGTAATACTCGCGGTCTCGCCACCAGTATGGTTAGCTGCGCTTCTTGTTGCATCGGCGTTAATCTCGGCTGGCGCAACTCAAGGGAGTAGGTGGTATATCACACCGGCTTTCACAACGTTCATCGTCTTTTTTGTGCTCTTATTTGTCGAGCATAATCAAGGTGATATTCAGTTCCGGTTCAATGAGCGTATTCTGGAGACGTTGATTGGAGTGGGGATTGCTGCACTATTTGGGTTGATTGCGAGGAGAATTGTCCGTTAGTATCTTTCAGGTGAATGTCGCCCCGGCTATTAGTTGGGGCGCTTTCATTTTTCAGTTGACATGACGTTTTTGTGAGAGTATTACTAAATATGTTAGGGTGATTAAGCGAAGGAGGTGTTTATGGTAAACGTTAAGCCTACTGGATGGATAGGCTGGATATATTTCACAGCAGCATTGCTGATTATCATTGGGGGTTTACAGATTATTGCCGGCTTGACCGGTATTTTTAATCCCAATTTTTATGAAGTAACGCAAACGGGGAGCTTGATAGCATTCAACTTCACTACCTGGGGTTGGATTCACCTCCTTTTGGGAGTTGGAGTGTTGGCTTCGGGTGCCGGGCTTGCTTTAGGGAAGACCTGGGCGCAAATAATAGGTGGCGTATTAGTTGTTCTGGTTGCTATAGCTCAGCTCGCATTTATTGCTGTGTATCCGTTTTGGTCAGTTTCAGTATTAATTATTAGTATTTTTGTCTTATATGCTATCACCGTACACGGTGATGAAGTAAAGGCGTAAGAAAGGATTAGTATGGCAGTAAAAGATTTAGAAGTTGTACACGTTCGAACAAGCGGATGGGTTGGTTGGGTATACTTTGCCGCTTTCGTGCTTCTTATCAGTGGTATTCTCCAGATTATCTCAGGTTTAGTAGCACTTCTTAACAGTGGCTATTATGCAATCGACGGAGAAACCGCTTTGATATTTGATATCAGTACATGGGGTTGGATTCACTTACTTCTGGGAATAATCGCTGTATGTATTGGAACGGCATTATTTAGTGGAAGGGCTTGGGCTCGCGTGGTAGCTGTTGTATTAGCTTCGCTCAACTTCATTGCATACTTTACATTTGTTGGGGTTCACCCTATTTGGTCAGTTACTGTTATGGTGATTGATGCATTTGTGATTTACGCTTTAACAGTTCATGGTGAAGAAGCGGCAAGACTAGCCGAATAGGTTAAGAGCAAATAAATAGAGTATCGCATTGATGAGGTACTCTATTTATTTACTAAAAAAAGTGCCGTTCGAAACTGGTTAAGCGGACTTGAGCTTAATTAAAATTGCTAATTCCCTCTCAGTAGTCCATACTTCTAACCACAAGGGCAATGGTGTGCCCCCAGGGCGTGTGTTTCAACTAATACTTAGGGGATCTTATCAAAATCAAACAACCAATGTACGTGTCTCTCGCGTTCGTGATTGCTATAGCTGGCATAGCGGCCTACATTCCTAATCAAACGGTTTCTGCAGCGCCGACTCCTGATTACTGCTTCGAGGTAGATGACATGCATGTTCTTACGTACTACTACGATACTGCCCCGGGCTGCCCAAGCGACGTAGAAGTGCCAACGACTGTTTGGTTTATTGGCCAAGAAGCGTTCGCGAATTCGAGCATCACAAGTGTTACTCTTACGGATTACACAGTGGGTATTCAGCCAGACGCATTTGCCTATACGAGCCAGCTGACGTCGGTTGATCTCGGTACTAACATAACTGGTATTGAAAGGGGTGCATTTAAGAATAGCGGTCTTGAGAGTGTTATTATTCCTGATTCTGTCACATCCATTGGTGAGGGTGCGTTTTCAAGTAGTCAACTAACTTCCGTAACACTCAGCAACTCACTCAGTGTCTTTGAAAAAAATGTCTTCTCTGATAACAACCTATCCGAAGTTACGCTCCCAAGTAACATAACGTCAATTCCAGAAGGTACATTTTCAGGCAATAACTTTACGTCTCTTACGCTGCCAAATACGGTGACATCTATTGGCGCTATTGCTTATGCAGGCAACCAAATTACCAGCCTTGTTATACCAAATTCAGTTACTACTATCGGCGATAGCGCCTTTGCGGAGAATGACATTGCTTCATTATCGATAGGTAATGGAATCACCAGTCTTGGGGATGGTGTTTTTTCTAACAATAATTTAACTAGTATTACACTGCCTAGCAATATCACGGCAATTCCAGCCGGGACTTTTTACGGCAATAACCTGACAACGCTTAATATTCCGAATACTGTTACGAATATTGGTGATGCAGCCTTCGGCGATAATGAACTGACTACTGTAATTATGCCTAGTTCCGTTACGGTTATTGGTAATATGTCGTTCGCAGCAAATTACCTTGCTGAATTCACCATAGGTGAAGGCGTTACAACTATCGGCGCAATGGCTTTTTCGTACAATTCGCTTACAAATGTTGAAGTTCCTAATGCCGTAACTACTATTGCGCCAAATGCATTCGTATACCAAAGTGCTGCCGGAAAAAACATGAACATGAATCCACAAACAAACGAGGTACAAGCACAGTACGACCTATTCTGGTATGTAAAATTGTACACTCAAGACCCTGCCAACCCAAAAGCTTTCACCGATAGTATCGTCTATGAGCAGGCGACTATGGGTATTGATTACGATAATGACGGCAACGATGATGCGTTGGGTGGTCATTTAATTAATCCTGCAAGTGTAGAACTGAAATACCAAAATGCCCAAGGGGCGACACTTGCCGCGACCGAAACCTATACAGGTGTTGGATTACGTTCGTATATGGTGACTGAAAACACAACTAATAACCCCGCTCTGTATTATCGAATAGGTGAAAATAACGTTGTAAGTGCACCTGTTGTAGATGGGTATGTGCGGCCGTCGTCAACTTTGCTGACATTTAATGCTGCCACGAATCCTTATGTATTCACATATAGGGCACCTATAATCGCGGATATTACGCCCGACGTATTTGATTTAGGCGATACAGTATCTTCTGCACAGCAGCCGATAGTGAGTAAGTTAAACACTGATAAGAGCAGTGGCTATGAAACTGTTGCAGATGCTACGGAGCCAACCGTAACACAAACTCAGCCGGTGGTAATAAACACCGACGAAGAAATGCAACAAACGAAAACTTCAAATATCGTTGCAGCCGAAGCAACGGAGGGGAGTTCAGTAAAGTGGTGGATCATTGTTTTACTTATCGTTGTGCTTGGATTGGTCATATTCACGGTGCTCAAACGACGTTCGCGCACACACTGATGCTTTTTTGTTAAGACTTATTGTGCTATTGCTTTTTACTTAAAAATATTCTATAATGCAACTATTAATCATACCCCTGTGGTTACGCAGACTTCCCAAGTCTTTACAGTGAGGAAACAAGATGACCGACGGTCCATACCTTGTCCAGTGCACCTCCGGTAAGCTCCACCATATCCTGGAAGCAATTCCGGGCAGTGAGCTCGAAAAGAAGTGCATGGCTCGGCGAGAAGCCGGCTACCGCGACGCGCTGCCATTGGATGCCGACGACTGTGTCGAATGCGTCGACGAACGCCGCACTAAACTCCGCCAGGACTACGACATGCTCGGCTGTCCCGGCGAGCTCAGCTACAACAAGTGCGCCACCGACTGCGCTTCGTGTGCAGAACGCCGTGCGGGCATCCCGGACAGCGTCTACACCGACCAGGTCCGAGGCTTGGCCTTCGCCGCGTAGTTCGACATGTTCAACAGCAAAGGCCCGAGCGGTTAAAGAAACTCACGTTTCCCGCTCGGGCCCCGGCCTTATCTATTTCCTCTCATTTGCCCTAGCTAAGCTAGGGCCTTTTTATTTGGAGCTACTTGTTCTTCAACTTCTCATTCAGCTTATCACTCAGCGCACCTTTATACGATTTCGCATCCCGTGTCAGTTCATCCGCAAACGCCGCAACATCCGGCCCAGTAACTTCTAATACTCGTTTGCCATTCGCAGCTGCTTCTTCAAGAATGTCTACCAAGTCCTCTAACGGTTTCATTGATACAATTCCTGATGTTTGGAAAATATAATTTTTGATTTCTTTATAGGCAGTGAAGTATTCCTCTGGCAGTGCTTTTGCCCGAGCTTCATTTTTTCTATATTCTTGTTTTTCTTCTAAGCTACCAATTAACGTGTCGATTATTTTACCCATTATTTACTCCTTAGCTCATTAATTTTAGATGATACAAAATCCCACTTAGCCCAGAAGGTATTTAATTCTTCTAAACCAAGGTCAGTTAAACTATAAAACTTACGTGGTGGTCCAACTTCGGAAGGTTTCTTCTGGATACTTACCAAGTTATTTTTTTCGAATCGTACGAGGATTGTATACACCGTTCCTTCAACAACATCCTCGAAACCAAGTTTGCGAAGTTGTTGCGTTATTTCATACCCATAGGTGCTGCCTCGTTGGATAATTTCAAGAATACTTCCTTCGAGGATACCTTTAAGCATTTCGGTAATGTTATTCAAACTAATTAAACTCCTATATAGTATTACTTATTACCACTACATTGTATCACTAAGTAGATATGTTGCCAAGCGAAATAATCACATAGATATTCTCACTAATGTTATCTATACTAGATATGAACATAAATGGAGGCGCATATGAAGCTGAAAATTTTAAGTATAGTAATACTCTCTTTAACCCTGGCAACCTTTGGGTTGGTCGCAGTATCGGGTGCACAATCATTCAGGACAGGCGATACATCAACTATTTCAAGTAGCGAAGTTATCGACGGCTCGGCATATATTGCTGGTTCAATTGTCGATGTTGCCGGTACGGTCGACGGCGACCTGTATTGTGCTGGTGAAAACGTCACTATTAGCGGTACTGTAAAGGGCGATATTATCTGTGCCGCCCAAACGCTTAACTTTACTGGTACGACTACAGGGGACATTCGACTCGGCGGCCAAACGGTTACTGTCGGCGGAACTGTCGATGGCAGTGCGACTATTGCAGGACAAACGATAACACTCGAAAGTCAGGGAAGTATTGGTCGGGATGCAACATTCGCGGGCCAAAATACAATTATACGAGGTAAGGTAATACGCGATATTAATGTTGGTTCAGAAACATTGCTATTAGATTCAACAGTTGGAAGGAACGTAACGGCAGATGTTAACTACTTAAAACTCGAAGCAGCAACTAATGTTGCTGGTATGTTCAATTACACAAGCCCACAAACGTTTACAAAAACTGACGGCGCGAATATCGTTGGTGCGGTAAACTATACCGAACGAAAAGAAGAAGCTACAAGCGCTGCTAACTTTGACCCAACCGGCGTCGTCGTTGCTATATTGATGTTACTTGTTAGCTCGGTCATGTTTGCCCTTGTTTTCCCTCAGGTATTACACAATGTAACTCGTAAAAGTGTATCGTCACCATCACAAGCCCTGCTGTCAGTGCTTGTTGGGTTTGTTGCAGGCATCGTTATGCCTGTTGTGATTGGGCTCCTTATGGTTACCATACTCGGTATTCCATTTGGTATCGTAGTATTGATAGCTTGGTCCTTAATAGTTGTATCAAGTGGCGTGTTCGCAGCGTACTCTATTGGTCGCTTTATGTGGCCAAGCCAGCGCAATATTATTCTCGTAACACTTATTGGCGCACTGCTTATCTCGGTATTGCTATTCATTCCGCTCGTTAATATTTTCGTAATTATCGTAAGCGTATCTTACGGTAGTGGTGTCGTGTTAAGGTATTTGCAAAAATACTTTAAGACGCCAAATTACAGTTTAACAACAACGCCGACTAAAAAATAAAGCGTATAGACATTAGTACTATATTAAAGAAACGAGGAGTGAAGGTGCTACTAATTATTATCGGTACCTTAATTCTTGTTGAAGTCATCGCCCTTATTTGGCTCGCTACCAGCGTTAACCGCTATCATGACTTTTGGGCTACGAAAACTAATGAAACGGGTGAAATTACTTACCTGGCACTTGGAGACTCTGCGGCACAAGGTATTGGTGCTACGAACCCAATGAAAGGATATGTTGGGCTTATTGCAAATAGTATCGAAGAGAAAAGTGGCAAGTCGGTACGTATAGTGAACATAAGTAAAACTGGTGCAAAGTTTGACGATTATTTGAAAGACCAGGCGCCGATGATTGCCACGCTTCAGCCTGATGTCATTACCATTCAAATAGGTGCGAATGATATTAAGCTATTTAATGCCGATGAATACCGTGCAAAGTTTAAAAAAGTGCTCGAAACATTACCCGACGGAACCTTCGTTTCAAACATGCCACTTTTTAATAGCCGACCCGGTAGTACCGAAAGTGGCAAAAAGGGTAGTGCGATTATCCAAGAAGAGCTGCGCAACTATCCAAACCTTCGTTTTGTTGACCTGCAAAAAGAGACTACCGAACACCAAAGCGTGTTTGGCTTTGCACCTGATTTGTTCCACCCTAACAATATAAGTTACAAGAACTGGGCCAACGCTTTTTTGAAAGAAATTGATAAAGTTTAAGTGCTATACTAAAACCTATTATGGCAATTAACAAAAACCTCGAAACCAAGAAAATTCACACTAAAAGCGATCGCATTTCTAGCTTTGTAACAAAGGTTGCAGGCTCGATGCCGTTCCTCATCATTAACGTAACGTTCTTTGCATTCTGGATTCTTTTGAATACTGGTGTGTTTGGACGCGACTTAATTATCGACAAGTATCCATTTAGCTTCCTCACAACTACTGTGTCTATTGAAGCTATCTTGCTTTCTACCTTCGTCATTATGAGCCAACGCCGCGAAGCAAAACTGTCTGAAGCGCGTACGGAACTTGATTACCATTCAGACCTAAAAGCCGAAGTGGATATTAATACTATTGTGAGTATTTTGCAGCGGTTAGCCGACAAACAGGGCGTAGATGTTACCGACCTCCTTACCGACATGAAATACACCGAAGACAAAACGATTGACCAAGCAATTCGCGATGAAGCTAACAACGCGTAGAGCACATCTTAATGCTGCGCTGGGCATTTTGGTCGTACTTACTATTGGTTTTGTTATCTTTCTTTTGAGTGTTATCTACATCCCCTCTGAACTCACGAAAAACAATATTATTAAAGTTGCGGCAATTGGCGACAGTATCACCCTAGGTATGGGCGTTGAGGGCGAGGGTACAGCAGGGTCGTACCCGACGCAATTGCAAGCGCTACTCGGCGCTAAATACCAGGTAGCGAACTATGGTCTTGGCGGACGCTCGCTACTAAGTACTGGCGGCCTGCCATATACGCAAGAAGACTTTTACAAACAAACCCAAGCTTCGAATCCAAACATCGTGTTGATTATGCTGGGCACAAACGATTCTGGACGTAAAAATTGGAACGCAGCTTTGTACGAAAAAGAATTAATTCAGTTTGTGAATGTTTACAAAAACCTATCAAGTAAACCGAAAGTGTATTTATTAACTATTCCAGCCTCAGGCATCAAAGGGGATAATGCTGTTGCAGATAACGTTAACGGTGAGATTATCAAGAACGAAGTTGTGCCTATAATTATGCGGGTTGCGAAGACGACGAAAACGCCAATTATTAATATCTACGCTGCAACAAAAGATCATCTCAACTTGTTTGCAGATGGGATTCATCCAAATACTGAAGGCTATAAAATTATTGCCGAAACTGTATACGAGGCAATAAAGTAGCGCTACGCCTGTTTTGCCTTGTGCGTCTTGGTGAGTGCTTGATACTCTAAATCATTCTTCGCTTCTTCGTACCGCTTGTAAAATATTCGTGCTGATTCAGCTTTCACCGGGTCCTCATCGGTGCGAGGGAGCTCTTTTCGTCCATGCGCGCCACTCTGCCCTTTTTTGTCATCAGGGACCGGTCCGTCGTACTTTTTACCGCCTTTATGATTAGCGTAACGCCTTGAACGCGTGAAGCCCATTTGAAGAAATTTACGGGCCATATCCATGCCGACAAAATCGTTTTGCTTTTTGTATTCGTAAAACATACTTAATATTTTATCGGCTGAGGTTTCGGCTTTGTCTGGTGTCGCAAACTTCCAGTAAGGAAGAATCTCACTTTTGTACGGCTCTGCCGATAGCACACCTAGCTCGCCACGCCCGATGAGATATTTCTCGGGGTGATTGCGAAAGTCGATAGTCCAATCAATGTCTTTATAATCCATAACTTAATACTATAATAGAATAATGCCCCGCAAACCCAAACCTCAACACTACGCCGCTGAATTTGACCTCGACGTGCTTTCTGGCGACAACGATATGTTTCGCTGGTTCTTGTTGTCGTATTTATTTGGTAAGCCGATTCAATCAACGGTTGCGGTGAATACTTGGAAATTATTTATTAAAAAGAAAATCGATACACCGTGGGCGATTTTAGAGTTAGGCGAACGGAGGCTCACGGACGTACTGCACGAAGGCGGCTATACACGATATGAGCACGTTACGGCTAAAGGCTTACGTGTCTGTATGCAACAGCTCATCGACTTTTACGATGGGTCACTTTACTTGATGCTAGAAAGTAGCGAGAACGAAACAGAATTTTCGAAACGTCTTCAAAAACTATATGGCGTTGGCCCTAAGACAGCTGAAATTATTATGCGTGAAACCGAAGAAGTATTTGCCCGTCGCGTTGAGTAGGGGACGCGCGTGTTTTTTGGTATTATGTAAGCATGACTGAAAATACTGAACTCGAAGAGAAGCCGGCAGAAATACCAACACAAGACCAACCGACGTCCTACAAAAAAGAACTCATTATTGGTGGAATAGTCGTCCTCGCGGTTATTGCCATTATTGCAGCAATTGTCTTTGCAATTGCGAACAGTGGTCCAAAGGTTGATTACCAACCTACGGTTGCTTGCGACACACTTACAAGCCTCGAGGCGCAAGAATTACTAGGCAATAGCGCCTTTAATAGCGCCGATGACCCAGCGGTCATTTCTGGTGACCTTGCAACTAGCCGATGTGGCTACACGGACGGTACTGCAGACACCAATACCATGATTGTCGCTGCTGTTATTCTTCGGGCTGGTATTAACGACAAAGGCGTAGAGCAAAACAAAACCGAATTTGCACAAGGCACTCCAACTCAGGGCGTGGAAATTGTAAACGACTTAGGTGATAGTGCGTACTTTAACCAAGTGAATGGGCAGCTCAATGTTTTGAAAGATAAGAACTGGTTTATATTCAGTTACGGCCAAGGTTCATCCCCAGAAAACAACAAAATAGAGGACGTTGTTGCGTTAGCGCATAAGGTTATCTGATACAATAAAGGTAATGTGGGTACCTTCTAAAAACCGCGGTTTTACAATTGTCGAACTTCTTATTGTAGTAGTAGTTATAGCTATACTCGCAGCTATAACCATCGTTTCCTATAACGGTATTACCCAACGGGCAAAAGATGCAGCGGTCAAAAATGACGCCGCTTCGGCCTCGCAAACCCTAGCAATAGATTACGTAAATACGGATACGTATCCAGCCACGCTTGCTTTGGCAAATGGCGGGAAGGGAATAAGAGCAAGTGGTGATAACATGCTCTTTTATGATTTAAATAATGCTACAACACCTCCAACGTATACGCTTACTGTGTGCAACCCATCTGCAAACGCATTCTATAGAGTGACTAATACTAATAGCACACCTACAGCAATTGCTCCTCCTGCCCCTGTTATTATCAACGCTCAAGACCCTAGTGCGACAAAATATGTTGAAGGTTCTGCATTTATGGGAAGCGTCGGACCTGGTGGTGTAAAGATTTTTGGTTTTTACGCATATAGCGGTAACAAGATAACAATGTCGGTATCGTACAACTGTACGGCAACTCCTACTATTCAATGGCAGCGAAAACCATCGAGTGGTTCGTTCGCGAATATTTCCGGTGCTACGAGTAGAACCTACACAACACCCGTGCTCTCGTCTGCGAATGATGGCGACCAGTATCGAGCAGTGATTACTAATTCGGCTGGTACTGACTCGAACACGCCAACAACGATGGTGATGGACTACGACCCTTAGGGGTTAGCCTTTTGCTTCGATTGATACTTCATCTTGGTAGGTAAGGTACGCTTCATGTTTCTCTTTTTCTTCTTGAACATCGCGCGCCATAACGCCGCTAACTCTGTTGAATGCCTTCATGTATTGATCAATCGTTTTATAGTACTGGGAATGGACAGCATCGGGCACTGTGTATTTGTGAAACTTAATACCAGTTTCGTGGGTTGATACGGTAAAGCTATCTGCGGTTTCTTGATTCTTTACGGTAGAGTCATTTTCCATGCTTAAATACAGACCAACGGGCATTTGCTTTGATTCTCCTTCGGCTGTTATTCGTTCAAGCTCATTTTTCATGGAAAAATGGTCAATTTTATAGCCTTGTTCGAGCATTAACTGTAATGAGGTGCCCTTCGGGTTATTTACTTTAGACCACAATGAATTGAATGTTCGTGAAAAGCGGCCAATGTTTTCTGAGACAACTTCGATGTTATGCGCAAAATCCCAGTCTTTAAATTCACCTTTGGTGTATAGCTCTTTGTAAGAATACAGTTCACCGAAGAATCGAACGTAGGTTGAGTCGATTGCTCCTGGGAACCACTTTACTAAATCCTGTAAAAAACTTAATTCGTTTTTTGGCTTTGCCTGTAGGCCCTCTATGCCATCTGGTGTGTGCATCATTGTCACTGTGTTTACTTCTATTGAAGAGTTAACCACGACGTCTGAAGCAGCCTCTACGGCAATAATTCCGCCCATGCTGTATCCTGCAATGGAAATACTTTCAATGCCGCGTTCTTCGGCTGTCTCGATAATTGTTTCGTAAATTTGCTCACGGTTTAAAACGGCATTGTTGTAACTGAGCGACCATTGTTCGCCATCGGCGACCTGACGCGCAGCATCACCAATCGATTTAGTCAGGTAGTTGGCGTCGTAGGTATTAAACCCATCGATAAAAAGGGTTGCCTTGTCTGAGTTCTCTTCATCAACCGCTTCGCCAACAACATTGATAGTCACCTTGGCGGCTGCGCGTTCCGCACGGTTCTCTTCGACGTCAGCCCAATATACTGAACCGATAGTAGCGAACGCTAATGCTACCGCGCCGACTTTTATCGGCATGCGGCTTCGTCGTTGTAACTTTTTTTCTAAGCGCGTATCAAGTTTTTCGTACGCAACGAACTCAGCAGTCTCTAGGTCGGGAGTTGTCGGGAATTTCTCTGGCGGGTTACGGTCGCGTTCGAACATTTGTTCATAGTATACGCCGGATGTCAGGAATTACCAGTGTTGTAAGCGATACCTACAAGCTGTAGGCGCTGAACGTTAAGTCAACGGTTTGTTCTTTGCCATCACGAATGAATGTCACCGTAACTTTATCACCTGGCTTATACTGGCCAATAATACTGGAAAGTCCACCTTGCTTACCGACGATATCATTATTAATTTTCGTAATAACATCACCATTTTTTAGGCCAGCTTTTTCGGCAGGGCTACCTGCTTCGACACCAGCACCATCTGATTTTGTTACGTAAGCGCCGTCTTTTACGGTAAGGTTGTATTCTTTCGCAGTGTCCGCGGTGACGTTAACGTAACTAACGCCCAAGAATGAACGACTTACTTTTCCGTTCGTAAGTACACCAGCTAATACGCCCTTTGTGGAGTTGATAGGGATGGAGAAGCCGATTCCATTAGCGTCTGCTGCAACTGCGGTGTTAATACCGATAACTTGACCAGCCATATTAAGCAGTGGGCCACCGGAGTTTCCTGGGTTAATTGAGGCATCAGTTTGTATGAGGTCTGAAAGTGATTCGGTGTCACCATTGCTTGAACCAGCTGTAACCGGGCGGCCGTTACCTGAAATAATACCGCTTGTTACTGTGTTGCTGTACTGACCAAGCGCATTCCCAATGGCAACGACTTGTTGGCCAATGCGAACTGTAGAACTATTGCCTAATGTGGCCGGTTTGAATGTCGCGTCTGATTCAATCTTTAAAAAGGCGACGTCGTTCAATGGGTCACGGCCAATGACCGTTACGTTTTCATATTGCTCGCCAGTACTGTCGATGACAACAACATCGTTGGCATCTTCAATGACATGGTTGTTTGTCATAACGTAGCCGTTTTCGCTAACGATGATTCCTGTACCAGCACCTTCAAGTGAGGCGGTTCCAGAGTAGGTACGTGCCTGGCTTTTGGTGACAATCGAAACGACGCTCGGCCCAACTTTTTCAGCGATAGCAGCGATAGTGCTTTCTTCGTTCGTGACGGTCGAATTTCCATCGGTTCCCGAATTAAGCGAACTCAGCGGGTCAGTTTTTTGCTGTTGTTGAATGTAAACTCCTGAAGCAACACCAAGACCGGTGAAGAGCAGGACGCCCAATATAACTACTGTAATAATTGCAGATTTTCTTTTCATAGGTAGCCTTTCGAAATAGTAACTTTATATCCAGTATAGTACTGAATAATTAAGTTTTGCTGTAGAACTGAGATAAAACTTTGTAAGACCTTGTTTTGAAGGCAAGGATAGCGGCAACGAGCATTATCAGTCCACCGATAACGAATAGTAGGGCGATACCTCGTGCCTCACCAGAGCCTAGAAGCCAGCCAAGCTGCGCTTGTCCATCCGGGCTATTCATATATGGAATAACCCAGAACTGCGCAATAGGGCCGACGAGGATAGCCGTAATAGGTGAGGCGGCTGCTTCGAAGCTTTGGGCAAAGCCAAACACGCGTCCTTGGCGTTTAAGTGGTACAACGGTTTGAATAATTGTTTGTTCAGTCGCTTCAATAATTGGTATCAGTAACATGTACAAGAAAATACCAATGGCGTATAAAAGCCAGAATTCGCGAATACCAAATAATATTCCTATGGTTGCCATGATGATGTTTGCATGCAGCAACGTGCGAAGTGGCTTTTTACCTAGGCCGCGTTTGGCAATAATGATACCTCCGATAATAAAACCAGTACTTGTAATACCTAAAACGATGCCCCAAATTTGCACGGAAAAGAGGGTGAGGCCGTACGGATCCATGAGGGCCATATATATACCTCCGATAAAGTTGTTGAAGGTTGAGAAGATAATTAGGCCAAACAGTCCCGGTACGACTTTTATAGCCGCGATACTACCTTTGATGTCAATTTTCTTACTTGCAAGGTCAGGGTCGTGAGCAATTTCTTCTTCGGGAATTTTTACAAAGAACACTAAATGGATGGTCGCAAGGAGGGTGACGACAAGAGCAATAGCTAAGGTCCAACCCATACCCAAGAAACCAATTGATAAACCACTAAAGACTGATGTGACTAAAAAGCCAAGCCCTTGAACGGTCCCAACGAGCCCATTAGCGTTGGCATATTTCTTTTTAGGAACAAGGAGCGTAACGGTAGTGGATAGGGCAATATTGCGCATATTCTCAACAACCGAACCGATAAGAACAATAGAAGCGAATATCCATAAGAACGGTCCAGTCCAGTCAAGTAAAGCGCCTGCTGGGGTAAACACGAATACGAGCGCAGCAACCGAATAAGTGACAAGTGTAAAGAGTCCAGACGCCACCATGACAACCTTTTTGCGGTGCTGGTCAACGAGTGTCCCGAAGAATAAACTGGAAATAGCAACGAGTAGCATGTACGTACCACCAATTAAACCAGTGGCAAGAACCGAACGAGTTTCAAGGTATACCCAGAAGGTCAACGCAAACCATAAATAACTAGTAGTGATATTAGCGACGGCTGTGTTGATTAATACAGGAATGAAATTTTTCATTGTATCTATTATAACTCGGCTTTATGTTTAATGTTCTGGTATAATCAACCAACAGGATGGCGCCTTGGCCGAGAAGTTCAGGCAACGGTCTGCAAAACCGTGTAGACGGGAGCGTTACCCGTAGGTGCCTCCATTTGCGAGGATGGTGGAATTGGTAGACACGAGAGACTTAAAATCTCTTGGCTTCACGGCCGTGCGGGTTCAAGTCCCGCTCTTCGCACCAATATTTATTGCAAAACCCCGGTATTAACTGGGGTTTTGTTGTATACTAAGAGTACTAGAAATAAGGAGTATTGATTATGTTAGCAGTTTGGATTATTCTCGGCGTCATCGTCGTTATCGGTATTTTTTTATGGGCTACTTACAACAGCCTTGTAACGCTTCGTGTTCGGGTTGATGAAGCTTGGAGCGACATCAATGTACAGCTAAAGCGTCGTTTGGATCTTATTCCAAACCTTATTGAAACAGTGAAGGGTTACGCAGCACACGAAAGCGGTGTATTCACTGCTGTTACTGAAGCTCGTGCAAACGTTATCAATGCTTCGGGTGTTAAAGAAACCGCAGATGCTGAAAACCAATTTGAAGGTGCCCTAAAAAGCCTATTCGCAGTTGCTGAAGCGTACCCTGATCTTAAAGCCAACACTAACTTCATGGAACTACAACGTGAACTTGTTGACACTGAAGATAAAATTCAAGCATCACGTCGTTTTTACAACTCAGGTGTTACCGGTTTGAACACAAAAGTTCAAACATTCCCAGCAAACATTGTTGCGTCTATGTTTAAATTCGAAAACCGTGAGTTCTTCGACGTTGACGAAACTGAACGCGTAGCTGTAAACAAGCCAGTTGAAGTTAAATTCTAATTAAAAGTTAGTTGAGTTCCTCTTATGTACCAAGCAATTGCCGCTAATAAGCGAAATACATTACTCATCATGGCCGTATTTGTCGGGATTATCTCTGCTATCGGTTTTGCTGTGAGCTACCTTTACGGCAACACGTCGATTACCTACTGGGTAATCGGCGGCGCTGCTTTGTATGCACTTATTCAATATTTTGCTGCCAGCTCACTAGCAGTTGCGATGACTGGTGCGAAAGAAATTGAGAAAAAAGATAATCCTCGGCTATATAGGGTTGTCGAAAACCTTTCAATCACACTCGGTATGCAAATGCCAAAGGTGTATATTATTAACGATTCAGCACCGAATGCTTTTGCAACTGGTCGCGACCCTAAACACGCGATTGTCGCTGCTACTACTGGCTTACTTGATATTATGGATGACCGTGAACTTTCTGCTGTTATGGCACACGAAATGGGCCACGTGCAAAACTATGACATCCGCGTCAGTATGATTGCCTTTGGCCTAGTGAGCGCGATTGGTATTCTTTCAGATGTTGTTATCCGAATGATTTTCTTTAGCGATAACCGCAACTCTAACCCAATTGTATTGGTCGTTGGAGTGGTAGTTGTTATTCTTGCGCCAATTGCAGCAATTATTGTCCAAACAGCCGTTAGTCGACAACGTGAATACCTGGCTGACGCCAGCGGTGCGTTAACAACCCGTGACTCTGATGGTATGGCAAGCGCGCTTGAGAAGCTACTTGCATATGGCAAGCCTATGCAAAAGCAATCATCATCAACTGCACAATTATTTATTAGTAACCCATTAAAACCAGGCTTTTTCTCAAAGTTATTTAGTTCACACCCTCCCCTTGAAGACCGCATTAAAAGGTTACGTGACAATGCAAGCAAGTTTTAAAAAATTCACAGCTTGGAAAAAACAATTTCTTAGTCGTCGCCCACACCGTTCTTTTCAGTTGACCCGCCGTCGTGATTACGCACGGCCGCTTGAACTACCGGGTTATATTGCATTCACGCATTATGTAAATAAAACCGTCTGGGCAAATAAGAAGTTGCTGCTTGGCTTAGCGGTTATTTACCTAGTATTGTTTACTATTCTCGTTGGTATTGGTTCACAAGAAAACTATGATTCGTTAGCTGCCGGCCTCGAAGAAACTAGTGAAAGCGTGACCGGTGGAGATTTTTCGCAGGTAGGGCAGGCAGGCTTGCTGTTCTTTACGATTGCAACTGTTGGTGTCACCGAAACTCCCACAGAGGCGCAGCAAGTTTACATTATCCTTCTTGGACTCATGGTATGGTTAACAACCGTTTGGCTGCTTCGAAATAAATTGGCAGGCCACAAGGTGAAGTTACGTGACGGGCTATATAATGCTGGTGCGCCAATCATTCCGATGTTCTTAATAGTTCTGGTTATTTTAGTTCAGCTAATACCTATTCTTCTCACTATTATTGGGTACGAAGCAGCAACTGCCTCTGGCCTTCTGAACAGTGGTGTTGAAGCGATGCTGTTTTGGTTCGCGGCTGTATTTATGGGAATTTTATCAGTGTACTGGATAACCAGCTCTATTTTTGCACTCGTTCTTTCAACCCTGCCTGGTATGTACCCAATGAAAGCACTTCGCAGTGCTGGTGATTTAGTACTTGGCCGCCGAATTCGCATATTACTTAGGTGGACTTGGATGTTCGCCGTTATTGCCCTTGCCTGGGCGGTGGTACTTATTCCGTTAATTTTAGTTGACCAATGGCTGAAGGGAATATGGGATGCGTTTAGCGGTGTTCCAGTTGTGCCGTTTGTATTAGCGCTGTTATCTACCATTTCAATTATTTGGATTTCAAGTTATGTGTATCTCTTGTACAGAAAGGTTGTTGATGGTTCAACAAAATAACATGGCCGAACGCGCCAAAGAACTTCGGGGAATATTAGCTGGCTACAGTTATCAATATCATGTACTTGACCAACCGAGTGTCAGTGACGCTATTTACGATAGCTTGATGGCAGAACTAAAAACTATTGAAGCCGAGTATCCTGAACTCATTACTTCTGATAGCCCAACCCAACGCGTCGGAAGCGAACTGCTTGGTGGTTTTCAAAAAGTCACCCACGCAACCCGAATGTTAAGTTTAAACGATGTGTTTGATATTAAAGAAGTTGAGGCCTGGGTAGTGCGAATGGATAAACTACTTCCTGGCCGTACGCACGAATTCTTCGCGGATATTAAAATGGACGGCCTCGCTTGCGCACTTATCTACCAAGACGGTTTGTTGGTCCAGGCTGTCACGCGTGGCGATAGTTTTGTCGGTGAAGATGTAACGCAAAATGTACGTACCATTGCGAGCGTGCCACTTCGTTTGCGAGAATCGAAAGGTTTTGAATATCTACTGCAGGGCCGCCTTGAAATTCGTGGTGAAATTGTAATGCTTAAAAAACATTTCGAAGCACTCAACGAGCGTCAGCGCCAAGCGGGTAAACCTGAGTTTGCGAACCCACGCAACTTGGCAGCTGGTACTATTCGTCAGCTTGATCCAAAACTTGTTTCTGAACGCCCGCTAACATTTATGGGTTACGATTTAATTCGTGCAGATATTTCTGAAGTACCAACCAATATGTTCGCATACGAGGCATTAACCGCACTTGGTCTGCGCCGCAACCAACAAGCAAGTGTGTTTACGTCTGTAAAGGATGTTATGGCATTTGTGTATGAATGGGATAAGAAGCGCCTTCAGTTACCATTCAACACTGATGGTTTAGTGATAAAGCTCAACAATCGGCGACAATTCGCCGACCTTGGTGTTGTAGGCAAGCAACCGCGTGCGGCTGTGGCCTATAAGTACGCCGCAGAGCAAGCAACTACTGTTGTTAAGGATATTGTCATTAGTATCGGCCGAACGGGCGCTGCAACTCCTGTAGCGGTGTTTAACCCAGTTAAAGTAGCAGGAACAACCGTTCAACATGCCAGCCTGCACAATGCTGATGAAATTGCCCGTAAAGATATTCGTATTGGTGATACTGTCGTTATTTTCAAAGCCGGTGATATTATTCCGCAAGTTGAAAGTGTGGTGACTGAACTTCGACCAAAAGACTCAAATGCCTTTAACTATGAAGAAGCTTTGGCGCACCAATATCCTGAACTTGAGTTTGAGCGCAACGGCGAAGATGTCGTATACCGAGTGAAGGGAAGTTCAAGTGACTTTATCCTTAAGCGCTCAATTGAATATTACGCCAGTAAGGGTGCACTCGATATTGATACACTCGGCGAAAAAAACGTCACGGCACTGGTTGAATCTGGCTTAGTGAAGGATAGCGCGGATATTTATTCGCTGACTGTCGAGAACGTGCTGAGCTTGGAACGATTTGCTGAAAAATCTGCTGAAAAACTTGTGTCGGCTATTCAAGCAAAAAAGACACCGCTACTCGAACGGTTTATTCTTGGGCTCGGTATTCGCCATGTCGGTACACAAACGGCCATTGACCTTGCAAACCGATTTGAATCAATTGATAGCCTTGCGAGTGCGACTATTGAAGAACTTGAATCAGTTGAAGGTATTGGTAAAGTTGTTGCGGAATCAATTATTGCTTGGTTTAGCGACGAAGATAATATTGAACTAATTCAGAAATTTAAAAACGTTGGCGTTGAACCGATTTTCGTAAAGAAAGAAGGTGGTAAACTAACGGGCAAAAACTTTGTTGTTACTGGAACGCTTGAAACGATGTCACGCGATGAAGCTGCTGATAAAATTCGTGCTTTAGGCGGAACGTATCAAACAGCCGTAGCGAAAGATACCCACTATTTAGTTGCTGGCGGCAAAGTAGGCGCGAGTAAGCTGCAGAAGGCTGAGAAATACGGAACGAAAGTTATAGATGAAGCAGCGTTTACGGAGCTTATAGGCTAATGGCTAAATTCATCCTTGATAAACTGATTCGCGATAAACTGCGCGCAGAATATGAAAGGCTGAACCAAAAAGCTGTATATCGTACGCTCTCAAAATCTGAGCTTGGCGAGGCGCTTAAGCAAAAACTTATCGAAGAGGCGAAAGAGATTGATGTTTCCGACCGACAATCGATTGTTGAAGAAGTTGCCGATGCCTACCAAGTGCTTGAAGACATGCTTACAGTAAATAGTATTAGCTTTGAAGAAGTTCAGAAAGTAAAACTCGCTAAGTTTGAGAAGAAGGGTGGCTTTACTGACGCTACTTACATTGAAACGTTAGAACTTGCTGACGATGACGAATGGAATGATTACTACCGCAAACATCCTGACTTATTTAAAGAAATTAAAAAATAGGGATGTACATTGGATAAAGTAAAACGCCATAGCAAAAAAGCCCTCATTGCCGTGAGTGGTGGGTTGGTTGTGCTAATTGGCCTTGTACTTGTTCCGTACCCAGGCCCGGGTTGGCTGGTTGTATTTAGCGGACTCGCAATATTATCGACCGAGTTTACGTTTGCCAAAAGAATGCTGCACTACGCAAGAGGGAAGTACGACGCGTGGGTGTTATGGCTAAAGCATCAAAATGTCTTTATTCAACTATGCACCTTGTTGTTCACAACTATTATCGTCGCGTTGTCTGTGTGGCTACTGAACGGCTTTGGGTTTATAAATTCACTATTGTCACTTGGCCAAGACTGGCTCATTTCGCCACTGCTTCGCTAACTAATTCTTCCCAAATAAAAACAACCTCATTGCTGAGGTTGTTTTTACGATAGAACGGTTTTACCCGCTATATCACAATGGAATGATTACCAGCTACGTTGACGGAATGAACCGCCGCCGTTACCGCCACCATTACCACCACGGTCGCTGCTTCCGCCACCATTGAAGT